>Ga0209515_10003269_pt1 | contig 23567 bp, 23 predicted proteins | sample Subgroupgradi54m_FD_187454 | JGI IMG/M metagenome (GOLD analysis project Ga0209515, IMG submission 187454) | Subsurface groundwater microbial communities from S. Glens Falls, New York, USA - GMW60B uncontaminated upgradient, 5.4 m (SPAdes)... ... | reverse complement strand
GTACTAATTTTTCGATGTAAGCAATTTTGTAAAACCTAAGCAAAAACCGTCAACCTTTCGGAATGACAGTTTTTGTTACCAAAAACCCTTATTTTGCTTGGGTTCAAAGTTGCCAATCTGGCGGAGATGGGAGGATTTGAACCTCCGATACCTTGCGGTATGCCGGTTTTCGAAACCGGTGCATTCAACCACTCTGCCACATCTCCATATTTTTAATTTAGCATTTTTTGCGATTTTTTCAAAAATAATATAAGATACAAAACATGGCCCCATCGTCTAACGGTTAGGACAACGGGTTTTCAATCCGTCAATCAGAGTTCGATTCTCTGTGGGGTCACTGCAAAAAATTTTAATTGAAATAGAAAAAGCCGCCAGTGCTCTTCAAAGAAGTCTTAACGACTTATATATTACTGATAAAAACTATATATTAGTAATTTATTATTTATATTTTTGTTATAATATACAAATGAAAAACAAGTCTTGGGGAAAATATTTAGTAGATTTGTACGGGTTATTTTTGCTTCTTGTTTTCATATTTAGCAATTTCCAAATCTGGCAAGCTTTTGTTTGGGGCAGTTATCCTTTGGTGCTACTTTTTAGATCCCGTCCTGAGTCAATTATTTACGTAGCGATAAATTTTGGGCTATACGGCATTTCAATTTTATGTGTTATAGTCCAAGGTGCGATTCTTTATTATATGGGCAATTTTATAGAGAAATTATATAGAAAACATTTATGAAACTCATAGTTTTAGCAGCCGGTAAGGGTACCAGATTCTTACCAAAAACAAATACAACACCCAAGGGAATGATATTGATTGGAGGTAAACCGCTCCTGAAGCATGTCATTGACCCATTTTTGCCCTACGTATCTGATATCATATTTGTAATCAACAAGCCCCTCGGTAAAAAAATCAAGGACTACTTTAAGAAGAACTATCTTGGTCATAAAGTATTTTACAAAACACAAGACGAACAAAAAGGTACGATGGACGCTCTCCTGACCTGTAAAGATTTAATAAAAGAAAATGAACTTTTTTGCGTGTGTAATGGCGATGATTTGCTTAAAGAATCTGAAATCAAAAAGGCCATAGAAGAAAACGCAGTCGGTCTGGGTGTTTCTAAAAAAATTATGCAAAAAAATTATCTGGGAATAAACATTGAAGACGGTTACGTAGTAGGATTCATCAGACACAAAACAAAAGCTACTCACGTGAAAGACATGTTCTATAATGGATTCAACATACTTGATAGCAGAATTTTCAGTTTCCAACCCATCTCCATAAGTTATGGAGAACTCGGTTTACCACAGACATTGTTCGCCAATCTTGACGCCTATCCATTAAGAGCTTTTACTTTCAAAGCTTGGGAAACTGTGAATAGTCCGAAGGACATGGTTCCAGCAGCAAAATTTATACAAAATGGATAAACTAGAGAATCTTCACAAAAAATGGATGGAGGAATGCAAGTGCGAACTCAAGAAAACTGCAACGCAAGCTGTGCCGGGTAAAGGTAACGCCAATGCAGAAATTGTCTTTATTGGTGAAGCGCCGGGTAAAAAAGAAGATGAAAAAGGAGAGCCTTTTGTCGGAGCTGCCGGAAAATTCTTGGACGAAATGCTCGGAGCGATAAAATTAAAAAGAGAAGATATTTACATAACAAACGTCGTGAAATACCGCCCACCAAACAATCGTGATCCTAACCCTGAAGAAAAGTCTTCATGTCGAGCGTGGCTTCTGGAAGAATTAAAAATAATTTCACCCAAGCTTATAGTTTTTTTGGGGCGCCATGCTATGAATAATTTTTTTCCGGATTTACAAATCTCGAGCGCGCACGGAAAATTGCTAATCAAACCATTCAAAGGAATGTCTACCAAATATTTCTTCCCTTTGTATCACCCAGCGGCAGCTCTCTACGACGGCTCGATGCGGGAAGTGCTTATGGCTGATTTTGGAAAAATACCGAAAGTTTTGAAAGAAATTGAAAAAAGAGAGAAAAATTAAAGTTTGATGTATAATTTTTAAACATGGATAATAAAACAAAAATCATAGTTTTGGCTGCTGGTAAGGGCACAAGGATGAATGGAGATCTGCCAAAAGTTTTGGCGGAAGTTAGAGGTAAGCCAATGATAAAATATCTTCTGGAATCAATTAATAAGTCAAGAATTGATGAAAACCCAACTATTGTAGTGGGATATAAAAAAGAATTAGTTATAAAAGAACTTGATAAAGACGGCAAGCAATACAATTATATAGACCAGACAGAACAGCTAGGTACCGGACACGCAGTAAGTTTGGCAAAAAACTATTTAAAAGACAAAGCAAAAGATGTTGTCGTTTTGTATGGAGACCAGCCTTTCATCAGCACTGAAACTATTAAAAAAATAAATAATAAACACCTAAGTTCTGGCAAAAAAATAACTATGGCTACAGTCAAATTGCCGGATTTTAGAGATTGGAGAATTAATTTCGTAAATTTTTCTAGAATCATAAGAGACAGCAACGGTAAAATAATAGAGGATATTCAATATAAAGATGCAAATGATAAAGAAATAAAAATAACTGAAGTAAATCCTTCGTTTTATTGCTTTGATACACAGTGGCTATGGAAAAATCTTGAATACTTAAAGACGGACAACGTACAAAAAGAATATTATCTGACTGACTTAATAAAAATTGCAACCAGAGAAGGGTTAGAAATAGAATCAATAAATATAGAGCCTTCCGAAGCCTTGGGAGCAAACACAAAAGCAGAGTTGGATATACTGGAGAAATTTGCACCCAAAATTTGATTTTAGGCGTATACTAAAGTGTATGCATAATCCATTTGAAAATGCGATGGCACAGTTGGGCAAAGTCGCCAAGATTACAGATTTTGGTGATGAATTTTTTGCACGGCTAAGACAACCTGATAGAGATATAAGAATATCAATCCCAGTCACGATGGATGACGGGACTTTAAAGATTTTTGAAGGATACCGCGTAGAATACAATAATGCTCTGGGGCCTTATAAGGGAGGAATAAGATATCATCCAGAAACAGAAATAAATGAAGTGAAAGCGCTCGCCTTCTGGATGGCGTTAAAGTGCGCGGTGGCAGGAATTCCGATGGGTGGAGGCAAGGGCGGGATAACCGTTGACCCGAAAAAATTATCTAAAGGAGAACTGGAAAGGCTTTCACGCGGATGGGTACAAAAACTCTCCGACATCTTGGGACCACATAAAGACGTACCAGCGCCTGATGTAAACACCACGCCAGAAATAATGGCTTGGATGGCGGACGAATACGCAAAAATAATCGGAGATAAAACGGGTGCGGTAATTACCGGTAAGCCTCTTGAAAAAGGTGGCTCTGAAGGACGAGGAACTGCTACGGGGCTGGGTGGATTTTATGTATTCGAGTCATTAAAGAAAGAATTGAATTTGCCTGATAAATGTAAAGTAGCGGTACAAGGGTTCGGAAATGTAGGAAACAATACTGCAAAAATTTTCGCAGAGAATGGTCATATTATAATTGCGGTCTCGGATTCAAAAAATGCAATCGTAAAAGATGACGGCTTGGATTTGGAAAGAGTAGAAGCTTATAAAAAAACTACCGGTGGCCTAAAAGATTTTCCCGGCTCCAGAAACATAACGAATGAAGAACTCCTAGAATTAGAATGTGACCTTCTGATTCCGGCGGCATTCGAAAATCAGATTACTGCCGACAATGCCGAAAAAATAAAAGCTAAAGCTATAATGGAGCTTGCCAACGGCCCGACCACGCCAGAAGCCGATGATATACTGTTTAAAAAAGGCATTCCCGTCGTGCCGGATATTCTGGCAAATTCCGGAGGAGTTACAGTATCATATTTTGAATGGGAACAAAATCTGAAAAACGAACACTGGAGTGAAAAAGAAGTTTTTGAAAAACTAAAAAAAATGATGGAAGACTCATCCTTGAAAATTCTGGAAAAAGCTCACGCAGCAAAAACATATCTACGTATGGGCGCCTTTATCTTAGCGCTTGAAAGAATTAAGGAGAAAATGAAAAATTAATCACTTTAAGAAAATTTACTTACAACTCTGCGATAGCAGAAATATAAGTATTTTGTATTAATTATTTTTAAAAATATACCCCTTAGCCAGTTTAAATGTTTTAAAGCCATCTTTTATCTTTATATGTTCAATATACTTCAGAAACTCTTTTGGTAATGGAGATGGGCCAACCCAAACACTTTTTTGAATCATGGAATAATTAAATTTTTTTAAGTGCCAGCGAAGCCATTCCCTTTCGGCTTTTTTGGTTTCCGGAATATCAAACATGACTATAAGATTTTTGGGTGCATCTTTCTCAAATTTGTAATCAAATTGTTTTAAGGAATCAAGTTTTCTTTTTACATATTCACGACCTTTATGGGTAATATTTATTTCTTTGCTATCATATTCAAGTAAACCATTTTTACACATATAAACCAAAGAACCACTTATACTATTCTGTGAATAATCTTTAAATTTCGGAAGACCAAATAAATTAACCCGTACCCCTTTGTAATTAAGAGATGTATTGCTCAGTTCTTTTAAAATTTCATATATGAGACCCATTGATAAATTATATCATAAATACTTATAAAATTGCTATCGCAAAAATATAAGTAAGAGATAGTGGATTTGAAAAATTAGTGGAAAATGCTATAAATAATCCACGGGCGGTTAGCTCATTTGGCTAGAGCGCGTCGTTGACGTCGACGAGGTAACAAGTTCGAGTCTTGTACCGCCCACAAATAAAATTTGATATAATCAAACAATGATAGGAAAAAGCATTGAAACAAAAAAAATTAATCCTGAATGGATTCGTCCTAACTTACAGGGAGAAAACAAAGAAATAGAAAGAGTTGTAGTGGAGTTTCTCAAGGAAGAACCAACTTAACAAAATATAAAAGCTGTCATGGACGTCCTTGAGTCTGCGTCCATAATAGAGTTATCAGATGAAAAATGGGTATCACTTGAAAACACAGATTCTCATCTTGACAACGTAAGACTCGGGCACATAGAGGATGCAGAAAAAATTAACGAAATAAAGAACTCAAGAGTACCTCTAGAAAATAGACATGGGTTCAAAAAAGTTTTGGATGGATTCCTCAATGGCAGTAAAATGGAGGTGCCTGCTATTTTAAGAGATGAAAATGGCAGATTACACCTTGTGAGTGGCGACACACGCTTAACGATTTGTCGGGCATTAGGGGTCAGACCCAAGGTTATAATCGGAGAATTAAGATAGTATAGTTCTAATCGCACATATATGAAAATTTTAAGTATCGAAACATCCTGCGACGATACGGGGATAACAATAATGGAAGTTCACCCCGCCCGAAATGGGCGGGGCAAGAAAGGAGGCATCACAAATGCTTCTTTTAAAGTTTTAGCTGACAGCGCCAACTCTCAAATAAAAATACATATTCCGTTTGGAGGAGTTTACCCGATGCTCGCCAAAAGAGAACATATAAAAAATTTGCCCATTCTTCTTGAAGAAACCTTAAAGAAAGCTAAACTTGATAAAAAAGAAAAACCTGTGGATGCCATAGCCGTAACCTATGGCCCGGGATTGGAAATTGCACTTTGGGCCGGTATTACATTCGCGCAGGATTTAGCGAAAAAATGGAATGTTCCTCTGATACCCACTGACCATATGGAAGGACATATATTTTCTGTGTTTGGGAAAAACAAAGAAAAGAATAAGAAAAAAAATAAGGGAGAATTTACGGTTAAACAAGTGGATACACCTTTGCTGTCACTGTTGGTTTCTGGCGGGCATACACAATTGGTACTTAGTAAAAAATGGATGGAATATGAAATTATTGGAGAAACTTTAGACGACGCAGTTGGTGAAGCTTATGACAAAGTAGCGAGAATGCTCGGGCTACCCTACCCCGGCGGACCGGAGATTTCAAAGCTAGCAGAAATTGAGAGAGCGGAAGAAAAAAAATCTTTACGGGGTCACTCGCAAGTTATCGAAAAAGGAAATCAAATCTTGGGCGGTCGTAATTTTTCTGCAGAAAAATTTACTCAGTCCTCGGTATTGGGTCTGCGAAGCAGACGACGCCCTGTGGAGTCCCCCCAAGGCTTATTTCCTTTTTCGCTTCCCCGCCCGATGCTGCACAGTAAAAATTTTGATTTTTCTTTTTCCGGGTTGAAAACCGCAGTGCTTTATTTGATAAAAAAACTCGGTCCTATAGAAACTCTAGATAAAGAAACGAAAAGCAAAATCGCACTAGAATTCGAAAATGCAGCCATCGAATGCTTGATTTACAAAACAACCAAAGCCATAGAAAAATATAAAATCAGAACTGTCATAGTAGGTGGCGGAGTCTCCTGCAACACCCATCTACAAAGAGAAATGAAAAAGCTCTGTGGCCACGCCAAGGGACGGGCAAGCAAAAAAATAAAACTGCTTTTACCACAAAAAGGGCTCTCTGGAGACAATTCTCTAATGATAGGTATCGCCGGATATTTACGGTATATAAAAAACAAAAGAAAGGTACCTAAGCCAACTAACATAAAAGCAACTGGTAATCTAAGGCTCTAACCAGCCTCGCCTACTCGCAGAGTCTAGGCGGGTATGATATTATTTGCAGTATGACCATTGTGGACGAAAAGCTGCTCAAGCCATACGACCCGAAATCAACCGAAGAAAGAATCTATAAACTATGGGAAGATAGTGGTTTTTTTAACCCAGACAACCTACCCAATGCAAGCAAAGAAACATTTACCATAATAATGCCGCCAACCAATGCCAATGGCTCCCTGCACGCCGGACATGGCTTGGTGATGACTATCGAAGACATAATGGTGCGTTATAAGAGAATGCAGGGATTCAAGACCCTCTGGCTCCCAGGACTCGACCATGCCGGTTTTGAAACCCAAGTAGTATACGAAAAAAAATTAGAAAAAGAAGGACGGAGCAGATTCGGAATGGATAGAAAAGAATTATATAAAGAAATTCTTGATTTCACTCTGACCAACTCAAAAAACATAAAATCGCAAATAAAAAAAATGGGGGCGTCGTGCGATTGGTCACGCGAGAAATTCACACTCGACGATGATGTCGTTAAAACGGTGCATCAGACTTTTAAAAGAATGTATGATGATGGTTTAGTATATCGAGGAAACAGAATCATCAGCTGGTGCTCAAAGCACCAGACTTCATTCTCCGACTTGGAAATACTGGACGAAGAACGTATAGATGATTTCTATTATCTGAAATATGGCCCCTTTACCATAGCCACCGCGCGACCAGAGACAAAATTTGGTGACAAATACGTGGTAATGCATCCGGACGATAAACGCTATAGTGAATACGCCGACGGGCAAAAAATAAATCTAGAATGGATAAATGGTCCAATTGAAGCTACGGTTATAAAAGACGAAGCAATAGACATGGAGTTTGGCACAGGGGTGATGACGATAACTCCTTGGCATGATGCTACAGACTTTGAAATTGCGCAAAGACACAAGCTGGACAAAGAACAAATAATTGATGAAAACGGAAAATTGCTTCCTATAGCGGGAGAATTTACAGGTATGCATATAAAAAAAGCACGGCCACTTATAGTCGAAAAACTTCAGAAAAAAGGTTTAGTAGAAAAAATTGATAATAATTATAAACACGTTGTCCGAACTTGCTATAAATGTGGCACAGTCATCGAACCACAAATAAAAAGTCAGTGGTTTGTAAAGATGAAACCGCTGGCAGAAAAAGCTCTAGAGAAAATAAATAATGAGGAAATAAAATATATTCCAGAGCATTACAAAAAAATTACCACTTACTGGCTAGAAAATATTATGGATTGGAATATTTCTCGGCAGATTGTTTGGGGTATACCTATTCCCGCATGGTTTCATGAACCAAAGTGTGTTCCAAAACCCGGACGTGAGAGTGATGTAGAAAAATGCAAAGAAATAATTGTTTCTGAAAAAGAACCAATATGTGAATTTTGCGATGCAAAATATATAAAGGATACCGACACTTTTGATACATGGTTTTCATCTAGCCAGTGGCCTTTTGTCACACTGGGCTACCCTGACAGCAATGACTTTAAAACTTTTTATCCGACAGATGTCATGGAAACAGCTGGGGAAATCATTTTTTTCTGGGTGTCGCGTATGATTATGCTTGGAATTTATATAACCGGTGAATTACCTTTCAAAACTGTCTACCTGCATGGGCTGGTATTAGACGCAAAAGGAATCAAGATGAGCAAGAGTAAGGGAAATGTGATTGACCCGTTGATACTTACCGAAAAATACGGCACAGATGCTTTTCGAATGGGAGTAATAGTGGGCAATACCCCAGGAACATCACTGGCTCTTTCGGAAGACAAAATAAAAGCGTATAAAAATTTTGCGAATAAACTATGGAATATCACACGTTATGTGCTTTCGATGGAAAAAGAGGGCGAACTAAATAAAGAATTACTGGAAGAATGGAATTCTTTTGTTAAAGATGTAACCTTTGATGTGGATAATTTTCGATTCTATTTAGCCGCGGAAAAGTTGTATGCTTATATATGGCATCGTTTTGCCGATGAAATTATTGAAGAGTCCAAAGGTAAAAAAGAATATGGAGAAACACTTTATTATATTTTAGAAAATTCATTAAAACTACTTCACCCATTCATTCCTTTTGTCACCGAAGAAATCTGGTCGATGATGCCCAATCGTAAAAATCTTTTAATCGTAGAACCCTGGCCAAAATATAAATGATTACAAGCGACCCGAAAATTCTCGGTCTGGCATTTTTGGGAGGAATACTCCCCTCTCTTGTTTGGTTGTGGTTCTGGCTCAAAGAAGACAGAAAAAAATTGGAACCAAAAGGATTGCTGGCTATTGTTTTTATTATGGGCATGATTGCAGTCGTTTGTGTTCTGCCAATTCAAAAATTTATTCAAACATTAGTAAGTAGTAACGAATGGCGACTCATCGGCTGGGCCAGCGTGGAGGAAATAATGAAATATCTGGCTGTCTTGGTAGTTCTTTATAGAACAAACTATGTTGACGAGCCGGTAGAGTGGCCAATATATATGATTACTGCGGCCTTGGGCTTTGCCGCGCTTGAAAACACTTTATTTTTGATTAAACCTCTCTCAATAGGAGCAACAGCTGTAAGCCTGCTTACCGGTCAGCTTAGATTTTTGGGGTCAACCTTGCTGCATACTGTTTCCAGCGGAATTCTCGGTATTGCATTGGGACTCACTTTTAATTTGAAAGGATTCAGAAGGCTTTGGCACATTTTTGTTGGCTTTGTGCTAGCTATCGCCTTGCATAGTGTCTTTAATTTTTTTATAATAAAGAACAACGGAAGTGATTTCTTAGAAGTCTTTGCTTTCTTATGGGTCGTCACAGTTGTTGTAATGTTGATGTTCGAAAAAGTAAGAAGGATGAGTTGAAAAATTGCATTATTAATTAAAATAAAATTATGGAAAATAAAAAAAGAAGTTTTTTTGAGAGACTAACCGGGAGTATTAGTATGAGAGAAGAGGAAGAAGAAAATCCTAAAAAAGACTTCCTAAAAGGAATAAATAAGAATGACAAAAATTCCGGCAATAGCTGGGTTGAAGAAGAAAACGACGAAGCAGAGTTGGCGGTGGATGTATACCAAACCCACACGGAGATTATTTTACAGACTTTTGTGGCTGGAGTCAGACCGGATGATTTGGAAATCACCATAGGTAGAGACTTGGTAACAGTACGCGGCAAACGCGAAGAGAGCCGAACGATTGATGAAGATAATTATTTTACCAAAGAACTTTATTGGGGAAAATTTTCCCGTACCATATCGCTTCCCGCCGAAGTAGAACCGGAAGAAGTGGAAGCTACGGAAAAGCACGGACTGCTAACAATCAAAATGCAAAAGGTAGATAAAGAAAGAAAAAATAGCGTGAAAGTAAAATCAATCTAGTTCACTCCTTTTCTTTGCTTTTTTTATGGTGCCTGGGGGGTGAATCGCACACCCGGCCACTTCCTCTTCAGGGAAATGCTCTACTACTGAGCTACCCAGGCAAATTGTTTTTTAAAAATTTCTTCCCCTACTTATCCAGGCAAAACTATTGTTTAAAACCCTTAAGCACACCACTAGCATCTCCATATATGCTGATAAGCTGGTTTAAATACGGTTGTAAAAGGTAATACGCGCCGACTGCCGAACCTATGATAAAGAGCCAATATATGGTCCTGACTATGGCACCAATACGGGCAGAGCGCCTCATGGAGTGAAGCATCTGATTATTCTCTTTAGAAAGGGCCAGAGACTCTTCCAGCATTTTTTTGGATTCAGGATCCATGGCTATAATTTAGCACAATATTTTAAAAAATAAAAGGAGGTTATTTATTTTCTCGGCTTTTTAAAAACTCTAAGATACTTTTCTCAAACTCACCCTGTTGATTGTTTCCTTCTTTTAATAAACTGATTTTATGTATATGTTCACCATTTACTGATTGCAGATAATAGTCTATGGTATCTGAATCAAGCTTTACTTCTCTATCAAGAACTATCTTGATTGCTTCCAACCCTTTAGTATTTATTGATAACCCAACTAGCCATTTTTCTCCTTTCTCTTGATTCTTGTTATCTGTCATATCCTTATCAGCCGCTATAAGTATTTCTTCAGGAGTAGTATTTTCGTTATTTCTTCGTATGGAATGACCCAGATAAGCTTTGTCGCCTAATAAATCTTTCATGTTCTGAACCACTTTTTCAAAGATTTTCTCTAAATCACCTCCGGTGGCCAGATTCTCAATGGGAAGTATCATTATAAATTCGTCACCACCAACCCTAAACAACAAGTCGTGGTCTCGTACATGTGTTCTAAGAAGCTCTGCAAAAGAACGCAAGGCAGCATCACCTCCGGTTTTTACACCCTTTAAGTTAAAAGCCTTAAGTCCCTTAAGGTCAAGTTCAAAAACTATAATGCCAACTTGCTCCAAAATACCTTCCGGATGATTATTATTCCTGTTAAATTTTCCAATTAATTTTTTTAATCTATCGTCTAGGTTAAGACGGTTATTAAGTCCGGTTAGTAAGTCAGTACCAATAACTTTTTCCAAGTATTCTCTTTCGCCCTGCATTGTCTTCAGCTCTTTCTCTTTGCGCCTTAAAAGTGTTGCCAACAAGCCTATCAAAACATCTTTAGTTTTTATTCCACGTTCTTCGAGGCGATCTTTATAACCAGCAATTACATCTCTGAGAGTGGTATCGCCATTATCAGTATATAGAGTGCCGTTAGCTTCAAATGTATAGCCTTGCCTATCTCTAAAAAGACTAGCTTCTTCGGATAGAGGCCTTGGTGATGTTTCTTTTGTGCCTGTACTTTCTATAGTGTCGCTTTTCATATTACTAGGAAATTCTATCACAAAATAACAAAAGAAACTAACTTTTGGTCACAACTCTCGGTTCACGATTTGTGCCCCCGGCGGGAATCGAACCTACATCTATCCCTTAGGACGGGACTGTTCTATCCATTGAACTACGAGGGCAGAGCCACATAGAGATATTAGGCTATTCCAAGCAATTTAGCTATCTTGGGCTTGTCAAAGCCTACAGTGAGTTCATCGCCGATTAGTATGACCGGCACGCCCATCTGCCCGGACTTTTCTATCATCTCTTTTCTTTTCTCAAGGTCGCTTGCGACATTGTATTCCGTATAAGTGACACTGTTGGCCTTGAAAAACTCTTTGGCCATATGGCAAAAATGACACGTAGGGGTCGAATAAATGGTTACCGCTTGATTCATGTTGGACATAAAAATTCTAAATTATTTTTCTAATCTTTTAATTATATCATACGTGTCAAGCAAAAGTATACATAGTTATTTCGGCAAATTTATTGGAGATTGAATCCCTTGTTTTTCTAAAAAATCAACTAGTCGTTCAATTAAAACTGAATATCTTTCACACCCACTTTTGTCTTTATCCTTTAATAAAACTAGGACTTCTTCACACTCGGTTTTTAATTCTGGATTGTTGTCAAAAACGTCTAATGAAAATAAAGTCTTAATCACTTCATCAAATTTTTTACAAAAATTCATCCACTCTTGGTATGCGTAAAAAGATATATAATTTCTGTCACTATACAAACCATAAAAAATTTTCTCAAAAACTTCAGATAACTGTTTCTCTCTCTGGTTCGCCTTGAGCTTTGCGAGTCTAGCTTCTTTACCTTCTTTCGTATTATCATTTCCTTTTGGAAATTCCTCTGGTTTTGACATAGTTCAATTTTATTATATTTTACTCTGTAGTTCCATACTTAGCCTTGTTCAACACCGAGTGTTGAACATTTGAAATAAAGTTATATAATATAAGTATGAGAAATGTAAAAATAGCACCAGGCGAATATTATCACATTTTTAATCGTGGAATGAGCAAGCAGTTGATTTTTCACGATGACAAAGATAGAGCTAGATTTATTTTTTTAATTTTACACTTTCAATCCCCTACCATAATCCAAAATATAGGTCGCTCAGTAAAGTTGTTTGTTCAACACTCGGTGTTTAACATTGACAAGAAAATCAAAGAGGAAATAGTTAAAAATAAATTTATAGAACTCACTTCCTTCTGCTTAATGCCAAATCATTTTCATTTAATAGTAAAGGAAGTTGAAGGGAACGGTATGGCCAGATACATGCAAAGGGTATTAAATGGTTATACAAAATATTATAATACAAAATACAATAAATCAGGACACCTTTTTCAGGGACCATATAAAGCGGTGCATGTAAAAAATAACAATCAACTTTTATATCTGTCTGCTTATATTCACAGAAACCCGAGAGAGCTTAAGGGGTGGCTAAATAAAGAAAATATTTATAAGTGGTCAAGTTATCAGGATTTTATAAACAAAAATAGATTTGAAGAATTACTTGTTTTTGATATAATCAGCAAACAATTTAAAAACAAAAAAGAATACGATGAATTCGTAAAAACAAGTCCAGCAAAATTATTTAAAGATGAATTAGATTGGATAAACTGAATGATATGTTTAACACTGAGTGTTGAACATTAAACTACACATTTTGCGGGATTGGTCTAGTGGTAGAACGAGTCCTTCCCAAGGATTAAACGCGAGTTCGATTCTCGCATCCCGCACCAGAATAGAACGAAGATGAAATCTTATTTAATAAGATTTATAGGGTTGCCGGAAATAAATCCTTTTATGTTTTCAATCGTCGTTTTTATTATTTCCATCTCGGCCTCTTTGGAGTAAAAAGCTATATGCGGAGTAATAATAACATTGGGCATTTCTATTAGTACACGGTCTTCGAGGAGTGTTTTGTAATCCTGCACTCTTGTTGATTTTTGTTCAGATGCCAATATTTCAACTTCTTCTTTCAACTCTCTCTCGCCTTCCAAAACATCGAGTCCGGCGCCGGCAATGATTCCCTCTTTCAGTCCAAAAATTAAGGCATCTGTGTCAACAAGTTCACCTCTGGCAGTATTTATCAAATACATTCCTTTTTTTAAAGTCAAAACATTTTCTTTGTTTATCAAATGATGATTTTCTTTACTGTATGGAGTATGTAGGGTTAAGATATCAGATTCTGCTAAAAGTTCCGAAAAACTTTTATAGGTCAAATTATTTTCCTTAGCGAAAGACATATCGGGATACAGGTCGTAAGCAATCACATTCATTCCGAAACCTCTCGCAATTTTTACGACATTTTTCCCGATTTTACCGGTACCCACAACTCCTAGTGTTTTACCCCGCAAGTCAAAACCCTCCATCTTGGGAAAAAAGTTAAAATCGGATGACCCTCTTATGTAATCATTGGCATTTATAATCTTTCTTGAAAGATTCAAGATTAAACCAAAAGTAAACTCGGCCACAGTAGAGGAACCATAAGCGGGCACATTGGAGATTTTTATATCTCGCGCCAGAGCAGGCTCTCGGTCAATGTGGTCAAAACCGGTTGAGCGGGTAGCTATAAACTTCAAATTTGGTAAGGCATCTAGAACAATTTTGTTAACTACAGAACCGACAAAAACAGATATAATGTCGACATCTTTTGCTTTTTGGGCGTTATCCTCATTTAATTTTTCCTCAAAAAAGGAAGCGTCCGCATCATTAAAAGATTGAGTAAATATGGACTTTTCTGCCTCTGGTACCTCAAAAAATGCTATTTTCATACTTTTATTGTATCATATTATTTAAATAAATTCTTAAAAAAAGAAAAAAATCCTCCCGAGTCCTTCCCTTTATTTTCCGACACATTTTTATCGTCCACCACTATGATCAAACCTTCCCCTTGTTTTGCCAAACCATAATTATTCCGAAAAACTTGTTCTTTACCTTCGTCGGTTTTCAGATTCTCTATATCGGATGAAAGTTTTTCTTTTTCTTTTGAGAGTTCTGCAATTTTGTTTTCCGCTATTTTCCTATTTTCACTGGTTATTTGCATTTTGCCCATAAAGCCAATCACACCCCAAATAAAAAATAATAGCAAAATACCAAAAAGCACCAGTACAGGTTTGGACTCCACGATATGCCTCCATCTTCTTTTTTGTTGAAAACTTCTCATGGTATGTTATATTGTAAGTATATGCTTTTCAACAAAAAACATCAAAAGAAGATACAAGTAGTCTGGGCGGTGGTCAGTATATTGATTATTGTCAGTATGATATTGTTATACTCACCAATTTTCAACCTTAAACTGAAATAGAATATCCGACAAATAAGTAAGCGACTTTAATTTCCTCCACCACGCATCATCTTTAGAAAGACATCCTGCGAGATGTTTACTTTTCCTTTTTCTTTCATTTTCTTTTTGCCTTTTTTCTGTTTTTCGCGAAGCTTCATCTTGCGGGTAATGTCTCCTCCATACATATGCTGGGTGACGTCTTTTTTCATACCGGAGAGAGTTTTCGAAGAAATAATTCGTCCAAGCGCTTTACCTTGGATTTTTAAAGTGAACATTTGTCTCGGCAGCAAATTTGCCAACTTCTCTACCGCGAGCTGGGCTTCCTCTTCCGCTCTTTTTTTGGAAACCACTCGGCAGAAAGCCGGTACGACTTCATCAGCAACCAATAAATCAAGCCTGGTAACATTTGCCTCGCGCATATCGCCTATTTTGTAAGATATAGAGCCATAACCTGATGAAGTGCTTTTTAATTCGTCAAAGAAATTGCGCATTAGCTCACGAAGCGGCATCTGTACGGAAATTGAGGAGCGGCTCTGTGCTCCTCCCTTGCCAAAATTATCCGTCTCGCCTATCTCGCCTTCGTGGTCAAACAAAAGCTGCATAATATTGCCGATATATTCTACCGGAGTAATTATTTTCAAATTTACCCAAGGCTCAAAGACTTTTTCTATATTTCCGTCATCAGGGAAAAAATAAGGAGAATAAATTTTTTCCTTTTTTCCGTTTTTAAGTTGCACCTCATAGGTAATGGAAGGTGTAGTAATAACCAACTTCAAATTGAACTCTCGTTTCAGTCGCTCCGTGATAATTTCTAAATGTAGCATTCCTAAAAATCCGCATCTGAATCCTTTGCCTAGAGAACCCGATGCCTCTTCTTCATAAGAAAATGCTGAGTCGGAAAGTTTTAATTTACCCAGCGAAAGTTTCAATTCCGCAAAATCGTCCGCATCTTCCGGGAAAACAGAAGCCCAGACTACGGGCATCGGTTGCATATAGCCAGGATATGCCGGCAAGGGATTTTTAAACATTGTAATCGTGTCTCCGACTGAGGCTATGCCCGGTTTCTTTATACCGGTTACTATGTATCCGGTTTCTCCGGCAGAAAGAGATTCCCGTGGTAACTCTTCGGGCGAAAAAGTACCGACTTCGAGAGCAGTAAATTTTTCTCCAGAAACCGCAAAAAGTAAAGTATCTCCTTTTCGTACCTTGCCGTCTAAGACTCGCACAAAGACTATCACCCCTCGATGATTGGAGTATTTAAAATCAAAAACCAAGGCGCGTAAAACGTTTTCTCCGGTATGTGTCTCTGTCGGCTCGGGAATTCTCTTTATGACTTCTTCCAGAAGCTTGGGTACCCCTTCGCCGGTGCGACCGGAGACCAAAAGTATGTCCTCTGCTTTGCAATCCAATAACTTTATGACTTCATCTTTAATTTCTTCTACTCTCGCCAGCGGTGAGTCAATCTTGGAGAGCACTGGAATGATTACTGGAAAGGACTCTTCGCCCCGCCCACTTGGGCGGGGCAAGCGTGCCATAGCCAGCGTAGTCAGCGTTTGCGCCTGTACACCTTGTGTGGAGTCAACCAGTAAAATAGAGCCTTCCACGGCTTTCAGGGCTCTAGATACTTCATAGGAAAAGTCTATATGCCCGGGAGTGTCAATTAAATTCAAAATGTAAACCTCATCCCCCGCCTTCCCTAAAGGGAAAGGAGTTTGCCCCTCCCCTTTGGGGAGGGGTTGGGGTGGGGTGTATTCCATCCGCACCGGCTGCATCTTGATGGTGATTCCCCTTTCTCGTTCCAGCTCCATAGTGTCCAGCATTTGGTCACGCATTTTACGCTCCGGCACAGTGTGGGTAATCTCCAGCATCCTGTCCGCCAAAGTGCTCTTGCCGTGGTCTATGTGCGCGATGATTGAAAAATTTCTAATGTGTTTTAAATCCATAAATAAAATGAACTAATCCATAAATCCGCCGGTTTGATGGTTCCAGAGGTTGGCGTACATACCGTTTTTCGCCAAAAGTTCTTTATGTGTTCCCTCTTCGGTAATTTTTCCTTGGTCAAGCACAATTATTCTGTCCATTTTTTGGATAGTGGAAAGTCGGTGAGCAATTACTATTGTAGTTTTTCCTTCCATTAATTTGCCAAAAGCTTCCTGTATGTATGACTCGCTGATGCTATCTAGCGAACTCGTAGCTTCATCCAGCATAAGTATCGGAGAGTCTTTGAGCATAGCTCGCGCTATAGCCACTCTCTGTCTTTCCCCTCCCGAGAGTTTTACTCCACGTTCGCCAACCAAAGTATCGTAGCCGTATTTTAGGTTTAATATAAATTCATGAGCATAAGATTTTTTGGCAACCGCAATAATTTCTTCTTCCGTTGCACTTGGCTTACCATAAGCTATATTTTCGGTAATAGTGCGGTGAAATAGCATAGGTTCTTGCGGTACATACGATATGACGTCGCGCAAATTATCCTGAGTTATACTTCGAATATCCTGTCCATCAATTTCAATGGCTCCGGACGAAACATCTACAAATCTTAAAAGCAATTTAGTAATTGTTGATTTTCCAGCTCCCGAATGACCGACCAGCCCTATTTTTTCGCCTGACTTTATTTTTAGGTTAAAATTCTCAAACACTTTTTGTCCGGAGTCGTAAATAAAACTTACATTTTTAAACTCTATAGTTCCTAATTTAATTTTTGATATTTTCGGATTTTCCGGATCTAAAATATCAGGCTTAACTTCGAAAATATCTATAACCTCATTCATATCGGCAACAGATTCCATAAATTTGGTAAGCGCCTTACCTAGGTCCCATAATCTGTCAAAAACAGTAACCATATAAATCTGAATAAGGACAACCGTACCTGTAGTCATGGTTCCTGCAATCCAGAGTTTGATTATTAAATACAGAACAATCGCCTGCACAAGAAACATCAAGCCTGCCTGCATAGCGTCTTGTTTATTCTTGAAATACCAAGATGCATTCCGATGCTTCTGCTCTTTTGCAGTTACTTCACCAAAAGATTTTTTTTCCCGTTCATTTGCAGAAAAAACTTTTAGGGCAAATATATTCGAAAATACGTCGGCCAATCTTCCGCCCACTCGCGAATCCGCTTCAGCTTTCGCAATATCGTACATCATATTTTTTTTAATAAAAAAAGATATGATAGTTATATAAATAATAACCCAGATCAAAAAGACAAAAGCAATAATGGGGGCTTGTATAAATAAAACAATAAAAATACCCAACAAAACAATAAAAGTGCTCCAAAAATTATAAACAAAAGTATCATGCATCACTTCAAAGGCCCGAACAAAACGCCTGGACTTTGTCACTAAGCTGCCAACAAAGCGGTTTGAGAAAAAGTTGTAAGAATTATTTATGATTTTTCCAAAAGAATAGTTTGAAAATTCTCGCATCAAATTACTCTGAAAATAAACTATTGTCCAGGCACCAAGTCTTGAGCAAATATAGTCGCCCAGAATGATTAAAATATTTATAACAACAAGATACATCAGCTCGGAGGCAACAACTCCCCTGGCTAAAGTAGGTCCGGATATAACATCAATTATCTTTTTGAAATAAACCGCCTTCAATACAGAGATAAGAATTACCCTTGAACCATAAAATACAAAGGTCAGGAAAAAAGACCATTTATATTTCATTATTTGTGGCCATATATGCCGAAAAATCTTTTTGACAAACATCATGCCATTATATCAGAAAAGGCCTGTATTTCAAGGCTTAAAATCTGGTGAGTAAAGTTTAGAGCTCTTCCTGAGAAGGCACAATGGTCTTAGTGCGCCAGAACTTGGTCTTGAGAGCTTGCATCACAGCTTTTAATTCTTCATTTTTAAGCAGATGCAAAACTAAAATAGCAGCCAATATGCCCAGAATTCCGGAAATAAAACCCTGCAGAAATACCCCTATCAAAGTGGTGGTGCCAAAAATCGGCGACAGAATATTTAAACTCAGATAAGCGACCAGTCCCAAGAAAAAAGATGCGCCTACGCTTTGGAAAAAAGTCTTGGTAATAAAAGATTCGCCTTGCATAAAATCTTTGCGAATAAAAAACCAATGGAGTACTGCATTTAAAATAGTACCAAGAGAGTACGCCAGTGGAAGCATCAATACTTCCGTGCCGGGAATGTCACTTACCTTAAGCATTGACTCTATAAAGTAGCGAAACATCATAACATTTTCAAAAAGATGAATAAAGAGGTAAGAAAAAATGATAATCAACACTGAACAAGAAAAATTAACAATCAGTGGGCGCTTGGTGTCCCCTGTCGCATAGTAGGCCCTAGATAAAAGAGTAATCATTCCCTGCGCAAGGATGGAAGTAGCGAAAACCGCCAAACATGCGGCTACCAAGCGAGTATCTTCCCAAGAAAAAGAGCCGGAACCTAGTATAACACGTACTATCTGCGCGCGAACCACGATAAAAAGAAACATAACCGGAATTGACCAAAATACTATAGCTCTGGCTGCAGATTTCAAATGATTTTTGAATTCGTCCATTCTTTTAAGCGATATTGACCTTGCCAGAGTAGGAAAAGCAGCCACTGCGTAAGATATGCCTATGATATTTAATGGCACGGATTGCAGGTTATCCGAAAAATTAAAAATTGAAATAGAGCCAGGCTTTAAAAACGAAGCCAAAGCAATGATGGCAATGATGGCAATGTTATTGAAAGCGAGGCCGAGAGTCCTTGGGAGTGACGTAAAAGCCACTTGCTTTATATTTTTAAAATTAATAGAGAAAGAGAACTTTGGAGTAAAGCCACTGTTGTGCGACGCTATTGCCTGCACGATAAAATGCATCAAGGCTCCAAAGGCAACACCCATAGCCAGACCGTAAATTCCAAAAATAGGATACAAAAATATAACACCGATAATAATTCCAACGTTATAAAAAATAGGACTTAATGAATAAATAAAAAACTTGCGAAAAAGCTGGGTAACCGTACCGAAGAGATTTGATAAACCCATAAGGATTGGTGACAGAAGCATTATTCTCGACAAAAGTACCACCTTCGCCTGATAAACCGGAGTAAAACCGGGAGCAATAAAAAATGCCAGATGCGGCATAAGAAAGAACGCCACCAGAGAAACGAGGACCATAACACCCAAAAATACAGTAAAGACGTCATTTAAATATTTCTGGGCCTCCTGGGTAACTTTTTCCCCATCCATTTTTGCCACGATAAAAGGAATAAGCACCGTAATGGATGCCAAGGAGGCTATGCAAATAAAAATCAAATCCGGTACACGAAAAGCCGCATAGTAAGCGTCCAGCGGTGCTCCCGGACCAACAAAGTGGGCTATGGAGCGGTCACGAAAGAGCGCTAAAATTTGAGATAGAAAGGCAAAAAAACCCAAAAGTAACGCAGCTTGGTTAACGTTTCCATATTCCTTGCTGAAAATTTTCAGGATTCTTTCCATTCATTTTTACTGCTTAGCCGGAGGAGGGGTTGGAACTGAACCTGGAGTTCCTTTTAAAGAATCTATATACTTTATCAAATTTGAATCAGCCGGAGCATAAGAGAGCGCTGTTTGCGCATATGAAAGTGCAGCCGAATAATCCCCCTCGCTTTTTGCTAACTGAGAGAGAGTAATAAGAGCATCGATGTAGTCCGGCTTCAAAGTAAGAGCTTGGTTTGCATAATCTTTTGCTGCTTTGGCATCTCCCATGGCGCTGTATACGCTTGCTATTGCAAGTTTGATACCCGGATTAAGCGGGTTGAGAGTAGAAGCTGTTTGGTAAGTTTCGAGAGCCTTCCCGTAGGCATCTTTGACACCAATAAGCCCAGCTGTCTGAAATACTGAACCGAGCATCTGGAAATTCAAATAATTTTTAGGGTTGTAAGTTATAGCCAATCGCGCGGCATTTATCGCCTGGTCTAGACTTGTTTGTAAATTAGCTTTATCTGTATCAGATAAGGATGACGATTCCTTTGAAGCTATGGAATTTAACTTGGCAAGATAGATTTGAGAATAGGTACGAAAATACAAGTCATTAGAATTTAGCGCCAGGGTTTTACCTATAGCAAATTCAGCGTCTGCTATATTCGACGCAACAAGTGTCTTAGAAAAAAATGATACCGAAGCAAAGCGTTGTATATAATTAAATCCGGTTGCAGCCGACACAATAAGCAAAAGAACCAAAAGAAGCAAAAAGAAAAAACTCTTGCGGTGGTCATCGAAAAATGATATAGATATCTCTCCGTTCTTGTGACTGGAAGCAACAAGACCAATAAACACTCCGCCAAAAATCATAGCCATTAAAAATAGAACGGTTCCTGTGGCATAAAAGAAAGAAGCGCAAAACAAGTACAAAGATAAAAGAAAAAAGGAAACTGTCTCCAGACCTACGCTATTTTTAATACTGGAAAAAAGCGATTTGATACCGACAGCTATAAATAAAAAGAAGAAAAGCAGCCATGCAAGAATACCGAGCCACCCTGTGGTAGCGGTAAGAGTCGGCAACAACCCAGAGCCGGAATTAAAAACAACATCCCAAAAGGCAGTCTGGTTTATAACAGCAGGCCTGTACATAGCCCAAGCTTGGTCAAATCTATTCGGACCTATGCCTAAAAGCGGATGGTCCGTAAGCACTGACTTGGTCACTGACATTGTAGCTATAAAAGAAGGGCTGACTTCGTTATTGGATATTCCGAGCTTGCCAGGCAAAAACCCCCCGATAAATTGGCCGGAAGTGATAAATAAAAGAGACACTAAAACTATTATAAAAGAAAAGGTCGGGAAATTCATTTTCTCTCCTTCAGCTCTCTTGCTGGAATTGGTAGAAACTTTATAAACAAAAATAAGTAAGGCAAAAACTCCCAAGATTTCCCAAACTAAAATAAAATTCACAACCGCGATAAACAATAGAGAAAATATAACTAGTGCGCCTAATACCAATTTTGCCTTTTTGACCAGAGGAAAAAATTCAATGGCAAAAAGAGCAGAAAGAGCATAAAAACCAGCAAAAATACCAAGTCCATTCCAAGAGCCTAAAATATTGTCGGTCTTCCCAGCCAAAACAGAGAGCGATAAATTAGGCACAAACAAGTGTAAACCTTGAAACAGTAAAAGGACGGTGGAAGACAATAGAATTCCGAATAAAAGCATCCTGGCGTTTTTAGGTTCTCCAAAGATAATTGAAGACATCAGCAGTATTAAAAAAGCCGAAAAAATAAACCAGAAAGTGCCAATGTCAAACATTATGCCAAAAAAAGATATTTGTGACGCTGTGCCGGAAAAAAAAGCGGAAAATAAAAAGACGAGAACGACGCCTCCGCCTGCAAGAAGTGGCAGAGACCTCGGCAAACTTACCTTGCCGTCAGAGAAACGAGCCACTATCCAAAAAATAATCGATATGATAAGTCCGATTGCAAAAAAGAATCCCTTTCCGGTTTCAACGGAAAGCTTTGTGAAAGGTAAGAAAAAAACCGGTAATAACACTACAACTAAAAATAGAGACCAAAAAGAAATTCTATCAAGTACATTTGAGTGCATTTTATTTGTTATTTTAAAAAATTAACGACTGTTGTAAACAACTCCATTATACTATACTTTAAAAAACAAGCTATATGACAATGTTAACAAGTCTGTTTTTTACGTAAATTACCTTTTTGACGCTACTGCCAGAGATATATTTTAGAACCTGTGAATTTTGTAGGACTTGTTTCTTTACCGTTTCTTCATCTTCATCCGCCTGCACAAAAATTTCCGTCCGGACTTTGCCGTTTACTTGAATCACAATTTTCACTTCATTGTCTTTGATTAAACTTGCATCCCATTTTGGCCATTTGGAAAAACTTAACGAATTTTTTTCTCCAAGCATACTCCATAGTTCTTCGGTGGTATGTGGTGCAAATGGAAAAAGAATTTGCAGAAACATTTTAAAATCTTTGACCGAAACGAAGTCGGCTTTTTCCATTTCTGTAGCCAGTATCATCATCGCCGAGATTGCCGTATTAAAACGCATTTCTTCTATGTCTTCGGAAACTTTTTTGATTGTCTTGTGTAAAAGTTTTTGAACAGAAAAATTCTGAACCGTGTGGTACCCGCTCGGTACTCCGAGATGGGAGGAGCGGGCAGGGTTTTTCTTGTTCGAAAACTTACTCACTTTTTCCGCGATTCTCCAAACTTTTTCCAAAAACCGTTTTGGGCCAACCATGCCGTCTGTACTCCAAGAAACTGCTTGGTCAAAAGGTCCCATAAACATCTCGTACAATCGCAAACTGTCCGCACCGTAGATTTTTACAATATCCTCCGGACTGACTCCATTGCCTTTTGTTTTTGAAAATTTTGTACCGTCATCAGCCAAAATCATGCCGTGCGAAGTTCGCTTCAGATATGGTTCGCTGCTTGGGACTAACTTTAAATCATACAAAAATTTATGCCAAAAACGAGAATATAATAAGTGCAGAGTCGTATGCTCCATTCCCCCATTATACCAGTCAATCGGTGTCCAGTATTTTAAATTTTTCTTTGAGGCAAATTCTTGGCTGTTTTTCGTATCGGCGTAACGCAGAAAATACCAAGAGCTGCCAGCCCAGTTCGGCATTGTATCTGTTTCTCTTTTGGCTTTACCCTTACACTTTGGACATTTTACATTTACCCATGCGGAAATTCCTGCGAGTGGACTTTCGCCGTTGTCAGTAGGCTTGTATTTAGCTACTTTCGGAAGCACCACGGGTAAATCTTTTTCAGGAACAGGCACAAAACCACACTTGGGACAATTTATAAGCGGAATCGGCTCGCCCCAATATCGCTGCCTAGAAAAAACCCAATCGCGAAGTTTGAAAGTTGTTTTCACTTTTCCACCAACGAATTTTATAATTTCTTTTTTAGCTTTTTCGGAGTCCATTTCTGAAAATTTTCCA
>Ga0209515_10003266_pt1 | contig 23570 bp, 24 predicted proteins | sample Subgroupgradi54m_FD_187454 | JGI IMG/M metagenome (GOLD analysis project Ga0209515, IMG submission 187454) | Subsurface groundwater microbial communities from S. Glens Falls, New York, USA - GMW60B uncontaminated upgradient, 5.4 m (SPAdes)... ... | reverse complement strand
CAAATGGCAGCTGGAACTTTATCGGTGTTTGCTGATCCAAACATGATTATTGAACCAATTGGTCAAGATATTATCGCCAGAGCTGCTAAATATTTTGATCCTAATGCAACCAAAAAGAATACCCCTTTTGACTGTGCTGTTGCTGCAGTAGCCGATAAATATAAGGCAGACTATATTTTTAGCTTTGATGACTTCTATGTTAAAAAGTGTGGTTATAAATTAGCAAAGGATCTGTTGTCTGGTAAACGCTAGTCTAACTATTATCCCCATTTATCGTTTGAAGATCTAAGTATATATAGACAGTTAGTTTTATAAACTCTACGTTCCAGCTCTTAGTTGATTATACAATCTATTATGTTAATTTGTAATTTTAAAGGTGGAGAGGATTTGATCATAAACTGAGTCATGATTTCCTTTAAAGTCGGTGTTTGGATAATTTATAGTCCATCCATATTGGTTTTTATTAAATTGGATATTTGTGGATCCTTCGCCAGGTATAATATCTGTCCAGAGCATGTATGATTTGTTAGCCTGTAACTCCATGAATATGATTGGCTCATATTTAAATCCTACTAAGTTTGGGTTATCTTCTCCTCTTTTTTGCAGAACACTTTGATCATACATGCTAGTATTGATTTCAATATCAAGCTCACCTGTACCTGTAAACCTTACATTTGGATTTGTCTGTAATGATGAAGCTGTATCTCCTCTATTCGGGATAATAGCTAAATTGAGAACACGATGCTGGTCTTGTGGATATTCGTGAACCAACCAATTAGGAGGATACTTTAATTGGAAACCAAATATGCTGCTTTTGTAAACTGACCAATTGGCTGTTTCATCAGGAGAGGGGGAAGGTACAGAAGTTGGGATAGGAGTTTCGGAAGTTACCACTGGAGTTAAGGAGGGCTTTGGAAATTCTGAAGTGATAACTGGATTGGGTGAAGGCTTTGGGGTGTTTGATCTTCCTAGATAATATGCTCCACCTACACTAACAACCATAACCAAAATCCCAATTAGAATTAAGATTGCTGAAAATCCTTTTTGTCTCATACTTTCAGTTTACCAGAAACTAAAATCCTTTGAAGTTAGAACTTAAATTAGATTGATAGGGTGAGCTAAAGTAATATATTTTAAGGATAATATCTTGAGCTGGGAGTACCGGATTCGAACTTCTTGGATTTAATGAGATTGTAAGACATGTTAAAATAAATAAAAAGTTTAGATTGTTGTAACAGTCTAAATTATAATGTCCACAGGGTAGGAGTCGAACCTACTTGGTACAGATTTACAGTCTGTTGCATGAACCGTTCTGCCACCTGTGGTTAAGTTGTTATTTTATATTTTTTCCTTTAAATCCGAAAGTACTCGTTTGGGAGTGACAATTCGGACATAGAAACCTTAAATTCCCTATTCTATTATCAGTGCTATTTCCATCTATATGATCAATTTCCAGATTAAGTTTTTGACTTCTCCAGCTATTGATACTACATATTATACATTTATATTCAATTTTAGATTCAATTAAGGCCCTTCTTAATAGGAATGATTTTTGTCTTTGCCCCACAGTGAAAATCTCTGTAGGTGTTTTTTTCTTATTTGAAACTTTCCCTAAATTGTGTCTGTACCCTAGGAAATGACTACTATCTAACCCAAACTTTTTAATCATCCTCTTAATATGCTGATGTTGGTTACCGCTTACAGGTTTCCCCAGCAATATTCTAGCGACTCCCTGTACAGAAAAGGACTTTGAAACTGCAACTTCTAATTTTTCCCTTGTATATTTGAAGAACACCATATTTAAAAAACATAAGCTAAATTGTGTAAATTGTCAAAGAGCTACTTCTGGAGCAATTGACCACTCTGCCACCTCCGGTAGTTACATATTATACCTAAACTGATATAATTATTTAATATGGCAATTGGTTCATGGAAAGCAAGGCGAGATCGTTCTAAAGCCTGGAAATTTAAATTTCTTTCAATCATTTCAAGCGGGATTCTTGTTATTGTCGTAGTTTTTTTGCTTTTGCTTTTTGGTACAGTTGTTTTTTTTACAACTCAAATTCCCTCTCCTCAAGATCTGGCAAACCGTGATGTGGCTGCATCCACCAAAATCTTTGATAGGAATGGTGAGCTTTTATACGATATTTACCAAAATCAAAATAGAACTCCGATTAAGATTGTAGAGGTTCCAGGGTATGTTAAACAGGCAACTATTTCTATAGAAGATAAAGATTTTTATAAGCACTCAGGATTTTCTACTACAGGTATAGTCAGATCTTTTTTTGACTTAGTTGTTCATAGAAAGGTAGAAGGAGGTGGATCTACTCTTACTCAGCAACTTGTTAAAAATGCACTTTTAACCTCGGATCAAAGTGTTGTAAGAAAAATTAAGGAATTAATACTGGCCGTACAGGTGGAGAGGGCATACACAAAGGACCAAATTCTGGAAATGTATTTAAATGAGATTCCTTATGGTGGAACCTCTTACGGAATAGAGGCTGCGGCAAATCTTTATTTTGGGGAAAATGCTAAAGATTTAGATTTGGCTCAAGCCTCACTTTTAGCAGGACTTCCGCAAAGGCCTTCTGTTTATTCACCATATGGTATACATCCGGAGTTTGCAAAGGTAAGACAAAAAGAAGTTTTAAGAAGAATGGTTGAGGATAAGTATATTACTGCTGATCAGGCAAAAAACGCAGAAGATGAGCAACTAACTTACAGAACTGCTCAGAATGAATTAGGTTTTAAAGCCCCGCACTTTGTTTTATATGTCAAAGAAAAATTAATTGAGCAGTTTGGGGATAAGATGGTTGAGCAAGGAGGGTTAAAAGTCACTACAACCCTGGATTATAGTTTGCAAAAAAAAGCAGAAGATATAGTTAAAAAAGAAGTGGACAATCTTTTATCTGCAAAAGTAGGAAACGGAGCGGTAGTTGTATTGGACACTAAAAACGGCCAGATTTTATCACTTGTTGGATCAAAAGATTATTTTGCTGATTCGCAGCCTACGGGGTGTAAAGAGGGACAAACTTGTACTTTTGAACCAAATGTGAACGTTGCTTTACAACCACGTCAGCCTGGAAGTGCTACCAAGCCTATTGCATATTCCAAAGCTTTGGAAAAAGGGTATACAGCAAACCAAACTTATATGGATGTTAGAACAGAATTCCCCGGTGGTGATAAGGTAGCTTATATTCCGGTAAATTATGATGGGCAATTCAGGGGACCGGTTCAAATGAGGTATTCCCTGGGAAATTCATACAATATTCCTGCTGTTAAAAATCTGGCTTTGGTTGGGGTTAAAGACGTACTTGATTTAGGATACAGAATGGGTTTGAGTACTTGGGAGCCTTCTTCGGAAAATGTTTCATCAGTTGGATTATCACTTACTTTGGGAGGACGTGAAGTCAGACTTTTAGATATGACTTCTGCTTTTTCGGTTTTTGCCAATAAAGGTAAACAGGTGGATCCGGTATCTATTTTGAGTGTAACAGATGGTAAAGGTAAAAGTTTATTTGAATACCATCAGACAGATGGCAAAAAAGTTTTGGATCAAGGGATTTCTTTTATAATTTCCGATATTCTGGCGGATAATGGTGCCAGAATTCAAGCTTTTGGTTCAAATTCTGTTTTGAATATTTCCGGAAAAACTGTGGCTGTAAAAACCGGGACCACTGACCAAAAAAGAGATAATTGGGCAATCGGATATACACCTTCTTTTGTTGTTGGAGTTTGGGTTGGTAATAATGATAACTCGGTTATGTCACCTGTTGTTGCCTCAGGTGTGACTGGAGCATCCCCTATTTGGAATAAAATAATGACAGAGGTTTTGAAAGGTAAGCAAAACGAACCTTTTGAAAAACCTTCTAATATTTTGCAAACGGAAGTAGATGGACTTATGACCGGCAAGCTGCATAATGGTTCTCCCATCAGGAAAGAGTACTTTATATCCGGAACAGAACCAAAAGGAGAATCACCTGCTTATCAACACCTAAAGGTTTGTAAAAATAATCCTCACAGGTTAGCCAATGATGGTGAAGATGGAGATGATAAAGACGTGGTGGTTTTGAAAGAAGATGACCCAACAGGAGCAGATAAGTGGCAGAGCGCTATTGATCAATGGGTTTTAACAGCAGCAGATGCACGTCTAGTAGGTGCTACCAAAGGTTGTTCCGGAGTACCCGGGTTTTCATCTGGTGGAGGTGGTGGAATTATTCAAATTGTTAATGTTAATAATGGGGCGAACGTGCCAAGAGTATTTGATGTTTTGGCAAAAGCAAATTCTCCGGCCGGAGTTAAAAAAATTACCTGGCTTATAGATGGATCACAAAAATCAACTCAAACAGCAGAGCCGTTTGCCCTGCATGTAGAATTTCCCAATGGAGATAAAGGTTCACATACAATAACTATAACTTTGGAAGATAATAACGGAGGAACATTTTCAAGCTCAATTGGCGTCACAGTTGCATTATAGGTTAGCCTGTAGTAAACTATAAGATATGAGTCTTAGAACATCTGAATTTGAACGAAGAATGCAACCTATAACTCCTTTTCCTCAAGAGCGGGGTGGTGATAGATTTTCAGTTGGTACCGTTATACGAGCAGTAGCAGTTGGTGTTCCTGCCATGGCTGCTGGTCTTGGGGCTGAAATTTTAGAATTTAATTTAATGGGAGATGTTCCTGCGGAAGTAAAATTTGGTGGGGTGATTTTAGGAGTATTAGTAGCTCTTGGGGTTGGAGCTGTATTAGATAGCGCTTTGCCCGAATAAGTTATATCTCAATTTCCAAAACTGCCACTCTTTTTTCAATTCCCAATTTGTTTAAAACTCTTAAATGAACCTCAGCCATGCCACCAATAGGTTTTCCATCTTTTTCTATATGTACAAATCTATTGGGATGGAAAAGATCTGTAACTACCTTTGATGGTTTTCCAACCTTTAGCTCGACACCTCGGAGGTGTACACACAAATTTTCTGCTATCTTGTAAAGCTCTGCCAGAGGGTTATTAGTCCTGTTGCACAAAGCAATTGATAAAACGTATCCTTCTTCAGGTATTTCTTTTCCAACATAGGATTTATGATAACTTTTACCAATTTCAAAAATTGCAATATCATTATGGCCTCTTCTTAAATTTTTCCCAACAACTTCTACCAAATTCGGCCAAATGTTTATTCTTAAATATTCTGTTTCTAAAGAAATTGGGTTAGCAATTTTAATTAGATATTTCCTGTATTCATCAGTAAACGCTAATGCAGTTAGAACATTTGTAGAATAAAAAGGATATGATTGTACTTCGATCAGTCCAATATCTTTGCAGGCTTTTTTTAACTTATAAATAAAATCAGGTAATGATTCATCAAGTTTTTCCGGAAGTTTATCATCCAAAGGTTTGCCTTCTATTTTGTCATAACCATAAATTCTGGCTACTTCTTCAATCAAATCCTCTTCAATATTTATATCAAGTCTCCAATATGGTACTTTAACTTCCCACGCACGCAGGGTAAGACCTTGTGAGGCTAGGACTTTAAAACCCAGTTTTTCTAAAGATGAAAGAATAAACTCAGGATCAATGCTTATTCCTAATAAGTCATTTAATTTCTTTTGGGTAAGTTTTACTGTTTTTGGCTTTTCTTCTAAGTCCCCTACAATATTAACTGCTACTAACTTTCCTCCCAGACTTTCATACATCTTAATTGCAGCTGCTAAAGCAGCCAGTAGGTTAGTTTTTGTTAAACCATGCTGGAACCTTTTGCTAGCTTCAGAATAAAGCCCCAGTTTTTTTGAGGTTTTCCTAACCATTACCGAATTAAAAGTTGATGCCGAGAGTAAAATTGTATGAGTAGATTCTTTTATTTCCGTATCCTTTCCACCCATAATTCCTCCTACATCCACAGCTCCTTTTGTGTCTGCCAAAACTATATCCTGAGAGGTTAATTTCCTTAATTTATTATCTAATGTTGTAATCTCTTCGCCATTTTTGGCTCTTCTGACAATAATTGTCTCATCACTAATGAATTTAGCGTCAAACGCATGGAAGGGTTGACCAAACTCCAACATCATAAGATTGGTCACATCAACTAAATTATTAACAGACCTAATTCCACTATCTTCCAATTTTTTAACCCAACCTGGGTTTGAAGGTTCAACTATTAACCCTTCAATTTTGGCAATACATTGCACAGAAGAAAGTTTTTCATCTTCTATCTCAACAGGGGTTTTATGTAAGGTTTGGTTAGTCCATTGGTAACAAGATGGATCAGGAGCCGAAAACAATAGCTTAGAGCTGGTTATAGCAGCAATTTCCCGGGCTACTCCTCTCAAAGATAATAGATCTCCCCGATTATAAGTAAGGTCCAACTCCAGGCAATTTTCAGTTAGCTCTTTTACTCCAATTGAAATAAGGGATAATTTATTAGCTAAATCCTGAGGATTTAGCTTGTATTCAACTAATTCTTTTAACCAGTTTAAAGATACTATCATTTAGTATTTCTCCAAAAACTTTAGATCTCCTTCTAAGAAATATCTAATATCTTCAATTCCGTGTTTTAACATTAAGATTCTATCTGGTCCGAATCCCCAGGCCAGACCTGAATATTTTTTCGGATCTAAACCTGTGGCTTTAAACACATTAGGGTGTATCATTCCAGCCCCGGCAATTTCAAACCAGCCGGTTCCCGAACAAATCTTACAACCTTTGCCATGACAAAATACACAAAGGGAATCTATGCCTACTCCGGGTTCAACAAAAGGATAATATTTTGGTCTAAAGCGAGAATTTGCTTCTTTACCCAGGATTGCTTTGAGCAAATAATCAGATAAATATTTTAAATTTGCCATAGTAATATTTTCCCCAACAACTGCGATTTCAAATTGATTAAATGTATGAGAGTGCCTGGCATCAACTGCTTCATATCTAAAACATCTATCAAAACTCATAGCTCTTATTGGAGTTTTGTTTTTCTCCATTAAACGAGACCAAAAATTAGAGGTATGAGTTCGAAGCAGCATTTGTCCGGGTTCAACCTTAAGGTTGATAGTGTCTATATATAAAGTATCCCACATATCGCGGGATGGATGATCTTTAGGAATATTTAAATCTTCAAAATTGTATTTATCCAGTTCAATATGAGGAGCATCAAATTGAGAAAAGCCCAATTTTTCAAAAAGATCAATGATTTCTTTCTTAAATTGAGTTGCAAGATGCAGATGTCCTTTTCTTTTTTTAGTCCCGATTAAATCGGGATTAGCCTGCAACCTTAAAGGTTGCAGCGTAAACTTTTCATCTTCTAAAGCTTTGTAAATTTCTTCTCTTACTTTTACTCTAGCTCTTACTATTCCACCTTCAAGCGCCTGTTTTACTTGATTAAATAGAGGCCCGATTTTTCTTTTTTCTTCTTCAGAAAGTTTGGAGAAATCCTTTGGAAGCAAAGTAACTTCACCCTTCTTCCCAAAAAGAGACAAAAAAATCTCATCCAATTCTTTTAGAGTTTTGGCTTCAGATATTTTTTGCAGGTAACTTTGTTGAATTTTTTTGAGTGTATCTTCCATAAAGAAGATTCTAGCACAAATTAACTGGGTTGGCGAAGTTGGATTCTAAGATAGGCTTCGGCATATTTTACTTTAATTTTTTTACCAAGCTCCTGATCAATTAGCTTTATTCTTTCTTGAAATTTTTTCATATCTCTAAATTGCGAAATATGTTTTCCTAATGCCTGTAATTTTAAATCTATTGTTTTTGTAATATCTACAAAATAATTAGGTTTTATATGATTAAACAGTAAGATATCGTCTACAATATGTGGTTTCAGCCCTTCTTCCAAAAGGTCCATGTAAGTTCTGGCATTTCTGGCGAAAGGAAACACGGAGTCCAAAGTTGCTTGTCCTGCTACTCTATGATCAGGATGAATTACAGATTGCCTTTTTTCATCATAAATAATAGTTGGATCCCAAGTTAAAACAGTTGTAGGTTTGACTTGCCTGATAATTTTTACAATTTCCTTTCTTAATTTGTGGGTGTTCTCCAATTCCCCATCAATAAAATCCAAAAAGAAAACCTTTTTAACTCCAAGTAAGTCCGCAGAATTTTGTTGCTCGCTATGTCTTAATTTTGTTAACTCTTGGTTAGAAATTTTAGGATCTTCGGATCCCTTGCTTCCATCTGTGAGGATTAAATAATATGCAGTAGCACCTTCTTGGATCCATTTGGCAATAGCACCAGCACATCTAATATCTATATCATCAGGATGTGCTCCTACAGCGAGGATAATTTTTTTCACTTTACTTTACTTCTGCAATAATCTTTTTAAAATCTTCAGCATGATTTACTGCCAACTCTGCCAGGATTTTTCTATCAAGTTGAATATTTTTAAGTTTTAGTCCGGCAATAAATTTGGAATAACTTAATCCCTCATTTCTGACTGCATTCCCAAGCTGTACTATCCAAAGCCTTCTCATATCTCTTTTTCTAAGTTTTCTTCCTGCAAAAGCATATTCTCCGGCATGTAAAAGAGCGGATTTAGCCTCTTTTACTAAGTTGCTTCTGCCGCCTCTGTAACCTTTGGTTAGCTCATGCAGTTTTTTATGTCTTCTATGTGACGAGATACCTCTTTTAACTCTAGCCATTACTTTATTTCTCCTTTTTTAAGTTTAAATTTACTAAAAATTTTATTCCAGACACCGGATCTGTTTATCTGTGAATATGCGGAAGCTTGTGCGCTTGCATTATTTGATCTGGCAGACTGTCTGTAATTTTTAGTATTGCTTCCCACTAGATACCTAAAACCTTTCTAAATTTTTTTGAATCACCTTTAAAATATTCAAAACTTTTCTTTTGTCTTTCCAAGGCACTTTTGCCCTTTTTTCTTTTTAAATGTCCGCTACCTAATTGATGCCTTCTTAAAATCTTACCTGTTGAGGTAATTTTAACTCTTTTCAATATAGATTTATTAGTTTTTTGTTTCGGCATTTTGTTTATCTTTCTCTACCCCGCCTTTTGATTTACCAACAATCATTGACAATTTTTTTCCCTCAAATTTCGGTTCTCTTTCAACGCTAACTTTATTACCTAAAAGCGCTAGAGCTTCTTGTAAAACTCTGTGCCCTACTTCCTGATGAGCCATTTCTCTGCCTTTAAATTTTACAGTTAGTTTAACTTTGTGCCCGTTTTTCAAAAATTCTTCAGTCTTATCCAGTCTGACTTTTAGATCATGATCTGCAATCCTGGGGGATAGCCATAATTCTTTAAGTCCTCCTGAAGAATCCCTTTTTGAGGCCCGTTCCTTTTTATTTTCCTCGTATCTAAATTTTTGAAAATTAGCTATCTTTGCAACTGGCGGGTCAGCATTTGGAGCAATTTCTATTAAGTCCTGCCCCAATTGTTTAGCTTTTGCCAAAGCTTCTATCTTTGTTAAGACTCCGAGTTGATTACCCTGTGAGTCTATAATCCTAAGCGATAAAGCCTGGATATGCTCATTTAATCTATAAAATTTAGCCAGTTAAAAAAAATCCTCCTTAGACTTATATGATGCTAACATATTTACTCTTTAGATTCAATCTCTAATTTTATTTTATTTATAAATTCTTCAGTAGACATTGCTCCGGAATTATTTTCTGTTCTTGTTCTAAGAGTGACTTTTTTGTCCTCAACTTCCCTGTCTCCGATAATTAACATATATGGGATTTTTTGCATTTGAGCATCTCTAATCTTGCTCTGCATTTTTTCAGCACGGGAATCAATCTCAACCCTAATGTTTGTTGACTTTAATTGTTCGAGTACTTTTTGTGCATAATTCAAATGCCGATCGGCAATGGGTATAATTTGTACCTGGACTGGAGAGAGCCACAAAGGAAAAGCCCCCTGATATTGCTCAGTGAGTATTGCAATAAATCTCTCAAAAGAGCCGAAAATTGCCCTGTGGATCATAACTGGTCTTTTTGTTTTTCCATCAGAATCAATATATTCCAACTTAAATGCTTCTGGTTGATGGAAGTCTAGCTGAACTGTCGCAAGCTGCCATTCTCTGCCTTGGGAATCTTTAATATGTACATCTATTTTAGGCCCGTAAAATGCTCCATCACCCATTTTATCTCCGGCTTTAATACCTTTCTTTTTTAAAGCATCAGCCAAAGCATTTTCTGCTTTATCCCAACCCTCATCTACTCCTGCTCTAGTTTCTGGCCTAGTGGCAAGTCTAAATTCATATTCAAATCCAAATTTTTTATAAAAATCCATCATCATATCTAAAATATTAGATACCTCATCAAATATCTGATCCTCAGTTGCATAAATGTGGGCGTCATCCATGGTGATCTGGCGGACTCTTAATAGACCATTAAGCTCCCCGGATTCTTCTCTTCTATGTAATCTGCCTATCTCTGATAATCTTAATGGTAATTCCCTATAACTTCTGGGCCTAAAGCTATAAAGTATAGTTGATCCAGGACAGTTCATTGGCTTAAGAGTATAATTTACAGGTAACGCTATGCCATTAAGTATAAGGTTTGTATCTTCATATCTGGCTTCCGCTATTTGTACAGTAACATCTTCTTTGTAGCTCTTATGGTCTATTCTAATTGTTACAGATATTGGAGATTTTATTTCACTACCAACGGGAAATTGTTTTCTAGCTTGTTCGATAATAAGATTGAGAATACTTTGAATATCCGCTGATTCCCAAAGTGATAAATTATACATATCATGCCCTTCACCTTCGCCAAACTTATCCCAATGGCCTGATTGCCTAAAAAGATTTGTTTTAACCATAATAGGAGTTGAGGTTTCCAAATATCCTGCTTTTTCTGTAAGCTCTCTAATATATTTTTCCAGCTCTTTAAAAATCACCATTCCTTTAGGAAGCCAGAATGGAGCACCAGGAGCTATCTCATCTGTAAAAAATAATTCCAACTCCTTACCGATTTGTTTATGGTCTTTTAATTGTTTGTTATCCATATTTATATGATATCACTTTTGTGGGCGGTGAGGAGCTCGAATCCCCGACATCGTCAACGTCAATGACGCGCTCTACCAGCTGAGCTAACCGCCCGTATAAGGCAAAAGACATTTTATGTTATAGGAAAAGTTTATTCAAGCAGAATTAACCTGAAGATTTCATTATACTTAAATGGCCTGCACCTTCATTGGCTGAATCTGGTCTTAAATCCGGGCCTTTTGCACCTTTGCTTTGACTTGCATTGGCATCCAGGTTATCTTTTGCTTCTTCTTCCTGCTTATTGATAGTAGTTTCAAGACCACTTCTTAATTTCCTGGAACTATCTGTAAGTATTTCTGACGAAATATCTGCGCTAAGATTGTTTGTTTTTGCAACTTGCTCGGCAGAAATTGTTTCACCTTTTGAAGTAATTAAAATATTTGAAACTCTTGCTGATGATTCTGTTTTTGAGGCAGCTATAAAATTTCTTACTCTCTGTAATTCTTTTGCCTGTTTTTCTGCGCCCTCCGTATTTTTTTCTTCATGCTCTGAAGGAGTTTGTGAGGCTTGCTGATAATTTTCTGCACCTTTTCCAGTTAATATATATTTAAATACATCAACACCTGCATTGAGAGCGTTGGTAACAGTATCACCAGCAGATTTTACTGCGTCTTGGGCAAAACTGGTTACTGCTTCACTTGTTGTGGTGGTTAAGTTAGAAAGAGCAGATTCGCCAGGTTTAGAACGTGGAGATTGGAAACCAACTAAAACACCTATTATTTTGCCTTTTCTTGGTTCAGGAGAGATAAGTTTGATTTGATATTCGTTTGATTCAGTATCTTCTATCCAACCACCAACTGGTCTTCGAGGGGAAGTTTTAACTTCTCTAGTGGAAGGAAAAGTGCCTGTTTTATTCATAGGATTATTAATTGGAGCTAATTTTACACCTTTTAGTCAATAAGTACAAATCCAGATGTTATTTTTTAAGATCCTCAATAAACATGTCTAGATCAGCTTTATCAATTCGAATAAACTTTCCTCCAAGTTTTACGGCTCTTAAGTTTCCAAGTCTTACATATCTTCTGACAGTTTCTGGATCAACCTGGAGAAGTCTTGCCACTTCTTCAGTGGTGTAAAAACGTTGCTGTGGGTTTGGCTCTGGCACACTAGCTCGCTCCGGTTCAACAGCTTCTAGATAAATATCAAGTGAACGGTCAATAGCTTCTGACATCACTGTATAATAATCAATCAAATCATTTTTGGTTTGCCCTTTTTCCAGCGAGTTAATATATACGTTGCGATCTTCTTTTCGAACAATTGCAGAGGGGAACCCTGCTTGCATTAAAAGCAAATTCATTAGTAATCTAGCAGTTCTTCCATTTCCATCAACAAAAGGATGAATACTTACTAATTTAAAATGAGCATCTATAGCTATTTTGATAGGATGGTCAAAATTATCACTTTGGAGCCATTTCATAAACTCCTCCATTAGCTGCGGAACTTTAAGAGGATTGGGCAAAATAGTTTCTGATCCTCTAAGCCTTACGGCTACGTTTCTATATCTACCTTTATTGGTGTCGTCTATCTTATTTAGAATAATGCTATGTATATCCAAGATATCTTTTTCAGTTAATTCCAGTCTTTTCTTCTTTACCAACGTTTGAATAAAGTCAAATGCCTCTGCGTGGTTGATAGCTTCCTGATGCTCTGTCAGGCTTTTACCCTGGACAGTAAGTCCTTCCTCAACCACCATAGCAGTTTCAGCTCTGGTTAAAGTATTGCCCTCAATAGCATTTGAGGTATAGGTTAACTCGATACGAAACCATTCTTCTAGATTTTTGATTATTTCATCTTGGAGAGGTTTGTAACTATCTAATCTTTTTTTCTTTGCTTCTAATTGAAGTAATTTGTCATCCATATGACACTATTCTATACTACGAAAAGTCTTCTGTCAAGGACAAATGTAGTATTAAGTAGTATTGTATAGCCTTGTACCCAGGAGAGGAGTTGAACCTCCACGCTCTTACGAGCACAGCGCCCTAAACGCTGCATGTCTGCCATTCCATCACCTGGGCATAATTTGTATTTTAACAGAAACTATGAAAATTTTTTAATTGTAGAATCATGAGCCTGGGATTCTAAAGAATCATCTAAAGGTTCTAACTCAATCTCCTTATGATATTTCACTTCTAATGCTTTTTTAAGTAGCCAATCCGCTAGTTTAGGATTTTTTGGTAGTAAACTTCCATGCATATAACAACCAATTGCATTTTTATAAATACATCCTTCTGTTTTGTCTTCCCCGTTATTACCAAAGCCTTTAAGAACCATTCCAAATGGCAAAGCTTCTTTTCTAAGATGAGTTTTTCCTGAATGGTTTTCGAATCCGACTAACTTTCCAAATTGAGTCTCAATAACAATATTTCCAATCATCCTGTTATAACTGGCTAAAGTATATGCTGGAAATAATCCTATTCCTGGTAACTTTGGACCTTTATGGGGTTTGTAATAGTCCCCAAGTAACTGATATCCTCCACAGATAGAGAGTAAGGGTACTCCTCTTTCTATCTCCTGTTTAATTATCTTCCCCTTTCCACTGGACTGTAGATCACTAGCCACCACTTCTTGTTGTTGGTCTTGTCCCCCTCCAAAAAAGAATAGATCTATTTCTCCTTTTTTGATTTTTGATTTTAGACTTTTGACTTTTATTTCAATTTCAATCCCCCTCCATTGGGCACGCTTTTTTAAAGCAATAATATTGCCTGTATCCCCATAAATATTCATTAAATCCCCATATAAATAACCGATTACTAATTTCATGTCTCCTCCCAATAATTTTTCTTTATACCACTTTTTGCAAGTATGTCTTGTAGCTCAAGCATGGCTGTATAGGTTGGCAAGACAAAAAGACTCCCTTTTAGACCATTCTTAGCCTGTTTTAAGGCATTTTTTATATCCTGTTCAACTTGAATCGTTCCAGGATCAAAGCCAGCATATTTAAGTCTTATTGCTAAATCATATGCTCTTTTTCCTGAACAGATTAGTCTGAGAGCTGTGGGTCCCCGAACGGGAAGACGACTTAGTAATTCAAACTCCGCATCCCAGATCCAGGAAACATCTGTTCCATCAGCCAGATTATCATTTAAAGCAACAAGTAATCTGTCTTCAGGTTTTAATTGCGGAGCAATAGTTTCAAAAACCTGAGTTGCTCCAGCGGGATTTTTGATAAGAAAAATATATCCAAAATCTAATTTTTCCATCCTACCAAAAGCCGGTGAAAAAGTTTTTATAGATAAAGACATTTTTTCAGGGTTTAGTCCTAAGTTTAATCCAGCAGCAAAAGCTGCTATAAAATCATATATATGATAAATACCGGGGAGAGGAAGATTAATGATTAATGATTGATGATTAATGATTGATGAGAAATTTGAGCCTTTAAGGCCATTTAATTTGACATTTTCTGCTTCGAAGTCTAATTCCTCTTTTTCTTTCAAGCGTTGAATTGATTCACCGATTATTTTGTAATCTTTTACTCCAAAGGTTTTTACTTTTCCTCCAAAAAATCCCTGTAGTTTTTTGGTATTGATATCATCACCATTAACTAAAACAACAGTATTTTTTGCTAAATTCTTTAAAGTGTCGCACCACTTTTTTACCACATTATCTACTTCCCCATATCGATCCATCTGATCCCTAAAAACATTCAAAAAAATAATTACATCAGGTTTTAGTTTAGGAGCAACTGTATTAAAAGCAGCCTCATCCAGTTCCCAGATTCCTAAATCAAATTTAGAATCATGAATCATGAATGATGAATTATGAATTAAGGAAGAGGCAATGCCACGTTCTAAATTCGATCCTGTATGGTTTCTAATAATTTTTAAATCTTGCTGTTTTGCAAAATGGGCAATCATTCTGGCAGTTGTGGTTTTACCGTTTGTACCGGTGATTACTATATTTTTAGGGATTTTTCGGGATAATTTTTCAACCAAATCAGGTTCAATATTAAGAGCATATAAACCAGGAGCAGCAGATCCGCCGCCTATTTTTAATAATCTGGTTAATTTGATAATTAATTTGCCAAGAAGAATTGCTAAAAAAAACCTCATGAAGGAAATTATACTAGTTACTGCCTGTTAAAGCTAATTGACCTGAGACAGCTGCTGTTTTTGGATTTGGAACTTTAACAGTTAGGTCTCTTGTTTCTGTTTCATATTTGGAAGCAAATTTATCCAAATCATTCATGAAGTAAGTGACTCTTTTTCCCCAATATGGTGAGGCTGCGTAAACTTTATTTATAGAATAAGGTTCTGTAAGTCCCTTATCTATATAGTTTTCTTTTAGTCCTTTAGAAATAGTGTAAATTGCTTCTTTCCAGGAATTAAAAAATATAGCTTGATTTCCATACACTCCCCAACCCCAACCATTGTATCCCCCGGGAATTTGTTTTCCAAAAGTGGATTCTACCCCAGAGATAGCAGCAACCATTTTCCAGTCAAGACTATATGTATTGGCAGCATCAATAAAATCCTGAGCATTATATTGCAAAGGAGAATCATATTGAGCCAGGTAATCTGCAAGAATCTTGGCTTTTTGATCCAATTTTTTAGAGCTGATCTGTGACTTAGTATCTGAGCTCGAATTATCTTCGGCTACAACTACTTTTACAAAGAATTGTATTATAGCTATTGTTAAGAAAACGAAAACCAGTGCTTTTGTCTTCATAAAAAAATCCTGTATTTGTAGGGACAAATAACAGGATTAGTCCGATAGTATAACAAAAAACCGGATAAAAGTCAAACTCTACTCTAGCCGAAGATTTAACGCAGCTCTTCCATAAAGGACGATACACCAATGGCCCAGGAGCCACCTTTTGCAAGAGATGGAGGGGTATATTTGGTCATGATTGTTTCGGGAGTTGTTAATCCTTTGTTTAGATAATCTTCTCTTAGCGCCCTGCCTACTCTTTCTATTGCATCATCCCATGTTGAGAATCGCAAGATAAGACTGCCATAAATGCCGTATCCAAATGGATTATGCGAATCATTTATGACTTTTTGACCACCGTTTGATTCCTGCATAGATATTGCAGGTAAAAGCCTCCAGTCAAGATTATATTTGTCAGCTACTTGCACAAAAGTGTTGGCAAAGCCAGATAATAGAGATTTATATCCCCTAAAAAAATTTTCTATAATTTTTGCTCTTGCATCAGCTTTTTCTATATTTTCCGATACCACCATACCTGATTCTGGTATAGCAGCATATAATTTGAAATTTTGGTTTATAGGTTGTATAACTTTTACGCTGGACAAATAAAATATTAGAACAATAGATAAAATCAGTGTAATGACTGTTGTTGTAAACCAAGTAGCAACAAAATTAATCTTTAAGCTGTTTATAGAACGTAACGGGTACATCTTAGGAATTTGCTTACCGATAGTAAACTTAAACAGCAAGTTCTGTCAACCCTGCCAAAGACACATAAATTAGATAAAACTAGCTCAATTCCAATATTTGATTTGCCAATTTTTCGCTATCATGTCTTAATAAATGTTCTCTAATATGATAAACAGCCAAAGGGGCTTCAACAATTTTAAGATTCCCGGCAATGCTTTTGCATTTATCAAAGTCAATTTTAACAGGCTCCTGACCTGCTTTTTTATAAACTTCAAGCACTTCAGAATCTAAGGCATTTGTATTTGCAATAATTGCATTAACTCTATCGTTATTGCCCAAGTAATACAGAAAAGCTTTAAGGTAATCAGAAGCTTTATATGAATCTGTTTCACCTCTTTTGGTCATTAAATTTAATATTAAAATTACCTGGGCTGAAGAGGCTTCTATTGCTTCCTTAATACCATTTACCAATAGGTGTGGTAAAAGAGAAGTAAATAAATCTCCTGCAGAAAAGATTATTTTGTCAGCATCCAAAATGGTTTGAATAACTTCCGGGTTAGGATCTGCATTTGTATCAAAAAAAATCCTGGTTATTTTGCTTTTTGGATCATAATTTTTTCTTTCTCCGCGCAAATCAATATTTGTTTCGCCCTCTATTTCCTCCCCTGTTTCCAGTTTGGCAATTAAATTTAAATTGCTTAAGCTAACAGGTAAAACTCTTGCCCTGATTCTAAAAAGTAATCTTTCTGCCTCAGTTCCCCTGTCTGCTCCTTTATAAATATGATCCAGTCTTGCAGATATCAGATTTCCCAAACTATGTCCTTTTAAGGGTCCGGCAATATCTGCCAGTCTGTCATCAAACAATTTTTGAGCAATTTGCCGCTGTTTTGGATCTTCCATTAAAGCCAAAAGACATTGTCTGATATCACCGGGAGGTAAAATCCCCAATTCTGTGCGTAATCTGCCGGAGGATCCTCCGCTATCCCATGTTCCAACTATTGCACTGATAAGATCAGGTTGATTTAATTCAACTAAACCTCTAAGGAGTGAAAAATGGCCTGTTCCTCCACCAAAGGTGACAATTTTTTGGCTAAAGGGATATGTTTTATCAGAAGATTGAGTTTGTGTCATTTGGCTTTAGATATTATACACTAAAATTGGTATAATGGGCCTTGGAAATGTGATGAATGCCCCGATGCTGGAACTGGTAGACAGGCTAGCCTCAGAAGTTAGTGTCAGAAATGACGTGGGAGTTCGAATCTCCCTTGGGGCACATGATGAACTTCAATTATCTCTTGATTTCTTATTTCCTATCTATTTCAACTTAACTATTATATATTCTGTCAAGCTCCTGATGATTTAATACATTATGAATAACTACTAAATTTTTCCCATCTATCTTTTCTGTATGATATACAACTCTGACAGCACGGGAATCAGGATGCTCCAGGGTTAATAAAGGTCTTCTATCAGCTCTGAATCTTCGTAAAGGCAATTTTCTAATACCATCTAATGACAGAGTAACTTGATCAGTTAACTTACTAACTCCAATACCAAATGGATCCTGCCAAACAGCCTTTATCATATTTATTACATCGTTTTTCATTCTCTTATCATGCGGTGCTAGCTTATCAGCCTCTTTCTCTGCAAAGGGATCTAAATCTTCCTGTGTAGTAATAGTTTGCCCACCAATAACAAGCTCATAAGTAGGTTTTGCAGGCAGTTCGTCTTCATTGAAATTTATAGTAGGATTTGTGAGCTCTTGTTGCTTATCTCTTTTGTATGAGTGTTTATTTACCTTAATCCTTAGATCTAAAGAAAGAGTTGGCCTTGGTATATCTGCTGTTTTATAATTTCCCAAACATCGGGTAATTGTTGCAAAATATGGAGATAATCTTCCTTGGATATAAGTTGTGAAGTATCCTCTTAAATCAGTAGGGAAAATGCCCGAACCTGTAATTTGTTCAAATACTTTTGCTTGGTTTACCCCTTCTGCGGAGAAAGATACTAATCTTAACCACTGCCATATCATTTCAAGAGCTCTACTCTGTTTCTGATTTGATAAACTTTCTAAAAAATCTTTAAATACATCGTGCTCAGGTTTAATAACAGCATTCTCAACTACTTTAGGACCAATCAAGTTATTTAAGTTTGCAGAATTATTTCCACCAGCAGAGAGTAAATGCTTGGATAATAGTTGCAAAAATGGTCTTTGCTGCTCACGCAATGGCAGAAACTGATCATCAGAAAGAAACTGAGAGAAATCCTGAACCGGACGAAGACCATCCATATAATCCAACCATTGGGTGTATACCCCCCCCTCGATTCCCCGTCTTTGTTCAACTAAAGGTTTTACAGCTTTTTGATAATTACCTCTGTGTTCTTGTTCTATATTTTCAATCTCTGCATATACATTTCTTACTCGTGCTGGAAGTTGTCCGAATGCTTTATCAATGTGAGGCATATAAGCAGGTGGTAGCTCAATACTTCCGAACATGCCACTTTGTTCAAGCATTACCTGTCTTCTAAACTCATGCTCAGGGACTTGTCCTGGTTCTAAATCATAAGATTTAAAGTGCATTCCAGCCATTTCTTCAGCTGCTCCTGAATTTAGCCAAGCTTGTCTTTCTTGGGTGATTTCACCTTCTAATTCCAAGAGTAGACCCAGATCTTTTTCAACTCTAGGTATAAAACAATTAACATACAAATTTGATTCTACAGAACAACCCTCTCTGGGTTTTTTGTCAACTAAGGTTAATTTGAAATCAGGTTCTGATGGATGGGTTAAGTTAAATCGTTCTAGGCGCATATTAAGTGGATTATACACCAAGATTTGTTCTAATTTAGCATGTTTAAAAAGAAAACACTTAAAAATTAAGAAAGCATTAGGTATAATAGATGCTTATGCCGGGGTGGGGAAATTGGTAAACCCATTACCTTGAGGTGGTAACGCTGTAAAAAGCTTGCAGGTTCAACTCCTGTTCCCGGCACACTAGACTACTTTTTTGAGAAAAATCGAGATTAGCTTGTTCTGGTAAGCTATTATTAGGGGCGAGCGGAGTTTTTTCCTCCTTGATTGTTTTGACACCCTTTTTATAGTATATAAAGGGTAGTTGAAGCTGAAACTGTAAATTTTGATCTAGTAAGATCGAGTCCGAGCCGATGGTCTTAAAAATGACCCTTTTATCTTCTGATCCGCCTTTTTGAAACCTTTCATACGCTTTTAGAGAAAAATCAAAACTATCTTTTGCTATTTCTGCCCATTCAGTGTTATTAGGATCTTTTTGAGCTAATTGTTCAGTTAATTGTTCTTTCTCAAATAGAAGACCCCTTTTTCTATCAGAGAACTCTGCATCAGACAATAGAATTCCATCAGAATTATCAGGAGAAATCTTGAGGGCTATTAAGTTATCTAATCGCTTATTAAGCCCGTCTAAGGCCATTTTAAGGGCTTCAAAGCTATCCTTATTGGTGTTATTATCCTTCTCTTTGGCAAGCTCTAAAGCTTCAAATGCCCATTCTTTAAATGGACTATCTAATTCCAGTTGGGCTAACTCACTCGCGAATTGGCCTTCTAGTAATGTTACAGGTGTATAACGCTGATGACACTTTATTTTTCCTTTACTTGTACAGCGGTAATATTTAAAAACCTGGGTTTTGCCATTTTTATATCTTTTTGTTTTTTCTTCTGCTGTTATACGGTATTGGCAGAATCCACATTTAATAATTCCAGTCAATGCAAAATCATGTCTTTGTTGTCTAGGCTTTGATCTTCCATCCACTATATCTTGCAACAAGTTAAACTCATTATCTGTAAGGATCGCTGGATGTTGGCCTTTATAAATCTTATCGCAATATATAAATCTTCCTGTATAAAATGGGTCTCGAACTAACCTATACATCCAACTTTTACAGATAGGTTTGCCCCCTTTAGAACTTCTAATTCCTAGTTTTTCAGCCTCATAAACAAGTTTCTCCACGCTGTAATTACCGCTTAGTGCTAAATCAAAGAGTTTTCGCATTAAATTGAAATAAATCGGATGAGGAGATATATCTCTAAGCCCTTGGGGTTTCCAGTGATTATTTATATAACCTGGTCGGGCTTTACCAGGGTAAACACCTCTTTCAGCTTTTAACCTTAAAGCTTCTGTGACATTTACGCTTTTATTATCATTTTCTAGCTTTGCTTGGCTACACATCAGATTTAACATAAACTTATCATCAGGAGCATTTTTGTATGTCTGCATTGGGGTAACAACCTCCAAAAGTTTTCCTTGATCCATCATATAGATAACTCTGCCTGTATCTACAGTATTTCTGGAGAGTCTGGAGGGATTAAGTAGTACAATGCCATTTGCTTTACCATCCTCAATCATCTGAATTACTTGATTAAACAAAGGCCTACCAGGTACTTTAGCTGTTCTGGATTCTTGTATAGGCTGACCTACTAGTTGAACTCCTAATTGTTGGGTCAATTTAGTTAAATGTATAATTTGATCTGGCAAAGATTGAACCTGACGCTCATCTGACTCGCTACTTTTTCGACAATACATTACATAGCGCTTAACAGCAGGAATAAATTGCTTATCACTGGATTCGTTATTGTATTTATTTAGTCTCATAATGTTGTTCTATTGATAGATTTTGTTTTTTCTCCTCATTTTTGGGTTCTGGACGAAGTAGTACTTTCATGAGATTAAGAAAATCTGTTGCCATTTTAGTTGCTCCCTCATCGGTTAATTCAACATCAAATTTTTCATAATAATTGTTCTTAAATTTATCTAACGACTCTTTATTTATCATGATATTGAAGAACAATTATTATTGGCACTATAGTACTAATATAAGCACTATTGTGCCACTTGTCAAGTAACAAAATAGTTAATGTTGAGGCTATAATGGCACTATAGAGCCAAAGGCTGTTATTAACAAAATATAATACTAGCCCATAGTTGTTTTAATTGAATTCTTATGCTATACTAAAATCTATGCCAGCTGTTAGTAATCCTGAAATTCAGAAAAAAATTGGTAGAAATTTAAAAAGGATAAGAGAAGAAAAGGGGTTCTCACAAGAGGAGCTTGCGAAGGCTGCGCATATTTCTCCTAGTTACTACTCCAAACTTGAAAGAGGGACAAAAAATCTTTCGGCAGTCCAAGAGAGTCTTTGCAAAGTATTAAAAATTAAATCTTCCGACATCCTGCCTTACTAATATAAGTTACCGAAAATGCTAATAGGTAAATTGAAGTAATGCGGGACATCAAAGCTCAAGAAAAACTTGGTAAAAACCTTCGTGATATAAGAGAGAAAAGGAATCTTTCGCAAAAGGAAGCAGCGAAGATGAGTAAAATATCTGTAACCTATTATGCTGGGATAGAACGAGGTGAAGAAAATCCTACTTTCTCAGTAATAGAAAATATTTGTAGAGTTCTCAAGATTAAATCTTCCGATATTCTACCCTTCTAAGAATTTTTTTAGTCTAATTTTTTTGTCTATTGCGTTTTTTTATTCTTGTGCTATAAATTAATCGTTTCCTGCTCTCTGTCCATTTGCCATATTCCTGCCAGAGAGAAATGAATAATTCTCCTTTACCATTAAAACAATGGAATACAAGTTATCAACAAACTAGCGATGCTTTCTTTGGGCAAATTGTACGAGTTTGGCATTTATTCACTCATTCTCCTTTTTTTAGTCTCACTTTTCTAATCTCATGTTTAGTTTTAGGAATAATCATCTTTCTTTTCAGAAGATTTTTAATTCTAAAAAAGATATTAAAGGAAAAAACTATCCTTTTGGAGATTACACCTCCTGCTTTTTCTGATAAGGGAACTATAACTACTCAAAACTTCTTTTCTGTCATTCATGGACTGGGAAAAGAACGGAATCTTAAAAATTGGTTATTGGGTAATAAAACTATTTTTTCTTTAGAGATTGTATCAACGCTCAATCAAGGTATTAGATATTTAATCAGAACTACCCCTGATGAAGCAGCTATCATTAAAAAAGATTTGCTGGCATTTCTTCCCCAAGGAAAGATAAAGGAAGTGTCAGAGTATTTGCCAAATAGAAAATTACTTGGTAAAGATAGCTATTCTCAAGTTATTGAGTTTAAACAAAAAAAACATTTTGCTTATCCTCTGCAAAAACATGAAATCCTAATAGAGCATGATCCTGTTGCCTACATTACAGGGATGATGACCAAACTCTCGCCTGGTGACTTAGTCTCTTTGCAAATAGTCATCTCTCCTACCATAATTGGTGAAACCAGTTATATTGATAATTTAATCCGGAAAAATGGTGATGTTTTGGCATATTTAAATAAAGTAAGGTATCCAGGTATTTTAAAACCAGTGAGTTTAACTTTTAAAATACTCATAAAACTGGCTATTGGATTTGGTGATGGAGCAATAAATGCTTTAGGTGATTTCTTTAATAACCAAACCAATAAAGCAAAGCTAGCTTATGCTAATCAACAATATTATCAACAAGTTCAGGTGCAGCAGAATTTAAAGCCTGAAAGAATATTGTCTACCTTTGAGCAGGAGACAATCCTGTCAGTCCAGGAAAAGATTAACCAATCGTTGTTTGAGACAACAATAAGGGCAATGGTAGTGGTTGGGAATAAAAAGGATTTAAAAGACAGAATAAGAGGAGTTAATTCATCCCTTGCTCCGTTCTCTGTCCCAAGATACCAGTCGCTAAAGAGGAAATGGAATTTTCCAGTTATAATTGATTCGCTGCGGGAAATAAACTTTAGGAACAGATTTTTATCTCTTTCTAATAAGAGTTCGGACTTACTCTCTGTTTCCGAAATAGCCTCTTTGTATCATTTCCCCTTCAGAGGAGTAAACCAAACCGAGAATATTGTTAAATCGCACTCAAAAGAGCTTCCGGCACCGCTTTCTTTAAAACAGCAAAGGAATATGGATGTGGTCTTTGGAATAAATACTTTCGGAGAAACTCAAACTCCCATAGGACTAACCGAAGAAGAGCGAAAAACTCATATGTATATGATTGGACGTACTGGTTCTGGTAAAACCACCGCCATGTTTGCTATGGCAAAAGAAGATATTGAAAAAGGAAGAGGCGTAGCGTTTGTTGATCCTGAAGGTGATGTATCTACGGATTTGCTTTCTATTATTCCCCAAAGCAGAGCAGATGACATTATTTACTTTAACCCCAGAGATTTAAAGCACCCAATAGGTATTAATCTTTTAGAACTTTCCCCAGGACTTGATGAAGAT
>Ga0209515_10003263_pt1 | contig 23574 bp, 13 predicted proteins | sample Subgroupgradi54m_FD_187454 | JGI IMG/M metagenome (GOLD analysis project Ga0209515, IMG submission 187454) | Subsurface groundwater microbial communities from S. Glens Falls, New York, USA - GMW60B uncontaminated upgradient, 5.4 m (SPAdes)... ... | reverse complement strand
TACGTCAATACGCAACGCGTCTAAAGGCATAATGAACGTTGCTTCTCAATCTATTTTTGTCGCTGTTGTATTCCTGTTTATAATGTTGTTTCTTTATGTTGGAAATTTCACGAATTTAGCTTTTGCCTTTTGGGGGATAGGACTATTCCTCGCATCGTCGCTGTTCTTTATTATGGAAAATCCGTCTATTCCGAAATCTATGTTTAGAGAAATCCGCATTTTCACTTCGCCGCCAAAAACATTTTTGTTTTCGCTTTTTATTGTTGGTTTGATGGTCGGGGCAGTCGCCGGAATTTATTTTGAGGTTAATCGTTATGTAGCCGAAGTTTATTTTTCAAAAGCCATCGCCGCATCTTCTAGCGGTAACAATACCGAAACTATAAATAAAATTTCACGGGCGATAGAGTTTTGGCCCTACGATGAAAAATTATTCCAAAGTTTGGCCCAGGCGACATTTTTTGAATTGAACAATCTTCTTTCAAAAAAAGACATTCCACAAGAGGAATTACGAGGTAGGTTTCAGAACATAACTTCTGGCGCCATAAACGCGGCTAAAAAAGCAGGGGAACTTAATTCTCAAAATCCGTTTAACGCTATGCTTTTAGGCAGTATTTATGAAAATTTAATTCCTTATGTTTCCGATGCTGTTAATTTTGCCCTTTCATCATACGGCACGGCAATCGCTCTTGATCCTAAAAATCCGGCCGATCGGCTAGCTTTAGCGCGAGTTTACATTGTCAAATCCGATTTAGCTAAAGCCGTTTCCAATTTGGAGTCAGCGATTAGTTTGAAAAATGATTACGCGCCGGCCAGATTTTTGCTCGTTCAAATTTTTGACAGGCAGGGTAAGCTTGCTGACGCCATTAAACGCGCCGAAGAACTGGTCATTTTAAATAACACCGACGTCGGCGCCCTATTTCAATTAGGATTTCTGTATTATAAAAACAGCCAATTTAACGAATCGCGGCAGGTATTTGAAAGAACGATTTCGCTTTCTCCCAATTACTCAAATGCTCGTTATTTTTTGGGATTGATATATGATCGAACTGGCAGTAGAGACCAAGCAATTGAACAATTTTCAAAAATTGCCGAACTAAATCCTGACAACAGCGAAGTTAAAAAAATACTTATAAATCTCAAAACTAAGAAGCCGGCTCTTTTTGGTATTGCACCTCCAGCGCTGGCGCCGCAATCGCGCGCTGAAGCGCCGGTGTCGGAGGGAGTAAAAGCGCCGGTGCAAAAACTTAAAAAATGAACATTACCGTTTCTCAACATGGCAAAAAAATAATTGCTGAATTTCATTACGGCAAAAGTATGAATAAATATTTGCTTGACAAAGCCGAGGACTTTTTGGTAACTATTGACAGATTTATTATGAAGCGTAAGATAAGCTCTATAGGGCACATAGAATTCCACAACACAGGCATATTGACAGAAAGAATAATAAGAGCTATCATTGCTGGTCTGCGATTTTAAATAAATAAAATTGAATAGTCAAAGCTACTAAAACCTTATAGCAAATTAGCAAACCATAAAAGGCGAGGGCGTTTTTTTGTCATTTACTTTTCGTATTTCGTAAAAAAGTTATGTTTCTCCAAACTAAATCTTTTGCTAAACAAAAAATAAATTGGCTGGATTTGCCGAATTTGGTAGCTATGCAGCTTGATTCCTATCAATGGTTTCTTAAGACTGGCTTAAAGGAATTATTTGACGAAATGTCGCCGATTTCCGATTACACTTCTAAGGAACTGGATTTATATTTTAAAGAATATTATTTTGACGAACCGAAATTTGACGAAATTAAAGCAAAAGAAAATGGACTTTCATACGAAGCGTCTTTAAGAGTTAAACTAGAATTAGTTAATCGGCGGACAAAAAAAGCCAAGGAACAGGAAATTTACTTGGGAGATTTTCCGATTATGACGGAGCGCGGTACTTTTATTGTTAATGGTGTGGAACGAGTGGTCGTTAGTCAGTTAATACGTTCTCCCGGAGTTTTTTTCACCGCCGCTATTTGGAGAGGGCGGAAACTTTTCGGCGCCAAAATTATACCTAACCGCGGCGCCTGGCTTGAATTTGAAAGTGATCCCGATGGCGTTATCAGCGTCAAAATAGACAGGAAGCGTAAAACGCCAGTGACGGCGCTGTTGCGCGCTTTCAGTGTTAAACCTGCTAAAGCTACGGCGGGCAAGCAAGCGAAAAACGACAGCAATGAGAGCATTTTAAAACTTTTTAAGGGTGTAGATCTTGGCGCTATTAAATACATAGAAGCAACGCTTAAAAAAGATTCCTCAAAAAATTCTGGCGAAGGCTTTATTGAGATTTATAAAAGATTAAGGCCGGGAGATCCGGCAACGCCGGAGAATGCCAAGCAATTAATAGAGGGCATGTTTTTCAGATTTGACCGCTACGATCTGGCTAAGGTCGGTCGGTTTAAAATGAACCAAAGACTGGGGAAAATCAAGGATGGCAAGCCCTCCTTCTCCGCCAAGTTGGCGGATTCGGAGGGTAAAGAAGAGCGGTTGTTAAGTTTTAATGATTTAGTTGATATAACTAGTGAAATTATCCGGCTGAACAACAATGAAGATGCCATTCCCGACGATATTGACCATTTGGGTAATCGGCGCGTGCGGTCGCTCGGCGAACTACTTCAATCGCATTTAAGAGTCGGGATGGCGCGAATGGAACGCATCATCCGCGATCGGATGAGCACTTATGATGTGAACGCTTTAACGCCGGCCCAGCTTATTAACGCCCGGCCGCTTATGGCGGCGGTTAAAGAGTTTTTTACTTCTTCCCAATTGGCGCAGTTTATGGATCAGGTTAATCCTTTGGCGGAACTGGAACATAAGCGTCGCATTTCGGCAATGGGGCCGGGAGGCCTTACCAGAGAAAGGGCCGGTTTTGAGGTGCGCGATGTTCATACTTCTCACTACGGAAGAATTTGCCCGATTGAAACGCCGGAAGGGCCGAATATCGGTCTCGTAATGCATTTAGCTTCTTATGCTCGCATTAATGAACTGGGGTTTATTGAGACGCCTTATGTTAAAGTGAAAAATTCTAAAATTACGGATGAGATCCATTGGCTTAACGCTTTTGAAGAAGAAAAATATGTCATCGCCCATGGCGGCACTAAATACGATAAAGACGGAAAAATCATAGAATCCATCGTTGAAGCGAGAGTTTTGGGAAAACCGCAAATGGTAAAAAAGGAAGAAGTTCAATATGTTGACGTGGCACCCCAACAAATTTTTTCCGTGGCAACAAGTTTGATTCCCTTTGTGGAACATGATGATGCGACTCGCGCTTTGATGGGCTCTAACATGCAGAGGCAGGCCGTTGCCTGCGTCAAACCGCAAGCGCCTTTGGTCGGGACGGGAATAGAAGAGCGGGCGGCAAAAGACTCGGGCCAAGTGGTTATATCATTAGATGAGGGCATAGTAACTGCGGTTGATGCGGAACATATCGTAGTGCGGGGTGTTACGAGTAAAACATATCGATTGAATAACTTTCTTCGTTCCAACCAGTTTACTTCAATGAGCCAACAGCCGCTCGTCAAGCATGGAGATAAGGTCAAAAAAGGACAGGCGATTGCCGACGGAGCGGCAACCCAAAACGGCAATTTGGCGCTCGGCCAGAACTTGCTTGTCGCTTTTATTTCTTGGGGCGGCGCCAATTTTGAAGATGCTATTATTCTTTCTGAACGGCTGGTTAAAGATGACAGATTTACTTCAATTCATATTGAAGATTATTCCATTGATGTTCGTGATACTAAGCTTGGACCGGAAATTACTACCATGGATATTCCCAATGTTTCCGAAGAAAAACTCAAGAATCTTGATGAAGAAGGTATTGTGAGAATCGGCGCCGAATTGTCTTCCGGCGACATTTTGGTCGGAAAAATTTCGCCCAAAGGCGAAGCCGATTTAACTTCAGAAGAAAGATTGCTTCAGGCGATTTTCGGCGAAAAGGCTCGCGATGTTAAAGATACTTCCCTGCTTTTGCCTCACGGTAAAAGAGGCCGCGTTGTCGGAATAAAGATTTTCGCAAGAGACGCCGGCGACAAACTTGAACCGGGAGTTCTGAAGCGGGTTCAAGTTGAAGTGGCGCAACTGCGGAAAATTCAAGCCGGCGATAAATTGGCGGGCCGCCACGGAAATAAAGGTGTTATTTCCAAAATTTCACCCGAAGAAGATATGCCGTATCTGGCCGACGGCACGCCGGTTGATATTATTTTAAATCCTTTGGGGGTTGCCTCCAGAATGAATCTTGGTCAGATTCTTGAAACTCATTTGGGGTGGGCCGCCGATAAACTTGGTTATCGCGCGGTAACGCCGGCACTTGATGGAGCTACGGAAGAGGACATTAAAATTGAATTACGGAAAGCCGGTTTGCCGGAAAGCGGCAAAATACAACTTTATGACGGCCGAACCGGCGAGGCGTTTAAAGATAAAGTTACCGTCGGAATTATTTACATAATGAAACTCAACCATCTTGTTGAAGACAAAATTCATATGCGTTCGGTCGGTCCCTATTCGCTCATAACCCAGCAGCCCCTAGGGGGCAAGGCGCAATTTGGCGGACAGAGATTCGGTGAAATGGAAGTTTGGGCGCTTGAGGGCTATGGCGCCGCTCATACGCTTCAGGAAATGATTACCATTAAATCCGACGATGTTATCGGCCGTGCTTCGGCGTTTGACGCCATTATCCGCGGTGAAGAAATTAAAAAACCAAGTTTGCCGGCTTCATTTAATGTTTTGGTGAGCGAACTTAAATCGCTGGGGCTTAGCGTTGACCTGGTGGAAAAGTCGCAACCCGTTGAAGTAATAGATGATAAGAGACCCGCCTTCGCTAAAGCTACGGCGGGCAAGGAATTTAAGAAAGTGAGAATTCGCACTTAAAGGTATTAATAATGATTGTGGATAACTTTATAGGTTTCGTAAACCTATAAAGTTATCCACAACTTGGCTATGAACACTTTTGAATCAATAAAACTTAAAATCGCATCGCCTGAAGATATCTTGAGAAATTCCCACGGCGAGATTACCAAACCGGAAACTATTAATTATAGGACGCAAAAACCGGAAAAAGACGGCCTTTTTGACGAACGGATTTTCGGACCCGTCAAAGATTGGGAATGCTACTGCGGAAAATACCGCCGGATAAGATACAAAGGCGTTATTTGCGACAAATGCGGCGTTGAAGTGACCCGGGCGATTGTCAGGCGCGAAAGAATGGGCCACATTAAACTGGCGGTTCCCGTTACCCATATTTGGTACTTAAGAAGCATTCCTTCAAAAATTGGCTTGATGCTTGATGTGCCCGCGAATGCGCTTGAGAGGGTGATTTATTACGCCTCTTATATTGTTATATCCGTTGATGAAAAAGCGAAAGCGGAAGCGCTCGGTGAGTTGGATAGGGAATACAAACAAAAATCTAAGGCACAAAAAGAAAATAAAGCTGATGCGGAAGCCTTGACGAAATCCCGAGATAAAGTAAAAGAAGAGCTTAAAAGCCTGAGAAAATATCAAATAATTTCGGAAGGCGAATTTCATGATTTATCTTTGAAATACGGTAATGTTTTTGAAGCGGGTATCGGCAGTGAAGCGGTTAAAAAACTTCTTGAAGAGATTAATCTTGAAGAATTGGTTAAAAACCTTACGGAAGAAGAAAAAACTGCACCGATGTCAACCCGCAAAAAAGTTTTAAAACGCCTGAAGCTTTCAAGAAATTTCCTTAAATCAGGAACGAGGCCGGAATGGATGTTTCTTACCGTTTTGCCGGTTCTGCCGCCGGATCTGCGGCCGATGGTTCCGCTAGACGGCGGCCGCTTTGCCACCTCGGATTTAAATGATTTATATCGCCGGGTAATTAACCGCAATAACCGTTTGAAAAAACTTTTGGAATTTAACGCGCCGGAAGTTATTGTCAGAAACGAAAAAAGAATGCTTCAAGAAGCGGTTGACGCGCTTATAGACAATTCAGCGCGCCATACCCAAAGCCAGGCAGCAGCCTTAATTTCCCAAAAGAGGCCGCTTCGTTCTCTCGCCGACATGCTTAAAGGCAAACAAGGCCGGTTCAGGCAGAATTTACTCGGCAAACGCGTTGATTATTCCGGCCGCTCGGTTATTGTCGTGGGCCCCGAACTCTCGCTTGGCGAATGCGGCCTTCCTAAACATATGGCCCTGGAACTATTCAAACCTTTTGTGATTAATAAAATTATTGAACGCGCCCTTGCCCACAATATCAAAGGCGCTAATCGCCTAATTGAAGAAGGCACCGAGGAAGTTTGGGCAATTTTGGAAGAGGTTATTAAAAATAGATACGTACTTTTAAACCGAGCGCCAACACTTCATCGACTGGGCATTCAGGCTTTCAAACCTATTTTAGTTGAAGGTCTTGCTATCAGAATCCACCCTTTGGTTTGTTCCGCTTTTAACGCCGATTTTGACGGCGACCAAATGGCCGTGCATTTGCCGCTTTCAGAAGAGGCGCAAAAAGAAGCGCGGGAAATTATGCTTTCAGCGAAAAATCTTCTTCAACCGGCAACAGGTGAATCAATTGCTGTGCCGAGCAAAGATAGTGTCTTAGGTGTTTATTATCTTTCTAAAATAAAACCCGCACTTAAAGGCGAAGGTAAAATTTTTTCTGACGGACAAGACGCGATTTTGGCATACCGGTTTGGCGATGTTGATTTGCAGGCAAAAATAAAAGTCCGGATTGATGGAAAAATTATTGAAACATCGGTTGGCCGCGTCATTATAAATCAAATACTTCCTGATAAATTTGAATTTATTAACAAAGATCTTAGGTTAAAAGATATTAAAGCTATTGTTGATAGAATTTTTATTACCTATGGGGTTGATAAAACGGCGGAAATTTTAGATAAAATTAAAAATCTCGGTTTTGAATACGCGACGGTTTCCGGCATATCTTGGGGGATGGACGATTTAAGCATTCCGCCAAACAAGAAAAATATTGTCGCGGAAGCCCGAAAAAAAGTTGAAGAAGTTGATGCTCATTATAGTAGAGGGCTTCTTACGGCCGAAGAAAAGAGAGACAGAATAATTGAAATTTGGAAATTTGCTATTGATAAAGTCGGCAAATTGGTGCTAGAAACACTTGACCCCAATGGTCCGGTTTTCAGTATGGTTGATTCGAGAGCGCGCGCTTCCTGGAATCAAATAAGTCAGATGATGGGTCTTAAAGGATTAGTTCAAAACCCGGCTGGCGATATTATTGACTTGCCGATTATTTCCTCGTTTAAAGAGGGTTTTAATGTTTTGGAATACTTTATTTCCACTCACGGAGCGAGGAAGGGCTCGGCCGATACCGCTTTAAGAACTGCCGCTGCCGGTTATTTAACAAGGCGTTTGGTTGATGTCAGCCAAGATGTTGTTGTCACAGAACATGATTGCGGCGACGATAAAGGTTTTACAATGAGAAAGAAAGACGGCGATGAGTTCGGCCTTTCTCCCGGCTCAAGAATTTTCAGCCGCACCGTTTTGGATACTATTAAGAATCCAGATGGAAGCGTAATTATTAAATCCGGCGAAATTGTTGACCGCAAAATAGCGGAGGCTATTGATAAAGTTGGCATAGAAGAGATTGTTGTCCGGTCTCCAATTACCTGCAAATCAAAATTTGGGGTTTGCCAAAAATGCTACGGTTATGATTTAGGCCATAACAAGTTAGTTGAAATCGGGACGGCCGTTGGAATCATAGCGGCCCAAGCCATCGGCGAGCCAGGCACCCAGCTTACAATGAGAACTTTCCATACTGGCGGCGTTGCTTCGGCAACCGACATTACGGCCGGTTTGCCTCGCGTCCAAGAAATTTTTGAAGCGCGAATTCCGAAAGGCAAAGCCATTATTTCCGAAGTGGACGGCAAGGTGGTTGATGTGATTGATAAGGGCAAGCAAAAGGTTATAAAAATATTAACAGATGATAAAGAAACCATTGAATACAGTGTTTCCGGCGGCAATACTCTTTGGGTTATAAAAAACGATCTTATTACAAAAGGCCAACAGCTATCGGAAGGAAATTTGGATCTTAAAGAATTATTTAAAGTTTCGGGAACGACGGTCGCGGCAAACTATATTTTGAACGAAATTCAAAAAACCTATACTTTACAGGGCGCCGATATTAACGCTAAGCATATTGAAGTTATCATCAGGCAAATGTTCGGCCGGGTGCGGATTAAGGAAGCTGGCGATTCTGGATTTACGCCCGGCGATATTGTGGAAAAAACAAATTTTGCCGAGGAAAACAGCCGCCTTAGGAAAATTGCTGGTAATCCAGCCACAGCAACTCAACTTTTGATGGGCATCACTAAGGTTGCCTTAACAACCGAAAGCTGGCTCTCCGCCGCTTCTTTCCAAGAAACAGCTAAAGTTTTGATTAACGCTTCCACTGAAGGAAAAGCTGATAAACTCCGCGGCCTTAAAGAAAATGTTATTTTGGGGCGATTGATTCCGGCCGGAACGGGATATAAAGCTCGAATTTAGATATCCCCACCTTATCCCCAAAACTATTGATTCTCGGAATCAATAGTTTTGGGGTTGACAAGGAAGAAAAAATGCATTAAAGTATTAATACTAGTATTTGTACTTTAAATTAAAACAGGGGGAAATAATGCCCATAAAAGAGAGTTGGTTTAATAAGTTAATCGGAGTTTCACTTGCAAGTTGTTTGGTAGGGATAGTCTTTTTCTGCGTAACCACATTATTTTATGTATTTCTTATTGAAGATGTCGCAGTTACTGCCATGTATTACGGTACTATCGCGGCAATTGTAAGCGCTGTTCTTGCACTTCTAACCTTTTTCTTTCTTGATAAGCATGGCGGCTACCTCTTCTAATTTATGGTCTACGGGCTTAGCCCGTTTTTCTTTTGCCCACTATTGAGTTTTTTTGGAAGATGTGATATCTTATAAATAATTATGAAATTCAAAAATACTCTGCAAAAAGGATCAATTCGTTTTGTGGTTTTTAAAGAAGACGACGCTTGGTACGCGGCGGGACTTGAATTTAATATTGTGGAAGCCGGAGACAGCCCTCAAGAGGCCCTCGTTTTGTTATTTGAGGCCACCCAAGGTTATTTAGAATCGGCATATAAAATAAAAGCTCGCCCCAATATTCTGAATCAAAAACCTGACCCAGAATACGAAACAATGTGGAATTCGCTACAAGACAAAAAAGGGGAAACGCGAAAACAGAATATATTTGCAGCCGGTCGTTTGAATTTAGTTAGAAAAAATTTGGAATTTGTCCCCGCTTAATATATGCCGCACGGAATTTTTAATTGGACCCCCGAAGACGCTATCAGATTTCTTAAGACGCACGGCTTCCGACTTAGCCATTCCAGAGGAAGCCATTTTTATTATTTGGGGAAATATGGCGGAGAATTGAGACAAGTTTCTGTACCTTTTCATGGATCAAGAGCGCTAAAGCCAAGAACATTAAATAGTATTATCAGACAATCTGGAATCCCAAAGGAAGAGTGGCTAAATCAATAGTGCTGAATCATTAGCTCGTACTAGGGTCCCTTGACGGGAATTTTTTAAGGATATATTATGTAAATATAAAAATATGGCTGGAGGCTACTGCTAAAAATTTAAAAATTTAATTAGAACACAACCGAGAAAATTCGAATCTCGAATTTTCTCGGTTGTGTTTTTGAGTGGTTGCGGTAAAATTCAACACGGTCTTTAAAAATTTAATCCACTGTAAAGTGCAAAAAATAAAATATAAAAAAATTGATTTTTTAAAGTTGTTATAATCTACTATTTATCAGAGAATTTGATCCTGGTTCAGGATGAACGCTGGCGGCGTGGATAAGGCATGCAAGTCGAGCGAATACAGTCCGCAAGGATTGCGTTAGCGGCAAACGAGTTAGTAACACGTAGGAACTTGCCCTAAAGACGGGAATAATCCGCCGAAAGGCGGACTAATACCCGATAGTATGGAGGTTAAAATCTTCATTAAAGTCGCAAGACGCTTTAGGAGAGGCCTGCGGGCTATCAGCTAGTTGGTGAGGTAATGGCTCACCAAGGCGATGACGGCTAGGGGGCGTGAGAGCGCGTTCCCCAACGTAAGGGACTGAGACACGGCCCTAACTCCTACGGGAGGCAGCAGTCGAGAATATTTCGCAATGGGGGAAACCCTGACGAAGCGACGCCGCGTGGAGGAAGAAGGTCTTCGGATCGTAAACTCCTTTTAGCAGGGAAGAAGTCCCGCTTAGCGGGATTGACGGTACCTGCAGAATAAGAGCCTGCTAACTACGTGCCAGCAGCAGCGGTAATACGTAGGGCTCAAGTGTTGTCCGGATTTATTGGGCGTAAAGAGTTCAAAGGGGGCTATGTTAGTCCGGCGTTAAAGCTCGGAACTCAATTCCGAAAATGCGCTGGATACGGCTAGCTAGAGGAAGTCAGAGGCAAATGGAACGGCCGGTGTAGGGGTGAAATCCGTTGATATCGGCCGGAACACCAAAGGCGAAGGCATTTTGCTGGGACTCTCCTGACCCTGAACGAACGAAAGCGTGGGTCGCGAATGGGATTAGATACCCCAGTAGTCCACGCCCTAAACGATGAGTGCTCGCTGTGTGAAGTATCGACCCTTCACGTGGCTTAGCTAACGCGTTAAGCACTCCGCCTGGGAAGTACGAGCGCAAGCTTAAAACTCAAAGGAATAGACGGGGATTCGCACAAGCGGTGGAGCATGTGGTTCAATTCGACTACAACCGAAAAACCTTACCAGGGCTTGACACTCTAACAAAAACTCGCAGAAACGCGAGTGTGCTCACAAGGCGGTTAGAGCAGGTACTGCATGGTTGTCTTCAGCTCGTACCTTGAGGTGTTCCGTTAAGTCGGGAAACGAGCGCAACCCCTGTTGCCAGTTACAAGTGTCTGGCGAGACTGCCGGCGTCAGCCGGAGGAAGGAGGGGATGACGTCAAATCAGCATGGTCCTTTGATGCCCTGGGCCACACACGTGCTACAATGGAAAGTACAAAGGGTCGCCAACCCGCAAGGGGGAGCCAATCCCATCAAAACTTTCCCCAGTTCAGATTGAGGGCTGCAACTCGCCCTCATGAAGTAGGAATCGCTAGTAATCGTGGATCAGCATGCCACGGTGAATACGTTCTCGAATCTTGTACTCACAATAACCGCGCACAGCTGGTTATAGAACTAAGTCGTTAAAATCGACTCCTTCGATTAACTGAATCGGAGCGTAGCGGAAGGACAGTCGCCAATCGCGAGAGAGGCGGCGGAAGGGTCCGAAAGCAAATCGCAGTCTAGAAATAAAAAACGGTGATCGAGCCATGGATAGGCGGTGAGCATGGCGAAGATCAAGTGCAAACCGTTCTAGAATGTGAGGAAAAGTTCTGTAACTTACCTGTGGAGATCTGATATTGTCCTTGACGCAGCGTCAAGGTAAAATGAAGTTAACATAATATCAGAAGTCAGCTGGATCATAGTATCCGTCAGCCGACGGAGAAGGATCCACTCTAAAGCAATGCTTAGCAAAGATTACATTGTTGGTTTAGTTGATGGCGAAGGCAGTTTTACTGCGTATGTTCGCGATCCAAATAAACCGACTAAAGTCAAGCGTAGAGTTAAGATAGAGCCAAGATTTTATCTGAAGCTAATAGAGAAAGATAAACTAATTCTTGATGAATTGAAGAAATTCTTCAATTGCGGAAATGTCTATTTTCAAAAAGACGGCCGCAAGAATCATCAAAATTGTTATCGTTTCGAAGTAGCCAACAGAAAAGATCTGGAAGAAATTATCATCCCATTTTTCAAAGAAAATATTTTGCAATTTCCTTCCAAGAAAAAAGATTTCAGGATTTTCTGCGATTTAATGGAGAGGATTAAAAAAGGCGAACATCTAAGTTCCGAAGGTTTAAGTAATCTGTATAAGATTAAGCAGCAAATGCATTAGAGCTCGCGTAGTGCGGGAAATCCGCTCGCTACGTGGGAACGTCAATTCTCAATTTCAGAGAAGACAATCGCCCGTCACACCAAGGGAGCCGGGAATGCCTTAATTCCGATGTTACATCGGACCACGGCAAGCTCGGTAACAAGGGTGAAGTCGTAACAAGGCATCCGTAGCGGAAGCTGCGGATGGATCATCTCCTTTTTAGGGAGTATTCTATAGAAGCGGATTAATGTTGCTTCTATCAGGGTAGCGTCGATGATTGTATTTTAGAATTCTAAATACAATCGGGTATTGGTCTTAAATCCCCAAACTAAGACCGGTTTTCCGCCGACCTATTGGCGGAGTAGACCTGCCTTCGTCCCGCTTTTAACGGGATTACGGCGAGGCAAGGTCGTGGCAACTTTAAGGAATCAAACAAAAGCAACCCCGCAACTGTGGGGTCGCTTTTGTTTTGTATTTTTGTTATTATTAAAGTAATTTAAAATTAATAATATTTAAATGATGTACAATTGGGGCTCTATGGGCCAAATTATGAATAATTTCTGGAGTAATTGCGGCGGCAGCTGGCTGTTTTTTGGAGGATTCTTACTGATTTTTTGGTTTTTATTCCAGGTTTTGCTCGGTGTCGGAATTCTGATTTTAATCTGGTTGTGGATTAAAAAACTGATGAAAGAAGTTAAATAAAATATGTTCAAAAAAATAAGTTTATTTTTGCTTCGTGTCAGCATGGGCATTTTATTCTTTTGGGCCGGTTACACCAAACTAATCGACCCAAACTGGTCGGCGGCCGGTTATATTTCCGGTTCAAAAACTTTTTCCGGATTCTATTCTTGGCTTTTAAGCCCAAGCGTTTTGCCAATAATTAACTTTTTGAATGAATGGGGGCTCACTCTTATCGGTATTGCTTTGCTTTTAGGAATATTCGTCCGATTGGCTTCGGTTTCCGGTTTTATAATGATGTGGCTTTATTATTTTCCGGGTTATCCACCAGAACACGGCTTGGTTGACGAGCATATTATTTACTCTGCGGCGTTTTTGGTTCTTATGGCATTTGGCGCTGGGCAAATTTTAACGCTTAATTCTTGGATCCAAACGCGGCTTCACCCGATGTGGCATAAGTGGGTGGATTGATGAAAAAACTTTTACTCTACGCTATTTTGTTTTTAGTTTTAGCTGGAGCAGTTGACGCCGGCTATTTGCTTATAGAAACTATGAGTGGGGCCGCAGTAGTCTGCCCAAGTATTCCGATAGGCCGTTTCAATTTAAATCAATGCAATATTGTTTTAGCGACGCCTTATGCTAAAATTTTTGGTTTGCCTAACGCTTTTTATGGCTTAGTCGCTTATTTATTTTTTGCCATTTTGGTTTTATACGAGTTAACCCATGGATTAACAAGAAAGCGAACGACTAACGCTATAAAGCTTTTGTCTTATCTTTCTGGCCTGGGAATCTTGGTTTTTCTTTATTTTATTTATCTTCAATTTTTTGTAATTGAAGCAATTTGTTTTTACTGCCTGCTTTCCGCTTCTATAATGATCTTGATTTTTACCTTAAGCGCGGCATACAATATTAAATATTCTAAAAATTCGGGCACGTAGTTCAGTGGTAGAACGCTGTCCTGATAAGACAGAGGTCGGAGGTTCGATCCCTCCCGTGCCCACTTTCAAAAATTCAAAGTGTGAGATGGACAAGTTGATAATGACGAGGTCCATGGTTCGAATCCATGCACGCCCACTCGATTCATAATATTCACTCGTGGCAAGCCACTTTTCACACTTATCCACACCCTATTGCTATTTACGAACAAATAAGTTAAACTAAAGATATTAATATTAACCTAAAACTATGGATCAAGTTGAAGCATATTGCGTCAAGTGCAAGGCCAAGAGAATGATGAAGGGTGCTCACGAAACATCTTTTAAGGGCAAAGGCGGCGCCCAGCGCCGAGCGATGACCGGTTCCTGCCCGAATTGCGGCACCAAAATGTTCAGGATTATGCCCAATAAGAAGTAAACTAATCTTGGCTACGTTTTCATAAAAAAACGATCGTTTAACAAAATTGGTCGCCTTAGGCGGCCGATTTTGTTAGAATGAATCTACCCGGGCCATTAGCATAGTGGCAGTGCATCCGGTTTGCATCCGGAAGGCGGGAGTCCGATTCTCCCATGGTCCACAACGCTAAGTTTCTAAGAGAATACTCTTAATAGTATAATTATCCCTGTGGATTACTTATTTTTATGCAGGCGATATAAATGGTATAATTAGTTTAGTTGAAGAATTATAATTAAACCAAAACAAATGTTTGTAAAAGTCGTATTTGGCGCCTCAATTATTCTGGCCGGTCTTTTTCTCGCTTTGCCGGAGCTTTTAGCGTCCGTTATCAATTTCGGTTCGGCTCCGTGGACGTTCGGCCGGCTCGTTGGCATCGTTGCCGTTATCTTTGAGGCCTGGTGGATTATCAGAAAAATCAAAGAGTAGCAGACAAATTAAAATAGTCAAAATGTTTTACATCAGATCCCGCTCTTGACTGCGAGGCATAGTTATCCACAGTGCTTTTTGCCATAATATGTTAAGATAATTCGGTGATGTTTGTATTAATTGATAATTAAATAAAGGTCGAATTTTTAACATTCTCTAAAATTATTTACTATTAATAAAAAATAAATGTTCGCACAAACTTGGGCAGATGTAATTTTGTTATCGCTTCAAAATCTTTGGCAGGGTTTCGTGTTCTTTTTGCCGAGCTTAATCGGTGCCATAGTTATCTTTTTTATTGGCCTCGTGATTGCCGCCGGTCTCAGTAAAATAGTGGAAAAGCTTATAGATGCCTTAAAACTTGATCGCTTGCTCGATCAGATGGGCATTGGCCGCGTGCTTGAAAGAGCGGACCTCCGTCTTCGTTCCGGGCGCTTTGTCGGCGTTTTGGTGCAGTGGTTTTTTATCATTGTCACTTTACTTGCCGTAAGCGATATTTTAAGGCTCGCCGCATTTTCTGACTTCTTAAAACAGGTCTTGATTTACATGCCTAATGTCGTAATCGCGGTTCTCATTATGCTCGCTGGAGTGGTAGTGGCGGCTTTCTCAGCCAAAGTAGTGAGAGCTTCAGTTATGGCGGCTCGGCTTCACGCGGCTCACTTTTTGGGTGCGTTGACCCGATGGTCAATTCTTATTTTCGCCTTTTTAGCCGCGCTCTCCCAACTCGGAATTGCCGGTGCCTTGGTTAATACTCTGATTATGGGATTTGTGGCAATGCTGGCTTTGGCCGGCGGTTTGGCCTTCGGCCTTGGCGGCCGTGATGTAGCCGCGGCGTGGCTTGAAAAACTTCGCTCGGAAATGTCTAATAAATAGGATATGATTTCCGCGTTCAGAATATAATTTCTGCGTTTCTGATACTCAAAACTGCCCCGCTCCTCGGGGCAGTTTTGTTCTTACGCTATCTTATCCCCATTTTTATTGACATCCGATGTCAATAGTTTTGGGGATAAGATGTTGATAAGTTCAATTATTTATGAGAAAACTTATTTATTATTTGCGAATTTGAAACTTTGACATTGTTTAATTCGATGAGTTAAGATGTCTGCCAAAGAGCCGGCAATACCTCCGTAAAGCCGGTTCTTTTGTTTTATCACCGGTTAATTTAAAGGTTAATCAATAGTTATCCACAGTTTTATTGACATCGGATGTCAATAAAATTAAGCTTGAACTTAAGATTATGCGTAAACAAAAATTAGTAACCGATAATATTTATCACGTTTATAATCGCGGCGTGGAAAAGCGGCTAATATTTACATCCGGGAAAGATTATCAGAGATTTATCAAAGGTTTGATTATATTCAACGATACTAAGCCGGCTATTAATCCGGAACAGCGATTTAAAGATATATTAGACGACACCCATAATAGGGTTCCTTTAGTCGATATATTAGCTTTTTGTTTAATGCCGAACCATTATCATTTATTATTAAAGCAGCGTCTGGATGGCGGAATCACAAGGTTTATGCGGAAATTAGGAGATGGTTACGCGAAATATTTTAACCTAAGGCAAGACAGAGTAGGATCCTTATTTCAGGGTAGATTCAAATCAGTTTTAATTGATAATGAGGCGCAATTTCTTTATATTCCTTTTTATATTCATCTAAATCCTCTAGGCTTAATGTTTCCTGATTGGAGAGAAAAAGGCATAAAAGATCGAAAGAAAGTTATTGATTTTTTGGATAACTATAGATGGTCTAGCCATGCGGATTATCGTGGAAAATCAAATTTTCCGTTAGTTTTGGAACAGAGCATCCTTACAGAATATTTTAATGGGGAAGATGGTTATAGCCGTGATTTTTATGATTTTATCGGCGATTATGATTTTTCTGAAATTTCCGATCTTCTTTTGGAATAGTTATCCCCACTATTATTGACATCCGATGTCAATAGAAATGGGGATAATGTGGGGATAAGTTTTAGTATTTTAGGCGATTTTTACTCAAAATTTTTAAATTTTAGTCATTGACAGAGATTTTTTATTAAATTACTCTTTAATATAATTAAAAATATAAATCAAAATGGAAACAATAAATTTTGAAGGGCAAAATATTTCCGAGGTTCCTTCAGCGCCGAAGTCGCCGAGGAATAAAAGGTTGATTTGGGCCGGCATTATATTGGCGGTTTTAATTTTAGCCGTAATCGGCTGGCAGTATTGGCAGTACACTCACAGCATGTATTACCAGCAGATGCAAGCAGTTAAAAATTTGGAAAAAATGGCTAAAGAAAGCGACAAATACGGCGGGAAAACGCCGGAAGAAACAGTGGCTTTATTCCGCGACGCAATTAAAAAAGGCGATTTTGATTTGGCGAGTAAATATGGCCGCCCAGAAGTGAAGTCCAAATTAGAAAAGATAAAGAACGACGGAAATATTAATTTATTAATTAAGGATTTAGAAACAGGTAAGACAGAAGAGGGCGAAACCGGCCCCCAATTTGTCGACTTGGTAGTTATAGAATTGGGGAAAAAATATACCGTATTAAGTTTATCTAAAAGTGATGGTGGGACTTGGAAAATAGTAACATTTTAATGAAATTTAATACGAACAAAAATTTAATAGCAATAACCGGGGGTCTTTTTTTGGTCTTCGGTTTATTTTTAAGCAATAGCTTTGCCTATGACAGTAAAACGACTCATCCAGATTTAACAAGGGAAATTATAACATTTTATGAACTTTCAACAGGTAAAAAACTTACCGACGAACAAAAACAATGGATTATTCAGGGCTCTATTGACGAGGATTTGGCGCCAAGATGGGTTAATCATTTTTATGATCCGGTTTTTGAAAGAGGCCTTCAGACGGAAAGTGTAGGTATAAGCGGCTATTTAGCTAAAAACTGGGCCAAATATTCTTCGTACCAAACAATTAATCCGGCAAATGTGGGCAATTTATGGACGGGCAATGGTCCGGTTGTTTCCGGAAGCTGGTGGGGCGATTTTTCTTATGAAGCGGCTATTAAAGATTATTCTAAAAACAAGGAAAAAGAATCATATGTTTCTTTGGGCCACGTATTGCATCTGATTGAAGATATGACCGTGCCGGAACACACGAGGAATGATGCTCATGGAACTGCTGACAGGCCAAGTAATTATGAAATTTGGACAGAGAACAATTCTTTCGGTTTAACTCAAGATTTGGGCAAAAGGGTATTTAATCAGGGCAACAGGCCGATAATTTATGCCGATTTGGAATCATATTTTAACAATTTGGCGACTTACACAAATTCTCATTTTTTTAGTCCGCGGACAATAAATTCAAAATTATATCAAAAACCAAAAATTGTTTATGAAGATGGAACTTTTGCTTATGGTAAAGATGAAAACGGCGAACTTTTTGATCTTGCTATAGTTAAAGTTAATACTAAATATAACAAAGAGTATGATTTAGATAGTAAACAGGTCCTCCAAGAATACTGGCTTCGTCTCTCCCGACAGGCGGTGGTAAATGGCGCGGGGGTGATTGGTCTTTTCTTAAATCAGGCAGAAGCGGCAAAACAGGTGGAACTGGCGAAGCAAAAAATTGACGCGCAGCAATTAGCGCAAAAAAGTTCGTTTATCAGCTATATTTTTGGCTTATTCACCAATCCCGACTCTCAAAATACCCAACCGGCTTTAACGATTACGAGCGAGCCGACTCCGCTGGCGCCGAAAATAAATAAAATCCAGCCGAAACCGTTTGTTGCAAATGCTAATCCGAAGCCAGTAACGCCGCAAACGGTTAATCCGGCGCCCATTCCTGTTCCGAAACCAGCTCCGGCTCTAATCCAAACTCCGGCGCCAATCCTATCTCCGACTTTGACTCAAACTCCAGCACCGGCGCCACAGAATACCGCTCCGGTAGTTTATGGCGGAGGTGGCGGTGGCGGTTCAAGTTCAAATACAGCGCAACCAACGCCAACTCAAAACACCACAACTGAAAGTTTAAATATTTCAACATTTAAAGTGGGCGACTTGGTTATAAATGAGATTATGTATGACTTAGAGGGTTCGGATACCGCCACTACCACAAGCAAAGGTCGGGAATGGGTGGAACTTTATAACAAATCCGGGCGGGAAATAACTTTAACCGGCGGAAATAGCGGCTGGCGATTTAACAATGGTTCAAAAAATCATCTTTTAAACGAACCGGCCGCGCGGGGATCAATGGCGATTCCGGCCGGCGGATACGTTATTTTGGCCGGCGACGCGGCAACATTTTTAGCCGACCACAACGGCTTTAGTGGCGCGGTTATTGATACGGGGATGACGAGTTTGAACAATACCTCGGCAATCTTGAAAATCTCCGCGCCCGATGGAGCAGTGATAGACGAAGTGACTTATTACAGTTCTTGGGGCGCTAACGGAAATGGGAAAACTTTGGAAAGAAAGTCGGCGGTCGGCGGCTCAAATGAAGCAAATAACTGGGCCGAATCCTCGGCAAAAGGTGGCACGCCCGGCGCGGCGAATAACTGGGAATTAGCAACGTCAACACCAGATACCGCCACTTCAACGCTGGCTATTGCCACCTCAACCTTGGCAATGGCGACTTCAACTTTTGCGGCCAATCTCGGAACCGACATTCCGGCAACGACAACGATTTCCGGAAATGTTAATTGGACCTTGGCCGGCAGCCCTTACCGGCTGTTTTTTGATGGTCTAAAACGGCCGACAGTTGCACCGGGCGCGACATTGACAATTGAACCCGGCGTAAAAATCATTCCTCAGGGCGGCGGTTACACCGCGCTTGAAATTCAGGGAACCCTCAATGCCATCGCCACTTCTGGCGCGCCCATTATTTTCACTTCCATAGCCGATGCCGACGATAACGCTTCAACAACTCCTCAAAAAGGCGAGTGGCTTAATATCGCTTTCAGCCAAGGAGCTCAAGGCAATCTTAACTATGTTGAGTTCCGCTATGGCGGTCAAGGATTGGAAAGGCCAATAAAAGAAATGGTTAAAATTGTTGGCGCTACGGTTAATGTCAATCATTCAAAGTTTGAAAATTCCCAGAGCATTGCCCTACGGCTGGTTGATTCAAACGGTTTTATAGAGAATTCAACTTTCACAGGTAACGCTTGTGGTGTTTCTGTTGATTCGCTGGTGTTACCAAGTTTCGGCACCGACGGCGGTTGCGCCAGCAACGTTTACTCTTTTTATTCTAATGCGGTGGCAACGACTACACCCCAGATAAAAAACAATCAGTTTTTGAGAAACCGTTTAATTGCCATTGAAACAAGAAACGGTTCAACGCCGGTTATAGACGGCAATATTTTCACCGATAACGGCTATCCGGTAACCATAGATAGTTCATATCCAACAATCACCAATTCCCAAATCGCCAATTCCACCACCAGTCCGAACATTTTAAATGGCATCGCGATTTCTGGCCGGACACATTTTTCTAAAAATTACCTGCTCAAAAAAGATTTGCCATATATTATTGAAACAAACGGCCCGGGTTTATCTCCCTATGTTGATTTTGGAGCTACTTTAACCATTGAGCCAGGAGTAATTTTAAAACCTAATCCCGTTTATTCAGCCATCTATGTTAACGGTGGTCTTATCGCCTCCAGCACGCCGGATAACCAAATCGTTTTTACTTCGTTTAAGGACGACTCGCGGGGCGGCGACACCAATGGCGATGGTTTGGCAAGCGCGCCGCAAAACAATGATTGGGCAAGTATAAAATTTCTTACTGGTAGCATTGGGAATTTTGCCCATGCCGTTTTTAGTTATGGCGGTTTCGGCTACATCGGACCGCCGGTTAGCGCGACATCAACAGCTCCATTTATTTCCATTGACTCCGGCGCCACGGTTATTATTCAATAGTATGGTTGTTTTTAATAACTTATCCCCAGTTTTATTGACATCGGATGTCAATAGTTTTGGGGATAAGTTATGGAGAGGAGGTAAATTTATGGAGGAAGGTATTTTTAATACGGAAATTGGAAGAAAAATTTTGGCCTTAACTAAGGCCAGTTTTAGGGTGGCTGATCTGATACCCGATCTTATCATCCGCGAGAAAATTAAAATTCAGGTTCTATCGGTTTATAAACTTTTCTTTTCTGCTAAAGGTGCCCGCCTTGCCGAAGACGACGAGGCGAAGCGCGAATCCGCCTGCCTGCGCAGTCAGGCCTTTGGCAGAGAAAAAAACTATATCGCATTACTAAACGAAATTGATATTTTAGACCGTCTTTTTTATCTCGCCCGCCATTTGGATCTCGTAAAGGAAGAGCACGCCAAAGCGTTAAGAAACGGATTTTTGGTTTTTAAGTCTCATATCATTTTGGCGGCCAATGAAAAGCCGCGCGGCGAAGAAACGGATTTCACGCCGGCAGAAATTGCGTTTGAAAACACGGCGAAAAATGATAAAAATGAGAAACCCTTCGTTGCTAAAGCTATGGAGGGCAAGGAAAAACCGATAAGCGTAAAATCGGAAAAATTAAATAACAGGCAAGAAAAAATGATGAATCAATTCCAGAACAATCCAAAACTTAAATTATCGGATTTAGCTCGGCATTTTTCGGGCGTAAGCGACAGAACAATCAGAAACGATTTATATTATTTAATTGAGAGCGGGAAAATTGAGAGGCGGGGACATGGAAACGGAAGTTATTACAAAATCTCGTAAGTTTATCTCTGATTAACGCGGACTTGGCGAAAATTTATTATTGAATTTGGACATCAAGGGGGAGTAGAATACGGCAATACGGCAATTGCCGTATTGCCGTATTATTGCCGATTGATTGCCGAAACATTGCCGTATTCAAAAAGCTATAATTTCGCATTTTAGAAACATCTCGGCGTCAAAATGTTTAAAAAATATCTCAATTTTTTTGCCCATTGCTAACGTGCCAAAACCTAACAGAAAACTTAGCAATTTTGGCGTGCTAAATCGTCTTCCGGCAGGGGACAAAAACGGGATGCAAAAAGGGGCAAAAAAGAAGTATTTTTACACCAGAAAAAAACTTAGAGACATTTTTAGTTATCCACAACAAGAATTTGTCAGATTTAAAAGTCGGGTTTATAATTGGAATAAGGTTATCCACATCAAGGCGCCGTCAAAGGCAATTTTGACTTAATTTAAGCGATTTTAGGGACTTAAATTAAGGAGTTGCCTAAGGAGAAAAGAGGTGCTATCATTAGTTATGTGGAACAACCAAAAAGGTATTGTTGCATTCGTGAAAAGGCGATGATATAATTGCTTATTGACTGCTTTGAAGCGGTTTGTTATTATAGAAAATTGTTGTTGAGGTGTTGTCGCGGATTGAACATTGACAATTTAAATTACAGAAAAGATCATCGCGTGAAAACGCGATTAGTATAATCCTGCCGCCGTTTTAAAAATTGCCGACTTCGGCATTTTGACGGTTAGGCATGCATGACAGTATTCATTAAATTGGGAATTTAGGAAATTCGGAAATCCGGAAATAAGGAAATCCGGAATTTAGGAAATTGTAACGGAAAAAGGAAATAGGAAATTTCCGTATCATTTTCCGTATTATTGGGATAATTATAATATTTGGAATAATTACAATTAATAATAGAAAATTAAAATTAAGGAAAAAAATTATGTTTATATCAAAACGAGAAGCATGGCCTATCGGGCTCGTCCTTTTGGGCGCGGCCTTGGCGATGACTCTTAGTTTATCTTTAGCAGTGCCGAAAGCTGGCGCCGTTACGGTTGATGAATTGATGGCCCAGATTAAGACATTGCAAGCCCAGCTTGTTACATTACAAGGTGGCTCTATACAAGGTGGCTCTATGGCTTCTGCAACAACTTGCACTTTCACCAGATCACTCTATTTGGGTGTTCGCGGTGATGATGTAAAATGTTTGCAGGTCTATCTTAATAATCTTAAAGGCACTACTTACGATGTAGCTTTAAGCGGTCCCGGTTCACCGGGCAATGAAAGTATGTATTATGGTGCCAAGACCAAAGCGGCTGTTGCCAAATGGCAAGTGGATAATGCTGTGAAGTCAACAGGCTATTTCGGCGCAATTTCACGCGCTAAATACGTTGCGATGGCTGGCGGCGGTGTAGTAACGCCCCCCGGCGTAACTCCTCCCGGCGTAACTCCTCCATCAGTGGCTGGCGGCCTTAGCGTTGGCCTTTCAGCAACGACTCAAGCGGCAAGAACAATCGTTGCCGGCGCGGCCAATATGGATTTCGGCAAATGGGATTTCACTGCTGGCAGCGGCGATGTCACGGTTACCACTATGAAGTTTACCCGCTCGGGCATTTCTTCAGACGCGGAACTTGGCAGCGCGTACTTATATGACGCTGACAGCGGTGATTATATCGGGCAGTATTCCGGCCTTGGTTCCGGTGTTTTGACGTTCACTAATGCGTCCGGTCTCTTTACGGTGAAAACCGGTATGACTAAGCATGTAGTACTCCGCTTGGATGTTTCTTCAACCGCCTCAAACAACCACACAATGGGTTGGGGCTTAAATGCCGCGGCTGATGTCGTTTCAAACGCAACGAGTGTCTCCGGCACTTTCCCGACAATGTCTAACGCAATGACCTTTGTTACGGTGAGTAATCCGGCAGTTGCTACTTTGACTTCAACCGCAGTTACAACCGGCAGTTCAGTCAATGCCGGAACAACCGGCTACTTGGCTGGTTCATTCACTCTGCAAGGCGCGAATAGCGCCGTATTGCTTGACAGGATTGTTATAATTCAAAACGGTTCGCTTATTTCTGCTACCGACGTTGGCAACATTAAATTGGTAACTACCGGCGGCCAACAGCTTGGCGCGGTATTGCCAAACTTGAAGAGTGACGGCACGGGAACATTTGTAATGTCTCCGGCCTATGAAATTCCTTCAGGTCAGACCATTCAGGTTAATGTTTACGCTGATATTCTCGCTGGCGTTAATAGAACTTTGAAATTTAATGTTCTAAACCTTCGCGACCTTCAAGCGCGCGACAAGACCTATAATGTTGGCATTAATATGTCGGCTTCAGTCGCGATGACTACGACCAGTGTTCAGGCCGGTACTTTGACCGTTACACTTGATCCTTCAAGCCCGACTAGCAATGTTGCTCCGGGACAAACCAACGTCACCGTTGCTAAATTCAAAGTAGTTTCTTACGGCGAACAAGTTAAAGTGTTGTTC
>Ga0209515_10003260_pt1 | contig 23595 bp, 19 predicted proteins | sample Subgroupgradi54m_FD_187454 | JGI IMG/M metagenome (GOLD analysis project Ga0209515, IMG submission 187454) | Subsurface groundwater microbial communities from S. Glens Falls, New York, USA - GMW60B uncontaminated upgradient, 5.4 m (SPAdes)... ... | reverse complement strand
CCTTATTTTTTTTCATGGAAATGCAGACAATATTTCCATTCGATTGCCGAAAGCGAAAGAATGGATTGATCGAGGCGTTTCTGTTTTGCTCCTTGATTATCGCGGTTACGGGAGGAGCGAGGGCGAAATTAAACAGGGAAGTGATTTATTGGAAGATGGTCAAGCCGCTTTGAAATGGATTCAAGAAGAGAAAAAGTATACTCCTTCACAAATCATTCTCTATGGGGAATCGATTGGTGCTGTGCCGGCGATCGAATTAGCTATCAAAGAGAGATTTAAAGCCGTGATTCTCGAAGCTCCTTTTACTTCGATTAAGGAACTTGCGAAACGTCATTATGGAATGGCGCCTGATTTCTTGTTAAAGGATTTCTTGATGGATAACGAATCTAAAATCGCTCAATTAAAAGCCCCGGTTTTTATCCTCCATGGAACGGACGATGAGGTTGTTCCTTTTTCAATGGGGAAACTCTTATTCGAAAAGGCGCCCGAGCCCAAACAGTTTTTAGAAATTAAAGAGGCACATCATAATGACATCGCCTCCGTAGGAGGGGAAGATTTTTTTGAACGGCCATTCCGTTTTGCAGTCGATCTGAAACGATAAGGTGATTGTTTTTAAGCCACGCCCATCTTCTTAAGTCTTTTCAATATCTCATCCTCAGAGTTTTTGGCTTTCTAAAATGAATTATAATTTCCACTGTTCTGGTTTTTCCCGCCACGGGCTTCAAAAGCATCAAACCTCATGGTATATTTTAAAAAGAGTAGAACCTGAGGAGTTTTCACACTAACCATGGGAGATCGAAAAGTAGCGATTTTTATCGATGACGATTCAGATTTTCTCGAATTAATCCCAGAAGTGATCCAGCATCCCCATTATGAGATTAAAACCCATCATTCGACCAATGGTTATCGTACTATTGATGAAATTATCAAGATGAGGCCGGACGTTCTCTTCATTGATTTTTATCTTCCGCGTGCTAATGGAGGACAAATTCTCCCCATTTTAAAGTCGGTGCAGGCACTTGCTCATCTTCCCGTTTATTTTATTACTGGTTATTCAGAGCCGGAAATCCTGCCTTTCCTGAAAGGTCTGGATTACGATGGCATTATTTTTAAAAGTGACGTATTAGGAGATGCAATTTTGCATGTTCTGGACCAATTGGATCGTACGGTGTCGATTTAGTACTCTCTCCGGCGGCGATGAGCTCTGAGAATCGTCCCTAAGAAATTCAAATGTAACCCCAAAGTGATAATGTCCTCTTTTACCAAAGTAGAAATGTCCTCTTTGTAAACATGGTATAGCCTCCGTTCTGGAGGTAACCATGAGAGAGGACAGAATCGAAATGAGCCAGGAGGAATTAAAACGTTCGCACATCATCCGTCAGCGTTTAGAAGGGCATCTGATTCAGAAGGAAGCCGCCATGCAGCTAGATTTAAGCGTTCGTCAAGTCCGCCGGTTGGAAGAAAAGATGCGTGGTCACGGAGAAAGAGGTCTGATTCACGGGCTGCGCGGGAAACCTTCCTTGAGAAGGATTCCCGAAACAATCCGGCAAAAAGTGTTAAGAATTTACGAAAAGGATTATTACGACTTTGGTCCCACACTGGCTTGTGAAAAACTTTGGGAGAGGAATCGGATCAAAATCAGCGATGAAACGCTCCGGCAGTGGTTGATTCTCTCGGATTTGTGGAAAGTTAAAAAACGCACTTGCTTGCCATCAGTGGACAGAATATTTCTTTGGTAGCGACACTCTTTTATATTCTTTTGGGTTTATTTCGAGTGCCCCGAACCGCAAATTTTTTAGGAACTTTTATCTTCATTATCTTTTATACCGCTTTGGCCGGTGCTAATATTCCGGTGCTTCGGGCAGGAATCATGGGCTGCATGGTTTTAATCGGCATGTTGCTGGGCCAAGAACGGAATTTGAAAAGTGCTTTGTTCTTTTCTTTTTTTGTTCTCATTGTTTTGGATCCGAGCGTTTTATTTCAGGCTTCCTTTCAGCTTTCTTATTTGGCAATGGCTTCACTGCTGTATCTATTACCTCCGCTTGAAGGCATGTTTCTGAAAGAAAATTCGCAAGACGATTCTGCCTCCTTATTTTCCGAAGCTTCCGTTTTGAATCGATGTTTGATTTCTTTAAAACGTTCGCTTGCCCAATCATTTCTTGCTTCTTTTTCCGCAACCGTGGGCATGTTTCCAGTCCTGCTTTGGTATTTCAATTTGTTTTCCGCAATTGGTTTTCTCTGTAACTTAATTGCGATTCCGCTTTGCACCTTGGCCATTGCATCAACTTTAGCGCTGCTCGTCATTGATTTTATCTGTTCACCAATCGCAGCCTGTCTTTCATTTTTGCCGCTGGCCTTGTTTCGTTTTGAATTAGGATTTATTTTCAAACTTTCCCAAATTCCATTTGGTTATTTTTATCTCCCACGTCCCAATTTTGTTTTTTTTATTATTTATTATGGTTTGCTCGCCATTTCAATTTTTATGAGGCTAAAAATGATTCAGAGAGTTTCGGTAGCAGTACTTACTTTGAGCACATTTATATTTTTATGCTCAAGCCAATTTTTACCTTCCTGCAATGTCATTTTCGATTTGGGCAAAACAGAAGCTTTTTTCATTTCGTTTTCGAATGGCTCAAAATGTTTGATTAACGCGGGCCGTCGATTTCCAAACAATCAGGCTTATTGGATTATCAGGCCTTATTTGATGGCTCGAGCGGTTCACAAACTGGATGGAATTTTATTGACCGGTATAGACGGCTCTCATGCGGGAGGATTTCAAACAATTCTTAATCATGTTCAAACCAATCACATTTTTATCGGAGCAGGGGATAAAAATTTAGTTCAGTTCCATAAATACATTGGTTTTTATTTGAAAGAGAAAAAAATATCAGAAGGAGATCGCATCCAATTTGGATCTGACGAGCGGATTTTCATAGAAATTTTAACCTGCTCAAAAGGAATCATTACTTCTTTTGAAGTCAATGATCGAAAAAAGAAAATGCTTTATATACTTTTAGCTGATTCGGAGGTATTTAACAGTTTACTTAATTCAAACCGATTAAAGTATGCTGTGATTTATTTACCCCATCATAATTCGCCGATGAGTGATGCTGAAAAATCTTTTTTAAGCAAGGTTTCAGCCAATTTTATTGCTTTAAATCAAAGACAAAAACTTGATGAAACATTAATCACTCTGAATAAATTGACAAAAGCTAAAATTCTTTCGCTTCAGAATTTGGGTGCCATTGAATTTTTCGATTCTCAAAGTGGTTTTAATTATCGTTATTTCAAACCGGTTGAAACGTCCGCGTCTAATTTTTAATAACGACCTAAGGTCAGGTATTGTCTTAGTTTACGAAGATTGACAAGTGTTTAATCAGATGATATAGTGAAAAATATTTCAGGTAGGAAAAATCCTAAGTCCTTTAGAAAGAAGAGGTTAGAATAACCCGCCGTAATGAAAATCAAATACATTCGTTTAGTTGCTTTATTTTTTATCTATTTTTTCTCAATCAGTGATACTCAAGCCTATTGGGTTTGGTCTCCTACCGAAAGTAAATTTCTTCCCAAAAACGAAGTAAAACAGGAGCCGGAACAAAAAACGTCGGCCACTTCTACTTCAGCTTCAGACTCTGTCAACCCTATTTTAGTTCAAGAGCCAGAAGAAAAACAACTCACTCAACCTGTTCCAGAAGAAACCGAGGGATTAAAAAAAGAAGAATCGAAGCCGCAGGAAAAAGTTTCCGTTTCCAAAAGTAACGTTCCTCAAAAAACGTCATGGCTTCAAATGTTAATGCCGACCAAAGAAAAACTGCTTAAAGGCAAATTTCTGAAACCGAATAGTGCCGAACCTCAACAAGTGCCGCAAGGCCAGTTTTGGTCACCTTCTCAAGGCAAATTCATTAGCCTACCGACTTCCAAGGTTCCTCAAGCGACAGCTGAGGAGCTGTTTCAGAAGGCGCTTAAACTTCGAAAAGAAAAGGGAAAAGACAAAGAAACAATCCGGCTGCTTCAGTTTATTGTCAAATATTACAATCAATCCGCCTACGCCCCGGAAGCTCAATTTTTAATTGCTACTATCTTTGAGGAAAATGACAAACCGCTGAGAGCTGCCGCCGAATTTAAAAAAGTAGTCCGCGAATTTCCGCGCAGCGAACGACTCGAAGAGTCAATCGAACATCTTTATAAAATCGGAAACTTTTTCCTCACTGGCGAAAAACAAAAATTAATGGGTATTGCAATCATTCCCGTTTATTCCAAAGCTGCGGATATATTTAAATTTATTGTTGAACAAGCGCCTTACGGACCCTTTGGTGATTTGTCCCAGCTGCGCTTGGGAATTGCATACCGGAAAATGGCAAATTTTAATGATGCGGTAAGCGCTTTCCAAACTTTGATTGCCAATTATCCGACCAGTCCTTTAATCGACGAAGCCCATTACCAGCTTGCCGAAACTTCTTATGAATTGTCTCAGAATGCAAACCGCGATCAAGTTGCCATTAGCCAGGCTTCTTCGCATTTGAAGGAGTTCATTCAACAATATGGAACAAGTTCTTTGGCCGAACGGGCAAAAATTTTAAAACAGCGTCTGGACGAACAAGATGCCGAGAAAAATTATCGAATCGGCCTTTATTATGAAAAGCAAGGATCGGCTGATAGCGCCCTCATTTATTATGAAGATGTCGCCGATCGTTATGCTCAAACTGTTTTTGGCAAAAAAGCGGCGAAGCGCGTCGAAATTTTAAAACAGCCTGTTCAAGCCATGAAAAAAGGCGAAGCTTCGATACAACAAAGAATTGCGGAAGTTCATTCCATGCTTCAAGCTTTGGAACAGGAAGAGCACAAGAAAGGCAAAAAAGCGGTTTCTGAAACCGGTGATACAAAGAATCAATTGAAACAAGAACTAACCTCACTCTCGCTTGCTCAAAAACAATTTAAACACGAAGCTCGGGATAATTTCAGTTCTAGAAAACGTGCGTTAAAAGAACGTGAAAAAAATCTGCGTGAAAAATTCAGAACATTTAAGAGCAGGAAAAAAGCGCTCAGCAAAAATCCCTCTCCTGAACTTCAGGAAGTATTCGACAAATGGCAGGCTTCTCTTCTCAGCGAACAAGAAGAGGTTGCTCACGAACGTCAAACGATCAACACAATCAAAGGTGGTTTTAAAACTGAAAAACATTTGGGCTGGCTGCCTTCTCCGAAACCAAAACGGGAAGGAGTTGTCAAATACGATCAGAAAAAATGGAACAGGCTGCAGAAAGAACGAATCAATCTTCTTGGTCAGCAAAAAAGAAATGAACAGCAATTGCGCGACATTGAATCTGAATTTAATAAGCTGGGACAACAAGAAGTGGGAATGATTAATCAGATCAAAAACTTGGATCAATTTCTTCCCGCCGATCTTGTAAAAGAGAAAATTAATTTAGAACAGAAGAAGAAGGAATTGGACGAATCCATTCAGTCGTTTGGACAAACTCAGAAAGAATTTGAAACGAAATTCGGTTCGGCATTTCTCAAAAGTCTGGGCGATGAAACAAAATTTGAAAAATTAGCGTCCGTTCGTTCATTATTGAGCGGCGGCGCCGATCTCGATCAAGTCTTAGCCGATCTTCAGTCCCAAAAAACATCTCTCAGCGAAACGTGGATCTTGGAAAAAGAAAAATTTGCCACAATGACCAAAGCCTTTGAGCAGGCTCATTCCCAATTGAAACAGGTCCAGGAAAAGGTTCCCGCAGAAGCAGACAACGAATCCATGGATCAAGCACAGCAGTCAAGACTTCTTAAGAAAAAGATGAAATATTTGGAGCGTGAAATCAGAAGCCGCGTTGACCAGATTCAAGATTGGAATCGTGAAAACGCAAAGAGAATGAAAAAATTAAAGCAGCTGATCCGGCAGAAGAATGATGAAGGATTATCGCCGATGAGCAAAGCTGCAAATAAAGTTTTCTCTCCGGCAAAAGGAACTTATAAATTAACGAAGGCTTTTTTCTTTGGTTTGGAAAATAATGATCAAAAATTAATGGAGCAGGCCGATCAAGAAATGAAAAAGAGCGAAACGGAAGGCAAAGCTCAAACGGAACGGATGAATGAGATCAGGGAACTTCAGGAAGAAATTGAACTTCAAAGTATTTTAATCCGCGGGCGCACTGCTGAAATCAAGGACTTTCAAGATCGTTTGGCCACATTTCAAAAACAAGCGAAAACCATTTCTGGTTTTTCTTATCAGTCATTACTGGTTGAGCGGATCCCAACAGATTTGGAACATACGATTGACACTGCAAAGAAATTAATGGGGGTTGGCGGGGACCGGGAAGCGGATTTTGTCAAGAAGCTTGAGACTCAAAATAATCATCTGGGTGATTTGGAACAAAAAATCGTCGACATCGGAAATCAAATTGAGGCGGTCCAGCTTGCCATCGAACAGAAAAAAGCAGCCAGTTCAAAACAAAAGGCCAAGGTTACGCCGTCCATCGCTGGAAATGCCGAAACACTTCCTCAAGAAGGAAACCTAAATCAAAATGAGGAGAAAAATAAATCAGAATCAAAACTCATTCAAATGAAAGCCGACGTCAACATTCGTAAAGCAACTTATCAGCGGGCCGAAGTAAGTTATCACGGAAAACTTCTTAGTTGGTTTGAAACAGCGGGAGAAAAATTGAAATTAAAAATTCCGAAATCGTTAAAAACTATTTCTTCCCGAAAACTGAAGCTGCAGAATAAAAAAGTAAGTACTCAAAAATCGTTATCGGAAATTCTTAAGAAAGAAACAGCTGTTGTCCGAGCTCAAAAAAATGTTTTGGACCAGAAGTTGAATGACTTCGAAAAACGGCTTGAGAAGTCCAAAAATCCATCGGATTCAACCTATCAATCGCTGATGAGTGAGATGAATGAGACGAGACAAACACGAGATTCACTCATACACGATCTGACAACTTTACAGAGTTCTTAATCCCCCACCATTCAAACTTATGGAAACAATGGTGGGGGATAGCAGTGAACCTCCTTTAACTGAGCGAGACAAAGTCCCATGCAGCGAATCTTTTGGTTTGCATTGTTGAGTCTGTCTTTTGTAACAGGCTGCGGATATTCACAAAAAGTAAAACTTCCCAACGATATTAAAACCATCTCCGTCGAAACATTTAAAAATGAAATTCCGCCGCAGGAACAATTTGCTTATCGGCCCGGACTTGAAAGCGAACTTCGAAATGCGATTGTCGAGCGGTTTCTCCTGGATGGAAATTTGAAAGTGGTTGAACCCTCCCAAGCCGATGCTATTTTAAAAGGGTCTATTATTTCGTACGAACAGGAAGGCCTCCGTTTCGACCATTTGGAAAGCGTGGAAGAATACCGATTATTTTTGGTCATCAAGTTTCAATTAATTGACCGCAGAACCAATAAAGTCATTATGGAAGAATCCAATTTTTCGGGACGCGCTGATTTCTTCGTGAATAAAAATCCTTCTGCTGTCCGCCGCAGTTCCGCCAATTCGGCTACCGTCGATTTAGCCCGAAGTCTGGTCGATCGCATTGTCGAAGAATGGTAAAAACTAAATCTCCCTCACCTTTACCCTCTCCCTCAGGGAGAGGGAAGGGTGAGGGATTTGTTTATTTATTTACCGGCGAAGAATTTCTCAGACGCAACAAAATTGAAGCGCTGATTGACCAGCTGATTCCGCAGGAAATTCGAAGTACCAATTTAATTCATCTCTATCACGATGATCTTGATTGGCAGGTTCTTATCGAGCAAGCCTCCACTTCCTCACTTCTCGGAGGACTCCAAGTCTTCTGGATTTCTCAAGTCGACAAAATTAAAAAAACAGATTGGAACATCTTTGAAACTTTTTGCTCCAAAAACAAAGCTCAAAGTTATTTTATTTTTGAAGCCGAGGAGCTTGCACAAACTCATGCGCTTTTGAAAATTGCACAATCCTTTGGAAAACATATTCATTCGGCCGAGCAGGGAAGAGAAACAGGTCTTGAAGCTATTCGCGGTAAATTAAAAAGATTTGGGAAAAAAATAACTCCGGATGCCTGGCAGGTTTTGGAAGATCGCTTGGGCGGATCGCTCAGGTTAATGGATTTGGCAGTAGATCAGCTCATCCTTTATGCTGAAGGAGATGTTGTTGATGAAACTGCCGTTCAAAAATTAACCAAGGAATTTCTTCAATACGACCCTTTTGATTTAACGGAAGCACTTGCCGCCAAGGACATTCAAAAAGCAATTAAGATTTTTCATTTTTTTTATGAACTCAGCGGCGATGTAACTAGTCTCGTCGGATTAATTCATTGGCAGCTGAAGCGAATTTGGCAGGCGAAACGAATTTTAGAACAGGGCGGCGGACGGGAGGAAATTGTGAAGAATTTAAGAATCCCGCCTTACCGGCTGGCAGGATTTTTAAATCAAGCAAAACAATTTGATCTTCCCAAGATCGAAGGACTTCTCCGGCAGCTGTGGAAAATTGATTGGAGTTCCAAAACGGGAATTTATGATGAACAAGTAGCGATGGAAGCTTTTATCGCTACGGTGGCTTAAATCTAACTCTTTTTACTCAGAAGTTTTCCGATTCTCGCTTTTTTCCGGTCCGCTCTTTGATGCGGAATAATTCCCCGTGAAACTGCCTTATCCAATTTGGAAACTAATTCACGGGCAAGTTCTTTGGTTCCCTCCGCTTTCGATTCAACGAGTGAAACCAGTTTGCGGTAAAGGGTATGCAGTTCGGAAAGTGTTGTCTGATTGGTCAAACGTTTCTTGGCGTCACTTCTCATTCTTTTGGCCGCCGATGCAATATTGGGCATTCGAAAATTTCTCCTTTTTTGATACACTGGGATTACAAAATCCCGGAAAAGAAAGGCAATCTATCATAGCTTTTAGCTTATGTCAAACTCTCAAGTCCGTTTAAAAGAAAAAATAAAAGCACTTCCCAATACGCCCGGCGTTTATTTTTTTAAGGGAGAAAACGGTAAAATTCTCTACATCGGAAAAGCACGCGAGCTTCGCAAAAGGGTCGGTTCTTATTTTTTAGGAAAAGATTTTTCAGGCAAGATTTCTGTTTTATTGGGACGCATTTGCGATGTCGACATCATTGAAACACAGAGCGAAGTCGATGCGCTCCTGCTTGAATCTCAGCTTGTTCGAAAACATGATCCACGTTACAACACGCAGCTCAAAGATGACAAAAGTTATCCCTTGCTTAAAATTACAGGAGACCGGTTTCCGCGTTTGATTGTCACACGTACCAAATCAACGAAGGAATCTTCACCGGATGAGAAAAAATCAAAGGCTATTTATTACGGTCCTTATACCGATGCGAAATTACTGAGGGAAGCGGCCCGAATTATCAACAGCATTTTCCCGATTCGAAAGTGTCGGACACTTCCAAAAAAGGCATGTCTTTATTATCACATCGGACAATGCATCGCCCCTTGTATTAAGCCTGAAGTGAAATCGAATTACGATTGGCTGATTAATGAAATTAAATCCTTTTTGAGAGGCGGCAAAAAAAGTTTGATTGATTATTTAACTGAACGGATGAAACAGGCTGCTTCGCAGTATCGGTTTGAAGATGCCCAATTTTTTAAGGATCAAATCGAAGCACTTGGATGGTTCCGCAAGAAAAGGTTTGATTTGAAACGTCCTGAAGGGGGGATTGGACTTAGAGGAACAATGGAACTGAAACAAACCTTAGAACTGGAACGATTGCCTGAGAAAATTGTTTGCTTTGATGTTTCCAACATTCAAGGCGATGAGGCCGTGGCTTCAAAGGTTTGTTTTTACCGGGAACTCTCCAACACGCTTGAGTATCGCCGGTACAAAATTAAAACCGTTACCGGAATTAATGATTATGCGATGATTCAAGAAGCCGTAAGAAGAATGATTGTCGGTATTAAAGAAGGCAGGGAAAGTGCGCTCCCGGATTTGATTATGATTGACGGCGGACTCGGTCATTTGAATACAGCAAAAGAAGTTTTGGAGCAGGAGAATTGTTCCGAGGTTGGATTGATTTCAATCGCAAAGCGGTTTGAATTTGTTTATTCCCGTAAAAATTCTGCTCCAATTATTTTTCCGCCCAATTCAAGCGCGCTTCGTCTGTTGCAAAAAATTCGCGATGAAGCTCACCGATTTGCAATTACTTATCACCGGCATTTGAAAGTGAAGAAACTGACCAAATCCATTCTGGATGAAATTGAAGGCGTGGGTGAGAAGCGGAAAAAATTGCTTCTTTCCTCGTTTCAATCGTTGGATGAACTTCGCCAAACGCCCGTTGATATATTGGCCAAAATGGAAGGAATGAATCGTCAAACCGCCGAGCGAGTGATTCAATATTTACAGGAACATAAAAATTAATTTTCCCCTCTCCCTTTGGGAGAGGGTTAGGGTGAGGGTAAATGATTTTCTAATTCATCACCCTCATCCTATCCTTCTCCCTCAAAGAGGGAGAAGGAAAAAGAAGATTCTTATAAGAAATAATTAAGCGGTGTTTGACAGTGCGGAAGCTTATTGTTACACTAACTCTTTAATTTTCCAAGAGTTAACCCATTTAGGAACATTCATGCGAGAACGTTTTGAAATTTTAGCCAAGTCACTTGATCAAGTTCAATCCAAGCTCCATGAGATTAGGGGGTATCTTTGACCTCGATCAAAAAGAGAAACTGATTCAATCCTTTAACGATAAAATGTCTCAAGCTAGTTTTTGGGACAAACCCGCCGAAGCACAAGCCACCATTAGCCAGCTGAAAGCAATTAAGCGTTTAATTGATCCATGGAAAAAAGCGAATCAAGAATCAAGCGAGCTCCGTGAATTAATGGCTTTGGTGGGCGAAGATGAAAAATCATTAGCCGAACTTGAATCTCATTTCAAAAAACTGGAACGCGAAGTCGAACTGCTTGAATTTCAACGGCTTCTTTCAGATCCGCTTGATTCAAACGGCGCGATCGTCAGCATTAATGCCGGAGCCGGCGGAACAGAATCCTGCGATTGGGCGCAAATGCTGATGAGAATGTATCTCAGATGGATTGAGGAGCACCAATTCGAAATGCAGCTGGTTGATTTGCAGCAAGGTGAAGAAGCCGGAACCAAAAGCGCCACTTTTTTCGTGAGGGGGCCTTACGCTTATGGTTACTTAAAAGCTGAGCGCGGGGTGCACAGGCTTGTTCGAATTTCTCCTTTTGATGCGAACAAAAGACGTCACACTTCTTTTGCCTCAGTCGATGTCGTCGCCGAAGTGGAAGAAGAATTAGAAGTTGAAGTGAACGAAAAAGATCTTAAAATTGATACTTATCGAGCGGGTGGAGCCGGTGGACAACACGTCAACAAAACTTCAAGTGCTGTTCGGCTGACACATTTGCCGACCGGAATTGTGGTTCAATGTCAAAACGAACGGTCTCAGCATCAAAATAAACAAGTGGCCATGAAAATTTTAAAAGCACGGCTTTATGAACGAAAGCGCGAAGAAGAAAATCAAAAATTAAAAGTTCAATACGGAGAAAAAAAAGAAATTGCCTGGGGTTCTCAAATCCGCTCTTACGTTTTTCATCCTTACACGTTGGTCAAAGATCATCGAACCGGATATGAGACGTCAAACGGACAAGCCATCATGGATGGAGCGATTGATCCATTTATTGAATCTTATTTAAAACAACAGGCGAAAGAGCAGTCTAAAAATATATGATAGCTCTGTCATTGCGAGGCAACATTCCAGGCAAGGCCGAAGCAATCTCAGATCTTAGATTGCTTCGTCGGCTCTTCGAGCCTCCTCGCAATGACGGGAGAAAATTATGTTAGGTCTTATCCTAAAAAAAATTGTTGGATCCAGAAACGACCGGATTCTAAAAAGTATTCTTCCGCTCGTGGATCAAATTAATTCATTTGAAGCGCAGACCAAAGCGCTTTCAGATGAAGCGCTCAAAGCCAAGACAGATGAATTTAAGAAACGTCTTTCCACCGGTGTTCCTTTGGATGAAATTTTACCCGAAGCATTTGCCGTGGTCCGAGAAGTGTCGCAGCGAACAATTAAGATGAGGCATTTTGACAGCCAATTGATCGGCGGCATTGCGCTTCATCGCGGAATGATTTCGGAAATGGCAACCGGTGAAGGAAAAACTTTGGTGGCCACTCTTCCCATTTACCTCAACGCACTTACCGGTAAAGGAGTCCATTTGGTTACCGTCAATGATTATTTGGCCAAACGGGACCGAACCTGGATGGGTCCGATTTATGAATTTTTAGGTTTGACAGTCGGGGTGATTCAACATGGACTTGAAGGTTCAGAACGTCAGGCGGCTTATCATTCCGACATTACGTATGGAACGAATAATGAATTCGGTTTTGATTATTTGCGTGACAACATGGTCAGTGAAGTCCAACAGCGCGTCCAACGCAAACTCAATTATGCAATCGTGGACGAAGTGGATTCGATTTTAATTGATGAAGCGCGTACACCCTTAATTATTTCAGGTCCGGCCGAGGAATCCACCGAAAAATATTATCAAATCGACCGAATTATTCCCCGTCTCAAAAAAGATGAGGACTATGAAGTGGATGAGAAGGCGAATACAGTGACGCTCAAAGAAGAAGGCATTGCTCACTGTGAAAAATTATTGGGTGTTCAAAATATTTATGAGAATACACAAATTGATGTCATTCATCATATTAATCAAGCATTGAGAGCGCACGCTCTTTTCAAACGTGACGTCGATTATATGATCAAAGACGGCCAGGTTGTCATTGTGGATGAATTTACCGGACGCCTCATGCCCGGCCGAAGATTTTCAGACGGACTTCATCAAGCGCTTGAAGCCAAGGAAAAAGTGAAGATTGAACGTGAAAATCAAACCTTAGCGACCATCACATTTCAAAATTATTTCAGGATGTATAAAAAATTAGCGGGCATGACCGGAACAGCTGCAACTGAAGCGGCCGAGTTTGATAAAATTTACAAGTTAGAAGTACTGGTGGTGCCGACGAATAAGCCGGTGATTCGAACCGATCACGCGGATTGTATTTACCGGACCGAGCACGAAAAATTTAAAGCTGTTACCGATGAAATTACCGGGCTTCACAAAGAGGGCAGACCGGTTTTGGTCGGAACCATTTCAATCGAAAAATCGGAACACTTAAGTCAAATTTTGGAACGCCAAGGTCTTCCTCACACGGTTTTAAATGCGAAGTATCACGAACGCGAAGCTGAAATTATTGCCCGAGCCGGACAGGAAGGTGCCATTACCATTGCGACTAATATGGCCGGCCGCGGAACGGACATTGTTTTAGGGGCTGGCGTAGCACAAAAAGGCGGTCTTCATGTTTTGGGAACCGAACGGCATGAAGCTCGGCGCATTGACAATCAATTAAGAGGCCGCTGCGGCCGTCAAGGTGATCCGGGTTCCTCCAAATTTTATTTATCGCTTGAAGATGACCTCATGAGAATTTTTGGTTCCGACCGGATTTCAGGACTCATGCAGCGTCTGGGAATGGAAGAAGGCCAGGAAATTCAACATCCACTTGTTTCCCGTGCCGTCGAAACGGCGCAAAAAAGAGTTGAGGATCGAAATTTTGAAATCCGGAAACATCTTTTGGAATATGATGACGTAATGAACCGGCAGAGAGAAATTATTTATGAAGAACGGAACAAAATTTTAGAAAGTGCCAGTTTAACAGACCACATCATTGAAATGATTGAAGATGTGGTTGATGAGCTAATCTTACGTTACGTGAATCCGGATTCACGCGAAGAAGAACGGAATGAAGAAGGATTTAAAACCGCTTTTCACGCGAAATTTGGCGTACAGATTGAAGCCGCATTTTTTACGAAAAATAATCTAGAAGAATGGCGCGAAGGATTGATTGAAAAAGTGAACGCTGCATATCGGGCACGAACCGAAAAGTTTGGTGCCGAGCGCATGCATTTTTTGGAACGGTTTCTCATGTTGCAAATCATTGATTCGAAATGGAAAGAGCATTTGCGCTCCATTGATGAACTTCGAGAAGGAATTCATCTGAGAGCCTACGGCCAGCGCGATCCGCTGGTGGAGTACAAACAGGAGTCGTTTGCGATGTTTGAGCAAATGACAGATTCGATTAAAGATGAAGTTGTCGAATTTCTATTTAAAGTTCAAGCCGTGAAGGAAGAAAAAATGACAACCGTCATGAATCCAGCGAAGCAGGAATTCATTCATCCGGAAGCTGTAAGAATGCCGATGATTCAAAATCCAGAGCCTGAGTCCTCACAACAAAGTCCTTCCAAAAATTATTCTTCCGATCAACCTGTGGTTACTCAACCCATGAAACGAGATCAGCCGAAAGTAGGACGCAATGATCCTTGTCCCTGCGGCAGCGGTAAAAAATATAAGAAATGTCACGGCGCTTAAGTCATTCTCGGCCACCGTCATTGCGAGGAGGCCGTAAGGCCGACGAAGCAATCTACGTTCTGAGATTGCTTCGCTCACTTCGTTCGCTCGCAATGACGATTTGAATTTATGGTTTTAACACTCGCATCATCTTTACTTCTCATTCTTTCCTTCCCAAAATTTTCGTTTTGGCCGCTTGCCTGGTTTTCTTTTGTTCCCTTGTTCTATACTCTGCGTCGGGAAAAAACTTTCGGCGAAGCATTTCTTCATTCTTATCTGTTCGGTTTTTTCTTTTTTCTGGTTTCGGTTGAATGGCTGAGGCATGTTGCTTATATCGGATGGATTTTCGTTGCCACGGTGTATCCGCTTTTTTTCGGATTTTTTGGTTTGGCTGTTCATTGGCTGTGGCGGCGAAATCATTTTTTTCTGTCGCTTTTTATCCTGCCTTCTCTCTGGTGTGTTCTTGAATGGACGCGGGCTGAAATGCCGGTTTGGGGATTCGGATGGAATTTGCTTGCTTATACTCAATCCTTTAACCTGACCATTGCAAGCATTGCCAGTTTCATCGGAGCGTATGGACTTTCCTGGATTATTTTATTTGCCAATTTGGCTATTTTTTTTATTTTGGATTTTGAGTTTTCTCACAAAAAATCTGAAGGCATTATTGCGTTGGTCGGCATTTTAGCGTTGACGGTTATTTTTGGCGTTTATTTTTCTTATGATTTTCTAAAAAATGAAAAGCTTCAAAATCAAATGGGGACAATTCAGATTGCTGTGATTCAGGGAAATATTCCACAATCCCAAAAATGGGATCCGGCTTATAAAAATAAAATCCTAGACATTTATGAAAAATTAACTTATTTGGCCGGCGGTCAGGATCGGAAGCCGGATTTAATTATATGGCCGGAAGCGGCCTATCCCGGATTTTTTAATGTGGATCCAGAAAACCAAAGAGTTTCACGTTTGGCCCAGGTTTTGAAAATTCCCATTTTGCTCGGCGGGCTTCATCTTGACCGCTCCGATCCAAAAATAGAACGCTATTACAACAGCGCCTATTTCATTGATCCAATTGAAAACAAAGAAAACCGTTATGATAAAATCCGTTTGGTTTCATTTGGTGAATATGTTCCGTGGCGGAAATTTTTCAACTTTTTTGGACTCGAACGGCTTGCTTATTCGCTCGGTGTCAGTGATTTTGAGCCGGGCAGTGAGATGAAAGTTTTTTCTTTGAAGTCCAACGTCATTGCGAGCGAAGCGAAGCAATCTCATAGCTTCGAGATTGCTTCGTTGGCCTTACGGCCTCCTCGCAATGACGGGTTGTTGAAAGAAGAAAAATTCTCGGTTCTAATTTGTTTTGAAGATATGTTTCCTTACCTGGCCCGTGATGCTGTTCATAAAGGAGCTGAATTTTTAATTGTCATCACAAATGATGCTTGGTTTGGAAAGAGCGCTGCTCCTGATCAACATCTTGAAGGTTCTATTTTTCGCGCTCTTGAAAATGATGTTCCGGTGATTCGCTCGGCCAATACCGGAATTTCTGCCATCATTACTCGGGAAGGAAAAATATTGGATTGGGTTAAAGATAAATCGGGTCACGATACTTTTATTGCCGGCGGATTGTCCGGTGCTGTTTCGGTCGGTTCGGGAAACACGTTTTATCAAAAATGGGGTTATCAGATTCCTTTCTTTTGCTTGATTTTTATCCTTGCCGGTTTTATTCTGGCTTTAGTGAAACCAATTTCTGATCCAAAAGAATATGATTAAAGAATTTGCCACTTACGAAGGTACCGAATCTTACGCCAGTCGTTTCAAAGGTGTTCATTCCAGTCATTTCCGTAATCAATCTGATTTATTCCTATCCTCCGTCGGCATGGGAACTTATCTGGGCGAAATGGATGATGGAACAGATCAGGATTCGTTTCATGCGATTAAACAATGTATTCTCAATGGAAGCAATGTGATTGATACAGCGATTAATTATCGCGGCCAAAGAAGTGAACGCGTGATCGGAAAAATTCTTTTTAATTTAATTCAAAATTCTGAAATCAAGCGGGAAGAAATTTTTATTTCAACCAAAGGCGGATTTATTCCCTTTGACGGTGCCTACCCATCAGATCCGGCAAAATATTTTTCTGAAACTTATATCAAACCTGGCATTTTAATGGAAGAAGATATAGTCCAAGGTTGTCATGCCATGACTCCCAATTATTTGAATGATCAAGTAGAACGGAGTCGTCAGAATCTGGGACTTGAAACCATTGATCTTTATTATATTCACAATCCCGAAATGCAGCTTGAAAATATGCCGGAAGATGTTTTCTATCAGCGGTTGGTCGAAGCGTTTAAACTTTTGGAACAAAAAGTGGCCGAAGGAAAAATTAAAATATACGGAGTTGCAACTTGGAACGGCTTTCGGATTTCCTCAAAAGCAAAAGGTCATTTGTCGCTGAAGAAAATTTTGGAGGTGGCTCAGGAAGCCGGAGGAAAAGGTCATCATTTTAAATCCATTCAGCTGCCGTACAACTTGGGAATGCCTGAAGCGTTTACGATTCAAAATCAAAATTGGAATGGCGAAGATGTTTCAGCCGTTGAATATGCCAGACGAGCGGGACTTCTTCTTTTTGCGAGCGCCTCTTTACTTCAAGGCCGTCTTGCCAAACACTTGCCTGAAAAAATTATATCGCTGTTTCCGGGATGTCGTTCTCAAGCAGCTTGTGCGCTTCAATTTGTCCGCTCAACGCCGGGAATTACTACGGCACTTGTTGGAATGAAAACCGAAGCGCATGTAAATGAAAATTTATCAATCAAAGAACTTCCTCGTCTTGAGCCGAATGCCTTTTATAATTTGTTCGTAGAATCCCATTAAAATTCATTTTTTCCACGATTTAAATCCTTTTCCTGCAACTGCTTAGCCCAGCTGGGTTTCGTTTTGACACAGGGTAGCTCCTGTACTATAATAATTCACCCTTTTTTTATCCTAAGTCTTTATAACACAAGGAATTTCGGTGGACACGACCTCGGCAGTTTTAAAAGAACGCTTGGAAAAAATTAATCAACTAAAATCCAAAGGATTTACACTTTATCAAGACCAATTCAAACCAACTGAGTCCATTCAAAATCTTTTAGAGTCCTTTCAGGAAGGAAAAACGGTCAAGGTTTCAGGCCGCATGATGACTCGCCGAGCTCACGGCAAAACTGCTTTCGCCGATCTTCATGATGCGACCGGAAAAATTCAAATTTATGCCAAGCTTGATGTTTTAGGAGCCGAACAATTTGAATTGTTTCAACTCTTAGATCTTGGCGACATTTTAGGAATCGAAGGAAATCTTTTTGTAACTCACAAAGGTGAGAAAACGATTAATGTCAGCCGTTTCGTTTTACTTTCCAAAATTGTTCAAGTGCTTCCGGAAAAATGGCATGGTTTAAAAGATGTGGAAATCCGATATCGTCAGCGATATGTCGACTTGATTATTAATGAGGAAGCCCGCGGCATTTTTATAAAACGCAGCCAAATTGTTCGTTACGTCCGTTCTTTTCTGGATGAACGAGGTTTTATGGAAGTGGAAACACCGATGATGCAGTCGATTCCCGGCGGAGCTCGCGCGAAGCCATTTGTCACTCATCATGAAACGTTAGATACAGATTTATTTCTGCGTGTTGCGCCGGAACTTTATCTGAAACGGCTTTTGGTCGGCGGATTTGAAAAAGTTTATGAAATCAATCGCAATTTTAGAAACGAAGGAATTTCGACCAAGCACAATCCTGAATTCACGATGCTCGAAGTGTATGAAGCTTATTCGGATTATGAGGGAATGATGAATCTGACCGAGGATTTAATGACGAGTCTCATTGAAAAAATTCATCACACCACAAAAATTCCATATGGCGAAGAAACGTTGAATTTTAACCGGCCTTGGCGGAGAGCTTCGTTTCACAGTCTTTTGAAAGAAAAAAGCGGTCATGATTGGAGAAAGGCAAATGTGAAGGAATTAGCAAAAAAAGTCGGTATTCCTCTTGATCAATACGGAGAAGATATAGATATTTTAAATGAGGCATTTGACCGGTTTGTTCAGCCTCATTTAATTAATCCTACATTTGTGACGGATTATCCTGCAATTACAACGCCGCTTGCGAAACTCAAGCAAGGAGAACCGGATTTGGTTGCCCGTTTTGAACTTTTCATCGGAAAGATGGAAATTGCAAATGCATTTTCAGAATTGAATGATCCTTTTGAGCAGCGTGAACGAATGATGAAACAGCAGGAAATTATCGGCGCGGGAAAAATCATCGACGAAGATTTTTTAAGAGCGCTTGAATACGGAATGCCGCCCGCCGGAGGACTCGGAATCGGAATTGATCGTTTGGTGATGTTGGTAACAAATTCACAATCGATTCGGGATGTGATTTTATTTCCGCAGCTAAAGCCCGAAAAAAACGACATTGAGTCAAAATGATCCCCCACCACTTTTGTCATTATTGGCAAGGGGTTTAGATTTTATGGAGATATTCTATAGCATTCAAACCTGTAATTTAATCAAAAGTGGTGGGGGATGAGATTCGAATTTTTTATTGCTGAAAAACATTTATTGAAAGGAAGACGCCATGGCTTTGTCTCCATGATTGCGATTATTTCAATCTTGGGAGTCGCCGTTGGGGTTATGGCACTGATTGTTGTTTTGGCGGTGATGAGCGGATTTGACCGGGAACTTAAAAGCAAAATTGTCGGAGTTCAGCCACACATTGTTTTGGAAGCACCGGGCGGGATTCAAAATTTTGAGGATTTGGAAGGTCGCCTCAAATCATTTGAAATTCCTCATGTTTCGTCCATTACTCCATTTGTCCAAGGACAGGGCATTATCCGTTCTGAACAAAATGCTCAGGGCATTCTCGTTAAGGGAATCGACCCGTCCAAAGAATCTATGGATCTTTTTAAGAAACATCTTAAATTCGGAACATTGGATTTGTCGAATATTAAGATTACAACGGATCAGGATAAAACAAAAATTATTGGCCGGGCCATAATCGGAGAAGAACTCGCTTTCCGTTTACGGATTGGATTGGGTGATGTGGTCACCATTATTTCACCGGCTTTTGATGAAGATCCGATTCGATCCATTAAACATGCTAAAGATGCTTCCTTTGTGGTGTCGGGCGTTTTTCGTCTGGGAATGAACGATTTTGATTCTAATTTGGTTTTGGTTGATTTAAAGCAAGCGCAGAATTTATATCAACTCAATGACAGAATTACCGGCGTGAGTATTCGTTTGGATCAAGTTGAATTGGCCAACGACATCAAATATTTGATTCAAGGACATTTGGGAACCAGTTATGTCGTCCGAAGCTGGATTGATTTGAACCGGACATTTTTCCGCGCGCTTCAAGTGGAGAAAACCGTCATGACAATTTTGCTCTCGTTAATTATTTTGGTTGCGGCGTTCAATATTATTTCCACATTAATTATGAGTGTGATGGAAAAAACAAAAGACATCGGAATTTTGCGGGCACTTGGGGCAACGCAGGGTTCGGTGAAGTGCATTTTTTTGCTTCAAGGATTTGTTGTTGGTTTTTTGGGAATCTTAACAGGAGCCATTGCCGGTTTGGCGCTGGCGTTTCATTTAAATCCGGTATCAGATTTTCTGGAACACACATTTGGAATTAAAGTTTTTCCGAGCGATGTTTATTATTTTGATCAAATTCCTGCAGAAGTGAATTCGAATGATGTTTTGATCATCGTCGGTTTCGCTCTCTTGATGTCGCTTGTGGCCGGTTTTTATCCAGCGCATTACGCTTCGAGGCTGAATCCGATTCAAGCACTCCGGTATGAATAATGCTTAACGTTGCAAATGTAGAAAAAAATTATGTACGGGCTGGCAAAACGCTCCGAATTTTAAAAGGTGTAAGTTTTGAAATCGAAAAAGGGGACATGGCGTTTTTTCTCGGCAGATCAGGCGCGGGAAAATCAACTTTGCTTCATTTGCTCGGTGGTTTAGACCGGCCAAACAACGGGACAATTGAATTTGAGGGAGAGGATTTAAACAATTTCAAAGAACGACAGCTTGCGGAATACCGCAATGAAAAAATAGGATTTGTGTTTCAATTTTATTATTTGCTTCCGGAGTTGACCGTTAAGGAAAATGTGGAGTTGCCGGCCTTGATCGGGCGCAGAAAACCAGGGCAACGTTCTCAAAATCTTTTAAAACGGGTAGAGCTTTGGAATCGGCGTGATCATTTGCCGCATGAACTTTCCGGCGGAGAACAGCAGCGGGTTGCAGTTGCCCGTGCACTTATGAATGAGCCAGAACTCATTTTTTGCGATGAACCGACTGGAAACTTAGATGATGAAACTGCCGATACAATTCATAAGTTGATTTTTGAGTTGAACCGGGAAGGACAAACTTTTTGCATTGTGACTCACGAGGAAAATTTTGCCGAAAAGGGCAATCGGATTTTCAGGCTTCATGAAGGATTAATTCATCCAGTTAAAAAATAAGCAGGAGAAAGAAAGGACTATTCAAATGGCAATGAATCGAGGACAAAAATCGAAAAAAACAGTACAAACCATTCAGTCGGAGTCGGTTGTTTATCTGGACGGTGAATTTGTACCTAAGAGTGAAGCAAAGATTTCGGTTTTTGATCATGGATTATTATACGGCGATGGCGTGTTTGAAGGCATTCGTTCCTACAATTGTCTTGCCTTCAAATTAAAAGAGCATTTAATCAGACTCTATGAGTCGGCTCACACGATTATGTTAAAAATTCCGTTGACGATGGAAGAATTTACGGAAGCGATCATCGAAACCTTAAAGCGAAATCATCTTCGCGATTCATACATTCGGGTCGTGGTGACGCGTGGCGTCGGTGATTTAGGGCTTGATCCTGCAAATTGCAAACAGCCGAGCATTTTCATCATCACCGATAAAATCATTCTTTACCCCGAAGCTTTTTATCGGAATGGAATGGAAATCATCACGGTTCCGACCGTTCGAAATTTGCCCGAAGCAATTAACCCGGCGCTGAAGACGCTTAACTATTTAAATAATATCCTGGCGAAGATTGAAGCCAAGAATTCAAACTACCGCGAAGCGTTGATGCTGAACCATCAAGGTTATGTTGCCGAGTGCACCGGAGACAATATTTTTATTGTGAAAACTGGGATTGTTCAAACACCGCCGACTTATCTCGGAGCTTTAAAAGGAATCACGCGTCAGGCGATTTTGGATTTGGCACTTCGAAATGACGTTCCGTGTCAGGAACGCGTTTTGACACGTCATGATCTTTATAACGCGGATGAATCTTTTTTAACCGGAACTGCAGCTGAAGTGATTCCGGTGGTTAAAATTGACGGCCGTCAAATCGGTACGGGAAAGCCCGGTAAAGTTACCAGAAAATTGATGAGCTCATTTCACGATCTGACACGAAAAGACGGAGTCCGATACACATTGTAAGACGTAGTATAATAGATCCATGAAGGTGAATGATGGTATGTAATGTCTGTGGACAAAATGAAGCAACGATTCATTTAACCGAAATCGTTAATAATCAAATGCTTGAAGTTCATTTGTGTGAGAACTGCGCCGAACAAAAAGGCGCCGACTTCAAATCGCATTTTGATTTCAACAAGTTGCTGGCAAGTCTCGGCGATTTTGGCTCAGAGCTTAAACTGGACCGCGTCGCAAAAATGACGTGTCCGGAATGCGGAATTTCCTACGAAGAATTTGGCCGCACCGGGCGACTCGGTTGTTCTCAATGTTATCAGTCGTTTGAGAAATTGTTGAACCCTTTGATTAAACGGGTCCAGCGCGATCTAAAGCACGTCGGAAAAATTCCTCAAAAAGCGACTCCCGATGTGAAGCGAGCATTTGAGCTCAGAGAACTTCAGGAGCAGTTAAGAAAAAGCATTCAATCCGAAACGTTTGAAGAAGCGGCGAGGATTCGGGATTTAATCCAACAGCTTGAAAACAAAACGCAACAACCTGAAAGTAAACCTGAAAGCAAAACAAAAAAAGGTACAAAAAAGAATTCTTCCTAATTTTATGGTTCAGGAAAATAATCAGATCATTAATCATTTTTTGACTTCGAATTGTGAATGGCTTCGAGGAACGGGTCCGGAAAGCGATATCGTTCTCAGTTCGCGAATCAGGCTTGCCCGGAATATTGCCGGTTATTCTTTTTCCGACCGGCTTCCGGCTGCCGAACAGCATCAACTCATTCAAGAAGTTGAAAAAGCAACCAAGAACACCCCGCTTTTGAAAGATGCTGAAATTCTGGAATATCGGAATTTGAAAGAAATTGACAGACAGTTTTTTCTGGAGCGGCATTTAATCAGCCGCGAACACGCGACGGAAAAAGGCGAGAAGGCTTTGATCGTTTCAAAAAATGAAGTCATCAGCATCATGGTTTTGGAAGAAGATCATTTGCGCTGCCAAGTTTTTCAGTCAGGTCTTAATTTAATTGAAGCCTGGCGGCTGATGAATCAAATTGACTCGGAACTTGATTCAAAACTTCCTTTTTCGTTTCACCCGAATTTGGGTTTTCTAACCGCCTGTCCGACGAACGTGGGAACGGGACTTCGTGCATCTTGCATGCTTCATCTGGCCGGACTCATGATGACGAAGCAGGTGAATAAAGTTTTGCAGGCACTTTCGAAGTTAAATTTAGCGGCACGTGGTTTTTTTGGAGAAGGAACACAAGCAAGCGGTAATTTTTTTCAATTTTCCAACCAATTAACCTTGGGCCAAAATGAATCTGAAATTGTGGACGGCCTTGAGCGGGTTATGAGACAAGTGGTTGAGCATGAGAAGGAAGCGCGAAGTTATTTGCTTGAGAAAAGGCGCGGAAAGGTCGAAGATCAAATCTGGCGGGCTCTCGGCAGTTTAAAATCAGCTCGGCTCATGACAAGCTCGGAAGCATTGGGCCTTCTCTCATTAGTTCGATTAGGAGTTGATTTGGGTTTTATTCCGAATCTCAGCAAAGCAAATTTAAATGCACTCTTCTTATTTACCCAGCCGGCTCATCTGCAAAAACTTAGTGGCGGTGAATTAAGTTCCGCCGAACGGGATCAAAAACGGGCTGAACTGATTAGGACTCGCTTAAAACAGGTCGAGCTCGCATAACTTTTTTTGAAAGGAGAATTAGATGAACGCGCAGTGCATTTCTCGTAAAGTAACAGCAATTAACCCGAGAGGTGCACGATGCAAGAGCGAATGTATGTTGGAGTGGATTACCACCGGAAGTATTCGTATTTAACGGTCA
>Ga0209515_10003259_pt1 | contig 23595 bp, 22 predicted proteins | sample Subgroupgradi54m_FD_187454 | JGI IMG/M metagenome (GOLD analysis project Ga0209515, IMG submission 187454) | Subsurface groundwater microbial communities from S. Glens Falls, New York, USA - GMW60B uncontaminated upgradient, 5.4 m (SPAdes)... ... | reverse complement strand
CCGACTGCTCGACGCGCTCGGCGCCCCAGCCGAAGGGGGTGAGGCGGCGGCTGGTGGATCGACGGGGGCCGCACGATAGACTCGCTTCCGACCCGGCCGTTCGCGACCGGGATCTCACACGCCCGAGCCACACCTCAGGTCGCCTCCACTGCAATTCGGGAGGCGCAGCCGCGGGCGGAGGACCAACCGAGGGAAGGGGATCTGACCGTGGCCGTGGTCACGATGAAGCAGCTCCTGGAGGCTGGGGTCCATTTCGGCCACCAGACCAGGCGCTGGGACCCGAAGATGCGACGCTTCATTTTCGGGGAGCGCAACGGCATCTACATCATCGACCTCCAACAGACACTGGCGCGGATCGACACCTCCTACCGCTTCGTGCGCGGCACCGTGGAAGACGGCGGAAGCGTGCTCTTCGTCGGCACCAAGAAGCAGGCGCAGGAGCCGATCCAGCGCCAGGCCGAGCGCTGCGGCATGCCGTACGTGAACCTCCGCTGGCTGGGCGGGATGCTCACCAACTTCCAGACCGTGCATGCGCGCGTCGCCAAGCTGAAGGAGCTGGAGCGGCTCGTCGCGAGCGGCGAGACCGAGCAGATGATCAAGAAGGAGGGCCTCAAGGTGAAGCGCGAGCTGGCGAAGCTCGAGCGCAACCTCGGAGGCATCCGCAACCTCGAGAGGTTGCCGAGCGCGGTCTTCATCATCGACACGAAGAAGGAGCACATCGCGGTCACCGAGGCCAACCGGCTCGGTATCCCCGTGGTCGCGGTGGTCGACACCAACTGCAACCCCGACATCATCGACTACGTGATCCCCGGCAACGACGACGCCATCCGGGCCGCGAACCTGATGTGCCGAGTCGTGGCCGACGCGTGCGAGGAGGGGCGCTTCCTCGCCCGAAAGAAGACGGCCCGGCCGGGCACGAAGGCCGAGGAGGTCGCCGACCTCCCGCCGCTCGACCCGGAGGAGGAGCGTCGCCGGGCCGAGCGACAGGCGAAGGCGCGGGCCGAGGCCGCCGCGGCGCAGAAGGTGCGCGAGGAGCGGCTCGTCGAGGCGAGGGCCGACGCGAAGGGCGCACCCGAGGCCGACGAGCAGCACGCGCCCCCGCCAGCACCGACGGCCATCGCCGCGGAGGGCACCGATGGCTGAGGTCGCCGCGGCGAGCGTTGCCGCGCTGCGCAAACAGACCGGCGCCGGCATGATGGACTGCAAGCGCGCGCTCGAGGCGGCCGGGGGCGACCTCGAGGCGGCCAAGGATTGGCTCCGGGCGAAGGGCCTGGCCGGGGCGGGCAAGCGGGCCGGGCGCGCGGCTGAGCAGGGCGCGGTCGACTTCGTGGTCGAGGGCGGCGTCGGCGCGCTGGTCGAGCTCACGTGCGAGACCGACTTCGTGGCCAAGGGAGCCGATTTCACGGGCCTCTTGGCGGCGCTGGTCCACCACGTCGCGCGGCACGGCGACTCAGACCTTGCCGCGCAGCCCTTCGAGGGCGGCACCGTCGGCGACACGATCACCCAGCTCGCGGCCAAGCTCGGCGAGAACATCGGCCTGGGCCGGGTGGTGCACTACGAGACCGCCGACGGCCTGCTCGACGGCTACCGGCACGTCCAGAACGACCGGGGCACGATCGGCGTCCTCGTCGAGCTGGGCGGCGTCGACCTGTCCGACCCGAAGGCCCGAGAGGTCGCGCACGACATCGCGCTGCACATCGCGAACTCCGCGCCCCGCTACCTGACCCGGGCCGAGGTTCCCGCCGACGCGATCGACAAGGAGCGGGCGGTGCTGGAGCAGCTCACTCGCAACGAGGGGAAGCCGGAGGAGGCCATCCCGAAGATCGTCGAGGGCCGGCTCGACGGCTTCTACAAGGACCACGTGCTCGTCGACCAGCCCTTCGTCCGCGACCCGAAGACCACGGTCGGCAAGCTGGTCGAGGCGCTCGGTGCCAAGGTGAGGGTGCGACGGTTCGCTCGGGTCATGGTGGGCGAGGACTAGGCCAGAGGCAAGACGACCAGAGGCAAGACGACCAGGGGCAAGACGACCAGGGGCAAGACGACCAGGGGCAAGACGACCAGGGGCAAGACGACAGGAGGCGGATGATGCCCGAGAGCCGGTTCGGAAGGGTGGTGCTCAAGCTCTCGGGCGAGGCGTTCTCCGACGCGTCGATCAACTTCGGGATCGATGCGAGCGTCGTGCAGCGCATCGCCGAGGAGGTCGCCGCGGCCCGCGCCGAGCTCGGCGTGGAGATCGCGGTCGTGGTCGGTGGCGGCAACATCTTCCGCGGCATGAGCGGCGCGACCCGCGGCATGGACCGTGCCCGCGCCGACTACATGGGGATGCTCGCGACGGTGATCAACGCGCTCGCGCTCCAGGACTCGCTCGAAGCCGTGGGCCAGCCCACCCGTGTGCAGACCGCGATCTCGATGGCCCAGATCGCGGAGCCGTACATCCCGCTGCGCGCGGTGCGCCACCTCGAGAAGGGCCGGGTGGTCGTGTTCGCTGCCGGCACCGGCAACCCCTACTTCACCACCGACACCACCGCGGCCCTGCGCGCGGCGGAGATCGGCGCCGGCGCCATCCTCAAGGGCACGCACTCGGGAGTCGACGGCGTGTACAGCGCCGACCCCCGCCTCGACCCCGCGGCGGTGAAGCTCTCGGAGGTGAGCCACTTCGAGCTGCTCGACCGCGGCCTCAAGGTGATGGACTCGACAGCCATCACGTTCTGCATGGACAACCAGCTCCCGATCATCGTCTTCGACGTGACGGCCCCGGGCAACATCCACCGCGCGCTCGTTGGCGAGCCGATCGGAACCCTCGTCAGCTCTCGGGAGGCGTCGTGAGAGACGCGGTGATCGCGGAATGCAAGGAGAAGATGCGCAAGGCGATCGTGCATCTCCAGGAGGAGTTCGCCGGTGTCCGCACCGGCCGCGCGACGCCGGGGCTGGTGGAGAAGCTCAAGGTCGACTACTACGGCTCGGAGGCGACGCTCCAGCAGCTCGCGGGCTTCAGCGTGCCCGAGCCCCGCGTGCTGGTGGTCTCGCCCTACGACAAGGGCGCGATGAAGGCGATCGAGAAGGCCATCCAGTCGAGCGATCTCGGAATTAACCCGTCGAACGACGGGCAGGTGATCCGCCTCGCGTTCCCACCGCTCACCGAGGACCGCCGCAAGGAGCTGGTCAAGCTCGTGAAGCACCGGGCCGAGGAGAGTCGCGTCGCGGTGCGCAACGTCCGCCGCCAGGCCCGCCACGACCTCGAAGGGCTCGAGCGCGAGGGCGACCTGTCGAAGGACGAGCTCGAGCGGGCCGAGAAGGATCTCGAGAAGCTGACGCACGAGATCGTGGCCGAGATCGACGAGATGCTGCACCACAAGGAGCAGGAGCTCCTCGAGGTCTAGGTGGCCCCGACCGGTCACGCCGAACCCGGTGTGAGCAGGGAGAACGGCCGGACGGGCGGGCCGACGGGGTGCCGTCTAGCCTGGCGCCCGAGCGGGCGATACCACCGGGAGGGGTGACGTGACCGACCGCCGCGACGACGACTTCGAACTCGACGAGGGCGAGCGGAACGACGAGCCGGCGCGGTCCGTCACGCCCACGGGTCCCCCCGAGGGCGGCGTGCGCATCCTCGGCGCGGAGGAGGCACAGGCGGTGCTCGACGCCGGGCAGGCCGCGCGCCGCCTCGGCGACGACGACGTGCGCTTCGGTGACGTGCCCCCGCGCCCCGACCCGTCGGTGCGCCCTGCCGCGCGGTTCCCGACCCCGGGCGGTGCTCCACCCGGGCCGACGTGGTTGGCGTCGGATCGGCCCGCCGCCGGCACCGGCCCGCGGCCGGGCCCGACCGAGCCCGCCGGGACGGCGTCCGAGCCGGGCGGCACCACACGCCCCGAGCGAGGCGGCGCGGCGTCCCCCGAGCCGGACGGCGTCCCCGACGTCGAGACCAGCGGCCCGGTCCCCCTGCCGCACTGGACCGAGCCGCCGACGGGCGAGGTGCCGGTGATCCTGCCCGAGGCGGAGCCGGTCGACATCACCGGCGAGGAGGATCTCGACGCTTGGGTCTCGGCGCCCGGGGGCACGCCCCGCTACCGCTCGGGTGCGGGCGACTGGACCGAGAGCGACTTCGCTCCCGGCGAGTCGTTGAAGGACGAGAGCACGGCCTTGGGCGCGCTCGCCGACCACCCCGACGACGATCGTGAGTTCGACGAGCAGGTCGCGCAGCGCCGGCGTCGGCTCCGCCCGAGGAGCTCGGGTCGGGCCGCCGGGGCGACCGAGACCCCATCGGCGCCGCGCCGCGGAGGCGCGAGCCGAGAGGACGCCGGCACGCGGGCCGCCGCCGGGGCAGAGGTTCGCGACATGCCCACCCGCGTCATCACGGGGATCGGCGTCGGTGTGCTCGCGCTCGTCTGCTTCAAGCTCGGCCGCGGGCCCACCGCGGTGCTCGCCGCGGCCATCGTCGCGATCTCCGTGTTCGAGCTCTCCGAGGGCCTTCGCAAGAAGGGCTTCCACCCGGCCACGCTCCTCGCGTTGTTGGGATCGGTGACGATCGTGCTCGCGGCGTACAAACGCGGCGAGGCGGCCTTCCCGCTCCTGATCGCGCTCATGGTCGTCTTCACGCTCCTGTGGTACCTGGTGGAGGTGGTGCGGGCGCGGCCCGTCGTCAACGTCGGCGTCACGTTGCTCGTGTTCGGGTACATCGGCGTGCTTGGCGGGTTCGCCGGCCTGCTCCTCGCCTTCCCGCACGGCGTGGGGCTGATCCTCGGTCTCGCGATCTGTGTCGTGGGCTACGACCTGTTCGGGTTCCTCATCGGCTCGCAGTTCGGCAAGACCCGCCTCGCGCCGCGCATCTCGCCCAACAAGACCGTCGAGGGCCTGCTCGGGGGCATGACCGCCTCGGTGCTCCTCGGTGTGGCGGTGGTGAGCCAGATCACTCCCTGGAAGGACGTGGGGCACGCGCTCGCCCTCGGCGTGGTCGTGGCCGTGATGGCTCCCCTCGGCGACCTGTGCGAGTCGATGCTCAAGCGTGACCTCGGGGTGAAGGACCTCGGCACGATCCTGCCCGGCCACGGCGGCATCCTCGACCGCTTCGACGCCGTGCTCTTCTGCCTTCCCGCGGTCTACTACCTCGCGCACTACTTCTTCATCTGATTCCTCCCATCCACCGGTCCGTCCGCCGTGCATCGCCCGCAGCGCGTACGCGCGCGACGATGGGGCCGTGACGCCGCGCAAGATCGTGCTCCTGGGCTCGACGGGCTCGGTCGGCACCCAGGCCCTCGACGTCATCCGCCAGCATCGCGACCGCTACCGCGTGATAGCGCTCGCCGCGGGCCGTAACAACGAGCTCCTCGTGCAGCAGGCAGAGGAGTTCGGCGTGGCGCCCGGCCTCGCCCGGGCGACCGCCGACGACCCGGCCACGCTGGCCGAGCTCGCCGCGCACCCGGATGCCGACGTCGTGCTCAACGCGGTGGTCGGCTTCGCCGGCCTCCCCGCGACGCTCGCGGCGCTCGAGCACGGCAAGCGCCTCGCGCTGGCCAACAAGGAGAGCCTCATCGCGGGCGGGCCGGTGGTCGCGAAGGCGAGGGCTCGGGGCGGTGGCGAGATCGTGCCGGTCGACTCCGAGCACTCGGCCGTCTACCAGGCGCTGCGCGCCGGCGCGCCGTCGGAGGTGCGCAAGATCGTGCTCACCGCGAGCGGAGGTCCGTTCCGCGGCCGCACGCGCGCCGAGCTGGCTCACGTGACCGTCGCCGACGCGCTCGCCCATCCCACATGGACGATGGGCGCCAAGATCACCGTCGACTCGTCGACCCTCATGAACAAGGGGCTCGAGGTCATCGAGGCGCGCGAGCTGTTCGGTGTCGGCTTCGACCGCATCGAGGTGGTCGTGCACCCGCAGTCGATCGTGCACGGCATGGTCGAGTTCATCGACGGCGCGACCATCGCCCAGCTCTCGCTTCCCGACATGCGCCTCCCGATCGGCCTCGCCCTGGGAGCCCCGGCCCGGCTCGACCAGGCCTTCGGGCCGATCGATTGGTCCTCCCTGGGCACGCTCACCTTCGAGACCCCCGACCTCGAGGCCTTCCCGTGCCTCGGCCTCGCCTACGAGGCGGGCCGGGCCGGCGGCGACGCCCCCGCCGTGCTCAGCGGAGCCAACGAGGTGGCGGTGGCGGCCTTCCTCGACGGGGCGGTCCCCTGGGTGGCGATTCCCGACGTCGTGCACGAGGTGCTTCAGTTCGGTACCGGGAACGTCGATCAGGTTTCCGACGTTCTGGAAGCCGACCGGGTGGCGAGGCGACGAGCCCGGGAGGCCGTTCGGCGAAGGAGCGCAGCGTGAAGGATCCGTTGGAGGACGGACCGCAGGTCGACCGCCGGCAGGCGATCGAAGTGGTCCTCCTCGTCGTGCTGAGCCTCGTGTTCCTGGTGACGCTGCGTCCGTCGCTGCTCATCACCGTCGTGCTGATCTTGGCCCTCGTGTCGACGATCATGCTCCACGAGTTTGGTCACTTCCTCGTGGCCAAACGGGCGGGGATGAAGGTCACCGAGTTCTTCATCGGCTTCGGGCCTCGCCTCTGGTCGTTCAAGAAGGGCGAGACCGAGTACGGCATCAAGGCCATCCCGGCCGGCGGCTACGTGCGGATCATCGGGATGAGCAACATCGAGGAGATCGACCCGGTCGACGAGCCGCGCACGTATCGCACCGGGACCTTCGGCAAGCGGGTCGCGGTCGTGTCGGCCGGGATCGCGGTCAACCTGCTCCTCGCGTTCGTGCTCATGTTCGCGGTGCTCGTGGGGCAGGGGGAGCCGACCGGGCCGAACACGACCATCGCGCAGCTCAGTCCGGGCCGCCCGGCCGTGAAGGCCGGGTTCAAGGAGGGCGACCGCCTCCTGGCGATCGACGGCCACCCCGTGCGCCGGTGGAGCGACTTGGTCCAGAACGTGCAGTCGAAGACGGGGACCAGGCTCGTCATCACGATCCGGCGCGACGGCCAGCTCCTCGACCTCGCGGTGACGCCCGAGCCGCGCAGCAGCACCGACCGCGCCGGCCGAATCGGGATCGCGCCCGACCTCGTCTACGCGTCGTTCTCGGTGCCGGGCGCGGCAGGCGAGTCGGTCATGGTGCTGGGTCGGGAGACGAAGGAGATTGGCAAGGGCCTGGCGAGGATCTTCTCGCCGACCGGCGTGAAGCAACAGGTCGACACCATCACCCGCTCGGGTGCCCATGGGAAGCCTGCGACGGGTCCCGATCTCGAGCGGCCGCGGTCGGTGATCGGCATCGTCAGCATCGGCGACCAGATCGTAGGCAGCGTCTGGCAGCTCCTCGCCCTCCTCGCGGCGATCAACCTCTTCCTGGCCCTGTTCAACCTCGTGCCGCTGCTGCCCTTCGACGGCGGCCACGTCGCGGTGGCCGTCTACGAGGGGATCGCGTCCCGCATCCGGGGCCGCCAGGTGCGGGTCGACTACCGACGGCTGATCCCGGTGACGGCCGCGGTGCTCGCGGTGCTGCTCATGATCGGGATCTCGACCATGTACCTCGACATCCGGGAGATCGTCACCGGATCCTGACGGCCGGCCGCACGACGGGCCGGCCGCACGACGGGAAGGCGCGGGCCTGCCGTAGGCTGGGCGCGATGTACGAGCGCCGCAAGACGCGTCAGGTCCAGGTCGGTTCGGTGGCAGTGGGGGGCGACGCGCCGATCTCGGTGCAGTCGATGACGACCACGAAGACGGCCGACGTCGAGGGCACGCTGGCCCAGATCTACGCGCTGGCCGGCAGCGGCTGCGACATCGTGCGCTGCACCTGCAACGAGGAGGCCGCGGCCGAGGGGCTGGCCCAGATCGTGCCCCGCTCGCCGGTCCCCCTCGTCGCCGACATCCACTTCCAGCACCGGCTCGCGCTGGCGGCCATCGAGGCGGGCGTGCACGCGCTCCGACTGAACCCGGGCAACATCCGCAAGCCCGAGCACGTCAAGAGCGTGGCCCGCGCGGCCAAGGAACGGGGACTGTCGATCCGAATCGGCGTCAACGCGGGAAGCCTCGACCCCGATATCGCGGGAGGGTACGGCGGCGCCACGCCCGAGGCGCTCGTGGCGTCGGCGATGCGCGAGCTCGAGTACTTCGCCGAGGTCGGCTTCGAGGACGTCGAGATCTCGGTGAAGTCGTCCAACGTCGCGATCATGATCGACGCGTACCGACTGCTGGCCGAGACCACCGACCATCCGCTCCACGTCGGTGTGACCGAGGCCGGGCCACCTCCGCAGGGGCTCATCAAATCGGTCGCGGGCATCGGCACACTGCTCGCCGAGGGCATCGGTGACACCATCCGGTTCTCGCTCACCGCGGACCCAGTCGAGGAGGCCCGGGCCGGTCGCACACTGCTGGAGGCGCTCGGGCTGCGCGAGCGCCGGGGCCTCGATCTCATCGCCTGCCCGAGCTGCGGCCGGGCCGAGGTCGACGTGATCCGGGTCGCCTCCGAGGCGCAGGACGCGCTGATCGATCGCGACATCCCGCTCCAGGTCGCGGTGATGGGCTGCGTGGTCAACGGGCCGGGCGAGGCGCGCGAGGCCGATCTCGGGATCGCGGCCGGGCGGGGCAAGGGCCATCTGTTCGTCAAGGGCAAGGTCGTGCGGGTCGTGCCCGAGGCCGAGATGGTCGTGGCGCTGGTCGAGGAGGCGGAGCGGATCATGGCCGAGGGCGTCGAGGCCCGCCTCGCCGCCGCCGACGCCGGCGCCCAGGCCGAGGCCGACGCCGACCGAGAGGAGCTGCTCCAGATCCAGGGCGTCGATGCGAACCAGTCGGAGGAGCGCATCGCGCGCATCCGCGAGGTCGCGGGCGAGGAGCTCGGTTGACGAGCCCGTGACCCGTCACCGAGCGTTGAGGCCGGCCGCGGCGAGTCGCTCGGCTCGCAGCCGGAGGGCGAGCCCGTCGTCGATCGGCGGGAGCTGACCCACCACCCATCCGAGGAGCAGGTCGGCGAGGGCGGGGTTGCGAGCCAGCACCGGCCCGTGCAGGTAGGTGCCCACGACCCGGTCGGCGCGGGCGCCGTCGACGCCGTCGCCGTTGCCGCGCCCGACGCGTACCGGCCCGAGCGGGGCCACACCGTCGCCGAGCCGGGTGCGGCCGGCGTGGTTCTCGAACCCGGTGAGCAGGGGAAGCGGCGCGTCGGGCTCGACGACGCATTCGCCAACGAGCCGGTCGGCTCCCGCGACCGTCACCATGTCGAGGAGCGCGAGCCCGGGAACGTGCTCGTCGTCGGCGGCTTCGTAGGAGTGGCCGAGCAGCTGGAACCCAGCGCACACCGCGAGCATCGCGGCACCGTGATCGAGGGCGTGCTCGATCGCCGGCTTCGAGGCGCGCAGGCCCTCGGCCGCGAGCGACTGAGGGTCGTCCTCGCCGCCGCCGAGGACGAACACGTCGACGTCACTCGGGACGGCCGCACCCGCGCGCACTTCGACCAGCTCCGCCGCGATCCCCCGCCATGCGAGTCGCCGCTCGAGGATGACGGCGTTGCCGCGATCGCCGTAGGTGCCGAGCAGCTCCGGGTACACGAGCGCCACCCGCACCGTCGATGCGCTCACGGTCGCGCGTCCTTCCTCGTCGCAAGCTCCGACCCGGCCAGCCGGGCGAACACCGTGTATGACGCGACGACATCGACCTCGTCGCCGCCGGTGAGCAGGGCGGCCCGCATCGGGTCGGGCTCCACCACGGCCGGGGCGTCGGCGTAGCGGAGCCGGACCGCGACGTCGAGGGCGCGTTCGCCCGCGGCCGCGAGCGGCCGACCGGCGAGCTTCTCGTAAGGGACGTCCCACAGCCACGACGGGTCACGTCCGTCGGCGAGGCGCGAGTTGACGGCGATCACGACGCCCGAGTCACGATCGGCGAGGTAGCCGAGCACCTCGTGCCAGCCGGCCGGGTTCTTGGCCAGCAGCAGCCGGGCCGGCCGACCGTCGGGGAGGTGGAACCGCGTGTAGCGCCCGGAGACGGTCGTGACCTCGCTCATCGCGTCGGCCGCGTCGGCCGCATTGACGCCCAGCTGCGCCGCGGCTGCGATCGCGAGCGTCGCGTTGACCAGGTTCCAACGGCCCGGGAGCGCGAGTGCCAGCTTGACCCGTACGCTGCCGTGCGCGACGTCGACGACCTCGTCGCCATCGAGCGCGTACGCGGCCGCGGGCGCGGTGAAGCGACAGCGCGGGCAGGCGAAGCCGCCGTCGGGCCAGGTGAGGAGCGCGCCGCACTGCGGGCAGCTCGCGGAGTCGTCTCGCCACGACGCACCGGCTCGCACCCAGGTGGTCGCCGCGGGTGCGGCCGCCCACGCCACCTGCGGGTCGGAGGCGTTGGCGACGATCCGTAGCTCGGGTGACGACGCCGCGGTGCGCCGCCACCGATCGGTGATCGCGCGCACCTCTCCCATGCGGTCGAGCTGGTCGCGGGTGAGGTTGCCCCACACCAGCAGCTCGGGGCCGAGCGCGTCGAAGAGCGACGGCAGCACGAACTCGTCGACCTCGAGCACGGCGAAGCCGGGCTCGTCGGTCGACGCGAGCGCGGTGACGAGGCCGGACGCGAGGTTCGCGCCGCTGGGATTGGTCACGACGGCATGGCCGGCTGCCTCCAGCGCGGCCACCAGCAGCCGGGTGGTGGTGGTCTTGCCGTTGGTTGCTGATACCAACACGACCCGCTGTGGGGCGGCGAGCTCGGCCAGCGCGCGCGGCGCGAGCGCGTTCGTCACCCGCCCGCTCACGACGAGCCCCGCACCCCGCCCGGCCGTGCGCGACGCCCAGCCGGCCAGTCGGCCCGCGGTCACCGCGAGGCGGGTGCGGGTGGAACGTCGGGTCACGCCCGCTCGCACCAGAACCCGTCGACCCGGTAGGGAACGGCCAGCACGTCTCGGCCGCGCGTCGCCGGGTGCGTGCGCAGGACGTCGCGTACCTCGACGAGCACGGCCTCACGCGCGTCGGGCGGGAGGGCGGCGACGTGACTCACGCTCCTGAACCGGTCGACGACCCCCTCGACCGAGAGCGTCTGGGCGTGGTGGAACGTCGCCTCGCGCAGCTCCCCGAACGCAGTGGAGCCGAACGCGGCCTCGTACCACTGGTCGTTGTCGTGCCAATGGTCGTGCCAATGGTCGTGCCAATGGTCGTGATCGCGCCACGGGGCGCGCTTTTCGACCCGATCCATGATCGACCACAACGCGTCGACCCAATCGACGCTGCGATCACGCGCGTTCCAGATCAATCCCAGCCGCCCACCCGGGCGTAGCACCCGCCGGAGCTCGGCCACCGCGAGCTCGGCGTCGAACCAGTGGAAGGCCTGGGCGACGGTGACGGCGTCGAGCGTGCCCGGCGCGAACGGCAGGGCCTCGGCGGCGGCCGCCACCACCGGAACCTCCGGCAGCGTGGCGCGCAGGACCCGGTGCATGCCGTCGACCGGCTCGACGGCGACCAGCGCGGCGCGGGTGGGCGCGAGCAGGCGGGTGAGCTTGCCGGTGCCGGCGGCGAGGTCGAGTACCGACCGGCCCGGGCCGATGCGGAGCTGCGCCGTCAGCCACGCCAGCGCGTCGGGCGGATAGCTCGGCCGCGTGCGCTCGTAGGCGTCGGCCTCGGTCCCGAACCCCACGCGGGCGACCTCGTGGACGGGCATGCGGGCCATCATGGCAGGCGGTTCGCCGGGGGTTATTCCTGACCGATATGCTCAGGTTTCCATGACCCGGCAGCTCACCCACCTCCGCGCCCTCGAGGCCGAGTCGGTCCACGTGATCCGTGAGGTCGGGGCCGAGTTCGAGCGACCGGTGCTGCTGTTCTCGGGCGGCAAGGACTCGATCGTGATGCTCCGGCTCGCGGAGAAGGCGTTCGCCCCGGCGCGGATCCCGTTCCCTGTGATGCACGTCGACACCGGGCACAACTTCCCGGAGGTGATCGAGTTCCGCGACCGGCGGGTCGCCGAGCTGGGCGTGCAGCTCGTGGTGGCGTCGGTGCAGGCGTCGATCGACGCCGGGCGCGTCGCCGAGGAGCGCGGGCCACGGGCCTCGCGCAACCGGCTCCAGACCACGACCTTGCTCGACGCCATCGCCGAGCACGGGTTCGACGCCGTGTTCGGTGGCGCGCGCCGCGACGAGGAGAAGTCGCGCGCCAAGGAACGCTTCTACTCGTTGCGCGACGAGTTTGGCCAGTGGGAGCCCAAGAGCCAGCGTCCGGAGCTCTGGAACCTGTTCAACGGCCGGCACGTCAAGGGCGAGCACATGCGGGTGTTCCCGCTCTCGAACTGGACCGAGCTCGACGTGTGGCAGTACATCGGCGACGAGGGGATCGAGGTGCCGTTCATCTACTTCGCGCACCGCCGTGAGGTGTTCCGGCGCGACGGGATGGTGATGGCGACCGGGCCGTATCTTCCCTTGATCGACGGTGAGGAGCCCTTCGAGGCGGAAGTGCGCTACCGCACCGTGGGCGACATGACCTGCACTGCCGCCATCGAATCGCCCGCCGCGACGGTCGACGAGATCATCCTCGAGCTCGCTGCGTCCCGGATCACCGAGCGGGGCGCCACCCGGGCCGACGACCGCTTCTCGGAGGCCGCCATGGAGGACCGCAAGCGCGAGGGCTACTTCTGATGGCCCACACCGGCGTGGGCTCCATGGAGCTGCTCCGCTTCGCCACCGCGGGCTCGGTCGACGACGGCAAGAGCACGCTCATCGGCCGGCTCCTCTACGACTCGAAGCAGATCTTCGAGGATCAGCTCGAGGCGGTCGAGCGCACGAGCCGGGCGAGGGGCGACGAGCAGACCAACCTGGCGTTGCTCACCGACGGGCTCCGGGCCGAGCGCGAGCAGGGCATCACGATCGACGTCGCCTATCGCTACTTCGCCACGCCCAAGCGCGAGTTCATCATCGCCGACACGCCGGGCCACGTGCAGTACACGCGCAACATGGTCACCGGGGCGTCCACTGCCGACCTCGCGCTGATCCTCGTCGACGCCCGCAAGGGGATCGTCGAGCAGTCACGGCGCCACGCGTTCATCACCTCCTTGCTCCGCATCCCGCACCTCGTGCTCTGCGTCAACAAGATGGACCTGGTCGGCTACGACCGCGACGCGTTCGCGGCCATCAAGGACGAGTTCCGCGAGTTCGCCACCCGGCTCGAGGTCACCGACCTCACGTTCATCCCGATCTCAGCGTTGCACGGCGACAACGTGGTGGACCGGTCGGCGAACATGGCCTGGTACGAGGGAGCCTCGCTGCTGCACCACCTCGAGGAGGTGCACATCGCCTCCGACCGCAACCTCATCGACGTGCGCTTCCCCGTCCAGTACGTCATCCGACCCCGCAACGACTCCCATCACGACTTTCGTGGCTACGCAGGCTCGGTCGCGGGCGGCGTGCTCAAGCCGGGAGACGTGGTGGTGGTGCTCCCGTCGGGCTTCACCACGACGATCGCGGGCATCGACGCGTTCGAGGGCCCGCTCGAGGAGGCGTTCCCGCCCATGGCGGTGACGGTCAGGCTCGCCGACGACCTCGACGTGGGGCGGGGCGACATGATCTGCCGGCCCCACAACCGCCCCACCGTGAGCCAGGACCTCGACGCGATGGTGTGCTGGCTCACGGCGCAGGCCACGCTCGCGCCGGGGGCCAAGCTGGCGATCAAGCACACGACCCGATCGGCCCGGGTGCTGGTTCGCGACCTCCAGTACCGGCTCGACGTCAACACGTTGCACCGCGACGAAGCCGCCACCGCACTCGAGCTCAACGAGATCGGGCGGGTCACGCTCCGGGCCACCCAGCCGCTCTTCTTCGACGAGTACCGCCGCAACCGCGCCACGGGCAGCTTCATCCTCGTCGACGAGGCCACCAACGCCACCGTCGCCGCGGGGATGATCCTCGGGGAGCCGCAGTAACACGCCGGGTAGCCGGGTGGCCGGCCGGGTGACGAGCCCAGGGCCCAGGCGTGCAGGGCCCAGGTGTACAGGGCCCAGGCGTGCAGGCTCAGCCGTGCAGGCCGCACTCCGTCTTGTCACTACCGGCCCAGCGGCCCGCGCGCGGGTCGTCGCCGTCGGCCACCGGCCGCGTGCAGGGCCAACAGCCGATCGACGCGTACCCGCGGTGGGCCAGCGGGTGCACGAGGAGCTCGTGGTCGCGGATGTAGCCCTCGACGTCGCCATCGCTCCAGGCGGCGAGCGGGTTGACCTTGACGAGCCCGCGGCCCACGTCGAAGCCCACGATGGGGGTGGTGGCCCGGGTGGGGGAGTCGGCCCGGCGCAGCCCGGTCATCCACGCGGTCCTGCCTTCGAGCGCGCGCGCCAGCGGCTCGACCTTGCGCAGGGCGCAGCACCCGTCGGTGTCCGTGAGCCAGCGGTCGTCGGGGTCGACGGCCGGGCTGACGACGGTGAGGTTGAGGTCGTAGCGCTCGCGCACCTGCTCCACGTACCAGAGCGTCTCCGCGAAGTGGTACTGGGTGTCGAGGAACACGACCTCGATCTCGGGCGCGACCTGCACGGCCACGTCGACGAGCACGCAGTCCTGGAAGCTCGCCGCCATCACGAGGCCGTCGCCGAAACGCTCCCGGGCCCACCGCACGACCTCCGAGGCCGGCTGGGTCTCGAACGTTCTCGACTGGGCCGCGAGCTCGGCGAGATCGGGGAACGGCGTGGAGACGGTGGTCATGTCGCGCACTCGCTCTCGCCGACCTCGGCCACGTACGGCCCGGTCTCGTCGAAGTCGACGTAGAAGTCGGGCGCCTCCTCGGGCGTGGGGAAGTGGTCGAGGTCCTTGAGCGTGGTACCGACGGCGGCTCCGCCGCCCGACCGGGTGAGCCATTCACCGAACGTCTCGCCCGCCTCGCGCTCGGAGGCGAAGCGCCCGACCACCCGCACCACCGCCTGCGACGCGGCCTTGGCCGGCAGCTTGACCGCCTTCTCACCGAAGGCGACCTCCATGTTGCCCACCCGTCCGCCGAGCAGCATCTGGTAGCCGGGGGCGGCCTGGCCGTGGGCCCGGCGCTCGAGCCCGACGAAGCCGATGTCGGCGATGTGGTGCTGCCCGCACGCGTTGGTGCAGCCCGAGATGTTGACCCGCACCCCGCCCACCTCGGCCAGGCCCGCTTCTTCGAGCGCGCTCCCGATGTCGTCGGCGAGCCCGCGGGACTGCGTGACGGCGAGGTTGCAGGTGTCGGCGCCCGGGCACGAGACGACGTCGCGCGCCAGCTCGGCGCCGGGCTGCGCCATCTCGATGGCGACCAGCCGCTCGTGAAGCGAAGAGAGCTGCTCCTCGGTGAGACCGCGCAGCACGAAGTTCTGTCGATTGGTGACCCGCACGTCGACGCGGAAGTCGCGCCCGATCTGGGCGAGCTCGCGGAACTGACCCGTGGTGATGTCGCCGAGGCGCGCGTGCGCGTACGCGCTCACCGTGCCGTTGGCGCGCCCTCGCACGACGTTGGCGGTGTCCCACTTCCGGAACGGGTCGAGCCCCTTCAGCTCGACCGGCACGCCGCCGTCGGCGGCGACGGTGGTGCCCATGCCGGCCGGCGCGTCACCCCGCTCGCGCACGACGGCGGGCACGCCGCCGGGCCAGGTGGTTGATGCCCGGAGGAAACGGCGCTCCTTGAACACCCGCTCGCGTAGCTCCTCGATGCCCATGGTGTCGACGAGCCACTTCATGCGGGCCCGGAGCTTGTTGTCGCGGTTGCCGTAGTGGTCGAAGGTGCGCAGGATCGCCTCGATGGTGGGGAGCAGGTCCACGCGGCTCGTGAAGTCCTCGAGCGCCTGCGCCGGGTGCGGGTTGGCGCCGAGGCCGCCGGCGAGGAACACCTTGAACCCGGGCTCCACCGAGCCGTCGGGCAGCGGACGGTTCACGGCGATCACGCCGATGTCGTTGAACATGGCCTGGCCGCAGTCGGTCGCACAGCCCGAGAAGTTGATCTTGAACTTGCGCGGCAGCCGCTGGGCGATCGGGTTGCGGAGGAACAGCTCGGTCGTGGCCTGGGCCCACGGGCTGATGTCGACGACCTCGAACGGGCACGCGCCGGCGAGATGGCAACCGGCGACGTTGCGCACGGTGTCGCCGCACGCCTCGCGGCTCGTGAGCCCGACCGACGCCAGCAGGCGGATCACCTCCGGCGTCTGCTCGAGCGCGACGAAGTGGAACTGCACGTTCTGGCGGGTGGTGAGGTGCCCCCATCCGCGCGAGTAGGCCTCGCCGATGTAGCCGAGCATCTCCAGCTGCTCGGGGTCGAGCCTCCCGTGCGGGACCTTCACCCGGACCATCTGGTTGTGGCCGCCCTGGCGCTGACCGTAGATGCCCTGGTTGAGCCGGAACACGCGGAACACGTCCTCGTCGATCTCGCCTGCGACGTACTGCTCGACGGCGCGCTCGAAGCGCACCAACTCGTCCTCGATCTCAGGCTCGAGGACGCGGCTCCGGAGCTCGGCGACGTCGATGGCCATCGTCACCTCCGGTCGGCCGGGAAGCGCCCCGGGTGGAGCCGGGACTCTGGGAAGGGGGAGCGGGGCTCAATGCTAGCGAGCCGGGGGCTGAAATGCCAGTGACGAGGTCGGATTTTTTCCCGATCGCGGGAGTCAGGTTTCGGGCCCACCCGGCCGGGGCCCACGCCGGGCCCGTCCGAAGGGCTCTCGGGCCGCTGATCGCGGGCTCACACGCTCTTCACAGAGGGAGCCGATCCTCGTCGCATCCCCCGACACGAGGAGTCCACCATGAAGATCCACAAGCTTGTCGCCGGAAGCGTGATCGCCGGCCTGGTGACGGTCGGCTCCGCCGGCGCCGCCTTCGCCGACACCACGGCGCCGCCAGGCAGCTCCCACCCGGCGGAGGCCCGCCACGACCGGCGGTGCGACCGGGCGCAGGAGCGGCTCGAGTGGCTCCGCGCCAAGAAGGCCCGGGTCGAGGCCGTGGTCGACTGGCTCCAGAAGGCGCGCGCCAAGGCCGAGGCCGCCGGCCGCACCGAGCTGGTACGCAAGATCGACGCGGTGCTCGCCAAGTACCGCCACGAGTACCAGCGCATCGAGGCGGCGATCGATCGGGTCCAGCGGTACTGCCACGTCGTGTAGCGGCCTGCTCCGCTGCCGATCCCAGACGGGCCCCGCCGGCGTCCCCTCCCGGCGGGGCCCGCTCGCGCGCAGGACCGTGGCGCGCGTAGCCGGTCGCTACCCTCTGCCCATGCGGATGTCACGCCTGTTCCTGCGGACGCTGCGTGACGACCCGTCCGACGCCGAGGTCGACAGCCATCGCTTGCTCGTGAGGGCGGGATACATCCGTCGCGTCGCGTCCGGCATCTATTCGTGGCTCCCGCTCGGCAACCGCGTGCTGCGCAACGTCGAGAGGATCGTGCGCGAGGAGATGGACGCGACCGGTGCGCAGGAGGTGCTCCTGCCCATCGTGCAGCCCCTCGAGCTGTGGGCCCGCACCGGCCGCGACCAGGCCTACGGACCGCTCATGTTCCGCCTCGCCGACCGCAAGGAGACCGGGTTCTGCCTCTCGCCGACGGCAGAGGAGGTGATCACGACCACGGTCGCGGGCGAGTACTCGAGCTACCGCGACCTGCCCGTCAACCTGTACCAGATCAACTGGAAGTACCGCGACGAGCTCAGGCCGCGGTTCGGGCTGTTGCGTTGCCGCGAGTTCCTCATGAAGGACGCGTACTCGTTCGACCTCGATGTCGACGGGCTGCGCGCTACCTACCGGGCGATGTACGACGCGTACTCGCGGGTGTTCCGGCGGTGCGGTCTCACCTTTCGTGCGGTCAAGGCCCACTCGGGGGAGATCGGCGGCGACGTGAGCCACGAGTTCATGGCCGTCGCGGACGTCGGTGAGGACGACTTCGTCTGGTGTCCGAGCTGCGACTACGCGGCCAACGTGGAGGCCGCCACCCGGGGCGCGGCGGGTCAGGCGGGCACAGCACCGCCGGCCACGTCGACCAGGGAGCCCCAAGCACCCCCGATGGAGAAGATCCATACCCCGGGGCTTCCGGGCGTCACCGGCGTGGCCGAGCACCTCGGCGTGAGCGCGACCGACCTCCTCAAGTGCATCGCCTTCGATGCGGGGGGCGAGCTAGGGCTCGCCTTGGTGCCGGGCGACCGCGAGGTGAATCCCCACGCGCTCACCCAGGCGGTCGCGCCCCGCGGCGCGCGCGTGTACGACGACGACGACTTCGCCGACCGGCCCTCCCTTCCGAAGGGCTACATCGGCCCGCACTTCGACGCTGCGAAGGTCGTGGTGGCCGATCCTTCGGTGGCCGCGCCGCACGGGTGGGTCACCGGCGCCAACGAGGTGGACCATCACGTCCGCCACGCCGCCCTCGGCCGCGACTTCGACGTCGACGTGTGGGCGCCCATCGTGGTCGTCGTGCCCGGCGACGCCTGTCCGCGGTGCGGCTCTCCGCTGGCGGTCGACCGCGGCATCGAGGTGGGTCAGGTGTTCCAGATCGGGACCAAGTACGGCGAGGCGCTCGACGCCGTCTACACCGACGAGGCCGGCGACCAGCACCCGATGGTGATGGGGTGCTACGGGATCGGCATCAGCCGGATCGTCGCCGCCGTCGCCGAGCAGCACCACGACGACCACGGCCTGGCCTGGCCGGCCGCGGTCGCTCCCTATGACGTGCACCTGCTCGCGTTGCCCGGCAAGGGCGGGGCTGCGGGCGGTGTGCTCGAGGCGGCCGACGCGATCTACCGAGGACTGGAGGAGGAGGGCCTCGAGGTGCTCTTCGACGACCGCGACGTCAGTCCCGGCGTCAAGTTCACCGACGCCGACCTCGTCGGGCTCCCGCTCCAGCTCGTCGTCGGAGCGAAGGGCGTCGCGCGCGGGGTGGCGGAGCGCAAGGTCCGAGCCACCGGCGAGCGCGACGAGATCCCGCTCGAGGAAGTGGCGGCGCGGCTCGCGGGCTCGTGAGGCTCCCGGTGCTCCCGCCGGTCTCGCCCATGCTAGCCAAGCTCGTCCGCGAGCTGCCGATCGCCGGCGGCCTGCTCTACGAGCCGAAATGGGACGGCTTCCGCTGCATCGTGTTCCGCGACGGCGACGAGATCGAGCTCGGCAGCCGCAACGAGCGACCGCTCACCCGGTACTTCCCGGAGCTGCTCGAGCCGTTGCGCGCCGCGTTGCCCGACCGAGCGGTCGTCGATGGCGAGATCGTGATCGCCGGCGAGCACGGCCTCGACTTCGACCTGCTCTCGCTGCGCATCCATCCCGCGGCGAGTCGCATCGAGAAGCTGGCGGTCGAGACCCCGGCCAGCTTCGTCGCCTTCGATCTCCTCGCGGACGACGGCCACGACCTGCGCGACCTCCCCTTCACCGACCGGCGCGCGCGCCTCGAGCGGGCCCTCGCGAAGGCGTCGCCGCCCGTCTACCTCACGCCCGCGACCACGGACCCCGACGTGGCCGCGGAGTGGTTCGACCGCTTCGAGGGCGCGGGGCTCGACGGCGTCGTGGCCAAGCCGCTCGACGGCCCGTACCGCGAGGGCGAGCGGGTCATGATGAAGGTGAAGCACCAACGCACCGCCGACTGCGTGGTCGCCGGGTTCCGTCGGCACAAGGACGGCGAGGGCGTCGGCTCGCTCCTGCTCGGCCTCTACGACGACGACGGTGCCCTGCATCACGTGGGCGTGGCGAGCAGCTTCGCGGCGCCGTTGCGCAAGCAGCTCGCGATCGAGATCGAGCCCTATCGGACCGACGCTGCCGACGGTCACCCTTGGGCGGCGTGGGCCGACGCCGCGGCCGACGGTACGCGCATGCCGGGCGGGCCGAGCCGCTGGAACGCGGGCAAGGATCTCAGCTGGGAGCCGCTGCGGATCGAGCTGGTCGCCGAGGTCGCGTACGAGCATCTCCAGGGGGACCGCTTCCGTCACACCGCGCGATTCGTGCGGTGGAGGCCCGACCGGAAGCCGGCCTCGTGCACGTACGCGCAGCTCGACACGGTCGTGCCGGCCGAGCTCCGCGACCTGTTCGTCGACTGAGGAAGTCGCGCCGCCGGGGCATCATCGCCGGGGCATCATCGCCGCGGCTTCCTCGCTCGGCTGGGGGCGACGCGCCTGGGCTCGCCGCGCTGCTTCGGGAAGTGGGGTGGCCACGGCTCGTCGCCGAGACCCTCGACCTCGTCGCGTGCCGCGAGCTCGAGGAGGCGCTCGAGCGGGTACGCGACGTCGTCGATCCCGGCACCGACGTCGCCGAGCGACGCATAGCGGGCCGGCACGGTCGCGATGGTGAGGTCGGCCGGCTCGACGTTGGCGACCTCGTCCCACGTGAGCGAGCAGCTCACGCGACCCTCCGGGTTGGCCCGCACCGAGTAGGCCGACGCGACCGTGCGGTCGCGCGCGTTCTGGTTGTAGTCGAGGAACACCCGGTCGCCCCGCTCCTCCTTCCACCACTTCGAGGTCGCGACCGACGGCATCCGCCGCTCCACCTCGCGCGCGAGCGCGAGCGCGGCCCGGCGTAGCTCGAGGAAGTCCCACCGGGCCTCGATCCGGACGTTCACGTGGATCCCCCGCGAACCCGAGGTCTTGGGGAAGCCGGTGAACCCGTGCTCGGAGAGGACGGCCCGCACCTCCGCCGCGACGTCGCGCACGGCCGCGAACGGCACGCCCGGCTGCGGGTCGAGGTCGACCCGGAGCTCGTCGGGATGGTCGACGTCGGCCCGGCGCACGGCCCACGGGTTGAGGTCGAGGCAGCCGAGATTGACCGCCCACAGGATGTGGGCGACGTCGACCGGGCACAGCTCGTCGGCGCTGCGCCCGCTCGGGAACGTGACCCGCACCGTCTCGAGCCACTCGGGTCGCTTCTCGGGCACCCGCTTCTGGAAGAACGGCTCTCCGGTGGCGCCGTCGGGGTAGCGCTTCAGCACCGTCGGGCGCTCGAGCACGCCGCGCAAGGCCCCTTCACCCACCGCGAGGTAGTAGCGGGCGAGGTCGAGCTTGGTCTCGCCGCGGGCCGGGAAGAACACCTTGTCGGGGTTCGTGATGCGCACCCGCCGCCCGGCCGCCTCGACCTCGGTGAACGGGCTGGCCACGGCTTCACGCTACCGGCGCGCGGACCCGCACGGCCCGCATCCGCGCTCGGCACCGAGGAGACCGTTCCGATATACTGCAAGGGTTCTGTCCGACGGTGTGGCCCCTCGTGGGCCGGATTGACGTGGGCCCACGCCCACGTTTTTTCTTGCGGGTGATCAAGCGGAAGCAGTCGAAGAGCAACTGAGGGAGGTGAGCGGGATGACGGAGCGGATCGAGGCGATCGAACGGATGATCGAGCCCGTCCTGGCCTCGCTCGGCCTCGAGCTCTTCGACGTCGCGCTCGTGGGCGGCGGGACCCCCACCCTGAAGGTGATGGTCGACCGCGACGGCGGCGTCGACCTCGATGCCGTCACCCTCGCCACCGAGGCGATCTCTCCCGTCCTCGACGGGAGCAACCTCGTGCGCGGCCCGTATGCCCTCGAGGTGAGCAGCCCGGGGCTCGAGCGACCGCTCCGGCGGCCGGCGCACTTCCGCGGTGCGATCGGCGCGACCGTCTCGCTCAAGACCCGCGACGCCGAGGGAAGGGCCGAGCGTCACCGGGGCGTCGTCACCGCGGCCGACGAGACCGGCGTCACCATCGAGATCGACGGCACACCGAGGCAATTCGCGCTCGCCGAGATCGAGCAGGCCCGTACCGTCTTCGAGTGGGGCCCCACGCCGCCGCCCGGCAAGGCCGGCTCGCCCGGCAGCGGCTCGCGCAAGGGAGACCGCGCGTCTCGGGCCGCCGAGAAGGAAGCAGCACGGCGATGAACCGGGACATGATGGAGGCGCTCGAGAACATCGAACGCGACAAGGGCATCTCGGTCGAGATCATGCTCCAGGCGCTGGCCGACGCGCTCGTCACCGCGTACAAGCGCATGCCCGAGGCCGCGGAGGAGGCCGAGGTCGAGGTCGACGTCGAGACCGGCGACATCCGCGTGATCGCCCAGGAGCTCGACGAGGACGGCAACGTCGTCCGCGAGTGGGACGACACGCCCAAGGACTTCGGCCGCATCGCCGCACAGACGGCCAAGCAGGTCATCCTCCAGCGCATCCGTGAGTTCGAGCGCGAGATGAAGTACGAGGAGTACGCGGGCCGCGAGGGCGACATCGTCACCGGCATCATCCAGCAGACCGACCAGCGCTACACCCTCCTCGACCTGGGGAAGGTCGAGGCGCTGCTCCCGCAGGCCGAGCAGGTCCAGAACGAACGGTACGAGCACGGAAGCCGGCTCAAGGCCTACATCGTCGAGGTCCGCAAGACGGCCAAGGGACCGCAGATCGTCGTCTCGCGCACGCACCCGGGGCTCATCAAGCGGCTGTTCGAGCTCGAGGTGCCGGAGATCGTCGACGGCGTCGTCGATCTCAAGGCGATCGCGCGCGAGCCCGGCCACCGCACGAAGCTCGCCGTGTCGTCCAACGACCACAACGTCGACCCGGTCGGGGCCTGCGTGGGCGCGCGCGGCTCGCGGGTGAGGATGGTCGTCAACGAGGTCCGGGGTGAGAAGGTCGACATCGTTCCCTACAGCGACGACCCGGCCGAGTTCGTCATGAAGGCGCTGGCGCCGGCTCGGGTGCGCGAGGTGCGGATCCACCCCGAGACCGGGACCGCCGAGGTGATCGTCCCCGACTTCCAGCTCTCGCTGGCCATCGGGAAGGAAGGCCAGAACGCGCGGCTCGCGGCCCGCCTCACCGGCTGGCGGGTCGACATCAAGAGTGAGACCCAGCTCCACGAGGAGGAGACCGGCGGCGGCATCGAGTACGCCGAGGGGGAGTGGGTGCAGAACGAGAGCGGCGAGCTGGTGTGGCAGCCGGCGGAGGGCGGCGAGGCGATCTCGGCGGCGGAGGCCGGGTACGCGGCGCCGTCGATCGAGGCTCGAGGGGAGCGTGTGCCCGTGACCTCGCCGGCCGCGCCCATCGCCCCGCCGGCCGCGCCCATCACCCCGCCGGCCGCACCCGATACGGCGCCCCCCGCGGCGGCCGTGCCCATCGCCCGGGACACGCCGGCGCCGGACGACACGCCGGCCGAGGAGGACGCTGCCGGGGAGGAGACCAAGGGGGACGACGGCGGCTAGCCGGCGGCGCACCTGCGTCGGCTGCCGGCGCATCGCCTCGCCGAAGGAGCTGGTGCGGATCGTCGCCGCCCCCGACGGGTCGCTGCGCACGGGGCCGGGAGCGGGCCGGGGGGCGTGGCTGTGCGCCGGTTCGGTCGACTGCTTCGCGCGGGCGACGGGGCGGGGTGCACTGGCGTACGCGCTGCGGCGGCCGCTCTCGAGCACCGACGTGGAGAGCGTGCGTGCGATGCTATTGGAGCGAGGCGAGTGACTGGCGGCCTCAGGGTCCCAGAGGATGCAGACGAGGAACGGAACGGCGTTGGCCACCAAGAAGATCAGGGTCTACGAGCTGGCGAGGGAGCTGGGCGTCGAGAACGCCGTTGTGCTCGACCTCGCGAGGGAGCTCCGCATCGGCGTGAAGAGCCACTCGTCGAGCATCGAGGACCCGCAGGCCGACCGGGTCCGGCGCCTCGCGGACTCGAAGGGACTGCGCCGCGAGCCGATCGTCGAGGCGCCGACGCCGGCCGCCGCCGTGCCGACCGAGGAGCAGCCCGCGCGCGTGACCGAGGCTCCCGCGCCCGCCGAGCCGGAG
>Ga0209515_10003258_pt1 | contig 23597 bp, 17 predicted proteins | sample Subgroupgradi54m_FD_187454 | JGI IMG/M metagenome (GOLD analysis project Ga0209515, IMG submission 187454) | Subsurface groundwater microbial communities from S. Glens Falls, New York, USA - GMW60B uncontaminated upgradient, 5.4 m (SPAdes)... ... | reverse complement strand
GTCGTCGATACGTTCTGAGGTGATAGTCGATGTGGTCATCTCTTCCTCCAGCGCTCTTTTGGCTGGAAGCTATACATCGACTACCGCTATTGCGTCAACTGGCCTCGCAAATCGGCGAAACTACCGTGGTGAGTCGTCTGGGGCTTTATTGCAGTTACTGCGAGCGCCGGGTTGTGACCAATTTGGCCGTCGAACACATTCAGCCTAAGGATGGGCCGCATGGCCATCCGCACTTGATTGGACGCTGGGAGAACTTTCTGCTGGCATGTGTAAACTGCAATTCCACCAAGAGGGACAAGAACGTGGTGCTCGCCAATGTGTTCTTGCCGGATCGGGACAACACGTTTGCAGCTTTCTCATACTTACCTGATGGGACGGTGCAGCCCGCCGCCACATTGGCAACGGCGCTCATGGGCAAGGCGAGCGACACGTTGGCGCTTACCGGTCTCGACAAGAAGATCAGTGTGGCATTGGATGAGCACGGTAAGCCAGGCGAAAAAAACGGAAAGAATTCGTTCGTGTTGAAAAAAGAATGCTTCACCGGCGATATTCAAACAGAGAATTACAAGGCCCAAAACGGCAGGCGCAAAAAGCTGATACCAGGGACCGAATTGATCCACACCAAAATAAATATTGTAGTGCAAGGGAATGAACGGCGCGCGATGCGCTTCGGGAAACACCTTCCACCACGGCAAGAATGCCGTAAGACAAATCAAGACGACAGAGACAAGCACAAGCCGGCGATACGCCGGAGATCGTGTAAACAAATCCCGCAAGGCGGCAAGCGCGGTACGAAGAAAACGCTGGATGGCGCGCATACTTAATCAACCGCGATCACTTCCTTCACGCCGGGGACCGCATCGCACAAAGCCATCTCCACACCCATTTTAAGCGTGATTTGCGACATGGGGCATCCACGGCACGCGCCTTGCATGCGTACGCGAACGGCTCCCGTTGTTTGGTCAAAACCGACAAATTCAATATTGCCGCCGTCCATGCGCAGAGCGGGTCGAATCTGCTCGAGAATGGCTTCTATTTGTTCGCGCATAGAACTGTGGAGAATCCGAGGAGATGTCTCTCGACTCTTTTCATGTGGACAAGTATACCGATTTGTATCTGATACAGCAAACCTTGGTTCGCTAGACGAAACCACAAAAAAAGACACCCGTGAAGGGTGCTTTTTTATTTCACCACTTTGACGTTCGCAAATGTCCGTCGTGTAAGCTTGCCGGTGAAATTCGGCATGAGTTTCTTTGAAAAACGAATTATGCCATTGACGGCGGCATACAGCGTATCGTCCTTACCACGGCGCATATTGGCGCCCGGGTGAACCTTGGTGCCGCGCTGACGCACGATGATTTGTCCGGCCTTGGCCATGGAACCGTCGGCGATTTTCACGCCCAGACGCTGGCCATGCGAATCGCGGCCAAGGGTGGTAGAGCCTGTTGCTTTTTTGTGAGCCATATGAGGAAGGGCTTTGAGACTTTGAGGGCCAACAGATGCTTCAAAACGCTCTTCTTAATGAACATATAATAGCGAAGGGACTCTCTGGTGTCAAGACCTGCCAGTCGGCAAAACATGGCTAAAGCCGAAGGCCTTTCATGCCACCTTTTTCACGCGGCAAACAAAACTTTTCAGATACGCCGCTTCCGGAAAATATACGGAAACCGGATGATCCGAACTTTGGCGTATCACTTCCAGAACCTGGAGATCCACGCCGGCCTGCACGGACGCGCGGCGCAGGGCGAAGGCCAGGTCTTCTTCCGGCATGAACCGAGAACAGCTGGACGTGATAAAAATGCCGCCGTTCTTCACCAACTTCATCGCGGCACGATTCAGGAAGTGATAAGCTTTCTTTCCTTCTTCCGCGTCCTTAGCGCTCTTGATGAGGGCCGGCGGATCCATGATGACCATGTCATAGGATCCTTCCGTCTGGCCGAGCCATTGAAAAATGTCCGTCTTTTGCACCGTGCACAGATCGGCAGCGATGCCATTGCGCCGCGCGTGTTCGGCGACAAGCGCGAGAGCTTCCTCGGAACCATCAACATTGTGCACGCGCTTTGCTTCGCCGGCAAAAGCGGCCATGGCGGACGCGCCCGTGTACGAGAACAAATTCAACACCGAGCGGCCTTTCGACAGCTTGGCAATAGCGGAACGCAAGTCCTTCTGGTCCAGGAAGAAGCCGGTTTTTTGTCCGCGCAAAGGATCGGCAATACAGCGACGACCCTGTTCAAGAAATTCGACAAAGCCCGGCGCCTCACCCACGCACATGCCGACGACATTTGCCAACTGTTCCTCGCGACGAACAAGAGCATCGCTGCGTTCCACGATGGCGCGCGGCTCAAAAAGTTCATTCAATGTGGCAATGATGTCCGCGCGCATTGCGTCGATGCCAGCCGTTGAGAGTTGAAACACCAGCACATCGGCATAACGATCGACGACAAGGCCGGGAATTCCATCCGCTTCACCAAAGACGACGCGATAACCGGTTGTAGACCCTGAGCTTGTCCAAGGGTGCGCATCAGAACCATAGCCCATCAAGGTACGTTTTTCCTGCGCGTCGAGGATTTTCTCTTTCAACCACGCGCGGTCGATGACGACGTCGCTAAAAGCGAATACACGCACGGCAATGGAAGACGTCTTGGAATATGTTCCGGTGCCAATGATTCGGCCATTGCGGTCAGCGACGCGCACGCATTCGCCGTGTTTGGCGCTTTGATTGTCCGCCAAGGCGCCGGAAAACACCCAAGGATGGCGGAAACCCACATTTGCTTCTTTTCCGGCCCGCAGATTCAAAATCGGATATGACATAGAAAGGAAATTCGTGCCCCGTTAAAAACGGGAGTATGCCAGGAAAACTAAACATTGGCAAGCATGAGCTATTGGCTTATCTGCGAAGCAAGTCCTAACTTATTCTGGACAACACGCATATCTTTGATAAGTTCATCCGTCTTTCCTCGCCAAGCAACAATTTCATGCTCGTGAATTTCCAAGGTCTTTGTAACACGATCCACAGCAGTCAAAATTTCTTGTTTAAAGTCTATTAAGTCGTCTTTTGTGGCGTAATTCTCAAGATCAGAACGTATCATCATGTTTTTCTTCAAAAACAGCATAAATTCGTCAAACCGCTCCTGAGACGTGCGAGAATCGGTCTCTAATTTTGTGATTCTTCCATCGTGGCTTTTCATCTTGCGCGCAAGATCAGAAAATAACTCCTCCCGGCTTTTGGTGGGAGTTATTTGCTGTTCCGTTTTCCTTGTGTTCTTCTCCATAATGTTATGAGTATACGTCGCGAATAAAATTACTTCAACAAAAAAGATCCCGCACCGCTTTTGATGGGGAATCTTTTTACTTCTATGTGTATTTAAGCAGAAAAAATAGGTTTTGTCAACACGCACGCATCCGCCAAGACCTCCTTTGCGTGCTCATTCGGTTTCACGTCTTCATAGATTTTCGCTATTTTCCCCTTGGGGTCAATGAGAAATGACCAGCGCAAAGTACCCATGTATTCCCGGCCCATAAATTTTTTCCTGGCCCAGACGCCGTATGCATTCACAAGCTCCTTCTTTTCGTCCGACAAAAGCGTAAACGGCAATTCGTATTTCTCCACGAATTTGGCGTGGCTTTTAGCTGAATCCACGCTCACCCCAAGAACGGCAATACCGGCCTTTTTGAATTTTGACCAATTGTCGCGGATGGAACACGCTTCTGTCGTGCAACCGGGCGTATCGTCTTTTGGGTAAAAATAAAGCAGGACCCATGCACCCGCATATTCCGTGAGCGCATGCATCTTGCCCGTTTGATCAGGTAAAGAGAAATTGGGCGCGGCCGATCCAATGGAAAGAAGCATAGAAAAATCGTATCCTGGATGCAAAATCATTCTACTCAATTCAATCAAAAACGGGAAGCATTTGGCGATTAGGTGAAATGGGTATATATAAGACAAGGTATGACTATCCCCCCCTCTTCTTCGCATCCAACGGCCTTGATTATTTTTGGCGCAACAGGCGACGTCGTCGCAAAAAAATTAATTCCTTCTGTTTTCCAATTATTCACTGCAGGCAAACTGCCTCCGAAATTCCGCGTCATTGGTTTTTCCCGCCGCGATTGGTCCGATGCGGATTTCCGCGCGCATGTTTCGGACATGGTAAAAGCGCGGCCTGAATTGCAAGCGACCGAGGAGCAGTTACATGCCTTTGCGCGTCTTTTTTTCTTTGCGCATGGCATATTCGACCGTGCCGAGGATTATGCATTATTACATCAAAAGCTCGAAATCCTGAATGCAGAATGGGGCGTAAACGCGAATATCCTGCTCTCTCTTGCCGTGCCGCCCCATTTGTACGAGACGATTCTTCCGCATCTTGCCGCCGCCGGCTTCGCCAATGATGGCGCCGGCAAACATGGGTGGACGCGAATGCTTGTGGAAAAGCCGATCGGGATGAATGCGGCAAGCTCGGAAGCGCTGGACTTGCTCATGAGCCGTTTGTTCCGCGAAGACCAAGTGTATCGCATCGAGCATTATCTCGCCAAGGAAATGCTCCGCAATGTGCTTGTATTCCGTTTCGGCAATAATGTGTTTGAAGAGGGATGGAATCAAACCGCCATCGAGCACATGCATGTGCGTTTGTGGGAAAAAATCGGCGTGGAATCGCGCGGAGCGTTTTATGACCACGTGGGAGCCTTGCGCGACGTGGGACAAAATCATTTGCTGCAGATGCTTGCTCTCGTTACGATGGATCGTCCCTCCGCGTTTGAGGCGGAAGCCATTCGCGCCAAACGCACAGAATTATTGCGCGCCCTGCGGCCGATTGCGCCCGAACGCATGGCCCAACAAACTTTCCGGGCACAGCATGAAGGGTATAAACAGATCGCGGGCGTGGCCCCCGATTCGTCCACGGAAACCTATTTCGCCGCCACCTCTTTTATTGACCACCCGCGATGGAGAAACATGCCTTTTACCATCGAAGCCGGCAAGCGCATGGGAGAAGCGCGCAAGGAAATCGAAATCCTGTTCCGGCATCCCCTGCCATGTCAATGTCCGTCAAACGCGCATCAACGCAATCGACTCTTGATCACGCTTGAACCGCAAGAAGGCATCACGATTGATCTGTGGGCGAAAAAACCAGGCCATGCGTGGGAAACGGAAAAGCGGTCTTTCTCTTTTCTGCTGCGCGAAGCGCATGAGCGCATACAATATACGGAGGAATACCAAAAGGTTCTGTTGGACGCCATCGGCGGCGATCAAACGATTTTTATTAGCACGGAGGAATTGCGCGCCATGTGGGCCTTTGTTGATCCCATACAAAAAGCGTGGCAAGAAAACCGCGTACCGCTTCATTCGTATGCGCCAAACACGTCTGCCGTGGCGCAGAAAGCGCAAACACATTTCGCCATGACGGCATCCGACAAATCCCGCGGGCACATGGGCATGGTCGGCCTCGGAAAAATGGGTGCGGGACTTGCGCGCAATTTAATCGAACACGGATGGAGCGTCACAGGATTCAACCGCACATTTGAGACGGCAAAAGCCATGGAAAAAGAGGGGCTGCGTCCGGCAAAAACCTTGAAAGAGCTCGTTGCCGACTTGCCGGCGCCGCGCGTGGTATGGCTCATGGTTCCCGCCGGCCCGGCGGTGGACGATATGCTCTTTGGAACAGCGGGACTCGCGCACATGCTGGAAGCGGGCGATACGATCATTGAGGGCGGAAATTCCCATTATGTGGACGCCGCGCCGCGCGCGGAACGATTGGCGAAGCTCGGCATTGCATACATGGATGTCGGCGTATCCGGCGGGCCGGCGGGCGCGCGGCGCGGCGCTTGTCTCATGATCGGCGGCGCGCGGCGGGTTTTCGAAAAATGGGAACCTCTTTTCCGCAGTGCGGCATTACCCGGAGGATATCGGTTTTTTGAAGGCGCAGGCGCGGGACATTTTGTAAAGATGGTGCATAATGGCATTGAATACGGCATGATGCAGGCCCTGGCCGAAGGATTCCATATTCTCAAAGCGTCGCCATTCGATTTGCGATTGACGGACGTGGCCGAATTGTATGATCGCGGGAGCGTGATCGAATCCCGACTCACACATTGGCTTTTCAACGCCTTCGCCAAACGCGGCGAAAACTTGGATGGCGTTTCGGGTACGGTAAACCATACAGGCGAAGCGGCATGGACGGTGGAAGCGGCAAAATGGCTGAAGGTGAATGCCGCCAATATTGAACAGTCCCTGCAATTCCGCAAAGATTCCGCCGCGCATCCGGATTATACGGGCCAGATTCTTTCCGCCTTGCGTGAACAATTCGGCGGACATTCCGTAAAATAGAAAACAAAAAGACCGCCGCCGAGAATGGCGGCGGTCTTGTTTTCTTCGCTAATTGCTGCTATGATCGTTCGGCCGGCCCAAAAAACCAAACCCTTTGCCGGCCACCGAGGAGGTACGTACATGGCCACTTCGTCCGTTGCCATCGCCGAAGATCCGCCGGAGTCCGTTCAGCCGGTATTCGCGCTCTCGGGCATCAGACTCACGCTCGAGGGATCGGATCCGGCTACGTACAGCAGGTTCCACGCCCGACTCATGAATGAGATTCGGGAAGCCGTCCTGAAAAACATTGCCGCGGGCGCCGTGGCACAGGAGCGTGCCGTCCGCCAGGTGCTGACCATGCTTGCCCGCGAACTGCCGCGGGCGCGCAAAGCAAACATGTGGCTGTCACGGTCAACGGCTTCGTCAAAGGCCATGAACACAGCATCAGCGCGCGTCTCGATGCCCTCATTCCCAAGACCGCGGCCACTTAGCCAAGCTTGCTGAACGCGATCTTCTCGGCTTCCATTCCCTTGCGAATGGCGGCCGATTTTTTTCGTTCACGATTTATTTTTTAGAGTGAACAGGCAAAAAATCCTGCCCCTGTGGCAGGATTTTTTCTGCATTCAACACTTACTTTTGCGCTCCCGAATACGCGATGCCGCGCAAGATATTCCAGTCAAATGCGGTATGCGGATTTGAATGGAAGGCTTTTTTGTACGCACGCATAGCCGCTTTCTCCGCGTTCTCATTCGGTTTTGCCACTTGCAAGCCGTAGGAGAAAAAGAGTATGGCGTTCTGATCAGCACTGACATCCATTTTTGGCAAACGCCCGTAAATCTTTTTGAATGTCGCTTGCACCGATTTTTCACGCGATGCACTGCGCATTTCCGGAGCGGACCCGCTCGCAATGTGAACGGCGTCTTTCCATTCCGCTTCCGTCTTCGGCACATGGCCGAAGGCGCGCGCATAGGTTCTCACCACATCGGCGCGGGCGGCGGAGGTGAGGGCAGACGTGGAAGACGTGCCATATGAAACGAAGGCGATGATTGACGCTTTCGTATCGGCTGGGGTTTTCTTCGAGAAGAGGCCGGCAAGCAGTGTTTTTGTCAACTTTGCTTCCAACTTCGCATCTCGTTTTGCTCCCGCTGCCTTTGCAACATTTTCTGTCTTTGCGCCGAAGACAAGCTGGGCTTCGGAAGTGGGAGATGAGAGAGATGTTGTTGCGGGCGCGGCTGGTGCGGCTGTCGGAGGAGCCGCCGCGGGAGGCGCGATGACCGCGGGAGGCGCAGCTGGTGCTGCCAAGATGATGTTAAACGTGCTGTTTGAAGTATCCGATATCGTAGCGGTAAGCAAGTCCGTTGCTTGCAAGCGAATCAATCCTTTTGTCGTCGCTGTCGATGGAACTGTCCAATTGTAGCTGTGAGAATCCTTGTAATTGCTGACAATGGTTTGCCAGGTGGCGCCATTGTCCGGGGAATACTGGATATTCACATAACCCGGCGTTCCTGCGTCCGTCCATAGAATGGATGCGCTCTTGCCTGCAATGAGTGTTTCTCCGCCATTCGGGCTGGAAACCGTGAGCGAAGCGGTAACGGTGACTGAACTGCTATAGCCGCCGCCTCCGCCACCTCCGCCACTACTGCTGCTTGATGCGGCTGAAGTGGTTGCGGTTACCGCGGCAGATGCGCCGGATTCGCCGCTTCCATTGACGGAAGAAATCTTGTAGAAGTATGCCGTGTTCGCGGTAAGCCCCGTGTCCGTATAGGTAAGCGTTGAGCCGGAGGAAACGGTTGGCTCACCGCCGATGCGGGTAAATGTGCCGCCCGACGTCGTACTGCTGTAAATGTCATAACCCGTAGGCGATCCGGTTGCCGCTGTCCAAGAAAGAGAGATGGACGTTGAGCTTGCGGCGGCAGCGGCAAGGCCCGTTGGCGTGCCTGATGCATCCGGATTGCTCGCGGAGACTGGAGCGATCAAGGTGAAGTGATCCGTGGTGGTAGCAATGACCACGGTGCTTACATTGGAGAGATCAGCGGCCGGCGTTAATGCCGTTGTTGAACTGTCCATGAGGGTACCGGAAGAATCTTTATAGCTCACGGTTGACGGCATGGTGGTCCAGTCCTGGTTTGTCGCATCCCAATATGCCATCTTGAGTTTATCCGCTTCCGCCTTGCTGTCCACGGAAGAATCTGTCCCCGACTTGGAAGCCGCTAATTCGGCTTTGGTGTATTCCATTTCAATCGTGGCATCACCTCCAAGGTTGGTGATGGGATTTTTCTCGCTATCGGTTGCAGTGATGTCCTTTCCGGCGCTCACATAAGTTCCCGCATTCGCCGTATCCGCGACTTTCAGCGGGCTTGCCGTTGAAGTGGCTCGCACATTGTTCGTTTCATCCACCTGCACATTGCCGGCGGATTTCGAAGTGCCGAGCGCATTGGGCGGAAGCGTAAGTTTCACGCCTGCGGTTGAATCTTCAAGCGTGCCGCCGGAAGCGGGGGTAATCGGGCTTGATTTCGGCGGACGAACGGAAACGGTTGTGGACAAAGTGATGTTTTGCAGGGTTGCCGATGCGGTGGTGATGACAACCGGCGTCGACAAGGCTACTTCTTTATAGCCGTCTGCCATTCCATAGAGTTTCCACGTACCCGCCGTTACGGGCAAACTGTAATTTCCAGAAGCATCCGCTTGCGTACCGGTAAAGCCGCCGCCGATTTTATCGGCGCGAACGATGGCATTGGCCACACCCGTTGATCCGAGCAAGACTTGGCCCGAAATGGAAAGGGTCGCGGCGTTCAAGGTAAGGTTCTGGGTCGCATCCGCCGAAACGACCAATTGCGTTGACTGGCGGAAATACCCGGGCTTCATCGCATTGATGAAATAGGTTCCGTCGGCAACTTTGATGCTATACACGCCACTTGCATCCGCCTGCCCGCCCTTATGTGTCCCGAGAGTCGGGTTCACCAATTCAACCCAGGCATTGGCCACCGCCGCCGGCGTGCTTGCATCGTCAGAAACGGTGCCGGTAATGGTGCGGAATGTGGAAGTTGGAAGAGTGAGAGTGAGAGCTGTCTGGGTTGACGAAACGGTGAATATGCCCGTGCCAGATGCATACCCTGTTCCCGCAAAATCCGTAAGTCCGATCGCAAGACCAGGGACATCCGCTTGCACGCGATAGGCACCATCGGGCAATTGAGTAGAAACCGATACAGCATTGCTCATCGGAACCGTTGTGCGTGCTCCTGAATTGCTGATAAAGCTCAAAAGTCCTTTCACGACCGGACCATTTACAATGGTCACATTAACCGTGCGCGCCGTTGTTACGGTGAAATCCTTACCCGTGACATCGGCCGTCAGCGCAAAGGTCGGAAGAGCCGGCAATTCTCCCAAGTTCTGTATATATGCTTTGAGCGTATAGCAACCCGTTGTACTGCACTTTGGCACTTTGAATGTGAATTTGCCATCGCTTGCCGTTACGGTTTGGTTGAATTGGCCATTGCCGCTAATGCTTACGAAGGCGCCTTGGACATTTGATCCCGCATTGGTCACCGTTCCGTCAACTGAATAGAAATTTTCATTTGTCTGCGACGGGGAGAAGTTTTGATCCGTAATATTCGCCCCATTGACGGTTACCACCTGTTCCGTGAGACGGCCATATTGAGGCAAGAATGCCCCTACTTTCCAGGTGCCGCTTGAAACATAGAGCGTATAAACGCCTGTTGCATCTGTCAGAGCATTGGCACCGCCGCCTGGGCCATCCGTGCGATAGGCAAAGACGGAAGCGCCGCCGACCACGCTTGTTCCATCCGTTACTTTACCGGTAATGGTGAAATCGGGTTTTGCAACCTTGAGCACAAAGGTGGCAAGGGCTTCATCAGCCGTCTTGGTCGTCGTGGAACCGTCGATTTGGAGATAGCTTGATGCGGCGCTTGTCACAATAACCGAGACTTCTTTTGACGGTGGCATGCCGGGCACGAAGGCGCCGACAATGTAACGGCCGTCAACGACTTTCAAGTCGAATGCGCCCACGCCATCGCTTGTCGCGTGGGTACCGAATCCTCCTGTCGGCGAATATGCATACACTTGCGCGCTTGCGACAAGTTTGCCGGACCCGTCTTTCACCACGCCTTTAATGTCCTTGCCCGATACCGAAAGGACAAAGGCGGCCGTGCATGTGGTTACTCCGTCAACCTTGCATGCCGAACTGGCAATAGAAACATTCTTTGGCTTTGGCATGAGATAGGTCGGCGCCGGAGGAGGGCCGGACATCGGGCCTTTCGGCATTTGCGGACCAATGCCGATATTCCATTGACCGTCCGGCAAATTCAAGGTGACGGTCTTCGCTCCGCCGGCGCTCAATGTATCTTGCTTTACGCGGAAACCGTTTGGCGAGCTGGCAAATACGTCGACAGGTTCATTGGTCGGGCCGCCCGTGATATTTACCGTTACCGCGGTGGTGCCGGTGGTGGCATTGGCGAATGTGAAGTTTTTGGCTGTTCCTGCCGTGAAACTCGCATTGACAATGGTAATGCGGTCCGGAACCATTTTGCCAACATAATAATCCGTGCTGTTCAAGGTAATGGTCTGGTCGGTATAGAGGAAATAATCTCCCGGCGGCAAATTGGAGAAGGAATAGGTTGCATTCGCCGTGTTGTTGAAATTGGTTGTTGTTGCCTCGAGCACGCCGGTTTGCGGGGACATCAGATACACCTTCATGGTACCGCTTGCCGAGTTGCCGGTAAGCGTAATCGTGCCGTCAATGCCATAGTTCGTAGCTCCCGCCACTGCTCCAGATTGAATGTAGAAGGAGGAAGAGGTGAGAGATTCAAGAACGGAGGTGCCGTTTTTTGTCTTGACATCGACTGTGTATCCTGTGGTGTTCAAATCCAGAGGCGTGCTCGTATTTTTAATGCCACCCAAATCGAATCCGATGAAATCATGTCCTTCCGCATTTGTGACTCCCGAAAGGAAAACGGTGACGGTATTGGAAGAGGTATTCACCGTTACGCCGTCATGGGCCGCTCCTCCTTGGGTTGCGGCGGTCGAATCATCGGTATTCGTCGCTCCGGCGCAGGAAGCACCTGTTGGAGCACTCTCGGAAGTACAAAGGAATGTGACCGTGCCAGTGCCTGGGCCATTGATATCTTTTCGGCGCGGGCTGTTTACATCTTGCTTGGCGCCCGACACGTCAAAGCCCGCCGGGAAGGTGAGAAGAATGGTTCCTCCGCTTGGGATTTGCTTTGAAATCGGGATGTTTATGCTGTAAATCGTTGTTTGACCAGGCAATTTATTGAAAGGCCTTACGTCGACGGCCGGCGCGAAACCGAATGTGTCTTTGGCGAAATTTTTCGGCGTGAATGTGCCAAGAGTGCTGGTTGTCGTGGTTCCACTTCCGGAAGCAGGCCCCAATTCGCCCTTCGTCGTCGCGCTATTTTGAACAGTGCCGCGAGCGGTATTCACGGTGTTTGGCGCCGTGCCCGTTGTGGCGATGGCCGTGCCGGAAATGCTGGTCACTCCCGTAACCGCAATGTACAATTCTTTTCCTTGCAAGGTTGCCGCCGCCACACTGCTGTAACCGGCAATGGTAAGGGTATTTGAAATCGCATTATAGCTGAATGTGGCCGTAGCCGGAATGGTGATGGCCGTGCCGCCCGAGGAGAAATCCGTTCCAAGTGCGCCGTATTTCATGGCATAATTCGCCGACTTCAGCACACTGGTCGGGAAATTGATTGTGTCTGTCGCTTTACCCGCATTCATCGGCCGTGAAAAGGTAATCGTAACCGTATAATCATCCGCATTCATGAAGCTCACGTTCGGGGCAACGGTATCCGCGACGCCTGTGGTAAATGTGCGCGTCGTGGCGGCAAAGGCCGTGCCATTCAATGCTTTGGCATCGCCCGTAACGGTCAGCGTATACGCTGTGTTCGGGCTCAAAGCGGCCAAAGGAAGGACATAGACCGTGCGTTCAAGCGAGTGATACTCAACGTTTGCATTTACAATGGTTGAACCGATCGAGAGATAGACAGAACCGGTCGTGATGGTGGACTGGTCCATGTCCTTGCTGAAACTGACATTCGCCGCCGAAAGAGTGACGGGAATGCTGGTGGCATTATTGTCCGGATAGGAACCGACGATAATCGGCGCAACGGCATCCGAGCTGCTTTGCGTTGCCGTTCCCGTGGAAAAATCCGTGGTCCAAATCGAACTCGCGATCGTTGCCGTCGTTGATGCGGTAATGCCCGTCGCGGCTTTGACCGCACCCAATACTTTCAAGCGGTATTTGGTGCTAAGAGACAAATCGGCTGTGAGCACGACAGTTGCGCTCATTTTTGTCGCATCCAGAGTTACCGTGCTTATCATGCTCGAAATATTGGTTTCTGTGGTGCCAGAAACCGTGAAGAGCATGATGGAATTCTTCAACACATACGAAGAAGAATCATCCGCCATCGGCGTTGAAAAATTAATAATAATCTTGGTGTTCTTCGGGACATTGAACCCGCCTGATGTCGGTGTTGTGCCATTCACCTTCGGAGCGACATTGGCGCCGGAACCGAATGTGCCACCGCCCGTAATGGCGCCCGTGCTGTCAAAACTGACGGTTGTTCCCGTATTAAAGCTGAAGCTATAGGAACCATCCGGTTGATTGCCCTGAATCGCATTGCCGGACGTATCGCTTACCGTTGAAGCAATGGCAACGGAAATGGTTTTCCCGTCTCCAATTGGCTGTAACAAGGTATAGACAGCCATGTTTGCATTCGAGGGAACGCCCGGAATGGGCGTGCTTGGAGCAGTTGAATAAAATGCCCAAGCGCCTTTCGTCGAAGTGATGTCCGTTTTGACACCATCGGCGGGATTGACACTATACACTTTAAGCGCGCCCGTCGCTGTGACTGATGACTGACTCATGGACTTGCTGAAGGTGAGGAAAATCTTGGTATCCACATTCCCGCCTGCCACATTTTTTGCCCCGTCTATGGGGCCGGTGGAATTGATGCGCGGCGCGACCGTATCCCCACCAAAGCCGCCTGCCGTGCCCGCGGCGGACAAAGAGAAGGAAAGGCTGGTTAATCCTGCTCGCATGCCAAACATTTTGCGTTCTCCAAAGGTATCCTTGAAAGCGATGAGGTCGTAGTTCCCGGCCGTCATGCCGCTTATTGTGAATGTGCAGTCACTGGCAGAAGTGGCGTTAAATCCGGTTCCATCCGCAAAAATCGTTGCGCCCTGAACTGTTGACGCCGTACACATACCAATCGAATCATTGATAGAACCAGTAATTGTGGCAGAACCGGCCGTGACTGATGTAATGGAGAAAGGCGTCGTTGCCGTCTTGTAGAAATTGGAAGTATTGGTGCCATCCGATGCGGTGATGTAATACCGCGTGACTGTTGTGGCGGCTCCAATCGTCGCACTTGGAATTGTGTAGCTGAAATAGCCGCTTCCAAGGGAAACTCCCGTGACATTCAATGTATCAGCCGTACAGCTTGCTCCTGCACAGTAATATAACTTGGTGGTCAAGGCCGGGGTGGTCAACAGCGTTGCAATATTATCAACCACGCGAGCGATAATTATTAAATCTGTGCTCGCATTCGCTTGAGTCACCGGACGATGGGTGATGGTGGGCGGAACGGCGTCCGTTACGGAAGCCGTAGTGGTGAAACTGCGAATCGGTGTGCTTTCAACCGCCGTTGAAGCTGTGCCGTCCAGTGTGGCAATGGTTTCCGCATAGGTGCGGACTTGCCAATAGTACGTTGCATTCGGAGCTAATTGTTGCGGCTGGCCAAGAATGCGGAAAGCGCCGGAACCATAGTTGACGCCACAACTTGCCGTTCCGCAATGACTTGCATTGGTATTTTGCGCATCTAGTGGCTTCGGGAAGACATAATCCCAAAGGGCGCTGCCGGCAAAATTCGAAGTTGATTTAAGGGTAATGCGATAGGCATTTACCGTGGCATTCGAGCTTGGAAGAAAACTAAACCCTGGAATCGTTTGCGCACCCGTAGATGCGTCTGCGGGAAGCTGCAAAGTGAGGCCGGATCCGCCAGAAGCGAATACGCCGAATCCGTTCGGGAAAAAGACATTTTCATTGCCCGTTACCACTTTTACATCACGCGAACCAGTCGCAGCGCCTGCCGCAATGTTCACGGACAAAACAAGACTGGTCGCCGTCGAAGAAGTAACGGTGCTGGTGATATTTGTATCATTTGCTCCGCTCAAGAAAAATTGAACGGCGCTCGAAGACAAGAAGTGCGTGTTCACTCCTGTCACGGTCACAACCATGGCGGTTGAGTTTTGAGCCCCGCCTCCAGGTTCAAGCTTGGTAAGACCGGGAGCGGCGCCCGTTCCTCCGGCGGGCGCGACATTGATCGTGAACGGTTTTGTGACAAACGCCGGCGTCCCCGCAGAATCTGTCACTTTCAAATTGAACGTAAAGCTTCCACTCACCGTGCTTGGAATCGTTCCAAACAGTTTCCCGTCCGTATTATCCGAGGCATCTGTCATGCTTCCATTCAATCCAAGGGTAGTGAGCACGGCCGTATCGGCGGCAGAAACCGTTCGCCATTTATATGCGGTTGTCCCTCCGGCGGCCCCAAAGGTAATAAGAGGCGCGCCGGAATTTGACGTGGTTCCCGCAATGGCGGTTGGAACCGTGGCTGTGGTAATTTGCAAAGGATTGCTGAAGGGCACATCCGTTATCCCCATGAAATTGGCGGCCATGTCCTTAATTTTGCTTGCGACGGCTCTCAATTTAGCCGGTGGAGAAGCAGTTAAATCTCCTGCTTCTAATGCCGAACTCATTGTTAAGATAGCGAAATCCTGTCCTGGCGTATGATTGACCGCTGCAATCGTTTCCGCGACCGATGTTCCCGTTCCATTTGTATAGAAAAAGTCGCCGGGGACTAATTTCCCATCAGCCGCAGTTCCCTGCACCGGCTTGGAAAATTTGACATTAACGACGGTGCTCCCTGAAGCGCCTTTGACCGATGCGATGCCCAATGGCTGGGCTGAACCCGTATCAACGACATAATCGTTTGCCGTAAAGCTGGTGGCCGGACCCGTACCGCCACCGCCGCCGGTTGCAATAACCGCATCCGCGGCAATCGTTGCGGCAATGTGATGGGTATCACCTGACCCAGCCGATGTTTTTACAACAATGTAAAAAACCTTGGCGACACCCGCCGTGAGAGCAATGGCCGAAGACGGCGTCAAAGTGATATTGGTCGTGCTTCCTGTCCAGTCGGGCGCCGTGGCGAGAGTAACAACCGTATCAGCGCCGCCGCCGGATGCATCGAAAGAGCCGGCGGTCCCACTTCCGCTATCCGTATACAGAGCAACGCCGGAGGTATTATCGATTGCAATAGCGGCGAGATCGGTTTTTACAAAACCGGTTCCCGTAAAATTCACGGTTAAAGCGGACAGCGACATGCCGGCGCCCGGAGCCGTCACGCTTAATTTCAAAATAGGCGCAGCAGCCGAACTCGCGGGAATATGCGAGCCCGGAAAAGAGTTATTAGGAAAAGAGTTTGCGACCACGGGCGGATTTGAAAGCGCGACCGTGAGCCCTCCTGCGTGAGCGACGAGCGGCGTAAAGGCCGCAAAACCGACGGACCACAGCATTGTTACACCGGCAACAATGAAATGAAAAAAAGAAGATCGCTTCATCATAAAAACATTGGTGGCAATCCTACCAAAGAATAATTATGGAATAATGGCAACAGTATAGCAGAAAAAAAGGGGTCAAGTAATACCCTGTTGATATCTTTTTCAGATTTAATGAAAAAGGCATTCCGAAAGTTAAAGAAAAGGCTTGTCCAGACGAAAGACGAGCTCATGTCTTAGACGCGGCTAAAGACCCAAGCAAGGCAAGGGCATCGGCGGCGGTGGAAACGCCGGCCAAATGAGCGAGCAGGGATTCGCGGGTAAAATTTCTATCATCGCGCAGGGTGTTTGCGAGAGAGATAATGTCGTGGAAACTGATTCCCGGCTCAAACCCGAGCGCAATTAAGTCACGGCCCTGGATTATCGGCCTAGGCAATGCCTTATCCACCCCCAATTCTTGCGCGCGTTGACTTAACCATGGTCCCGGCAGATAGGGTGCGGGCAATAAAAATTGATTCGCGTGATTTTTGTCCAAAAACGGGCCGCGCCCCTGTTGATCGGCTTCAGAAACGCAGATGAGTTCTTCGATCGTCGCCGGCGCAATACGTTTTGCAAGACGGCGTATGGCACCATCGCTCGTTCTTTGGCCTTTCTGTTCCGCGCGGAAGGCCGTACTCGGCCACAAGTGGTCTTTGACAATGGCGATGACGGCATCCACGATTCGCTTCGGCTGACCGAGACGCTCTAAAAAATCGCGTGTGGGCTTTTCTCCCTCCGGTTCATGTCCTTTGGCACGCAGACGCCCCTCTTCTTCTACCGTCGTCATTGGTTTCCCGAGATCATGGCACAGGGCGCCGTACATCACCGTGCGCGCGGCGTCGTCTTCAAGACCGTGCCCCCGAATCACAACTGCCGCGGCGTCGGCAACCATGAGGGTATGCACCCACACGTCGCCTTCCGGATGCCAGTCAAATTCCTGTGGCGTCGACTTGAGGGCCGCAAGTTCCGGGTAATATGTTTCAATCACGCCAAGATCGAACAATAGTTGCAGGCCCATGGACGGACGCACGGCCTTTAACAGCAATTTGTCCCATTCTTCCTTCACGCGTTCCTTGGGAAGTTCCGCGAGCGCGCCGACCATGCCACGCATGATTTCCAAAGATGCCGATTCCACGCGCAAACCAAACCTGCCCACGAATTGGGCTCCGCGCAGGACACGGAGCGGATCATCTTTGAACCGCTCCGCATCTGTGACACGCAGGATGCGCGATTGCAAATCTTTTACCCCGCCGAATGGGTCAAATATTTCGCCTGTAAGGGGATCCTTCATCAAGGCGTTAAACGTAAAATCGCGGCGTCGGGCCGCTTCATTGATCCCCATATAGGGATCGACTTTTATTTTAAACCCGCGATGGCCCGCGCCTATTTTTGAATCCACGCGCGGAAGAGACAGATCTAAATCTATCCCCTTGGCTACGGTGACTTTTAACACGCCGAACGCCTTCCCGACCGCATCGACACGGCCGAATTTTTTGGCAAGGTTTTCTATCGCGTCTGGTTCAAGCCCATACACTTCCATGTCAAAATCCTTGGACGCTGTGCCGAGCACTTCGTCGCGCACGCTCCCTCCCACAAGCAGAGCTCTTCCGCCCGCCTCATGCACGGCCTCCGCAAAAGCGCAAACCTTTTCAAAAGCTTTGCGCGCTTCCGAATCTTGCACGGCCTCAATATACTCTCTGAATACCGCGCGATCATGGCCCTTGTACACCACACTCTCTTGGTGTTTTTTGGAGTATTCTTTCCATTTCGATTTAACGGAAGGCTCCGGAGTGCGGAACCGTTCCGTGTGGATCTCGCTGTACGGAGTTCTTTCGGCAGGCATAGGGAGAAGTGACGGGATGGATAAATAGGTGCGACATATCACTATGGAAAGACGCCCTTTTTGCTAACAACTCTCGTGGCAGGGGCGGAAGGAGTCGAACCTTCGATAGCTCTTTTGGAGAGAGCTGTGATACCGCTTCACCACGCCCCTATCAAGAACATTGTTGGTAATCCAATCGACACTCTTGCGCGCGGGCATTATACAGAATTGATTGATTCTGGAAAGAAGAAACGTGTACGATGGCAACCTATGGACGTGCGCATCGACCCATCGTGGAAAGAACGGCTGAAAGACGAATTCGCCAAGCCTTATTTCAAAGAGCTTGCCGCTTTTGTGCGCGGCGAATATCTTTCCAAAACCGTATACCCGCCGCCCAAGCTTGTCTTCAATGCCTTTAATTCGACGCCGTTCGACAAGGTGAAGGTCGTGATCATCGGTCAGGATCCGTATCACGGCATGGGTCAGGCTCATGGACTTTGTTTTTCAGTGCAAGACGGCGTGCGCACGCCGCCCTCGCTGCAAAATATTTACAAGGAAATGCAGGACGATCTCGGCCTGCCGATTCCCTCCCATGGGAATCTCCAGCATTGGGCGGACCAAGGCGTGCTGCTCTTGAACGCGACCCTTACCGTCGTCGGCGGACAAGCTGGCTCGCATCAGAACAAAGGCTGGGAAACGTTCACGGACGCGGCCATTCAAGCGCTGTCCGACGAATGCGAGCATCTCGTCTTTCTTCTCTGGGGAAATTATGCGCAGAAAAAAGGCGCCGTCATTGATACGAAAAAGCATCTCGTTCTCTGCTCCGCCCACCCTTCTCCGTTTTCCGCCACGCGTTTTTTTGGCTGTAAGCATTTCAGCAAGACGAATGCCTATTTGAAGGAGGATGGGAAAGAGCCGATTCATTGGACCAATGCCTGAAAAGAGAGAAAACACAGTTGACAAAACCGTCTTTTTGTGATATCTTTGCCTGTCATAAACTGACCCCTTCGGCAGGGCCAGCCGTAACAAAACCATCGTTGCGACCAAGGGTCGCTCGGAGTTCAAATGAACATTATCGGATTCGTCCTCGCCATGCTCGCGATCACCGGAATGTGGCGGGCTTGGTACGTCACCGGCAAGTATCTGGCACCGGTGGCGGGAATCGAATCTCTTCTCGCAGCGCGCACGATCGTGTGCGTCTTTTCCACGCCGGTTCTGTTCTTTTCCGGGCTCGCACCGCTCCTAGGAAGCCCGGAATCCGCAACAAGCATGTACGTGAACGCGTTCTGGTTCGGCTGGGCGGTCTGGACCCTCACTGCTTTCGCCTTGCTGGGCCGCTTCGCCCGCCGCGGCCGATGGACGGCGGAAACGACTGTGTCCGCCTTCGCCCTGGCGGCGTTCGCGCCGGCCTTTGCCATCACCCTCTTCATGTTCGTGATAAAATTCACGGGCATGGCGTGAGGCCTCCCTCGCGCATCCGCGCGGCATAGAGCACGCTTGCTCAATGCCCCGCGGGTGCGCTCTTTTTTTATTCCTTTTCCATCTCCTCTCGATATTTTCCAAAGCTTGCCAAGACATCCAGCTTCAATCGTTTCAAAAAAACAGCACGGGCTGCGGCGAGATGATCGGGCTGTCCATGCCAAATGCCAAGCGCCGGTTCTTGCAAAGCACGGGCAAAAGAAAAAGTCATCGGCCAAGGGAAGGGGCCGCGGCGGGCAATCGCATTCAGATTCTGGGTGGCTTGCATCGATGTCTGGCCGCCGGAAAGAAAAACCACGCCGGCCGTGTCCGTGGGCACGGCATCGCGCAGCATGCGCGCCGTCGCTTCGCCCACTTCTTCCGGCCCAGACGGACGCCTGCTCCCACTGCCCGCAAGCACCATGCTCGTTTTCAAAATCACAGACGAACGGTCAACTCCATGGCCTTCCAAAGCAAGAAAAAGCGCTCGCAACACCAGATTGGTAGCAGACTCGCACTGAACAATGTCATGATTTCCCTCAAACAAAACTTCCGGCTCAATGATGGGAACAAGACCTGCCTGTTGGCACAACTTGGCATATCGGGCCAGGATTTCCACATTCACATGAATGGCCTCGACGCTTGGCCGATGTTTTCCGATGGAAAACGCGGCCCGCCACTTGGCAAAACGCGCTCCCTGCGTCCGATATTCCGCCAATCTTTCCTTAAGCCCCTCAAGCCCCTTCGCATATGTTTCGTCTGCATGTCCTGCTAATTTTTCCAGTCCCTTGTCCACTTTAATGCCCGTCAAAATGCCTTTCCGTTCAAGCACATGCGGAAAAGGCGTACCGTCGCTCGCTTGCTGTCGAATAGTTTCATCGAATAAAATGATGCCGGAGAGATACATTTCTATTCCTTCTGCCGCCAAAAAAACCTCGTGATATTGACGCCTGGTTTCCTCCGTTGAAACCATTTGAATGGAGGCGAGGCGCTTCCCCGCGGTCGCCGTGCTTTCGTCGGCCGCGAGAATGCCCTTTCCTTTTTGCATCAATAAGCGTGCCGTTTGTTGCAAATCTTTCATACACACGAATAAAGATAGGTCCATTATGCCATAGACCTGTTCTCAAGTCTTGCCCTCTTTCTTCGCCCGCGTTAAAATTTGACCACTCTGCCTGAACCTATCCCGCCCGCGAACCACGGCGGGACCAATAGCGGTGACAAACGACAAGCGACAACCTCATAACCTATTCCCTATGCCTCCCTTCAACCCTTGGCACGAAGTTCCCGCCGGCAAAGACGCGCCAAATATCGTGCGCTGTTATATCGAAATCCCAAATGGCAGTCGCGGAAAATACGAACTCGACAAAGAAACCGGCATGCTTGCCCTGGACCGCGTCATAGCTTCAAACCTTCATTATCCGGCCAATTACGGTTTTATCCCCCAAACGTATTGCGATGACAAAGATCCGCTGGACATTCTGGTGCTTTGTTCCGTGGACATTCAACCTCTTGCGGCGTTGCATGCAAAACCAATTGGCGTCATGCATATGGTGGACGGCGGCGAAATGGACGATAAAATTATCGCGGTGGCGGCAGACGACAAGGAATGGAGCCATCTCGACGACATTTCCGAAGTCGCCCCGCACAAATTACGCATGATCAAGAATTTCTTCGAGGATTACAAAAAGCTCGAAAAGAACAAAGTCGTCGAAGTGAAAGAGTTCGAGGGTAAAGCGCTTGCTCTCCGCGTCATCAAGAACGCGATGGACCTTTATCAAAAAACATTTAAGAAATAATCATTTTCTGTTTTTGTTTGTATGTCGTTGAAACCTTCTTTGTTCGCAGGCATTGCCGGCGGCATTGCCGGCGCCCTGTTGACGGTCGGCTTCCTTGGCGGTGCCGTCGCTCTTCGCCCCGCACTTGTGTATAATCTTCTCACGGATACTGGCCACACCGGCCAATATCCTCTCGCGCCGCAACAACCCGTCGCCGCGCAAAAAAAGGCCTTGGATATTAGCGATGTCGTTGCCAAAGTAAATCCTGCGGTCATTTCCATTGTCATCAGTAAAGACGTTCCCGTGATGGAACAATTTTTCACCAATCCGTTTGGCGATCAGTTTCCCGGTTTTCAAATCCCTCAATTTCGTCAAAACGGCACCAAGAAACAGGAAATAGGCGGCGGTTCCGGTTTCCTTGTTTCCGCCGACGGCTATATCGTTACCAATGCGCATGTCGTGCAGGACAAGGGCGCCGAGTACGCGGTTTTCACCAATGAAGGCAAGAAATTTGAAACCAAGGTTATCGCTGTGGACGATGTTCTCGATATCGCTCTTATCAAAATTGACGGGAAGGATCTTCCCTTCCTCACTTTTGGTAACTCCAACAAAGTGCGCCTTGGCCAAAGCGTCATTGCCATCGGCAATGCGCTCGGAGAGTTCCGCAATACGGTCTCGGTCGGCGTGGTCTCGGGTTTGTCCCGATCCATCATCGCCGGCCAAAACGGAGGAGGGTCGGAAAACTTGGACAATGTCATTCAAACGGATGCCGCCATCAACCCCGGCAATTCCGGCGGTCCGCTCATCACCTTGGATGGCACCGTGATCGGGATGAATTCGGCCGTGGCAAACGGGGCGCAGAATATCGGCTTTTCCATTCCCGCAAATACGGTGAAAGACGCCGTCGACTCCATGAAGAAAAACGGCCGCGTGCTCCACGCCTTTCTCGGCGTTCGCTCTACGCCGGTCACCGCGGCGCTCAAACAAAAAAATAATCTCTCGGTGAATGACGGCGCGCTTATTTTGCGCGGCTCTCAGCCGGATGAACTTGCCATCATGCCCGGCTCTCCCGCCGACAAGGCCGGATTGATGGAAAACGATATTATCCTTGAAATCGACGGGCAAAGAATTGATGAGACGCATTCCCTTCCTTCAATCATTCGCGGCAAAAAACCCCATGATAAAATCGTGGTGAAAATTCAGCACAAAGGGGAGGAAAAAACCGTGGAGATTATTTTGGGCGAGGCGGGAACCTCGCAGAAGAAATAAAAAAGCGGCATTCATGAGGAGAACGCCGCAATCAGTACCGGAGCATGTGGCCGCGCAGTTTTGATCCGTCTTCAAGCAGAATCGGCTCGGCCGGCGGATCCTGTGCGTGCGGAAGCAGGTGAGGATCAAACTCCCGCATGACCGGATGCATTTGCATCTTTGCGCAGATTCCCGGCGTCACCTGCAACTCATGAAGGAAAAACAGACGCTTGGTTCTTACTCCTTCATCTCGTCGCGAACCGACGAATCCCATGCGCGGCTGCTGGACACAACAGCTGTACCGGATGCGGATATCGGCAATCTCCTCCCGCGTGAGAACGGGAACAGGATGAACCGTCCCCAATTCCATGCCGCCGAGTTCCTGATAAAGCTCGCGGAGGAGATCATCTGGGCCGTAATTCGGCATGTACGTTTCAAAATCCACAAGCACGGCGGGCAGATTTACTTCCTCCACCCACAAGCGCAAATCCGCGCTTCCTGGTTCACACACGCTGACGCCCAATTTTCTGACCAAAAAGGAGAATCGTGGATACGCGACGCTTCCCGCTCCTCCGAGCGGCCCATAGGCGCGCTTCCCCTTTTCCAAAGCCCTGCGATTCAAGATGGCGAGATAATGTTCCGCCATCTTTTTCCCGTCCGCTCCCACGACGCAAATACGCGGCGCAAGAAGGGACACGGTCAGGCGCACGAGCGCCATTTGGTCTCCCTTCTCCGCCAAAGGCGGGATAAAAGAACGTTAGCAACACGATAGCGAAATGGATGAAATTGTCAAGGTCCCGTCCAAAAACAAAATCCCCGGAATGCGGGGATTTTGTTACTTGGTTTCCTTGTGCGCGGTATGGTTGCGGCACCATTTGCAGAACTTTTTGAGCTCCAGACGATCCTTGAGCGTTTTTTTGTTCTTGTGGCTGTGATAGCCCACTTGCTTGCACACCGTGCACTCGAACTTGATGAGATTGTCTTGAGACATAGAGTCGGTAAGGAGTGCGGAAAGTATAGGGAAGAATCGGTTTCCTGTCAACGGTGCGGTGGGATGGAGCCGCCTGTCGGATTTGAACCGACGACCTACGGTTTACAAAACCGTTGCTCTACCACTGAGCTAAGGCGGCAGAATGCCAGCCGTCTATTGGTGGGTGGAGAAGGATTCGAACCTTCGAAGGCGTGAGCCAGGAGATTTACAGTCTCCCCCCGTTGACCGCTTGGGTATCCACCCGGCTTCTGGAGCCGTCGATCGGGATTGAACCGATGACCTCATCCTTACCATGGATGTGCTCTACCAACTGAGCTACGACGGCATACATGCTTGGCGACGACGGCTCCGCCTGTGACTCACGGCGGGGGG
>Ga0209515_10003256_pt1 | contig 23624 bp, 19 predicted proteins | sample Subgroupgradi54m_FD_187454 | JGI IMG/M metagenome (GOLD analysis project Ga0209515, IMG submission 187454) | Subsurface groundwater microbial communities from S. Glens Falls, New York, USA - GMW60B uncontaminated upgradient, 5.4 m (SPAdes)... ... | reverse complement strand
CCGCTTGCTCAAGTTGGTTATATTGGTTTTGCCCAGAAATGGGCATTTACGCCTTTAAGACTTATTATGGATAATGTTATTAGGGTTACTTTTCCGTCTTTTTCAAGATTACAAAACGACAAAGAAATTTTGACAAAAGCAATAGAAAAATCAATATTTGCTGCTTGTTTCTTAATTTTTCCCGGACTTATAGGGCTTGTTATTCTTTCCCCGTATTTTATACATCTTATTCCAAGATACATTAAATGGGAGCCTGCAATTCTTTCTCTTTCCTTTTTTGCAATAAACGCAGCCTTATCTTCAGTTTCAACGCCCCTAACAAATGCATTAAACGCAATCGGAAAAATTAAAATTACTCTTTATATTATGGTTTTCTGGACAGTCTCCACCTGGATAATTACCCCTTTATCGATTTTGGCGTTTGGCTTCAATGGCGTTTCCTACGCCTCGGCGTTTATTGCGCTGTCTGTTGTTTTCGTAGTTATTATTTCTAAAAGATTTATAAAATTTGCCGTGTTCAGAGTCTTAGTCAATCCTTTTTTGGCAGCAGTTTTTATGGGGGGCGTAATTTATTTTATAAGTCCTTTGGTTGTAAAGAATATTCCTATGTTGATTTTTATGATTGTTTTCGGAGCTGTGATATACTTTTCTACGATGTTTGCTTTAGCTAAAAATGAAATATTATCAGACATAAGATTTGTTAGAGAAAATCTTAAAAAATAATATGGGAAAACTTTCTGTTGTCATCTCCGCTTTCAACGAGGAGAAAAAAATAGAAGATTGTTTAAAATCTGTTTCTTTTGCCGATGAAATTATTTTTGTAGATAATTCTTCAACCGATAAAACAGAAGAAATAGCACGGAAATATACAGAAAATATTTATGAACAAAAAAATGATCCATCGGCAATAGATTTGCAGAAAAACTTTGGATTTACTAAAGCATCACATGAATGGATTCTAAGTATTGATGCCGATGAAGAGGTTTCTAAAAAACTTGCTGATGAAATAAGAACACGAATTAAAAACAACGTTAAGGAAAACGGTTTTTGGATTCCAAGAAAAAATATTATTTTTGGAAAGTGGATAGAACATACGGGTTGGTATCCGGATTATCAATTGAGATTGTTTAAGAAGGGCAAAGGAAAATTTAAAGAAAAGCATGTGCATAAAATAATTAAATTAGATGGAGAATCAGAAAAGTTAAAAAGTCCAATAATTCATTACAATTATGAAAACATTTCTCAGTTTTTACAAAAGATGTTACTCTATACAGAAAATGAAGCAAATCAACTTATTGAAAAAGGTTATAATCTTGCCTGGCAAGATTCTATCCGTTTTCCCACGAAAGAGTTTGTAAGCCGTTTTTTTGCAAGAGAAGGCTTCAAAGATGGTCTTCGTGGATTGGTGCTCTCCCTACTTATGGCATTTTATCATCTTGTAGTTTTTGTAAATATTTGGGAGAAATTAAAATTTAAGCAAATTGAAGATGAAAAGTTTTTGTCAGAGGTTAAAGAAGAATTTGTAAAAGGACATAAGGAAATATTTTTTTGGTTTTTAAAAATTAGTATCGATAAAACAAGAGACCCTCTTAAAAAATTAGTTCTTAGAATTAAAAGTAAAATTTCTCAATGAGAAATGTTTTCGTCTCCATAATTAATTTTAACGGAAGAGGTAACACATTTAAATGTCTTGATTCTATTAAAAAGCTTAATACTCCAAATTTTAAATTAAATGTTGTTGTGATAGATAATGGATCAAGGGAAAAACTTAATCTCCCTCAAGATTATTTAGGGAATATTCCGCTTAAGATAATTGTAAAAGAAAAAAACTTAGGATTTACAGGAGGGCACAATGCAGGAATAAATTATGCCTTATCTAAAAATGCTGATTATGTTTTAGTTTTGAATAATGACGTTGTAGTTGACCCGAATTTAATTTCGCAGCTCATCAAGGCACTGGAGAAAAATAGTAAATATGCAATTGCGTCTCCTAAGATTTATTTTTCACCCGGATTTGAATTTCATAAAGACAGATATAAAGAAGAAGACAAAGGACGCGTATTTTGGTATGCGGGGGGTATTATGGATTTTAGAAACGTAATAGCAAAACATAGAGGAGTAGATGAAGTAGATAATGGTCAATATCAGAAGACAGAAGAGACAAATTTCGTAACAGGAGCATGCTTGCTTGTTAAAAAAGAGGTGCTTGAAAGGGTGGGATTTTTTGATGATAAATATTTTTTATACTATGAAGATAGTGATCTAAGTCAAAGAGTAAGAAGAGCCGGATACAAGATAATTTATGCGCCGGATGCCGTTGTCTGGCACAGGAATGCCGAAGCAGCAGGCGGATCGGGTTCTCCCCTTCAGGATTATTATATTTCTCGAAACAGATTACTCTTTGGATTAAAATATGCTCCTCTAAGATCCAAAGCGGCACTTATAAAAGAAAGCATAAGATTATTGGTTATCGGCAGGCAGTGGCAGAAAAAAGGGATTAGAGATTTTTATCTTGGAAAATTTGGAAGAGGCAGTTATTCAGTATGAAAACAATTTCCGCAATTGTTATAGCAAAAAACGAAGAAAAAATGATCAAGGCGTGCCTTGATTCTCTTTCTTTTAGCAACGAAGTTATTGTTATAGATAATGGTTCGGAAGATAAGACTTTAGAAATTGCAAAAAAAATGGAGGCTAAAGTATTTGAATATAAATCCAAAGACTTCTCAGATCTTAGAAACTTTGGGGCAGATAAGACAACAACGGATTGGATTCTGTATGTTGATGCGGATGAGCGCGTGCCTTTAAGGCTTAAAGAGGAAATTAAATCAAAAATTCTTAAAAACTCGAGTTTTGATGCTTATAAATTAAAAAGAAAAAATTTTTATTTAGGAAATTATGAGTGGCCATATATAGAAAAATTGGAAAGACTTTTTAAAAAGGATAAATTAAAAGGTTGGCAAGGCAAGCTTCACGAAAGCCCGATTGTAGAGGGAAAAGTAGGTGAATTGGAAGGATTTTTGCTTCATTACACACATCGAGATTTAACTTCAATGGTTAATAAAACAAATGAATGGTCCGAAACTGAAGCTGAGTTAAGATATGCAAATAATCATCCTAGAATGACTTGGTGGCGTTTTCCTCGGGTTATGATTCCTGCTTTTATCAACTCCTATATCATTCAAGGAGGATGGAAAGTTGGAACAGCCGGACTTGTGGAAAGTATATATCAGGTTTTCAGTATTTTTATAACCTATGCAAGGCTCTGGGAGCTACAACAAGAAAAAATCAAAAGTCAAAATGCAAAAGTCAAAATTACAAATAAAAATTAAAAAATACCTTTTAAAATTCTGGCCAATCATAGTCATTTTTGCAGTTTGGTTTATTTTTTCAAGTCCGTATTTTATTAATAACAAGACCCCCTTTTCCTCTACCTATTTGGTTAATTTTTTTCCTCCTTGGAGTGCATATTCTCAATTTGCAGGCCCTATAAAAAATAATGCGATGCCCGATATTATTACCCAAATATATCCGTGGAAAAATTTTACAATAGAGACTTTAAAAACTGGGCAGATACCATTATGGAATCCATACAGTTTCTCAGGCACTCCTCATCTTGCCAATTATCAAAGCGCTGTTCTTTCTCCTTTTAATCTTTTATTTTTCCTTCTTCCGTTTGCTGATGCATGGAGTTTGCTTGTCTTGTTCCAGCCTCTTTCGGCCGGTCTTTTTATGTATTTATTTGTAAGAAGTTTAAAAAGGAGTCAAGTCGCCGGCTTAATTTCTTCTATATCTTTTATGTTTTGTGGATTTATTGTAGCTTGGATGGATTATGCAACGCTTGCCTATGCGATTGCTTTCTTACCCCTTGCATTATTTTGTATAGAAAAATATTATGAGCTGAGAAAAATAAGATACTTAATATTGTTTTCCATAAGTCTCCCAGTGTCATTTCTTAGCGGACATTTTCAAATAAGTATATATTTTTTTATTACAGTTTTAATTTATTTAATTTATAAGTCTATAACAACAAAAAATCTTAACGCATCGCTCAAGTTGACTGTATTCATCTTTTTCGGATTTTTATTATCTTTGCCTCAACTTTTGCCATCAATCGAGTTTTATCTTCAGTCCTTACGAAGCACAATCTTTCTAAAAGGAGAAGCAATTCCTTGGCAGTATATTTCTACTTTTATAGCACCTGATTTTTTAGGAAATCCCGTAACACGAAATGATTGGTTTGGACACTACGCGGAATGGAACGCATACGTTGGTGTTTTACCTCTAATGCTGGCTGTTTATTCAATAATAAGTAAAAAAAGAGTTCAAACATTTTTTTTACTCACAATTGGAATTTTTGCTTTACTCATTGCTTTTGACACACCGCTTTTAACACTACTTATTAATCTTCATATCCCAGTCTTATCCACAAGCGCAGCAAGCAGGGTTATTGTAGTTTATAGTTTTATATTTGCAGCTATGTCTGCTTTTGGATTGGATCAGCTAGTATTAGATATTAAGGAAAGAAAGTTTAAAAAAATTTATTTTTGGATTACTTTATTTTTGATATTTTTTTTAGCATTGTGGACAATCGTATTTTTTAAGTTATTTATCCCCGCAGAACGACTAATAGTTGCAAAACAAAATCTTATACTTCCATCACTTATTTTTTTTCTATCAAGCTTAGCAATATTATTGTTCATATTTTTTCAAAACATCAATAAGAAAATTAAATATTCACTACTGGCGTTTATATTAATTTTAATAGTAGCTTTTGATATGTTTCGTTTTGCAAAAAAATGGCAGCCCTTCGATCCTAAAAATTTAGTTTTTCCAAATACTCCAACTACACGGGAATTTTCGAGGCTTAAGGGATACCAAAGAGTTTTGGGAAATTTAGGAGCTGAAGCTCTTGTCTATTATGGTTTGCCTTCTATTGAAGGATACGACGCCCTTTATATAAAATGGTATGGAGAGTTTAGTGCGTTTCTTAGCAATGGAATGATTACGCAGTCACCCAGATCTGTTGTACAATTTTCAAGGAACGGAAAATATGCATCTGAGGCGATTAACCTTTTGGGCATAAAGTATATAATTCATAAAAAAGCTGATGATCAGAAGGGTTGGACATTCCCATATTGGAATTATCCAAAAGATAGATTTATCCTTATTTATGAGGATGAAAAATATAGAATTTTTGAGAATAAAGATTCTTATCCACGGGCTTTCGTTGTAGGGGAATACAAAGTTATTAATCAGTCAAATAAAATAATAGAGACAATGTTTAGCAATAATTTCGATCTAAGAAAAGAAATTGTATTAGAAAAAAATCCATCAACTAATCCAACAAAAGATATTAGAGGGGATGTAAAAATAATAAAATATTCTCCGAACCTTATTGAGATGGAAGTTGCAACAGACAAAAATGCCATATTGTTCTTATCGGATAATTACTATCCAGGATGGAATGCTACAGTAGATAATAAAAAATCCGAAATCTTAAGAGCAGATTATGCTTTTAGGGCTATTTCGGTGCCCACGGGAAAACACACGGTAAAATTTGTATACGATCCCCAGAGTTTTAAATTAGGAGTCTATTCAGCTCTTTTAGGGATTATTTTAATTGCTCTTTCTGCCTTAAAATTCAGAAGAAATTTTTAAGTGGAGAGTGCTTTCCAAAACATTAGGTCGTTTAGCTTCATTCTTTTTTTTGCAAACCAAAATAAATAGACTATTTCAAGAATTCCTACAGCATTTACTATTAGAAGAACTATAAACCAATTACGCTGATCTAATTTAGCTGCTTTCCATAAGGCAAGACCCTTCCATAGAAGTGCCCACAAAAAGACTGCAAAAAGCAGAAACGGCGGAAATTGAGACAATGCGCCAAGATAGTTCATATTTGGACAATAACATAAAAGACTTAACTTTGCAATAGATAGGAAAGTTGATAGAATAAAAGCTGTGAAGATTGGAATTTTTGATCCTTATCTGGATGATTTGGGAGGTGGGGAAAAATATATGATGAAAATTGCCCAGTGCCTCGCAAAAAATAACGATGTCAGCGTTTTTTGGGATAAAAAAGAAGACTTGGAAGAACTTAAAAAAAGATTTTTACTTGATCTTTCAAATATAAGATTAACAAATAATATTTTTTCAAAAGAAATAGGCTTGGCTAGCAGACTTATTGAAAGTAAGAAATACGACATAATAATTTTATTAAGTGATGGAAGTATTCCGCTTCTTTTATCTAAAAAAACATTTATTCATATTCAGCAGCCTTTACCAAATAAGAATATGAATATAAAGACAAAAATCAAAATTTTTAGAATTAATAAATTTTTTTGCAATTCATATTACACTAAATCATATGTAGATAAATCTTTTGGAGTAAATAGCGTAGTTCTTTATCCTCCGGTAGAATTAAAGCCTAAAAAAGTTAAAAAAGAAAATATTATTTTGCATGTTGGGAGATTTAGAGTAAAAAATGTGATAGGAGTAGATGATTATAAAAAACAAAATGTCATGATTAATACATTTAAAGAAATGGTTGATAAGGGTCTTGAGGATTGGGAATTTGTTTTGGGGGTAAGCATAAAGGAAGCAGATAAGAAACAATTTGAGGAGATGAAGAAATTGGGAGAAGGATATCCAATTAAATTTATTATAAATTCTCCAAATTTAGCCTTAGGAGATATATATTCCAAAGCTAAAATTTACTGGCATGCATCAGGTTTTGGCGAAAACTTAGAGGAACATCCCGAGCATGCGGAACATTTTGGAATATCTACTGTTGAAGCAATGAGTGCAGGTTGTGTTCCTGTAGTTATCAATGCCGGAGGACAAAGAGAAATAGTTATAGACGGTCAGAATGGACTTCTTTGGAATTCAATAGAGGAATTTCAATTAAAAACTCTGGAATTAACAAAAAACGATTCGTTATTAAATAAACTTTCGGAACGGGCCATGAAATCTTCCAAAAAATTTAGTAAAGAAAGATTTTGTCTAGAAATTAACAATTTAGTTTTACAATGAAAAAATTTTTACCATTTATTTTAATTTTGGGAATTGTTTTAGTTTTCTTTTGGCAGTTTTTGATAAAAGGATTATTACCAATTCCATCAGACACGATAGTTGGTTTATATTATCCTTTTAGAGATGCATATTTTAAAACTAATCCCAATGGTCTTCCTTATAAAAATTTTTTAATAACAGATCCTGTTAGACAGCTTTATCCATGGAAACAAATTACAATTGAAGCGGAAAAAAAGGGAAATTACCCAACTTGGAATCCATACAACTTTGCAGGAACACCTCTTCTTGCTAGTTTCCAATCAGCTGCTTTTTACCCTTTTAATATTTTATTTTTTATCTTGCCATTTCAAATCTCATGGAGCCTTCTTATTTTGTTTGAACCATTACTTGCGGGAATATTTCTATATTTATATTTAAATAATTTAAAACTAAGAAAAGAAGCAAGTTTGCTCGGGGCAATTGTTTTTTCTTTTTCAGGATTTTCTATTTCCTGGATGGAATGGGGAACAATTATTCATACGGCCTTATGGCTTCCGTTAATTCTCTTAAGTATAGATAAGATATTTCAATATTACGAAAAATCAAGAATCAATCCTTCAACTTCACTCAGGACAAGAAATCAAAAATCAAAAATAATCTGGTCGATAGTTTTTGTTTTCTCTTTAATCCTGGCTTTCTTAGCAGGTCATCTTCAAACCTTTTTTTACTTAGGGTTATTAACATTAATTTATTTTTTATCTCGCTGGTTTTATTATGGTAAGAGTTTTAAAATTTTTGGTCTGTTTATTGTTTGCTGTTTATTGTTTGCTGTTTTAACTTTTTTCCAATGGATACCTTTAATTAAGTTTATACTCCTTTCTGCAAGGAATCTTGATCTTGTTGGATGGAAAGAGTTGGGATGGTTTATCCCTTGGCAAAATTTAATTCAATTTATAGTTCCGGACTTTTTTGGTAATCCCGCAACTCTTAATTATTATGGAGTATGGAATTATGGAGAGTTTATAGGATATGTTGGAATGTTCCCTATTATAATTGCATTCCTTGCATTGTTTTTTAGAAAAGATAAAAAGACTTTATTTTTTGGAGTTGCATTTTTTGTTTCTTTGATTTTTGCTTTTCCAACCATTCTTGCAAAACTCCCTTTTAAACTAGATTTGCCATTTATCTCCACAGCGCAACCGACAAGGTTGATATTTATCACCGATTTTTCCTTAAGTATTTTAGCAGCATTGGGTTTGGATTATTTCATTTTCTTAAAGAACAAAAAACAGGCTTTATATATTTTGGGATTATTCTCCATTTTTTTTGCTTTAATTTGGGGGTTTGTTTTAATTTCTCATGGTAATTTAATTTCTTTGGAAAATCTTAAGGTTGCAAAGCAAAATCTTGTTTTTCCAACAATTCTTTTTTTAATTATTTCTTTTTTAATATTTGTTTATATATTTTATCCGGAAAAAAACAAATATAAACAAAGAGCTGTACTTTTTTTAATTTATGGGTTAATTATCTTAACCGTTGTCGATCTTTTTAGATTCGGTTGGAAATTTGAGCCTTTTACTAAGAAAGAATATCTTTTTCCGGAAACTAAAGTAACAACTTTTTTGCAAAATCAAAAACAACCTTTTAGGATTATGTCAACAGAGTCAAGAATTTTTCCCCCAAATTTTTCCATTATGTATAAAATACAAACTCTTGATGGATACGATCCTTTATATCTTCAGAGGTATGGTGAGCTTATGGCGGCGTCAGGCAGGGGAGTACCGGATATAAAACCTCCCTTTGGTTTTAACAGAATAATTACTCCTAAAGATCCATTATCAAGAATATACGATCTTTTAGGAGTAAAATATGTTTTAAGCTTGGAAGATCAAAAAAATAAAAAATTAAATCTGGTTTTTACAGACGGATTTGTTAAAGTTTACGAAAATAGCGCTGTTTTACCGAGAGCATTTTTTGTAAATAATACTTTGATTATTAACTCCAAACAGAAAGCAATAGATGCTTTATTTGATTTAAATTATCCATTAAATAAAAGGGCAGTAGTTGAGGAGGTTAGCGATAAGAATGTATTTCAATCCGAATGGGATCTTGGCAAAGTAAATTTTCTGAATTACCAAGAAAATAGAATACTGCTTAAAACAATCATTCCCGGCAAAGGTTTTCTGGTCTTAACCGACAGTTACTATCCTACTTGGCACGCAAAAATAGATGGAGTAGAAACAAAAATATATCTTACGGATTTTAATTTTAGAGGTATAATTGTTCCAAAAGGAAAACACGAAATAGAATTCTACGATAAACTTTTTTAAATATGAATATCAGTATAGTTATACCTAACTATAACGGGGCAAAATTATTAGAAAAAAATTTGCCAAAAGTTTTTGAAGCGGCAAGTTTTTATAGAAAAGGTAAAGTAGAGATTATCATTGTTGATGATGCTTCTACGGATAATTTTCTGGATGTTATTAAAGACAAAAATGTAGTTATCATTAAAAATGAAAAAAACCTAGGCTTTTCTTCAACGGTACGTAAAGGAGTTGAAAATGCAAAAGGAAAAATTGTAGTTTTATTAAATACAGATATCATTCCGGAAAAGAATTTTATTGAGCCGTTGATTAAGCATTTTAATGATGAGTCAGTTTTTGCGGTAGGTTGTATGGACAAAAGCATTGAAAACGGAGAGACTGTTTTAAGAGGAAGAGGAATTGGTAAGTGGGAGAAGGGATTTTTGGTTCATAAAAAAGGAGAAATAGGTAAAGCAAATACTCTATGGGTGAGTGGAGGAAGCGGAGCATTTAGAAAATCGATTTGGAATAAACTTGGAGGATTTAATGAGCTTTATAACCCCTTTTACTGGGAAGATATTGACCTTTCCTATAGAGCGCTAAAGTCAGGATATAAAGTTTTGTTTGAAAAAAGAAGCGTTGTCTATCATAAACATTCCGAGGGAGCAATAAAAACTCGCTATTCCGAATTTAAAATAAAAACAATAGCATACAGAAATCAGTTTATTTTTGTCTGGGAGAATGCAACAGACATCAGTCTTCAATTTCTGCATGTTTTTTGGTTACCATACCATTTTTTAAAGGCTCTTATTCGGCTGGATATGCCATTCTTTATTGGATTTATTAGGGCTTTAATTTTGCTTCCTAAAATCCTAACATCAAGTTTTAAAGCACAGAAGATGTTTATAAAAACTGATTACGAGGCTATAAAAGAATTTATAAAATGACCATTCGATACTTCGGTTAAGCTAAGTACCGTACTGAGCCTGCCGAATGTACGACCTTGCTCAGGATCATAATGAGCTAATCGAATCTATGAAATTATCTATTATAGTCCCTGTGTTTAACGAAGAAAAAACAGTTCCAGAGCTTTTAAAAAGAGTAGAACGACTTAGAATCGATGGAGTTGATAAAGAAGTTATAGTAGTAGATGACGGATCAAGCGACCATTCGGCCACAAATATCAAAAATCAAATATCGAATATCTCCACCAGAGGCGGATCGTTCTCTGAACGAAAAAATATCAAATTAGTCATCCATAAGAGCAATATGGGAAAGGGCGCGGCAATCTCAACAGGAATTAAAAATTCAACGGGAGATTACATAATAATTCAGGATGCGGATTTAGAGTATGACCCCTTGCAGATTAGGGATCTTGTAAAACCAATACGGGAAGGGAAGGCAAAAGTTGTGTATGGTACAAGACTTAATAGACTCCCCAATTTAAAAAGGGATGAAAAAAGTAGTCTATTTCTCTTGCATTATTTTGGGAATAGGTTTCTGAGTTTAATTACCAGTATTTTGTATGGACAATGGATTACAGATATGGAAACTTGCTATAAGCTATTTCCAAGGAAAGCTGTTGAGGAAATGAACCTTTCTGCAAAAAGATTTGATTTTGAACCGGAGATAACGGCAAAATTATTAAAAAAAGGATATAAAATACTTGAAGTACCCATCACTACAAAACCAAGAGGATATGATGAGGGAAAAAAACTTAACACAATTAAGGATGGATCTATTGCACTTTGGACTCTACTTAAATATAGATTTGCAAATTAATGAAAAAAAGTTTACTTTTTCTTTTTTTAATTATAGTTCTTGCTTTTTTCCTGCGTTTTTTTCAACTTGGACAAAATCCGCCGAGTCTTACATGGGATGAAGCGGCTTGGGGGTACAATGCCTACTCTATAGGGATTGATGGGAAGGATGAGTTCGGAAGGTTCCTGCCTTTGGATTATTTAGAATCTTTTGGAGATTTTAAACCTCCGGTTTATGCTTATTTAGATGTGTTGCCTATTAAAGTTTTAGGACTTAACGAATTTTCGGTTAGATTTCCTTCTGCTCTGTTTGGGGTATTAACCGTTATAGCAGCGTACTTTCTCGTAAAACGAATTTTCTGGAAATCAAAATTAAAAGAATCATATGCTTTAATGTCAGCGTTAATACTTGCCATTTCCCCTTGGCATATCATGCTGTCCCGCGCTGCTTTTGAGGCAAATGTAGCGACCTTCTTCATAGTCCTTGGCGTATGGGCTTTTTTGGCAGGAGTGCAGAATAGAAAAGGGTTCCTTATTATCTCTGCATTATCTTTTGCATTGTCCTTCTATGCTTTTAATACAGCAAGAATTGTCTCTCCATTATTAGTTTTGATTCTAGTTTTTTTCTTGCGAAAAGAACTATTTGCAAGAAAAAAAGAGGCTATTGTTGCAGTATTCATAGGTCTTATAATTTTTATACCGATATCAAAATTTCTTATTAGTCCCCAAGCACGTCTAAGATTTAAAGAAGTTAATATCTTTTCAGACATAAATGTAGTTAAAACAGCAAATCAAGAAATCCAAAATGATAATAATGCTTTTTGGTCAAATTTAATTCATAATAGGCGATTATTATATGCTCTGGATTATACCAAGCATTATTTCGACAACTTAAGCCCAAGCTTCCTTTTTATAAAAGGAGACGGAAATCCTAAATTTTCTACTCAAAATGTCGGACAAATGTATGTATGGGATATTCCGTTTTTTTTAATAGGTGCTTTTCTTATCTTTAGACGGAAAGAAGGTTATTGGTGGCTAGTTCCTTTGTGGCTTACAATAGGAATAATTCCCGCTGCAGCAGCAAGGGAAACTCCGCATGCTTTAAGAATTGAGACTGTCTTGCCAACATTTCAGATCCTCACAGCATACGGATTTGTTCAGTTGTGTGAAAAAATCAGCAAATATAGATACTTAATACGTACTACTTTATACTTATTGCTTTTTTTAAACTTTCTTTATTTTTACCACGACTATTTAGTTCACTATCCAAGAATATATTCTGGAGAATGGCAATATGGATATAAAGATTCTATAGATTATGTTAAATCTGTTCAAGATAAATACGATAAGATACAAATAACCAATTCGCTTGGAAGACCTTATATTTATTACCTTTTTTACACAAGAACCGATCCAAATTACTTTAGAAAAACATCAATAGCTAAAAGAGATGCGTTCGGTTTTGTATATGTAGAGCAATTAGGAAAATATGTTTTCCCCAAAGATTATAGTTATTCATTAAATAAAAAAATTCTTTATATAAATACTCCTTATAATTTGCCAAAAAACATAAAAATTTTGAAGACCTTCGGTTTGCTAAACGGACAGGCAGTGTTGGTTGCATACACACATGATTAATAATAAAAAGATATTTTGGATTTTGCTTGCAATAATAATTTTTGCTTCGGTTTTGAGACTTTGGCAATTAAGCAAGGTTCCGCCTTCACCGGACTGGGATGAAGCTGCTTTAGGATACGACGCCTATTCAATTCTTCATACGGGTCGGGATCAATTCGGAAAATTTTTGCCTGTTATTCTTCGCTCATTCGACGACTATAAACCTGCTTTATATGCTTATCTTACTATTCCTTCAATTTTAATATTTGGCTTAAATACTTTTGCCGTAAGATTCCCGTCTGCATTATTTGGAATAATATCTGTTATCGCAGTTTTTTTTCTTATTCGCGAGTTATTTAAGGAATATAAATACCGTGATTATCTCTCTCTTCTTTCAAGTTTTCTTTTGGCGATATCTCCTTGGTCTATTCAATTTTCAAGAGTAGGGTTTGAGTCTAATGTCGGAGCTACTTTGAATATGCTTATGGTTTTATTTTTCCTCAAAGGGCTTAAAAAACCCTGGCTACTGAGTCTGTCGGTATTTTTCGCAGGTCTTTGTATATACACATATCAGAGTGAGAAAGTTTTTACTCCTCTTCTTGTTCTTGCAATAGCCATAATTTTTTGGAAAAAATTATTTGCCATTAACAAAAAATATATCTTATCTGCTGTTATTTTAGGAATTATTGTTGTGGTTCCCATGGCGCTATACATATTGGGTAATAGAGCTGCGCTTTTAAGAGTTACGGGAACAAGTGTTTTTTCCAGTCAAACAGAATTGTTAAAGACAAATATACAAAAATTAGAGCAAGATAAATTAAATAACGATAAAATAGGCTCGCTACTTGATAACAGAAGACTTGTTTACGGAGAAACGATAGTTTCTGGCTATATTTCTCATTTTGATTTAAATTGGTTGTTTGTTACGGGAGACATATCAAGACATCATGCTCCTAACATGGGACTTTTATATCTTTTTGAATTTCCGTTTATTTTGTTAGGTATATATTTTTTAATTTTTGGGGAGTTTGATAAAAAAACAAAATTTTTAATCTTCTCGTGGTTTTTAATTGCTCCTATTCCTGCATCTATAACAAGCGGTGTGCCTCATGCAGTCAGAACTTTTAATTTTCTTCCAACATGGCAAATATTTGCAGCGTTAGGAATCTTATCGACATTTATTTTTATTAATAAGTATAAGAATATTAAATGGTTTTTTTATTTTGTGTTTGGATTAATGTTTATTTTTAATTTTTCTTATTATTTCAATCAATATTTTGTTCAGCAAAATTATTATAATTCCCATGATTGGCAGTATGGGTATCAACAGGCAGTTGATGAAGTTTTATTAGTTAAAGATAAATATAAAGAAATAGTCGTATCAGACAATCAGCCAATGGATAAATCCTATATGTTTTTTTTATTTTATCTTAAATATCCGCCTCAAGATTATCAAAAAATAGGAGAGTATAGCTCAGGAGGTTATGCAGTACATCATTCATTCGGGAAGTATACCTTCAAGCCCATAAATTGGAGCAGGGACTCGGCAGATAAAAATGTATTATATGTCGGAACGCCTTCAGAGATTCCAAAGGGCGCGTCTGTTATAAAAACAATATACAATCTAGACGGGTCGGAGGCTATAAAAATCGCCGGAACATGAAACTTAAAAGTTTGAAATTATCATATTTTTTAAAAAAAGAGCTTTTAGTCCTTTATGTCATAATTTTGGTCGGATCCTTCTTACGCTTACAGGGTGTTCTCACAAATTCTTTTGCCTTTACTTATGACGTAGGAAGGGATATGCTTGCCCTTTGGAATATTGCCTATCTTCATAAAGTTCCTCTTATCGGAGCAACTACGGGTCTTTCGGGAATATTCTATGGACCATGGTGGTACTATATGCTAACTCCATTTTTTATAATATTTTCCGGCAGCCCGCAGGGAATCGCATTAACAATGTCTTTAGTCGGAATACTGACTATAATGTCTGGATTTATTTTGGGAAAAAAAATAGAAGGAAGCTTCCTCGCTCTTCTAATCTCGTCAATAATAAGCGTCTCACCTGTAATGGTTTTTCTTTCTTCTCAGATATGGAGTCCCAACATAGTGCCTTTATTTGTAGTCCTTGTTTTACTTGTTTTACTCAAAATCTATCTACCGGGTAAAAAAAATAAATCCAAATATTATTTCCTGCTGGGTCTTATTCTCTCTTTAATTATAGATTTAGAAATAGTCTTTGGATTTTTAATATCTATTGGAATTATTCTTTCAGTTATTTTTACAGTAAAAAGAAAAATATCTATTAAGTCTATATTTTATTTTACTTTTGGTGGACTGATTATTCTTGCTCCTAGAATATTTTTTGAAATAAGACATCAGTTTATAATGACAAAATCTTTTATAAATTTTTTCTGGAGCGGAAATTCATCGCATGGGGTATCAGCAGTTCTAGACACTCTCATAAGTCGATTAAATATTCTTTTTGATCAGTTTACCTCTACGCTTGCAGCTGAAAATAAATTTATTGGTTTAGCTATTTTGTTATTTATTTCATTTACTTTTTTGTTTTTATATAGAAAAACAGACGTTTTAATTAAAAATTTTATCAATACTTCGGTAATAGTAATAGCTACCTTTTTATTAGGAACAATATTTTTTAGCCATGACGTTTGGCCACATTATTTAGTTGGAATTCCTGTTTTTTATATTCTGCTTTTTAGTATTAGTTTGTATCTTTTATCTAAAAAATTATCAAACAATTTAGTTTCAGCTTTAATTCTATTAATTGTTGTTGTTATAAACCTTAGCCCCGTTAATCTAATACAAAGTTTAAATAGACCTTTATGGGAAGGAGATGCTGCGGTTTACAGAAATCAATTGGCAGTTATTGATTACATCTACAGCGATGCAAACGGAAGAAAATTTAAGTATATAGTTTATACCCCTCCAGTCCACGATTACACGTATCAATACCTTTTTAAATGGTACGGCCCAAAAAAATATAATTATTTGCCAAGCAGTCAGGCAAACCTTGCCTATTTTGTCTTAGAGCCAGACATTCAATATCCCTCAAGGCTTATAGATTGGCTAAAGCAAAGAAGGGCAGATGGAAAAGTAATAAAATCGAAAACAGTAAGAGGGGGAATTGTAGTTCAAACGAGAACGCACTAACTTATGAAGAAATTTAAAAAATATTACAAATTATTTTTGAAAAATAAATTTTTAATAATTGTTTTTGTAATTTTTCTTTTTGAACTTTTTTTAAGAACTTATCAACTTGATTTTAAAAATCCTTTCGGCTATGACCAGGTTGATAATGCATGGGTTGCAAAAAACTTAATTGTTAATCAAAAATATCCTTTTGTCGGTATGGTTGCTAAGACAAGCAGCGGTATTTTTATTGGTCCTTTATATTATTATTTTATTTCATTTTTTTATTGGATTTTTAACCTAAATCCAATTGCATCTCAAATAGCTGGTGTTATCAGTAACTTATTTACTTTCGGAGTCATATTTTATGTAACTAAAAAACTTTTTTCTAAAGAAGTAGTAATTATTGCTTTATTATTAAATACATTTAACTTTCACGTAATGATTTTTGATACCGTGCAATGGCCTGTTCAGTTGTTGCCTAGTGTTTCATTAATAATATTTTATCTTTTGTATAAAGTAATTACAGGAGATGTAAAAAAACTTATTTTTTTGGCAATAACAGTTGGAATTGCATTTAACCTTCATTTTACTGCTATATTCTTTCCAATAATTATAATTTTGTCTTTACCGTTTTTTCCAAGAAATAAAGAAACATTAAAGTATATTTTCCTGTCTTTGCCATTTTTTATCATCTGGTTAGTACCAAATATAATTTATTCATTAACCAATAAAACCGCTAATCCAACAGCAACATCATATTTTTCAACTTATTATCACGGTTTTCATTTAAGAAGAGTTGTTCAGATTGCAGGGGACGGTCTAATTCAATTTAACTCTTATTCATTCTTGGATAAATTAACCCCTTTAAAGTTCATAGCAGTACCCTTGTTTTTCCTGCTTTATTTATATAAGTCAATTTCCAGAAAAAAATTAATTTTTTGCTATCTTGTTTTACTATGGTTTGTAGCTCCTTGGTTTGTTTTTGCTACTTATAGCGGAGAAATAAGCGATTATTATTTTTCTATTAACAGATTTATAGCTCTTCTTATCATTTCTTATTTTTTTGCAAGAGTGTGGATGATTAACAATATTATTCCTAAACTCGTAATTATAATAGTATTATTCTGTATTGCTGTTATAAGTGTAATTGCTTATCTTCCCTATAAGGATGCAGGCTTGGCAGAAAGAGAAAAAACAGTATTGGATGCAATTGAGCAGGGTAGAAGAATTGGGTTTCAGCAGGGAGTTCCGGAAAGCTATTTATACTATTATTTTATGCGACAGAAAGGTGTTGATGTTTATGATTCCAAAGAAAAATAAACTGTTTTTATTAGTTTTTTTAATTCTTTCTGTATTTCCGGTATTAAGTTTATTCCATCCGGGTTTGCCTTTAACTCATGATGGACAGGATCATGTTGCAAGAATTGCAAATTTTTATAGCAATTTACAGGAAGGAAGTATTATACCTCGATGGGCTGGCAATCTTAATTGGGGATACGGACATCCAATTTTAGAATTTTTATATCCATTGCCTTCATACATGGCTTCATTTTTTCACTTTGTAGGTTTTTCTTTGGTCGATTCAGTAAAAATTGTTTTTGGCTTAGGAATGATTTTGTCACTGCTTTTTATGTATCTTTGGCTTGTTTCTTTTTTAGGCGAAATCCCTGCGGTTTTAGGCGCTATTTTATACACTTATGCTCCCTATAGATTTGTTGACTTATATGTCAGAGGAGATATCGGAGAAAATTTGGCATTTGCATTTATTCCCCTTACGCTTTACTTTTTATATAAACTATATAAGGATCAAAAATATAAATATTCTATCTTTGGAGCTATATCCTTGGCTTTTCTGATTTTATCCCACAACGCAATAAGCTTAATGTTAATGCCGTTTATTCTTGTTTATTGTTTCTATCTTATTTGGTTATCGAAGTTTAATAAATACTTAATACTTAATACTTTATTCTTAATACTGATTGGTTTTTCGCTTTCTTCTTTTTTCTGGCTGCCTGCGCTTTTTGAAGGGAAATATACTTTAAGAAATATAGTTACGAAAGGAACATACATACAAAGCTTCGCAACATTTAAAAATTTAGTTTATGGACCATGGAGTTTTGGAGGAACAGGACAATTTACTGTTCAGCTTGGTGTTGCTTCATGGATATCGATATTTTTTTCCCCTTTTGTACTTTTCTATTTACATAAAAAGAAAAATAAAAATTACATTTTAACTTTAAGTTTAATTATATTTACTTTTTTTGCGATTTTCTTAATGCTTGACCAGTCCAGTTTTATCTGGTCAAGATTTATTCTTCTTCAAAACTTTCAATTCCCCTGGCGTTTTTTAGCAGTAACAGTTTTTACGACTTCTGTTTTGGTAGCATATCTTATCTCTACGATTCCAAATAAATTTAAAAAATATATTTTTGTTTTACTTCTTTTAATTATTTTGTTTCAAAGTAAAGACTATATAAAGGCAAACGGGTATCTATCAAAAAAAGATAGTTTTTTTAGCGGTATTTATAAAAGTACAACTGATACCGGAGAAAGTTCACCGGTTTGGTCTGTTAGATTTATGGAAAAAGGGCCAAAAGCATATTTGGATGTTATTGATGGAGATGCAAAAATAAAAAATCTTCAAAGAAGTTCAACTTACCATAAATATACAATTGATGTCTTTAAACCAACTTTATTTGAAGAAAATACTTTATATTTTCCGGGTTGGGAAATAAAAGCAAATGGAATGCCACAAAATATAGAGTTTCAAAATAAAGATTACAAAGGCTTAATGACATTTCATTTAGCTAAAGGAAGCTATATAGTTGAAGCCATATATAAAGAAACAAAGATCAGGGCGCTATCCGATGCCATATCTACAGTAGTTAGTCTCAATATAATAGGTTTTTTATTGTTTAAGTTTGTAAAAGCGAGGCTTTCTTAGTATCATCATCCTATGAGAAAAACTCTTTCCGTTGTTCTTGCCGTTTATAATGAAGAAAATAATCTTGCCGCATGCCTTGATAGTATAAAATATATTGCCGATGAGATTGTTGTAGTGGATGGTTCATCAAAAGACAAAACGGTTGATATTGCTAAAAAATTTGGAGCAAGGGTTAAAATTACAACAAACAAACCTATTTTTCATATTAACAAACAAATGGCAATTGATATGGCAACAAAAGATTGGGTGCTTCAGCTGGATGCAGACGAAAGAGTTACCGAAAAACTTCGCGAAGAAATTATTTCCAAAATAAATCAGGAAGATAATATAAATGGATATTGGTTGCCGAGAAAAAATTGGTTTTTGGGACGATTTCTAATGAAGGGCGGACAATATCCGGATTACACCTTAAGACTATATAAAATAGGTAAGGGAAGACTTCCTCAAAAAGATGTTCACGAACAGGCGGAAGTAGATGGCAAAGTATCTTATATTAAGAACCCACTTCTGCATTATCCATATAAAAATTTTAACGATTACATTTTTAAATGGAATAGATATACCAATCTTATTGCTACTCAGACTAAAGAAAAGATAGAAAATAAAAATATTGTTTCAAGGATATTTTTTGGAATCGGACTTCTATTTACAAAACCTTTATATTGGTTCTTTATAGCTTACATAAGGCACAAGGGTTTTATGGATCTTTGGCCGGGATTTGTGTTTTCTCTTTTTTCTTCTCTTCGATTTCCTGTATCATACATTAAGTATCTTTTTTTATGAATGTTCTCGTTACTGGTGGTGCCGGATATATAGGTAGCATTACTGTTAGAAGACTGCTCGAAAAAAACTATAACGTCACTGTTGTTGATAATTTAGTGCACGGAAATAAAAATTCTGTTTCATGCGAACTCCTAATTGGAGACCTTACTGATGAGACTTTTTTATCTAGTAAATTAGGCAATAGAACCTTTGATGCCGTTATTCATTTTGCTGCCTATGCTTTGGCTGGTGAGTCAATGAAAGATCCCCATAAATATTTTCATAATAATATCTTAGGAGGATTAAACCTTTTAGAATTTATGCGAAAAGGAAATATTAATAAAATTATTTTTTCTTCTACTTGTGCTATTTTTGGTACTCCAAATAAAATGCCTGTATCAGAAAATTTAGAAAAAAAACCCGAGAGCGTGTATGGAGAATCAAAGCTTATGTTTGAGAATATATTGTCCTGGTACGATAAAATTTATAACATAAAGTACATAAACTTACGCTATTTTAATGCAGCAGGTGCGTCTTTAGACGGAAACTTGGGAGAAAACCACGATCCTGAGACACATATTGTTCCGCTTGCTATTGCGGCGGCACTTGGTAGGAGTGATAAATTTACTCTATTTGGGGATGATTATTCAACAAAAGATGGTACATGTGTCAGGGATTATATCCATGTTGAGGATTTAGCAACAGTTCATATACAAGCATTAAGCAATCTAAATGAAAATAATCAAAGCGATAGTTTTAATATAGGTGCAGGATATGGCTATACAAATAGGGAGGTTATTGAAATGGTTAAGAAAGTAAGCGGAGTAGATTTTTCTATTGAGGTATCCCATAGAAGAGCCGGTGATCCTTCACAAATTTTTGCAGACAACAAAAAAGCGAAAGAAAAATTAGGATTTGCTCCAAAGTTTTCAGATTTAGAAAATATTGTTAAGACTGCGTGGCAATGGCATAAAAAAAATAGATGATGAACATTGCAATAGATATTTCTCCAATTGAAGGTAAATCATCTTTGCAGCACAGAGTGAGGGGAACAGGTTTTTATATCAATAATTTAAAAAGATCGTTGATTAAGTATTTTCCAGATAATAAGTATATCTTTTTTACCCGTGGACAAAAATTACCCAAAGATACAGATTTAGTCCATTATCCTTACTTCGAACCTTTTTTTCTAACTCTCCCAGTGTCTAATAAAAATCCTTTCGTTGTGACCGTTCACGATTTGACTCCCCTAGTCTTTCCAAAATATTTCCAAAAAGGAGTAAGAGGGAGCTTTAAATGGCTAATTCAAAAAGTTTCTTTGAGAAAAGCAGATTTAATAATTTCCGATTCACTTTCTTCAAAAAAAGACATAATTAAATTTACGGGTATAAAAGAAAATAAAATTAACGTTATTTATTTGGCAGCAGGAGAAAATTTTAAGAAATTGGAAATTGGAAATTGGAAATCGGAAATTAAGAGAAAATACAATCTGCCAGATCGCTTCCTCTTGTATGTGGGGGATGTTACATGGAATAAAAATCTTCCAAGATTAGTAGAGGCTACAAAAAAATCAAAAATACCATTAGTTATGGTTGGAAAGGCTCTTGTCTCAGAGGATTTTGATAAAAAAAATCCTTGGAATCAGGACTTGGTAACTATTCAAAATAGTGTTAAGGAAGATAAAAATATTATTCTTCCTGGTTTTGTTGAAACAGAAGATTTAGTAGCATTATATAATTTGGCAACCGTGTTTGTGATGCCAAGTATGTATGAGGGATTCGGGCTGCCGATCTTAGAAGCAATGGCATGCGGTTGCCCCGTTATAACTACTAAAGAAGGATCAATACCGGAAGTAGCAGGAGATTCAGCTTTTTATGTGAACGCATATAGTTTAGATGATATGGCAGATGGAATAAAAAAAGTATTTAACGATGAGAAATTGCAAAAAATATTATCTCAAAAAGGATTGCTTCAAGCCAAAAAATTTTCTTGGGAAAAAACCGCAGAGGAAACAATAAAAGTATATGAGAAAGTTTTACAACATGAAGGATAAAATCCTCTTAATTAGCAAAAAATTCATTAGACACGATCTGATTAGCGGTAGCATTTTTATTTTTATTGGCGTCATAGTTTCAAGTTTTCTTTCTTTTATTTTAAATCTATTTTTAGTAAGAAGTTTTACCGCTGCCGATTATGGAACATACGCTAGTCTTTTATCGCTTTTTACTCTTGCTGTAATTCCGGCACAATCATTGGTCACAATAATAGTTAGATTTGCAGGGGATTTTTTTGCAAAGGATAAATTTGATGAAGCAAAAAACTTATATATTAAATTATTGCGATTCTTGGTTGTTCTTTCTCTTTTTATTTTTCTTGGATTTGCAGCTTCCTCAGTCTTTCTAAGGCAATTCTTACGTCTTGATAATTCTTGGTATATAGTTCAAGTCGGTTTTATAACGAGCCTTTCCTATATGGCAGTTCTAAACACTGCTTTTTTGCAGAGCCTTCTCAAATTTCCATTTATATCTTTTTCTACTATCCTAGGATCTGTTTTAAGAATTATAATAGCAATAGTTTTGGTAATGCTTGGATTTAAGGTGTTCGGTGCCCTGTGGGCAGTTTTCTTAGCATTCCTTGTGTCTTTTTTAATATCTTTTCTCCCTCTACGTTTTTTAATTGTAAAAAAACTTTCTAAGAATATAAATTTCCCTCTAAAAGATATAGTAAAGTATGCTTTGCCTGCATCTATTGCTATTTTGTCTCTAAATTCATTTATTTCAGTCGATGTTATTTTGGTCAAACATTTTTTTAACGCTCAGGATGCGGGTTTATATGGAGGACTTTCTCTTGTGGGCAAGGTAATTTTTTATTTTACCGGACCGATATCCTCTGTTATGTTCCCGCTTCTTATTAAAAGACACAGCACGGGACAGAGTTTTAACTCTCTTTTTTATTTGGCAGTTTTTTTGGTAACTATTCCTTCTATTTTTATAGTTGCATTTTACTACGTTTTTCCGCTTATTAGTATAAATTTTTTTCTGGGAGGACACGAATATGTAAAAGTCTCTCCATATCTGGGAAGATACGGACTTTTTATTATGGTTTTTAATATATTAAATGTATTTGTAAATTTCTTCCTATCAATTAAAAAAACAAAAATATTTTTTGTAGTAGGGGTAGGTGCTTTGTTTCAGATGGTTCTGATATCATTTTTCCACAAAACCTTCTTTCAAGTAATTAATGTTTCTCTATCGGTATCGTTATTGGTTCTTATTATTCTTCTCTTATTGTATATAAAGGAATATGGAAGTCTTAAAAAGATCAAAAGCATCGTTCCTTTTATATCTTATTCTCAATAAGGCTCTTGTTGAAAGACGCCTTATTTTGGTATCATTTATCAATGATAGAGCTTATTGATTTAAAAAATAAAGAAAATGTAAAACTAATTAAAGATGTTATCGTTTATCCTCTTAAAGTAAATAGGGATGAATCGGGGATTTTAGTTGAAACGCTCCGGAAAGACTGGTCATTAATTTATGGAGGAGAGAGAGAATTTTCAATGCAGTATTTCTCTGTTACCAATCCCGGAATTGCTCGTGACGAAAATGTCTGGCATTATCATCCGATTGCCCAGGAAGATAGATTTCTGGTTGCATATGGAGAAATTGTTACGGCTGTTGCAGATAATAGGGAAAATTCCGAAACGTTTGGTCTTTTAAACCTTTTTCACATGCAGGCAGATCAAAATCCTTACATCTTACTAATTCCCAAAAAAACATTACACGGTTTTATGGTAGTTTCTAAAACGCCGGCGGTTTTACTTAATTTTCCAACAGCGCTATATAATCCTGAAGAAGAAAACAGAGTTTCGCATAGTGACGCTCAAATAAAATTCCCTGACGGATCCATGTTTTGCTGGGAAGATATCAGAAAACTCTTCAATCCCTAATGTCTAAAATTAAACTTCTTTCATTAATAATTCCTGCCTATAAGCAAGAAAAAACTATTGTCAAAGATATTGAAAATATAGATAAAATTTTATCATCTTTGCCTTTTCCGCACGAATTA
>Ga0209515_10003255_pt1 | contig 23625 bp, 28 predicted proteins | sample Subgroupgradi54m_FD_187454 | JGI IMG/M metagenome (GOLD analysis project Ga0209515, IMG submission 187454) | Subsurface groundwater microbial communities from S. Glens Falls, New York, USA - GMW60B uncontaminated upgradient, 5.4 m (SPAdes)... ... | reverse complement strand
CGGCGAGATGCAGGAGTTTTTGGACGAGCCGGTGACGTTCCTCGGCGGTCGCTTCGGGGGCGGCAAGTTCAAGATGAACCTCCACCACGGGATGCACTTCGTCAACACCAAGAACTTCAGGCCGGACGGTCCGCCGATCTGGAAGGACCTGCCCGCGCTCCCGGAGGGCTGAGCCATGCCAAGCGACGAGACGCGCCGGATGCTGAAGGTGTTCGGGGTTGCCGTGACGGCTTACGAAGACGCGGTGGAAAAGGGGGCGCCGCCCGCGGAGGTCTCCAAGGCCGAGGCGGAGGTCCGCACCCGTCTTCAGGAAGTCGCCGGGCTGATCGAGCGCCTCCGCGCCAAGAAGAAGTGATGCTCGGCCCGGTGACCGACGCCTCGGGCGTCGTCTTCGCGGCCTCCGCCTCCCCGCGGCGGATCGTCTCCCTGATCCCCTCGGTCACGGAGACCCTCTTCATGCTCGGCCTCGGCGACGCCGTGGTCGGGCTCACGACGTTCTGAGTCGAGCCGCGGGAGGCGGTCGCCTCCAAGATCAAGATCGGCGGCGAGAAGAACCCGAAGCTGGACCTGATCCGGTCGCTCTCCCCCGATCTCGTGCTGGCGAACGTCGAGGAGAACCTGAAGGAGCACGTGGAGGCGCTCCGCGCCTGGGGGATCCCGGTCTTCGTCCAGTACCCGCGCACCGTCGCCGAGGGGATCCGGATGGTGGAGGAGCTGGGGGCGATCACGGGGACCGAGGAGCGGGCGCGGGAGATCACCGCGCCGCTCTGGGCGCTCTACCGCCAGGGCGAGCGGCTCGGAGAGACGCGGAGGCGAGCGCGGGTCTTCTGCCCGATCTGGCGCAATCCCTACATGACGATCAACCGCGACACCTACGTGCACGACATGCTGGCGCTCGTCGGCGGGGACAACGTCTTCGCGGAGCGATCGGAGCGCTACCCGGAGGTCACGCTGGACGAGGTGGCGGCGGCCCGTCCGGAGGTCGTCCTGCTCCCCGACGAGCCGTACCGCTTTCGAAAGGTCCACGTGCAGGACTTCACCCCCTACGCCGACGTGCCGGCGGTCCGGGACGGGCGGATCCACCTGGTGGACGGTAAGCTCCTCGCCTGGCACGGGCCCCGCATCGGCGAGGCCCTCCAGATGCTGCCGTCGCTACTCCACCTCTAGGATCATCTCGATCTCGACGGGGACCCCCAGGGGGAGCTCGGCCATCCCGACGGCCGAGCGCGCGTGACGGCCCGCCTCGCCGAAGACTTCCACCATCAGGTCCGAGAAGCCGTTGACGACCTTCGGATGGTCGGTGAAGCCCTCGGCGGACGCGACCATGCCGAGGACCTTCACCACGCGCTTGACCTTGTCGAGGCTGCCGAGCGCCGTCCGGACGGTGGCGAGGGCGTTCAGCCCGACCTCGCGGGCCATCTTGTAGCCGTCCTCGACGGAGAGCTCGCGGCCGAGCTTGCCGCGGGACAGCGGCTTGCCGTCGCGGATCGGCACGTGGCCGGCGAGGAAGAGGAGGGTGCCGACGCGGACGAACGGGATGTAGTTCGCCACCGGCGTGACCTGGGGAGGCAAGGTGATGCCGAGCTGCTTCAGCTTTGCTTCCGCGCCCATGAAGCGATCCTCCTGGTTGGATGACGTTGTCAGACCGCCAGGTACTTGCGCACGACCTCCTCGTTGGCGCAGAGCGCCTCGAGCTGCCCCGAATAGCCGATCCTCCCTTTCTCCATGATGTAGCCGCGGTCGGCCACGCGTCGGGCGAACTTCACGTTCTGGTCGGCGATGAGGAGCGTGATCCCTTCGAGCCGGATCTGGCCGATAGCCTCGACGAGCGTCCTGACCATCAGCGGGCTCAAGCCTTCGGAAGGTTCGTCGAGCAGGAGGAGAGTCGGGTTCCCCATGAGGGCTCGGCCGAGGGCCAGCATCTTCTGCTCACCGCCGGAGAGCCCGCCGCCACGGTTCCCGCTGAGTTCCCTCAGGACCGGAAACAGCTCGTGCACCCGCCTGATCGTCCATCGCCCGTCCCGGCGGATCACGCGGTGAGCGATTTCCAGATTTTCCGCCACCGTGAGATCCGGGAAGATCCGCCGGTCGTCGGGGACGTAGCCGATCCCGAGGCGCGCGATCTCAAACGGCTGACGACCGGCGATCTCCTTGTCGTTGAACGTGACCCGGCCGCTGCGCGGAGGGGTCAGCCCCATGATGCTTCGGAGCGTCGTGGTTTTCCCGGCGCCGTTTCGGCCGAGGAGGCACACGACCTCCCCCGCCTCCACGTCCAGAGAGATCCCCTGGATCACGAGGCTTCCGCCGTAGGCGCTGACGAGGTCCCGCACGGAGAGGATCATGCCCAGGCCTCCTCGCCCAGATAGACCTCCCGGACCTCGCGGTTCTCCCGGACCTCGGCCGGCGACCCTTCGGCCAGCACCCGTCCTCGGTTCATGACCACGATCCAGGTCGCCAGCGAGAACACGACGTCCATATCGTGCTCGACGATAGCGAAGGTGGTGTGGCGCTCGACGGACAGCGTGCGGATCAGCTCGAGCACCCTCGCTCGCTCGATCGGGGTCAGCCCGGAAGAGGGTTCGTCGAGGAAGCAGAGCTCGGGAGCCGGCGCGATGGCGATCCCGAGCTCGAGCAGGCGCTGGTCGCCGTGCGACAGGGCTCCCGCCGGGATGTTCTGCTGATCCCCGAGGCCGACGTCCCGGAGGATCCGCACCGCCTCCGCGAGCCCTTCGGTTTCGCGTTCCAGCCTGGAAAAAGGCACTAGGGTGCGGCGGCGCCGGGCGAGGACGGGCACGAGAACGTTCTGGAGGACCGAGAGGCGCGGAAAGATGTTCATGATCTGAAAGGATCGGGACACGCCCTTCCGGACCCGGTCGTGAGTGGCGAGATGCGTGATCGCCTCGCCTTTGAAGTGGATCGCCCCGGCGTCGGGGGAGAGCGCCCCGGTCGCCAGGTTGATGAGCGTCGTCTTGCCCGCGCCGTTGGGTCCGATGATGGCGGTGAGTCGGCCCGCGGGGAGCGTCAGGTCCACTCCGTCCACCGCCGCGAAGTTGCCGAAGCTCTTGTGGATGCCCTGGAGCCTCAGGAGGTCGCTCATGTGGCTTCCGGCCGGGCGGGGGCGTCGCCCCCCGCGAGAAATCGTTCGGCGAAGATGCTCACGACACCGCCTCGGAAACCCATGACGAGGGTCACCACGATGGCCCCGAGCCAGATGAGCCAGTTCTCGGTGAACCGGACAATGATGTCCTTGAGCATGAAGAAGAGGAAGGCGCCGACGATCGGACCGCCGAACGTGTGGATGCCGCCCATCAGCGTCGCCAGGACCGGCTCGGCCGACGTGCTCCAGTGGGCGATGGGCGGGGTGACGGTATTTTCCAGCGGAGGGAGCAACGCTCCCGCCAACCCCGCGTAGAGGCCCGCGATGGTGAAGGCGATCAACCGGTATGTTCGGACCGGAACGCCGGCGAACTCAGCGCGGGCCTCGCTGTCCCGGATGGCCTGGAGCGTGAGCCCGAGGGGCGAGCGAACCAGCCTGTACATGAGGAGCATGGCCAGGAGCGAGAGCACGAGGACCACGTAATAGTAGCGCTCCATGGTGGCCAGGCTCAGGCTGAGGAAGCCGGGGATCTCGATCGGCGCCCGCGGGATGCCCACGAGCCCGTCGTCTCCCCCGGTGACGTCGCGCCACTTCCAGGCGATCGAGTAGATCATCATGCCGAAGGCCAGGGTCAGCATGGAGAAGTAGATGCGCGTGTGGCGGACGGACAGGATCCCGAGGACCAGGGCCGCGGCGCCGGCTGCTCCCACCCCGCCCGCCAGCCCGAGCAGGAGGTTCGGCGCGACGAGCAGGATCTTGGCGCAGCCATAGGCGCCGACGGCAAAAAAACCGGCCTGGCCGAAGGAGAGCAGGCCGGTGTAGCCGAACAGGAGGTTGAAGCCGAGCGAGAAGACCGACAGGATGAGGATCTGGATCGTCAGGTAGAGCGGGTACTGACCGGCGACCAGCGGAAGCAGGAAGAGGCCTAGCACGAGGAGGCCCGTGAACACGGCGAGGCGGCGCGAGGCTCGGTCGCCCACGACCCGCCCTCAGCGCGCGAACAGCCCCTGGGGGCGAACCAGCAGGACCACGGCCATGATCACGAAGATGAAGAACAGCTCGAACACCGGGAAGAAGAGCGTCCCGTACGCGCTCACGATTCCCACGATCAGCGAGCTGACGAAGGCGCCCTTGAGGTTTCCCAGCCCGCCGATGACGGTGATGATGAAGGCCTGAATGATCATCGCGGCGCCGATGCCGGGAGCGACGACGCGGACCGGTGTCCCGAGCGCCCCGCCCAGAGCGGCCAGCATGGAGCCGAAGACGAACACGCCGGAGAAGACGCGCGGGACGTTGATCCCGATCGCGTTGGCCATCTCCCGGTCCGACGTCGTCGCGCGCACCGTGCGCCCCCACCAGGTCTTCTCGAAGAGCACCCAGAGGCCTCCGGCGACGGCGAAGCCGACGGCGATGATGAAGGTGTTGTAGACGGGGAAGGGCCGGCCGAAGACCCGCCAGGCCCCGTCGAGGAAGGCCGGGATGGGCGGGATCTTGAAGACGCCGCCCCAGATCATCTTGACCGCGTCGTCGAGGATCAGGATGAACCCGAAGGTCAGGAGGAGCTGATAGGCCTCGTCGATCCCGTAGATGTGCCGGAGGAAGCCGCGTTCCATCACGAACCCGAGGAGCCCCGTTCCCAAGAGGCTCAGGAGGAGAGCCAGCCCGAAGGGGAGCCCGAGCTGACCGTAACAGGTGTAGGCCAGGTAGGCGCCCACCATGAACAGGCTCCCGTGGGCGAAGTTCACGATCCGGAGGACCCCGAAGATGATCGTCAGTCCGGCCGAGATCAGCCAGAGGTACATGGCGAGCGAAAGGCCGATGAGACCCTGGAAGGCGATGCTGTCCATGACGGTGGCGAGGGCCCGGATCGACCGGGCCCTCGCCCACACTGGATGCTACTTGGTGGCCGCGACGGGCGTGAAGGGCGGGTACCGATAGTAGTCCTTCGCCGAAACCACCTTCAGGTCGCCGAGCACCGCGATCGGGTATTTCGGGTCCCACATGACGCGACCGGCGGGGACGTTATAGACGAACTGATGATCCTCCGCCCTGAAGACGCGGACCCCGGCGGGGGTCTTGATCTGCATCCCCTTCAACGCCTCGAGGACCTTTTGCGTTTCCAGGCTCCTGGCCTTCTCCACTGCCGCCTTGGTGATCAGGATCGCGGAGTAGGTGGTCTCGGCGGAGTAGTTGGGAAGTCGGGCCCAGCGGTTCTGGAAGCGATCGTTGAAGGCTTTGTTCTCCGGCGTGTCGGGCCAGTTGTGGATGTAGCGCGCGGTGGCCCAGAGCTTGCCCTTGAACTTGTCCTGCTGGACCTCCCGGGTGATCCCCTCCAGCACGTCGACGGAGCCGCCCATGGCCTGCCACCAGGCCTGGATCTGGTCGAAGACCCCCTGGAGCATCGCCTGGCGCAGGAGCATCACCGCCTCGCCCGCCCAAGGCGTGGAGATGATGACGTCCGGTTTCTGGGACATCACGGCGGCGAGGTGCGGTGAGAAGTCCATCGTCCAGAAGGGAGACCACGCCGCAGCCACGAACTCGGCGTCGGGCCGAAACTTCTTCATGGTGTCCTTGAAGAGGTTCCACGTCGCATAGCCGTACTCGTAGTCGGCGCCGATCGTGGCAAACCGCTTGAGCTCGGGGCGGTCCTTGAAGACCATCGCCGCCATGATGGCGTCTTGGTAGACCGGGACGCTGACCCGGACGATCTCTTGGATTCCCTTCCCCGCCACCAGCTCCTCGGTGAGGCGGTGCGTGGCCGCATGGGTGAAGAAGTTGATCCGCTTCAGCTCGGGCAGGACGGGGCCGATGGCCATGGCCGAGCCGCTCGAGTCCACGCCGTACAGGAAGTGGGCTCCCCACTCGGTGACCAGGTAGCGGGCGTTCTTCACCGCGGTAGCGGGCTTCAGCTCCTCGTCCATGAACTTCATCTCGACCTTGCATCCGAGGATGCCGCCGGCCCCGTTGATCTCCTCCACGGCCATGGTGGCGCCCATCTGGATCTGGCGTCCGTAGTCGGCGTGGGCGCCGGAGGAGGCGCCCTGCACGCCCAATTTGATCGTGGAGACGCCCAACTGGCACTGGGCCCGGGCCGGCTCGGGCACGGCCAGGACCAGGAAGCTCAGGAGGAGCGGAAGGGTCAGGATCCCCGTGGCCTTTTTCATCTGAGTTCCTCCTCTCACGAGGGCCGATGGAAAGGGAGTGGGTCAGCAGGATGAATGTAGAAGCGTCCCTTGTCTCTGTCAACAGGGCATTCAGGGCACCAGAACGAGCTTCCCGAACTGCTTGCCTTCGGCCAGGAGCCGCTGGGCGTCCGCCCCGTGCCGGAGGGGAAAGACCCGGTCCACGATCGGCTTGAGGCGGCCGCGAAAGAGCTCGCGCATCACGGCGTTGAACTCCTTGCGGTTCGCCATGGTGGAGCCGATGATCCGGAGCTGCTTCCAGAAGACGATCCGGATGTCGGTCTCCCCGATGGGGCCGGAGGTCGCCCCGCACGTGACGAGCCGTCCGCCCTTGGCCAGGACGCGGAGCGAGCCCTTCCAGGTGGCGGCCCCCACGTTTTCGAGCACCACGTCCACGCCCCGCTTGCCGGTTCGCTCGTAGACGACCTTGGTCCAGTCCTCCTTCGTGTAGTTGATGCACTCCTCCGCGCCGAGGGCTCTGGCCCGCTCGAGCTTGTCGTCGCTCGAGGAGGTCACCCAGACCCGGGCGCCCGAGAGCTTGCCGATCTGGACCGCGGTGGACGAGACGCCGCCGCCGACGCCGAGGATGAGCAAGTCCTCGCCCGCGCGGAGCGCCGCCTGGGTCACCAGCATCCGCCAGGCGGTCATGTTCACCAGGATGAAGGCCGCGGCGCCCTCGTAGCTGACCGCATCGGGCAGCTTGAGGACGTTCCGTCCGTCCACCTTGACGTACTCGGCCAATCCCCCGTACGCGTGCTCGCCGACGATCCTGTAGTTGACGCAGAGGCTGTCCTCACCCTGGATGCAGTACTCGCAGCGGCCGCAGGTGATGCTCGGATTCACGGCCACTCGGTCGCCGATCTTCACGCCCTGGACGTCGGCGCCCACCTCCGCCACGTCGCCCGCGATGTCGCAGCCCGACCAGAAGGGCAAGGGGACTTTCAGGCCCGGGATTCCTTCCCGGATGAACAGGTCCAGGTGATTGAGGCCGCAGGCCCGCACCTTGACCAGGACTTCCCCCGGACCGATCTTGGGGTCGGGGACGTCCTGATACTTGAGCTTCTCCAGAGCGCCGTGCTCGTTGAACGCGAGGGCTTTCATCGGTTCTCCTTACCCGTTGAACTGCTTGACGAGGGCCGGCCAGCGCGGGTCGTCGAGGCCGGGCTGCCACGGGCGGTAGAAGTTCACGCGGTCGAGGAGGCCGGCGTAGCGCTCCTGGATCCGCTGGGTGATGTTCGCGTAGGTCGCCGTGACCGCGTAGGCGTCCACCATCTCGTCGGTGATGAGGGCGGCCATCCCCTGCCAGTCGCCCTCGACCGATTTCCGGTGCAGCTTGGGCGTCAGATCCTGCCAGCCGTGGGCGGCGAGCACCGGCGCGTAGGTGCGCGTGGAGGCGTAGAAGGCGATCTGCTGCTTCACCGCCGCGCGGGCCTCGGCCAGCTCCGGGTTGGTGTCGCCGATCACGACGAACACGGAGGCGGTGAACGTGAAGTCGCCCCGCTTCCTCCCGGACTTCTGAAGCCCCGCCTCCACGGCCGGATGGACGACGTCGCGGAGGTACGTGGGGCTGTTGAAGGGATGGACGTGAAGGCCGTCGGACACCTCGCCGGCGAGCCCGCACATGTAGGGGTTGACGCCGGCGAGGTAGATGGGAATCTTCGGGTGCTTGATCGGGCCCGGGTTGAAGAAGGGCGTCATCAGGCTGAACCGGTAGAACTGCCCGTTGAAGTCGAGCCCCCCGCCGCTCTGCCAGCATTCCCAGATCGCGCGGAGCGCCAGGACGATCTCCCGCAGCCGCGGGCCGGGCGTCTCCCACTTGACCGAAAAGCGCCGCTCGTTGTGCCCCTTGACCTGCGTGCCCAGTCCCAGGATGAACCGTCCCTCGGAGGCGGCCTGGAGGTCCCAGGCCGTGTAGGCGAGGATCATGGGGCTCCGCGCGAAGGCCACGGCGATCGAGGTGCCGAGCTTGATGCGTGATGTCGTCGCCGCTGCGACGGCGAGAGGCAGAAACGGGTCGTGCTTCGTTTCCGACGACCAGAGGCAGTCGAACCCCATCGCCTCGACCCGGCGCGCGTAGTCGCCGATCCTCGCCAGGTCGTGCGTGAGCATTCCCACGTCGAGCTTCACCGCTGGCTCCCCCTGAGCGCGCCGAGCTCCGCTTCCACCTTGCGGGCCTCGTCGCCCAGCTTGAGCGCCCGGAAGAGGAGGAGCGCCTGCTCCAGCGCCTGGGCGGCCTCGGCTCGGTCGCCGGCCTCGAGCGCCAGGCGGCCCAGGTGCCACTGAGCGTACGCCAGGAGGGGACGCTCGTCCATCGCCCTGGCGAGCTGGGTCGCCTCCGTGAGCGAGCGTCGGGCGGCGGCTCGGTCGCCCATCCCCCAGGCCGCGAGCCCCTCGTTCTGGATCGCCGTGATGAGGGGACGGCGGAGGTTCTGCTGGCGGCCGAGGTCGGCCGCGTCCCGGGCCAGCCCGAGTGCCTCGGCGGGGCGCGCTTGGGCGAGGCGGATCGCCGTGAGGGCATTCAGGAGGTCGGCGACGCGATCGGCACTGCCCGTTTGGCGGGCGGCGACGAGGGCGTCGCCGTAGTAACCCGCCGCCGCCTCGAGCTGCCCCCGTCGCCGGGCGGTGCTCGCCATATTTTCCAAGATCACCGCCACGTCGCGGGGCGTGCCGGCCCGGCGCGCGAGGCTGAGTGCCTCATTGTAGGCATCCAGGGCCGCCTCGTAGCGCGCCGCGAAGCGGTGCGCCTCCCCGACGTTGTTGAGCGCCCTGCTCTGAGCCTGGAGATCGCCGAGGCTCCGCCCCAGCTTCAGGGCCTCGGCGGAGACCTGGGAGGCGCGATCGTAATTGCCCAGGTCGAGGAAGGTGTTGGCGAGGGCATTGAGCGCCCGGAGCCCACGGGGCCGATCGCCCGCGCGGCGGCTCACGTCGTAGGCGTGGACGAAGGCGTCCGCGGCCTGCCGCGGCAGGTTCTCCTGCCCGAAGATCTCGCCGAGGAGGAAATGGGCGTCCGCGGCCTGGTCGCTCAACTGGCTCCGCTCGGCTCCCGCGATGGCCTGGCGGACCGACGCGCGCGCCAGCGGGAAGTCGCCCTTGGCCCGGAGACGACGCGCCTCGTCCAGGAGCCTCCCCAGCTCCTCGCGCGTGAGGGTCGGCCCCTCGGGCGGAGCGGGCTCCGGGGAGGTGCCGAGCCGCGCGCATCCGGCGACGAGGACCACGACGAGGAGAAGGCGGAGGGGCATGCCCCCGGCTATGGCGCCTTGAAGAGTCGCGCGGCGTTCGAGTAGGCGACCTTCTGGGCGACTTCGGGCGAAAGCTCTCCCAGGATGCGGCGGGTCCAGCGCATGAGCCGGTCGAGCGTGGCCGGCTCGAAGAGGTGCCTGGCCCACACGTCCATCCCCATCAGGAAGCGGTCGGGCATCTTCTCGACGAGCCGCTTCCACGCGGGATTGAGCGGCCCCCCTTCCGTGGCGAGGGACGGCTTGCGCAGGTAGTGCATTCCCGAGAGATCCACCATGAGGTTCGCGTGGCGGGCGAGCAACCCCTCGAGCACGGCCGGCTCGGCGCTTCCCCCGTGGGCGAGGATGATCGTGGCCTTCGGGTGCTGCCGGAGCGAGGCCTCGAGCTCCTGGGCGGCCTCGGGAGTCAACTCGGCGTGGATCACGACCGGGACGCCGTGCTTCGCCACCACCTCGAGCACCCGGCCGAATGCCGGGTCGTCGGCCTTCCGCTCGATCTGGCGCGAGACCTGCCGGACGTGGACCTCGCCGGCGGCCCGGTACTGCCCGGAGGCGAGCAGAGCGTCCAGCGCCTTCGCCTGGCCGGGGCCGAGCGGATCGGGAACGGGGGCAGCCTGGAGGACGCGCACCGGGTGTCGCTTGGCGGCCGCGGCGATCCACTCCACGTCCTGCTTCTGCACGCCGCCGACGCCCAGCAGGAGCACGTTATCCACGTTGTGCCGCTTCATCGCCTCGACGTAGGCGTCCAGCACCTGGAGATTCGGCAGATGCGAGTGGGCGTCGATCAGGGGCCCCTGGTACGACCCCTGAGCCCTGGCCGGCTCCGGGTGCGCCGACGAGAGCCCGAGGCCCACGGCCAGGGCGAGCAGGCGGACGGCGGAACAGCGACGGGATCTCACGCCGAGCGAGAGGCTGACCTGCCGCCGCCTTGGAGGTGGAACTCGAGGGCGCCGAGGAGGCGAGTGAGCGCCTCTTTCTCCGTGCGGCCGGCGGCGCCGACGCCGGGATATTCCGCAGCCGTCGCGACGAACTCGCCGGCCGCGTTCTGCTCGACGATGACCTCGATCCTCATCCCTGTCCTCCCGTGTCGGGCGCGCCTACCGGACTCGGCCCACCTTCGTGCCCCCGAAGCGCTGCCGCCACTGGGCGACCACCTGCGGATTCACGGTGTGCTTGGGCACCTCACCCCGGAGCGCGCTCAGGGTGGCATCGAAGGCGAGCTTGAGATCGGCCAGCCGTCCTGCCTCGCTCTGGGCGGCGTTGTGCGGGGTGAGGATCACCCGTTTCGGGTCGAGCGTCCGGAGGCGGCTCTCCATGGGCAATGGCTCCGACTCGAAGGTATCCAGCGCGGCGCCGGCGATCCAGCCCCCTTCGATCGCCCGGCAGAGGGCGTCTTCGTCCACCAGTTCCCCTCGGGCCGTGTTGATGAGGAACGCGGTCCGGCTCATGGACTTCAGCTCTTTTTCGCCGATCATGCCGCGCGTCTTGGGAGTCAGGGCCGCATGGAGGCTCACGACGTCCGAATCGGCCAGGAGCGCGGGGAGGTTCACCAGAGACACCTGGAGCGGTCGCGCGGTCTCCGGCGCGACGTAGGGATCGAACGCCAAGAACCGCGCCTCCCAGCCCTGAAGGCGGCGGGCGACGTGCGCGCCGACGCGGCCCAGGCCGATGAGGCCGATGGTCTTTCCCGCGACGAGCCAGCCCAGGTCCGCCCGCCGGGACCACTCGCCGCGGCGGAGCTTGGACTCGTTGTGCTTGATGCGCTTCAGGAGCATGAGCATGAGGCCGATGGTGGCCTCCGCGGTGGCCGCGATGGCCAGCGTCGTGGGGCTGTTGGCCACGACGATGCCCAGCTCGGTGGCGGCGGCAACGTCAATCTTGTCCACGCCGACCAGCGGGACGATCACGAGCCGGAGGTTCTGGGCCGCCGCGAGGACCGCCCGGCTGATCGTGTCCTGGTGGGAGGCCATGATCACGTCGGCGTCCCGGCACCACTCGACGAGCTCTTGCTCGGTGTACGGCCGCCGTCCCGGTTGGTCCACGGGCCGCCCCAGCACGACTTCGTGCCCGGCCTCGCGTAGCGATTCGAGCTCCTGGGACGGGCCGTAGGCGCCCGTGACATAGATTTTCATCGCGCGGGTCAGTCGTCCACGTACCAGCAGACGGCTTCGACGCCGTCCCGCCGGAGCTGCCGGGCCTTGAAGTCGCAGAACTCCTGCTTGAGGAAGCGCTCTTGCGGGACCCACTTGAAGATGGGGATCGCGTTCGGCGCCACCATGACGTACGTGTAGACGTACACCCACCAGGCGAAGAGGACGATTCCGACGTGCCTCATGGCCACCCTCAGGCCAGCCCGGCGCTCATGCCGCCGTCCACCGGGAGCGTGACCCCGGTGACCCAGCGCGCCTCGTCGCTCGCCAGGTACACCGCGGCGTACGCCACGTCGTCCGGCTCTCCCAGAGAGCCCAGCGGGTGGAGCTTGACGAGCGCCTCGTACTGCCCGCTCCGGCGCAGCCCGGCCAGGAACTCGCGGTTGATGTCGGTTTCGACGAAGGCGGGGCAGAGCGCGTTCACGCGCACGCCGTGCGACGCGTAGTCGAGCGCCTTCCCCGAGTCAGAAGGGCCACGCCCGCTTTGGAGGCGCCGTAGGCCGCGCGGTTGGGAGTCCCCTTGAGCCCGGCGATGGAGGAAAGGTTGACGATGTTGCCGCGCGATTTGATCAACTCCGGGAGAGCGTACTTGGAGCAGAGGAAGACGCTCGTGAGGTTCGCGTCGATGGTCCGTCGCCAGTCGTCCTCGGGGCAGTCCGTCACGCTGCTCCGTGAGACCATGATGCCGGCGTTGTTGACGAGGACGTCGAGCTGGCCGAAGGCGTCCACCGACGCCCGCACCAGGCGCTGGATGTCCGCCGCGACCGTGACGTCGCCGGCGATCGCCGAGGCCCGGCCTCCCTGATCGGTGATGGCTTTCTGGGTGGCCTCGATCGGTCCCGGCCGCCGGCCGTTCACCACGAGGCTGGCGCCCTCGCGCGCGAACATCAGCGCGATCGCCCGGCCGAGGCCGGTCCCGGCGCCCGTCACGATCGCCACCTTGCCTTTGAGCCGCATGCCGACCTCGCTACGCCACCACGCGCCTGTCGCGGAGTTCCCGGATCTCCTCCGGCTTCATCCCGAGCTCGCGCAACACCTGGTCGGTGTGCTCTCCCCGGTAGGGGGCCGCGACGCGGACCGCGCCCGGGGTGCTGGACAGCTTGATCGCGATGCCGACCTCCTTGACCTTGCCGATCTCCGGGTGCTCGGTCTCCACGAGCATCTGGCGGGCCCGGACGTGCGGGTCTTCGAAGACCTCCTCCACATCGTAGACCTTCCCCACGCAGACGTCTCGCGTGACGAGGTCCTCGTACCATTCGTCGCGCGTCCGGGTCCGGATGATCGCCTCGACCTCCTCGCGCGCCCGGACTTCCTCCGGGTTGGCGGCGCGGACGAACTGGTCGGCCACTCGGCTGTACCTGGCGAACTCGGGCCGGCCGATCGCCTTGCAGAAGTTCTCCCAGAGCCAGGGCTCGGTGCAGGCGATGCTGAGGAGCTTTCGATCCTTGGTCTCGTACACGGCGTAGTAGGGGTAGGAGCCGCCGAGGAAGCCGGCGCCCCGACGCGGCGCGAGGCCGTCGCTCCAGAAGAAGCGGAGGTTCGGCGTGGCCCCGAGCAGGGAGAGCGTGGCGTCGAGGTACGCGACGTCTACCTGCTGGCCCTGGCCGGTCCGCTCGCGCGCGAACAGCGCGAGCACGATCCCCAGCGCCCCGTGGAGGCTCGCCCCGCCGTAGTCGGCGACGAGGTTCAGGGGGATGGCGGGCTTCCTGTCAGGCTCTCCAATGAGCCCCAGGACGCCCGACAGCGAGAGATAATTCAGGTCGTGGGCCGGATAGTCGCGGTACGGGCCGTTCTGCCCGAAGCCGGAGAGCGAGCAGTAGATGACGCGCGGGTTGACCTTGCTGATGGTCTCGTAATCGCCGCCGAGCCGCTTCATCACTCCCGGGCGGAAGCCCTCGACGACGACGTCGGCCGTGGCGGCGAGCGTCTGGAAGATCGCCTGCCCCTCGGGCGCTTTGAGGTTCAGCGCCAGGCTCCGCTTGTTCCGGTTGACGTAGGCGAAGGCCGCCCGGCGCTTCTCCTCGGGGGTCTCGGCCTGGCCGTCGGCGGGTGGGGTTTCGAGCTTCAGGACGTCGGCGCCCATGTCGGCCAGGAGCATCGTGCAGAACTCCGCCGGCGCGACGCGGGCCAGCTCGAGGATCTTGACGCCGTTGAGGGCGCCCATCGGGCTCCCGATCAGCCGCCCGGCCTCGACTCGAGCGGGAGCCCCGCGTTCGCCCAGCCGCCGAGGCCGCCCTTGAGGATTCGCACGTCCTTGAAGCCAACCCGTCGAAGCTGCTGCGCCACCCGGGCGCTCGTGGCCTCGTCGGTTCAGGAGCAGTAGGCGACGACGATCCGCTCCGGCTCCACCGGGATCCCCGTCTCGCCGCGCTCGAGCGCCTCCGGTGTGATGGAGACGGCTCCGGGGATCTTGAGCGGGCTCGTCTTCTGGGCCGACGATTTGCGGACGTCGACGAGGAGCGGATTGGTTCCCTCCTCGAGCAAGCGGACAACCTCCCCGGCCTTGATCCGGAAGCGGTTGCGCTGCCAGCGCCGGCACCACAGGGCGCCGTAGCCGCCGCCGCTCACCAGCGCGAGCCCGAGCGCGATCCACGCCCACGGGAACGGCCGCGGGGGCGGGTTCTTTACCTTGAACTCCGCCTCGGCGCGCGCGCGCTTGACGTCCACGAGGTTCGGCAGGAGGGCGTCCGCCTCGGCGAACCTTGCCGCGGCGCTCCTGTAGCGCTCGTCCAGGAGGTCTCGGATGCCGGCGGCCCAGACGGCGTTGAAGCGGCTCTCGCCGGGCTTGGTGGCCTCGGTCCCCTGGACGAATTTCTTGATGTCCCGCGTCGGGATCAGGAAATTGAACCCCTGCACGATGCTCCCCCCCGTCGGCGAGAGCGACACGAAAGTCAGCACGCCCACCACGTCGCCGCTGTGGCCGACCGCCGGGCCGCCGCTGTTGCCCGGAGCGGCCGGCGCGTCGGTCTGGATCACGTCCTGGCCGAGCGCGTCCATCTTGAAGCCGGAAACGCTCCCGCCGGTGACCGAGGCTTCCAGGGCCGCGCTCTTGTTCAGGAGCTCGTGGCTCAGCACGACGCCCGGGAACCCGAGGATGTGCAGGGGGTCTCCGATCTTCGCCTCCTCGTCGGCCAGGCCCAACGCCGGGTAGACGCCGTCCTTGACGCGGAGCAGCGCCAGGTCGCGCCCGGCATCGGCAACGGGTTTCCCGGCGACGTCTAGCAGGAGCGGCGGGCTGAACTTCTTGATTTCCGCCGAGAGCACGGTGCCGTTGGAGAGGAGCACGGTCAGCTGGGGGAGAGGCTTCACCCTGATGCTCGCCATGTCCACCCGCCGCCGGACCTGGTCTTCGGCCTCCGGCCGCTGGCCGCGCGAGAGCCCCTGCTTCATGAGGACCGGATCCACGCAGGCCTCGTCCACCGCGCTCCGCTTGAGTTCGTGGATCACCCACGGCGGGATCCGATGGACCGGGTCCACCACGTGGGCGTTGGTGATCAGGTAGCCCCGGCCGTCGATGAACCAGCCGGTGCCCGTTTCCTGGAAGGGCGAGGGCTTGACCGTCACCGGGCCACCGCCGCAGCTGAGCGTCACCTCGGCGTCCACCCGGGCGGTCACGAGGACCACGGCCGGCTTGGCGCGGAGCACCAGCTCCTGAACCTGCACAGGCTGATCGGCCAGGGCCGCCGGGAGCGGCCAGAGGAGCGCCGGGACCGCCAGGGTCCACGTCAGTCGTTTGAGCATTCGCATCCTCCGCCCACGAGGCGGGTCAACGGATCGGGGGGCGCGCCACACTCTCCCGCATCGTTTTCAGATAGGTTCGGGCCACGCGCTGGACGTCGGCGGCCGTGACGGCCCGCACGGCGGCCATGTACCGGTCGAGAAACTCGTAGCCCACCCCCGCCAGCTCGAACGTGGCGAGGTACCAGGCCTGGCGCGCGTTGGTGCGCCGGTCCATGGCCAGGTTCCCCAGGAGGTACGCCTTGGCCACGCGCAGTTCCTCGGCCGAGGGCGGCTCCTCCCGGATCCGCTCCAGCTCCTTCTTGAGACTCGCCTCGGCGCGGGCCAGATTCTCCGGCGCCGTGCCCAGCTGGGCCACGAAGTAGCCCGTGTCAGTGAGCGACGGGTAGAGCGCCCGCGTGGAGTAGGCGAGCGCCTGCTTGTCGCGGAGCTCCGAGAAGAAGCGCCCGGCCATGCCACCGCCGAGCACCGTGCTGAGGACCTTCGTCGCGGGGTAGTCGGGGTGGATGAAGGGCGGGGCCAGCGCGCCCATCAGGATCTGCGCCTGGGCGCCCGGCACCTCGCTCTCGAGGCGGGTGGCCCCGACGGGCGGCGGGGTGGCAGTGGTTGCCGACGGTGGTCGTCCCACCGACATGCCGCCGAAGAGCCGCTCGGCCTCCGCGACGACCTCCGGGGTGCGCACCCGTCCGCTCACCGCGAGGACCATCCCACCCGGGACGTAATGGCGGCGATAGTGGGCGAGAAGGGATGTCCGGTCTATGCGTTCGACACTCTCCCGTCTCCCGAGGGGGTTCCACGCGTAGGGATGCTGCCCGAAGAGTGATTGCGTCAGCGCGTCCACCGCGACGGCGTATGGTTGATCGCCGCGATTCCGAATCTGCCGGAGGACGAACTCCTTGATGCTGTCCACGAGGCTATCCGCCAGCGTCGGATGAAGGGCGACGTCAGCGACCAGCTCGAGGATGGCCTTCCAGTTGCGGGAGAGCGCCGTGGCCGAGATCTCGGACCAGTCCTGGTCTGCCACGGCGTCGATTTGGCCTCCCAGCCGCTCGGCTTCCTGGACGATCTGGGTTCCGCTCCGCGAAGCGGTGTCCCGCACGACCATGAGCTGGAGGAAATTCGAAATCCCGGCCGTCTCCGGCGTCTCCCAGCGCGTCCCCATGCGGATCCCCAGCGAGATGGCGACGACGGGAGCCGCCGGGTTCGGGCGGACGAGGACGGTGAAGCCGTTGGCCAGCCGGGTTCGGGCGATCGCCCCGGCGTCCGCGGCGCCCGCGGGCACCGCCAACCCCAGGAGGAGCGTCGCGACCAGCGACCAGGCCATCGGGCGTCGTCGCATCACTGGTTCTTCCGCGCGGGCACGAACGCCAGGCGGGCGTAGTCGGTCCGGGAGAGGAACCGGCGCGCGGCGTCCTGGATCTGCTCCCGGGTCACCTGCCGGAGGCGCCTGACGTACATGAGCTCTGCCTCGAGCGTCCAGGTCGTCTCCGCGAGGCCGTAGGCGTACGCGAGTCCTTCCGCGGTCTCGGTGTCGAAGGCGTGTGAAGCCTCGAACGTGGTCAGCGCGAGCTCGCGCTCGTCTTCGGTCACTCCGTGTTCCTGGATGCGCGCGATCTCGTCGAGGATCAGGCGCTGGACCTTGTCCAGGTCCTTCGCTTCGAGTTTGGCCTTGATGCTCACGACGCCGCCCGCCTCGAGGGAGTTGTAGTCCATCGTGATGCGTGCGACGAGCTGGTCCCGGTCTCGAAGTGTCTGGGCGAGACGGGAACTCTCCGTTCCCCCCAGGATGGTGGCCAGGAGATCTACGGCGAAGCCGTCGGGATCGCTCGTGCTCGGGGCGCGCCAGCCCAGGGCGAGATAGGCCTGCTGCTCCGGCCGCTCGACGTCCTGGCGCATGCCGTCCGTCAGCGGGCGCGACGCCGCGAGGGGAGCCCGTCGGTGACCGCCGGGAGGGATGCGGCCGAAGGTGTCCTGCACGTCGGCTTCGATGTGTCTCGGCGCCACCGGACCGACGACCACCAGGGTCATCTTGTCCGGCACGTAGTGGCGCCTGTAGTAGGCGAGGAGTCTCTCACGCGTCGCCCCCTTCAGCGTTGCCTCGCTGCCCAAGAGGGAGCGGCCATAAGGATGATCGCGGAAGACGAGCCTGTTGAGTCCCCGGGTCAGCGCTGTGTCGGGGGAGTCCTGCTCGACTCGCGCCTCCTCCAGGATCACGTCGCGCTCGCGGGCCATCTCCACGGAATCGAACTTCGAGCGGAACGCCATGTCGGTCAGGATCTGGATGCCGTTGGACGCTTCGCTGGTCGGGAGGACGAGGGAATAAAAGGTATAGTCGAATGAGGTGTTGGCGTCCGATCTGCCCCCGGCGCCCTCCACCGCGCGATCCACGAAGCCGGGCCCCTGGGTGTCCGTGCCTTTGAAGACCATGTGCTCCTGGAAGTGGGAGAAGCCGAGGTCGGTCGGCCCCTCGTCGCGCGCGCCGACCGCGACGAAGAGATAGAGGGCCACGATGTCCGCCGCCCGATGCTCCTGGACGATCAGGCGCATGCCGTTGGCAAGCACCTGTCGGGTGGGCGGAGGGAGCCCCGTGTCGTCGGAGACGGTGGACGGGACGGTGACGGCGGCGCTGCAGCCGGTGAGCCACGCCGACAGCACGATCAGGGGGAGGTAGCGTCTCTGCATAGCCCTTGTCTGCTGAGGCCCCATCATACCCTAGCGGAATAGGTCGCGCGAGGGATCACGGAGGAGCGCCTTGGAGGTTTGCTCGGCGCGCTCGAAGGCGAGGCCGCGGACGATCGTGACGGGGATCCGGCTGAGCTTCCCCATGACCGGCTCGGCCGCGCCCGCCAGCTCGTCGGCCAGGGCCAGGAGCGTGGCCTGGAGCGTGTGACCCGCCGGGTCCCGGACGCCGATGTAGCTCCGGATCGGCTGGAGGCCCGCGACCCCGATCGCGACGTTCGTGAGGCCCTCCCGCCACGGCCGGCCGAAAGTGTCCGAGACGATGACCGGGACATCCATCCCGGTGAGCCCGTGGACGCGCTCGCGGATGAGCTGGGCCGAGTGGTCGGGGTCTTCCGGGAGCAGGGAGGCGGTGTCCAGGTCCACGTTGGACTGGTCCACGCCGCCGTTGGCGCAGATCCAGCCGTGGTGGGTCTCGACGAGCAGCACCCCTTTGTCCATCCTCACCACCCGCCGCGACTCTCCGAGAATCAGCTCGACCAGCCGCGGGTCTTTGCCGAGCTCGCGCCCCATGGCGCGCGCCGCGGTTGAAGGGGTCACGTCCGCCAGGCGGACGACCCGCCCCTCAGACTTCGACACGATCTTCTGGCTGACGACGAGCAGGTCTCCATCCCTGAGGGGCGTGGCCTGGGCGGCGGCGCCCAGGACGATGAGGCGACCCAAGTCGTCCCCCGTCCGGATCTCGGGCAGGCCCACGACCCCGATGATCTCGTAGCGCGGCGTCATGCCGGGCGTCGGGGGAAGCCCCAGGAGCGGAGCAGGCGCGCGCTCTCCGTCCCATCCGGCCCGGTGGCCAGCGTCGTGAGGTCCTCGGGGCCGTCAATGTCGAGGCCGAGCCCCGGCAGCTCGAGGACGAGGGGCTCGAGGCCCCGCGTCCGCGCCGCGCTCAGGTGGTTCGCGAAGGAGGGCTCGCCGAACTTGAGGGGCATGACGGCGGGCGGGGACAAGAGCGCCGCGTTGGTCCCGAAGCCGGAGCGCGAGGGGACGAAGACCGCCGACCGCCCCGGCTCGGCGACCCGGCACACGGCCCGGATCTCGTCGGCGGTGACCCGCGGGACGTCTCCCGGGATCGTGAGGAACCGGTCGGCGCCCATTCGGGTCGCCTGGGCTTGGGCAAGGGTGACGGCCTCGGTGTGGCCTCGGTTCTCCGCCTCTTCCAGGATCGTCACGGCGAAGCGGCGCGCCAGCTCCACGACCTCCCGGTCGCGGGTGACGACCCAGACCGCGTCGAGCCCCGCGCGGGAGAGCGCGCCGAGGACGTCTTCCAGCATCGCCTGGGCCAGGGCTCGGCGCTCGGCGGGCGACAGAACCGGGATCAGCCGCTGCTTGGCGTTGTCCAGGTCCTTGACGGGGACGGCCGCGACCGTCGTCACGTGAGGAGCTCCAGCACGCGCCGCGCCAGGGCTTCGGCCTTCTCCCGATCGGTCATGAGCGTGTCCGCGAGCGCCGGCGTCACGCCGAGATCCTGGAGGGAGGAGAGCAGCGCTTCATCCCGGCGGTCGAGGACGAGCGTATCGAGCCACGGGCCATAGAAGCGCGCGACGCCCGTCGCGGACACGGAAAGCCCTCTGGCGGCCATCAGCTTCCCCGCCGGACCGCTCACGGGGGCGTCCCCGACGATCGGGCTGATGGCCAGGATCTCTCCGCGCGCGGCGCCGAGCGCGTCGACGATGCCGGGGACGGCGAGGATCGGCCCGATGGACGTGATGGGATTCGACGGGCAGACGACGATTGCCGTGGCCGTTTCGATGGCCTCCAGCACGCCGGGAGCCGGGCGGGCGAGGTCGGCCCCGGCGTAGGCCACGTCGAGGACCTCGGGCCGAGCCTTTTCCCGGACGAAGAACTCCTGAAAGCCGAGCCAGCCCTCAGGCGTCAGGATGCGGGTCCTGACGGGGGCGTCGGAGGCCGGGAGGATCCGGCTCCCGACGCCCAACGTGCGCCGGAGGGCGTCGGTCACTTGGCTCAGGCTGTCGCCCGTGCGGAGGCGCTCGGTCCTGAAGAGGTGAGTGGCCAGGTCCCGGTCGCCCAGGTTGAACCACGTCTCCCGGCCGAGGGTCGCCATGGCCGCCAGGCAGCGGAAGCTGTCGCCGCCGATTCCCCACCCCGTGCTTTCGTCGAGGAGACCGGCGAGGGCGTAGAGGACGGTATCGAGGTCGGGCGAGACGTGGAGGCCCCAGATGAGCGCGTCGTCGCCCGTGTTGCCGATCACCGTGACCTGCTCGGGGGCGATGACGGCCGTCAGCCCTCGCAGGAACTTGGCGGCTCCCGTTCCCCCGGCGAGCGCGGTGACGCGCATCAGGGGCGAGGCTCGGCGGCGCCGTCCTTCGCCCGCCGGCGCGACGACCAGAGCGCCGTTCCGCCTCGCCACGCGAAGAGCCCGGTTCCGGGCCGCCCTCTGAACGCCGCCGGGAGGTCCGCCTCCGGCACCGGGATGAAGCCGAAGCGCACCCACACCCGGTCCAGGCCCTGGGGGCGCGCGAAGAGCGTTTCGATGCCGCTCGCGGTCGCGTGGGGGACGAGAGCGGCGAGGAGGTGGGCGGCGATCTCGACGGGCTCGACCTCTTGAGGAAGGCCCGGGTCGACGACGACTACCGGCCCGTGGACGAAACCGGTCGTGCCCTTGCTTTCAAGCAGGACCGCGCCGATGAGATGGCCGCCCTCACTTCCTTCTCCGATCCAGGCGCCCCATCCGAACTCGCCAGGCGAGGCCGCCGGCATCCCGGCCCCCGCATAGCTGAAGAGCCGTCGCGCATCCTCCGTCTCGCCGTCGAGCGGCCCGAGCCGCACCCCCTCGGGCGCCCGCGAGGCCGCCGGGGGGTGGGGGACCGGAACCGGGGCCGCCCGTGTCCCGGCCCGCGAGGGCTTACTTCTTCCCAAGCACGGCGTCCTTCATGGCCTTGGCCACCCGGAACCTGACCACGCGCTTGGCGGGAATCTTGATCGGCTCGCCCGTCTGCGGGTTGCGCCCCATCCGCGCGGCGCGGTTGCGGAGCGCCAGTTTCCCGAGGCCGGGGATCACGAAGCCGTTCCTGGCTTCCTTGGCGGCCAGCGTGGCGAGCTGCTCGAGCACCGTCGTCACCTGTTTCTTCGAGAGCGTGGCCTTGCCGGCCAGGTGAGCGATGGTGGCTGACTTGGTCATGGACTTGCCCATGGAGCATCCTCCTCAGCGTTGGGGTGAAGAAAGACAAACGAAGCCAGGGTCGTATTGTAATCTAGCGACCGCCGAGCGCAAGGTCATTTCCTGAACCGGAACTCCGCCGACGCGGTGAGCCGATGGTAGGAGCCGAATCGCGCTTCCGCGTTCTGGATGGTGTCCAGGGGGCCCGCCTCGTCCTCCTCGTGAAACACCTTGATCAGGTCGTACACGGTCGTGCGCTGGGCGGGAAGGCGGTCCGCCTCGCGGATCAGCCGACGCAGCTCGCGGGGGGCGACCAGCTGCCCGTACGGCGCGCCGGCCGCGGTCGAGATGCTCTCGTTGATCAGCGTGCCCCCGAGGTCGTTGGCTCCGCAGGTGAGCAGGTACTGGGCGAGCTTCGGCCCCTCCTTCACCCAGGAAGCCTGGATGTTCTTGAAGGTGGGGCCGAGCACGAGCCGCGCCAGGGCGTGCATCTTGACGACCTCGGTTCCCGTGGCGCCGGCGCGGACGCCCGGCACGAGACCGCGGCGGTACATGGGCGCTTCCTGGTAGATGAGCGAGAGGGGGACGAACTCGGTGAACCCGCCCGTGTCCCGCTGGATCGAGCGGAGCAGGTCCATGTGCCGGATCCAGTGGAGCGGGCTCTCGATGTGGCCGTACATGATGGTGGACGTCGTGCGGAGGCCGAGGGCATGGGCCGTTGTCACGACGTCGATCCACTGGCGGGTCGTGATGCGACCGCGGGAGATCACGTCGCGGATCTCGTCGTCGAGGATCTCCGCCGAGGTTCCCGGCAGCGTCCCGAGCCCGGCGGCCTTGAGCTCCAGCAGGTACTCGCGGATCGGCAGCCCTGAGCGGGTGGAGCCGTAGAGGATCTCCTCCGGGGAAAACGCGTGGAGGTGGAGCTCGGGCAGGGCCTGCTTGAGCGCCCGGCAGAGGTCAATGTAGTAGCGGCCGTCGAGCTTCGGCGGGAGCCCTGCCTGGATGCAGACCTCCGTGGCGCCCAGGTCCCGCGCCTCCTGAGCCCGCCGCACCACCTCCTCCATGGGCAGCAAGTAGCCCTCCTCCTCGCGGTGATCGCGGCTGAAGGCGCAGAAGGTGCAGTGCTTGATGCAGACGTTGGTGAAGTTGATGTTGCGGTTGACCACGTAGGTGACGATGTCGCCGACCTGGCGCCTGCGGAGCTCGTCGGCCACGAGGGTGAGGGCCTGGAGCTCCCGCCCCCCGGCCTCAGAGAGGCGCACCGCCTCGGCCACGGACAGCTCGGCCCCGTCGAGCGCCCGCCCGAGGATCCTGCCGACCTCGCGCTCGACCCAGTCCAGCGAGGTGACGAGCCCGTTCGTCCCCATGCTACCAGCGGCGCCAGTGCTCATACTCGCTCCTCACGTAGCCCTCGTCGTCCACGAGGGCCCGGACGCGGGGGCGCAGGCCCTCGGCCAGGAACTCGGGGCGCAAGACGTATTCGGGGTAGATGGCCAGCCGCTCGCGAAGCTCGAGGCCTGCCGCCTCGGTGGCTCGCCTCAGCTCGCGGATCAGGGGCCAGGGGGCCTCGGGGTTGATGTGGTCCACCGTGAGCGGCGAGATGCCGCCCCAGTCATTGAGGCCCGCGTCGAGGAGCCTCGGATAGGTGTCCCCTGACAGGTTGGGCGGGGCCTGGAGGTTCATCTCTGGTCCGAGGACGAGTCGCGCGACCGCGAGCGTGCGGAGCATCTCGCCCGCCGACGGCTCGGGCTGCCGGCTCATCGGGATGCGGGGCTTGGCCCGGAAGTTCTGGACGATGACCTCCTGGATGTGGCCGTAGCGCTCGTGGAGCTCGCGGATGGCGAGGAGCGCGTCCACGCGCTCCGCCGCCGTCTCCCCGATGCCGATCAGGATGCCGGTGGTAAAGGGGATCTGGAGCTTGCCGGCCAGCTCGATGGTGCGAAGGCGCCGCGCCGGCACCTTGTCGGGCGCCCGGTCGTGGGCCATCCCGGGGCCCAAGAGCCGTTCCGACGTGGTCTCGAGCATGAGCCCCATGCTGACGGTGACCTCGCGAAGGGCCGCCAGGTCGCGCTCGCCCATGACGCCCGGGTTCGCGTGAGGCAGGAGCGGTGATTCCCTGAGGACCGCCTCGCAGACGTGTCTCAGATAGTCGAGCGTTGTCCGGTGCCCCCTCCGCCGGAGGAAGTCGCGATGCTCGGCGAAGAGGGTTTCCGGGCGGTCGCCGAGGGAGAAAAGCGCTTCCTTCGCCCCGAGACGGGCCCCCGCCTGGACCAGCGCGAGCACCTCATCGGGGGTCATCGTGTGGGCGCCGGGCTCGCCGGGGTCCCGTCGGAACGTGCAGTAGCCGCAGTAGTCCCGGCAGAGG
>Ga0209515_10003252_pt1 | contig 23637 bp, 20 predicted proteins | sample Subgroupgradi54m_FD_187454 | JGI IMG/M metagenome (GOLD analysis project Ga0209515, IMG submission 187454) | Subsurface groundwater microbial communities from S. Glens Falls, New York, USA - GMW60B uncontaminated upgradient, 5.4 m (SPAdes)... ... | reverse complement strand
TCGATTCTCGCTACCCGCACAGGTAGAAAACAGCCTTATTTTAAAAGGTTGTTTTCGTTACACCCAATGAGAAATTGGAACTTTTTGAAAGTATAGTGAGTAGCGGGGTGGGGTAAAATTTGTTACGCTCGTAAAATATGAATATTAAATTAGGAACTTTAAATATTATTCCTGCGGCTGAGCACTCAGAACTTCTTGCCGCTCCCGTAGCAGCAACACTTTTGGGTTTGCCGATGGCAGATGCTGTTGGCATTGTTGAAATTGACCCCACTCTTTCTGATACAGCCGCTTTTTGTGATTACTATCAAGTTGAAATGAATCAAGCGGCCAATTGCGTGGTGCTAGAAGCTAAGCGTGCCGACAAAACCTGGTTTGCGGCCTGCGTGATTCTAGGCAGCACTCGAGCAGATGTGAATGGACTTGCTCGCCGCACGTTGGATGCTCGAAAGGTTTCTTTTGCATCCATGGAATGGGCAGTTGCAGAAACGGGAATGGAATACGGAGCCATTACTCCCATTGGCTTACCAAGTACTTGGCCTATCTTAATTGATAAAGCGGTTGCCGATTCAGATTATGTAATTATTGGGAGCGGAATAAGAAAATCAAAAATTGCGGTGCCCGGCAGTTTTTTGGCGTCTCTTCCTAATGCTCAAGTTTTGGAAGGACTGGGCCAAGAAAAAACTGCGTGAATAAAATAAGGCGACCAACTTAGTAAATGCTGACTTCGCCTAAAGATAGTTTTGGAATATTAAAATTTATACTATTTAGCTCAAAACAGGCCATTTGTCTCCCTCGGGACTGAGGACTCGGGACGAATGTCTGAGAGACTCAGTCTCGATGAGCTCTAACGTCATGGACTAGGCCGCACCAACCCCCATTGCTTTTTCAGGATTTTTTGCTACAGTTATGGTTAGAAATCTAATTCTTTCTTTGAAAAAAAAAGAGAAGGAGTTTTTGATGAAAGCCAAAGTTTTTTTGATCGCTTTTTTTGCGTTTTTCAGCGCGCATGATCTTTTTGCAGTATCCGATATGGTCTCGCCGGAAGTTCTGAGAAAAAAATCAGAGATTGCTCGGCACATGCTCACCAATGAAAAAATTTACGAGTATTTTAAGACGGTAAGAAATAGAAAAGTAATGGTAGCCCGCGAAATTTTATTGGCAGTGTATTCACCCGAAAAAGACAGCATCAATCTCGTGCGCCTCAAGGCGCCCATTTCCCAGCCCAAAGATTCTCACCATTTTGTTTTTTCTGTTCTTACTCCCGGGTATCGCGTCGAATGGCTCGGTGGAAAGGGAGTTACTCGCTTGGTGTTTAAGGTTACCGACATACGTGGCGAAAAAAGAGTGCTCTTGGACGCCAAATTTATTTCATTGGAAGGCAATGCCAAAGCAACAGACGGTGTTGGGGTGTTTTACTTTCCATTTACTGAAGATTTTTTGGATCCCGAATTTTTACGCGAAGGATCTGATTTTTTAACTTCCAAGATTCTCGAAGCAAAAAAGGAACTTTGTGATTTGAGAGTTTTCTCGCGAGCATTTCCAGAAAAGATGATTTGTAAAATTTTCCCCGATGAGCTGATATCGAGTGTTCCGTTTATGGAACAGATTGACGATGGAGAATTTAATGGCGCGTGTCCCGAACAAGATTGCAATCACTACAGTGTGAATAAAATTTTGGTTCATTTTGCCAGAAACAAAGAAGCCGCGTTTAGCTATTCGGTGAGTAGATCAGGTGCCAGGGGTCTCACGCAGTTTATGAATAGCAAAAAAATTCCCACCTATACGTTTATCAAACAAAAATATTCTGAAGCGAGATTGATCAATGATTTTGCAAAAGGAACTCGCGATATTCGCAATTCCATTAAAGCAGAGATGTGCCTTTTGGATTATAATTTAGCGATATTGCCGGAAGGGGTGCGGGATGCGTATCTGAAAAATCCCAAAATTGGTGGAATTTTTCTTGTCGCCGCTTATAACGGCGGTCCGCTTCGAGCCATAAAATTATATAAGGCGCTTGTCGGACACGAGATAGATCTTGATCATTTTAAAATACCTAAAAAAACTCTAAAAAATGAGACGAAGGGGTATCTTCAAAAATATATAGCCATCTGGAACATGCTTACCGAAAGGAGGTGATTCGTATTTCAACGGCAAAGAAATTTTTTCTTACCTCTATCTCAATTTTTATTTTCACGACCGCTCTTTTTTTTGTATTTTTTGAAATAGCCAAGGTTGATGTTTCGACTTCCAGCATGATTCCGACCCTCAATCCCGGAGACTACTTTCTATCTTATAAATTTTCCACACCCAAACGATTCAGAATTTTTTTAATCGATGATCCCGAACACGAAAAAAAGATTTTGGTAAAAAGAATCATTGGTTTACCAAGTGAGAAACTTGATATATACCATGGCATTGTCCGCATCAACGGGTCTGGGTTGTACGAGCCCTACTTAAAAACTATCGAAAAAAGAGGTGGCACTTCATCTTTTCTCAATCGCTCTATACAAATCTCTCAAGATAATTACTTTTTTTTGGGCGACAATAGAAATGTTTCGGAAGATTCGCGTGATTTTGGCACCGTACACAAAGCGCATTTTCGGGGCAGAGTGATTCTGATATTCTGGCCCGTCAAAAACGAAAAAATTTTTTGGGAAGGGCGGTGATTATTTGTGTGGCATTGGGCGAGGGATCAAGAACTGGTTAATAAATTTGAAAAGATACGTACTCGCGAGATTATTGTTTTGATTTTTTTTGTGGCCACGCAGTCTTTGGCGTTGTTGCCAGATTTTTTACAACCGCTCACGTGGATGGCAGTCGCGATTTTATGTATCGTGCGGCTGGATATTTTTTCTTTCAAACTTCACTTTCGAAGAACTCCTCTCGCAGACATACGTTTTGTTGATAAAAAAATGTGGATGATTCTTGGTTCCTCGATGGTGCTCTATATTTCGGTTTTGGTTATTTTTCCCGACTCATTTCCAAAAATATATGCATCTGCGCGGAACATGTGCGAATCTATCACGCTGTCCAACGAACTATTCAAGATTTTACATGAAGAAATATTATTTCGGTTGGCTCTTTACTATTCACTCAATCGTTTATTTGGGCGAAATGTTTCTTTTTGGGCAACGCTTTTTTTCTTTGCTTTCCGACACGACCATAATGTCCATATTTATTATCCATTAGCAGTGATTCCCGCGGGTATTTTGCTCTCTCTCGTTACGATTCTCACGGGAAGCTTGGTTCCCGCACTATTGCTTCACTTCATTTTAAACATTCTGGTTTATATTTTTGTAATCTATATTTCTCCATTTGTTATGTAACCCTTCCGATAAACATCGGAGGGGTTTTTGTTTGCATTGCTCTGTGGTTAAAAATTTGATATTCTTTAAAAGAATATCCAACATTTTATTTTATGAAATTAGTTAAAAAAATCTTAATCTATTCATCGTTGATAGCCGCGGGCGTCTTCGCGGCCTTGTTAATTATAGGATTTTGGACAGAGCGATCGAAGGGTCCGGCTCTTTCAGAAACGCTGTCTAAAAAAATGCCGGCCAAGGATGCTAAAAAACCAGCAGTGCTACCCTCAAGGTCGCCGTCAAAAGTGCTGCCTCCAAAGCCGCCACCCAAAGAGGTTAAAAAAACCACACCCGCGATCAAAAGTGTTGAACCGTCACTGCCGTCCTCTTCCGAACCCGTGATCGTAAGCGTTCAATTCCCGAAGCGGATTGAGTTGGATGAGCAATACACTCTGACGGTGAATTTCCAAGACCGTGAAGGCGATGTGACAAAACTCCTCATCCAAGATCTCGATCGCAATTCAATAGAAGAGCTCGATTACTACGATGGAAAAACTTCTGGTTCTTTAACCTACTTCAAGATCGTAGTAACGGTGGCGCGAATCGGCAGGGATCGCTTGATTCTTGTTGATAAGGCCGGCAATCAAAGCGCGCCATTCATCCTTACCTATCAGGCTGGCGATATCGGCGAATACTACGACCGCTATGACGCCGAGGTATTGATGGCTCGGCCAGTAGAGCGACGAAAAAAAATCCATTTTTTCATCTTAAGCAATACGAAAAATAAAACAGAACTGGCACATGGATCCAGTTTTGCTTCGGAGGCGGACAGCATTGGGGCCGTCTCGCCCGCGGTAGTTAAGATGTTTGAAACATCTGTCTTGCCGCAGATAAACGGCATCTGGGATCAATGCGGTGTTGCGTTTGATCTTGGCATGGTCAAGGCCGTGCTGCCGGAAAAGGTGAATCTCCCGGACGGAGGCACGTTAGGTTCTGTTTTCGGGACGTATAATGAAGAGCCTTTTTTCATTGTCAACAACACGGACGCGAAGACGGATGGAATAAAATTGATAAGAAGCGCGTTGCCGTCGTTCGGCATCCCAATCGGTGATATCGCGGTATTCATTGTGGGGCCTAAGTTAAGTGTTATTAATGATTACGAAAATCGGGTCTACGGGGCGGCGCTAAAAAACCTAGCGGTGATATCTTGGCGGTTTATTCATTTTCTCAACGAAACTCGCGGTGAAATCATCATCCCCAAAGCCATACTGGATACGCTTGCGCATGAGCTGGGCCATGCCCTTGGATTGGATCATCCCGGCGAAGGTAAGGCGGTTCCGGAAAACAAATTTAGCAAGTTCAATCTGATGCAACAAGGGAAACTAAGGTCGGAGTTGATTCCGGAACAGTGTGCCATTGTCGCAGGCCGGTTTTAGACAAATGCGCGATGTTGTACAATAAATAAGGAAATATAAATTTTTATGAAAAATCAAAATATTTCAAGCAATGTGAGTGATAATTTTAAATACTCGCTAAAAAAGCTATTCACTTTGTGGCTTCCTATACTATTTCTACTCTCCACTATAATTTCAGTATTCTGTATCTTCGTTTTTAAGGATGTATCATATTTAGCCTTTGTATCTTCTGCTGAAACAGGCAATTTTTGGTCTAATATCCTTACTGTGTTTCTTGCTTCAATTGAAATTCCTTCGAGCCTGTTCGTTGCTATTCTTGTATGCTCCTTAATTCTTTTTTTGGTTGTGGAAACTTTCTCAATTATCAGATTGTTTAAGCTACGGAAGATTGAACAGAGCGGTGGTCTAAAAATATTACTCCGGTTTCTGGTGGCGCAAGTGATAGGGGTTGGAGTTTTGTCCGCTAGCCTTGTCCTCATGCCCGCCGTTTCTTCGGGAGTAGCGTTTGTCTATGGATATGCAGATTTGAAGATGAATGTAAAAGAAGCTTTAAATGGAACTATTGCTGACGATCAAGAAATTATAAAAAATGTTCAGACAGCTTCTTCGATTGTGGATATTTACGATACTTCTAATGAGTTTGGTGTAGTGCTGGCAAAAAGGGATCTCAAAAAGAAGGATAAATTGACTACTTATGAAGGCAGAGTGCTCCCCCTGCTCGTTAAATTCACAAAAAAAGATGCAGAGGGTAGATCATTCTTTGTTCCAAGCACCAATAGCGTTGTTTATACAAACTTCAGCAAAGATCGAACAGAAAAGATAATCATTGAATTGGCTTTTAATCGTCTTAAATACCATCCCAACCCGATCGTGGTGTCTTTATTCAAAAAATCTCAAAAACCTACCGTTACTTATCTTGCCGACCAAGCGTATGCTCCTTACCTAAAGAAAAAGCTAAGTGAAGTAAATGATAAGATACTAAGGGATTTTAAAGCTACTATTTCATCAAACGAAAAAATTGTCTCAGAGTGTGTAAAAATTATTGTCGAGCAAGAAAGTGACTATCATAAAAATTGCATTGTAGCAGTAAGGTATTCTAATTGCCCATATGCTATACAACAAATTAATGAAAATAAAAGCACTTGTCAGAAAAATAAGGCATTGCTTACTTCCCAGTATAAGGACTTCGAAAAACTAAAAGCAGATATTGAAAAAGATGCGTCTAGTGTCTTGGAAAAACAGAAAGGAGAATTAAGCAGTGGGACATACGATCCCGATACTCAGAATATATATATGCGTGTCATTCCCGATCAAGATTCTTTTCGCTATTTAAGCACCTTGCTTCACGAAGTATTTCACCATTACTCAAAAGGTGGATCAAAACTGCCGGTATTTATCAATGAAGGAATTACTGACTATACGGCACTCAAAAGCTTTAAGCTAAGTGATTATGAGATAGCCAGTGTTTCCGGATATTTTAAGGAAGCCCAGACTTTTATGGCTTTATTAGAAAAGATACCGGAACAAGAAATTATGACAGCGTATTTTACCAATGACGCCAAAATGTTTGAGGCATCATTTAAGAAAGCCTTTCCCGGGGTTGATTACAAAACATTCTTGGGTAGGGGAGATACGATGTATAGGGAAACATATGAGGCCATTGGTCCGACATTCAAGCTTGGATTTTGGGATACGCAGATTGATCATCCGGCTGTTCAGGACATGAGAATATTTTTGGGGTTGGATGCTAAAAAATTTAACAAATAGATGCATAATAAAATCATGAACCAAAGGGGATTTTCCCAACTTATCTTGATGGCCCTTGCGGGGGTGGTACTCGTCAATGTAACGGGCGGTATTTGGCACTATCAGAAGTCGGCGAAACAGAATAAATCTGCTAAAACGCCCACGGTTACAACTGAAAAGACAAAATCGCAAGTCGCCAAAAAATTAGCAGCGCATGAAATGCCCAAACTTCTTGATATGGAATTTAAAAGCGGGGTGGATAAAAGCGATGAGACGGAAATGCGTAAAGGTTCCAAAATAATGGATTTCTATTTGAACGAGTGGTTCGGTCACAGCATAACAAAAAAAAGTTCAATACGGGTTGAAGTTACCAGCGGGGATAGCCAACTTTTCGAAGAAAACGGCAGGTTTGTATATCTGTGGCGGCCTCTAAGCAGGGACTGGCAGGTGCCGAAGCAACATGGCGAACAAGAAAGCAGGGTGGCGGCACACGAGTATGTTCACCTCTATCAAATAAATAACGGGTGCGCTCATGCGTGGAGAGTGGGAGAAAACCCGAAGTGGTTTATAGAGGGAGAGGCCGACTGGTTTTCATTCAAGGCCGTGAATGGATCCTGGAGCTTCCCTTTTTGGTTTAAATATGTGCTACTGCAAATGGGAGCTAAACCGATTCAAACGTATGACGAAGCGCAAAACGTGGAGGGCATGTATCCTTACTTTGCGCTTGCCGTTGACTTTTTGATGAAAAATAAAGACATCAAGACGCTCGATAGTTTTTGTGTGAATCTTGGCAAGGGACAGGAGGTATCGGTCGCGTTCCAAAACGCATTCGGCGTCCCGCTGGAGAAGTTTTATTCTGATTTTGAGGTTTATTTTACTAAAACTTTTTCAATACCAATGAAAAGAGGAGGGGTACCTCCAGGTAATTGAGCGCGGAGATCCTTAGGCTATGTGGATAACCATTTTGCTATATTAGTTATATAATAAGCGAATATGTTAAACAAAAAATCGGTCTTGGTCATTGCTGTGTTAGTGGTCGCGGCTTTTTTGGCGGCCTACTATTTTTATTTTCTAAGAAAACCTCCCCAAAAGGGCGCCGTAGGCACGGCGGAAAGTGTGAGTAAAAGCGTTCCGAAAATTACTACCAACCCGGCGGAAAAAGTACCCGAAATTAACCCGCTTGACAGAGCGAACCCTTTTAAATATAAAAATCCGCTTAAATAATATGATTAAAAAAATATTCTCCTCCGGCATAGTATTGAGTGCTTTATTTTTGGTTCTAGCCGGCATCCCGGCAAGCGCCGCGACCAACGACTCGTCAGTCCTATTAAAAAAACCTGTCGGCAGCGAACTTTTTACTCTCACCATCAGCGACCCCGACGGCATACAGGAATTTTCTCTGTCTCCGGTCGGTAGATACAACTACGGAGGCGGATTGAGCGGTTGCCCGAGGTCTTTCACCAACACCAACGTTAGCTTTATAGATCCGAGCGATTTCACTCCGGTGATGCCGGCCTATGTTATAGATTGCCAAAATAACACTACTCGTTTAGAAATTGCCCCGCCGAAAAATGGAATCGCCAGAAGCAAAGCAATCGTGCCGGAAGAAGAAAAAAAGCCTGTTCCTCCTCCGGCGCCCCTGGAGGAGCCTAAAAAAGAAGCCCCTTCGACGGGCTCAGGGCAGGGAAAAAAAGCTGGTCCGTTATCAGCGAATGATGTCCGATACCCGGTTCCAGAGCTTGGCGATTGCAAGAGCGACGCGGAGTGCCGCAGTTATTGCGACAATTCCCAGCATGGCAAGGAATGTTTTGTTTTCGCCAAAAAATACAATTTGATTACCGAAAAACAAGCCGGGGATGCCGAAAAGCATTTTTTTGATGTTACAAAAGGACCGGGCGGTTGCGATTCCGGCCCCTCTTGCGAAACGTATTGCAATAACGTGGATCACCTCGATGAATGTATCGCTTTCGCGGAAAAAAGCGGATATTACTCCGGAGATAAATTAGCCGAAGCTAAAAAATTCCAGGAATTGGCGAAAAGCGGCAAGCAATTTCCCGGCGGCTGCAAAGACCGCAATACCTGTGAGGTGTATTGCAATGATCCACAACACATGGAAGAGTGCTTGAACTTCGCGGAACAAAGCGGATTTATGCCGAAAGAGGAAATTGCCGAAGGCAGAAAGGTTTTAGAATTTGTAAAAAAGGGGGAGATGCCGGGCGGCTGCACTTCAAAAGAGAAATGCGAAAAATATTGTCTTGATGATAGTCATGCTGACGAATGTATTGCTTTTGCCGAAAAAGCCGGTTTTATATCTTCCGAAGACGCCGCGATGATCAAAAAAACCGGCGGCAAAGGACCGGGCGGCTGTCACAGCAAACAGCAATGCGAATCTTATTGCGAAGTCAATTCAGATGAATGCTTCAAGTGGGCACAGGACAATAATCTTATTAGCGAAGCCGATTTAGGCAAAATGAAAAAGGGAATGAGCCAATTCAAAGAGCAATTAGACAAAATGCCTCCCGAGGTTACGCAATGTTTGAAAGACGCGGTGGGTGAAAAGAATTTTGAAAAATTAGCGAATGGCCAGCCGATATTTGATCGAAGCATGGAAGGAAAAATGAAGTCCTGTTTCAATCAGCTAACCTCTCAGGTAAGCAAACAATTTAATACCCTTCCGCCGGAAGCTGCTCAATGCATCAAAGATACTATTGGCGAAGAAGGACTTAAAAAACTCCAAAGCGGCGAGTTTGACCAGAATTTGGATTTTAGTAGCTTGGAAGGATGTTTCCAGAAATTACAGGAATCATTTGGCGGAGGCGGTCCGGGTGGTCCCGGAGGCCCAGGCGGTGGTCCAGGAGGCCCAGGGGGATTTAGCGGACCTGGCGGCTGTAAATCAATTGATGAATGTACCGCGTATTGCCAATCCAATCCTAAGGAGTGTCAGAATTTTGGTCCTCCGGGAGGAGGCGGGAGCGGTAGTCCCTCGACGGGCTCAGGATCTTCGAGCGGTGGCCAACAAGGAGGTGGGCAAGGCGGACCTGGCGGATGCAAGAGCCAGGAAGAATGTCAAGCATATTGCAAAGATCATCCGCAAGAGTGCGGTGGAAGCAATGGCGGTGGTAACGGAGGCGGTGGCGGCCCTCAAGGCGGTCCTGGCGGATGCAAATCTCAAGAAGAGTGCATGGCTTATTGTAAAGATCATCCTCAAGAATGCGGTGGTAACGGAGGCACTCCTCTGCCACCCCCCACTCCAAATCCGACTCCGAATCCAACCCCCAATCCAAGTCCAACCCCAACCCCAAGTCCAATTCCACCTCCTTATGGCGGACCGGGCGGATGCGCAACACCGGCAGAATGTCAAGCTTATTGCGCTTCTCATTACACCGATCCGGCTTGCGGTAGCACCGGAGCGCCGACACCACCACCACCATCTCCAACCCCAACCCCAACCCCAACACCTACTCCGACTCCAATTCCTCCTCCACCTCCACCAACTCAAAGTTGCGTTCCAACTCCTTCAGGTTTGGCCATCTGGTTAAATGGAGACTCGTTGTCTGGAGCAGCCGGCGGAGTAACTACTGTTTCGGGAAAAATCGGGAAAGCATTTAAATTTGACGGATCCAGCGGATACATCAATTTGGGGAATCCCGGAAATTTAAACTTCGGAACCGGACCGTTTTCTTTGGAAGCCTGGTTTAACTGGGATGGCACCGGGAATTACGGCGCACTTAACATCATTAGAAAATCCAATTACGGACCGGACCCAGGATCCGGATACTGGGTTCGGATAGGTAGAGACGCTAAAACAATAGAGTTTTCGGTCGGAGCAACTGTCAAGGCTGAAGGTCAAACTTTTATTTCCGCGCCCATTAGTCCCAACGCCTGGCACCATGTTGTGGCCACCAGAGATAGCAATGACGCCGTAAAATTTTATATAGACGGCCAGTCAACGGGAACTTTTCTTAGGCAAGCTCCCAAAGCCCAATCAACCAGCCCGTCCTCGTTCGCGATCGGAGGATGGGATGACCAGCATTCCGAATTCTTCCCCGGTCTCATTGACGAAGTTTCTGTATATAACAGAGCATTAGATGCGTCCGAAGTCCAAGCTATTTTCAACGCGGGCAGCGCCGGCAAATGTACTCAATAGTATAATTTAATTCTGGAGCCGATGAGAGGAGTTGAACCCCTAACCTTTCCCTTACGAAGGGACTGCTCTGCCATTGAGCTACATCGGCAATATCTTTTTTCTTCCCTGGGCAATTTTGGTTAATATATTTAATTTAAAGTAATTGCCCGTCAAAAGCAAAGCCATTTGCTTTTGACCCACAAATTTGTAATTTTGCGAATTTTTTGGTATTATTATTTTTATGGAGCATGGCTCAATAAGTATTGAAGAGCTGGCGCTAAAGGTCCGCAAAGCGGCGGACCGTCTTTGACTTCCGCCAAAAAAAAGAAGATCTTTTGAAATTGGAAACAGAAACTTTGGGTCCGAATTTTTGGGCAGATTCTTCGCGGGCCCAGAAAGTATCGAAAGAGATTTCTTCGCTTAAAGAAATTATTTCTTCTTGGGAAAAATTACTCGAAGATGCCGCGAGCTTGGAGGATATGTCTAAAATGGATCCAAGCGCGGATTTAGAGAAAGAGTCCGGCGAGCTTGAACGGCAATTTTTAAAACTGGAACGAGTCCAGCTTTTTACCGGAAAATATGATCAGGGGAACGCGGTGATATCTTTCTACGCGGGAGCGGGGGGGGACGATGCCGAAGATTGGGCAAGGATTCTTTTTACCATGTATGAAAAGTTTGCAAGCTCGCGCGGGTGGAATTTTAAAATTTTACATACGCATCCTAATGAATTGGGGGGCATCAAAAATGCTTCAGTAGAGATCGAAGGAAAATTTGCGTACGGGTATTTAAAAAAAGAATACGGCGTGCATCGTTTGGTGCGAATTTCGCCCTTTGACGCCAATAAGCGGCGGCATACGTCGTTTGCGCTGGTGGAAATTTTGCCCGAGATAACCGACCCGGAAGACGCTGCGATAAAGGAAGATGATCTGGAGATCACGTTTACGAGATCGAGCGGCCCGGGCGGGCAGAATGTAAACAAGCGGGAAACGGCGGTGCGGATTTTGCATACGCCAACGGGTATTTCCGTGCACGCGAGCGCGGAGAGAACCCAGCAGGCAAATAGAAAATATGCCATGGAAATATTGCGGGGCAAATTGTACGAGTTGGAGGTGAGCAAAAAAGATTTGGAAAAAAAAGAGATGCGAGGTGGCACATTGCCGGAAGCTGAATGGGGACACCAGATTCGTTCATATGTTTTTCATCCGTATAAAATGGTGAAAGATCACCGGACGAATACCGAGACTGGCAACGTCGACGCGGTGCTCGCTGGCGACCTCGATATCTTTATTGATGCGGAATTGAGCACCTCGTAAGGTTAACTGTACGTTTAATTGACCAAAGCCGTCTCAAGAGTTAAAATTTTATTACGGCATGATATATTTCGATAAAGTTTCTAAAGTATATTCTCCTACCTCAATCGCGCTCGAAGATGTCTCGTTTTCTATCGCGCCACAGGAATTTATTTCTATTGTGGGGCAATCGGGAGCGGGGAAGTCAACGCTCCTCAAATTGCTTTTAGCAGAAGAAAGTCCCACTGCGGGAAAAGTCTTTTTTGAATCAAATGATTTGCATTTAATTCCCAAACGCGAACTCTCCAAAATCAGAAGAAGGATCGGAGTCGTGTTTCAAGATTATCGGCTCCTTAGTCATAAAACCGCGTACGAAAATATCGCGTTTGCCATGGAAGCCGCGGGAAAATTGGATGAAGATATTTCTCATGATGTGCCGCAAGTATTGGAACTGGTCGGCTTAATGGACAAGGCGTGGCACTTTCCGCACGAACTTTCCGGAGGAGAAAAACAGCGAGTGGCGATAGCTCGGGCAATTGTTGTCCGACCGGACGTTATTATTGCGGATGAGCCGACTGGAAATTTAGATCCGTTAAATACCTGGGACATCATACATCTTTTGGAGAAAGTAAATAGTTTGGGCACCACCGTGATTTTGGCGACACATGATAAAGAAATTATCAATTCTCTCCGCCGGCGCGTCGTCACCTTGGAGAAAGGAAAATTAGTGAGGGATGAAGAGCGCGGGCGGTATGTGTTATAATAGTAGACATGGATAAAATAACTTTAGAGCGAGTTATTAAATCTGGATTTACCAGTTTTTTTAGAAACGGCTTAGTAAGCGTCGCCACGGTGTTGGTTATGTCTCTTTCTATGTTTATTTTGGGAAGCGTATTGGTCGGCTCCGTATTTTTAAATGGAGTCATATCAACTATAGAAGGAAAAGTTGATATCAGCGTGTATTTTAAATCGGATACGGCGGAAAACGATATTTTTTCTTTCAAAAATAGCCTTCAAAGTTTTCAAGACGTAAAAAGCGTCCAATATATTTCAAGGGAAGATGCGCTTAAATCGTTTACGGACCGCCACAAAGGCGATGAATTGGTTTTGCGTTCCATTGAAGCAGTGGAGCAAAATCCATTTTCCGCGAGTATCAATATCAAAGCCAAAGACCCCGCCCAATATGAATCGATAACCCAATTCATGGAGCATAGCCGTTTTGTATCGATAGTAGACAAAGATAGTTCCGGTCAATATAAAATTACGTATCGCCAAAACCAAACCGCCATAGATAAACTTTCCTCCATGCTCGCGAGTATCAAAAAAATTGGCTTGTCGGTCAGTTTGGTTTTAGCGTTAATCGCTTTGATTGTTTCGTATAATACGGTGCGGCTCGCGATTTACAATGCAAAAGATGAAATTTCAGTGATGCAATTGGTGGGCGCCTCCCGATTTTTCATACGAGGACCGTTTTTAATCGAAGGATTAATACATGGCATCATTTCCTCGGTCTTTACGGTGGGAGTTTTTTATCCGCTTTTCTGGTGGATGGGCAAAAAAACACTCGGCGTGTTTGGCGGGCTCAATATTTTTGATTATTTTTCTTCTAATATTTTCCAGTTTTCCTTGATTTTATTTATCACTGGCATTTTTCTGGGCGTTGGCTCCGCATTTTTCGCCATCCGCCGCTATTTACGAATATAAAAAATCCCCCGCCGCGGCGGGGGATTTTACTATTTTTCTTTAAATTGATCTTCTTCCGTCGAGCCTTTCATCGCAGTTGTTGACGATTGTCCTTCGGAAATTATCTCTGCTATTTCATCAAAATATTTTGTGCCGACGAATTCTTGGTGTTCCACGGCTTTGTATCCATTTTCTTTTTCTTTAAATTCTTCTTCTTGAAGATCTATATACGCAGGCATTCCGCTTTCGGCATATCCCCTCGCCAATTTAAACATCGAAAGATTAAGCGCATGAAATCCGGCGAGCGTTACAAATTGGAATTTATATCCCATTTTTGCGAGTTCCGGCTGAAAGATTGCAATTGTCTCGTCGTCCAATGTCTTTTTCCAGTTAAAAGATGGTGAGCAATTGTATGCCAACCATTTTCCGGGAAATTTTTCATGAATGGCATCGGCGAATTTTTTTGCTTCTTCCAAATTCGGAGTTTTTGTTTCGCACCAGAGCATATCGGCGTATGGCGCATACGCGAGTCCTCGCACGATCGCGGCTTCTATTCCGCCTCGAAATCTATAAAAACCCTCTTCCGTTCTTTCGCCGGACAAAAAAGGAATATCTAACGGATCAATATTGTTGGCAATTATTTTTGCCGCTTCAGCATCTGTTCGCGCAATTAATACGGTAGGCACCCCCATGACATCGGCGGCTAACCGCGCAGCAGTAAGTTTTTTTACAAATTCTCTTGCTGGTATTACCACTTTTCCTCCCAAATGCCCGCATTTTTTCTCTGAAGCCAATTGATCTTCAAAATGCACTCCTCCCGCCCCCGCTTCCATCATAGCCTTCATGAGCTCAAATGCGTTTAAAATTCCACCAAATCCAGCTTCTGCATCTGCAATAATTGGTTGGAACCAATCAATATCAGCGATGCATCGCAAGCTTTGTTTTTCATCTTCTCGTTTCAGGGCGTTATTAATTCTTCTCACCAAAGCCGGGACACTATCTGCGGAATACAAACTTTGATCCGGATATGTTTGTCCACCGGTATTGGCATCTGCTGCAACTTGCCAGCCGCTCACGTAAATTGCTTTGAGTCCCGCCTGGATTTGCTGAACGGCTTGATGTCCGGTCAAAGCTCCGAGTGCTTTCACATAATCCATTGTTTTCAAATAACGCCGCAATTTTCGAGCGCCATATTCTGCTAACGTGTATTCAATTTTTAACGATCCGCGAAGCCGTATCACATCCTCTGCGGTATAGGATCTTTTTGTTTCTTTCCACCTCTCCGAACATATCCACTCCTGATGTAACGTCTCTATCTCGTATGCCCTGCTATTCATTTTTGCCACCTTATTTTATTCCGATATAATTTTATAATAAAAATTCCCCGATGTCTATCAACGCCTAATTTATTGACATATAACAAGTTTAATTCTAATATGGGCACGGGGTAGTTATCGGAAACGAGGAGGATGCATGTTTTTTAACAAAGACGTGCTTGAGATAAAAGAAACCGATACATTATGGAAGTTCTACCAAAAAAGTTTTACTTTAGACAATCAAGAAATCATGCCGCCCAAAAACTTTTGCCAGTATTTTTGGACTTCTGTCACGGGATTTCAGTTTTGGATTACCAGAGAAGTTAAACTGTGGAAGCTCTGGGTCTTATTTTTTGGCGCTTTTTTCTTGATGCTCTTTTGCGGGAGTATTTTCGATGATTCGGTGTACCGTTCTCATCACGTAATTTTTAACTTGCTTGCCGTTATTTTTGTAGTGCCTTTGGCAATAAGTTGCTTCGCGATTATTTTTGCTTCTTTCCATTGCCTTACGAGATTTATTGATGCGCGGCCAAAATTAGAAAGGGGATTGGGTATTTCAATTTTGGTTTTATGCATCGGTTTTTTCTTGTTTATTACCCGCAATTCAGGAATTGATTTTGTTGGCCAAGCAATACCCATTCTAAAGTTCGCGGCTTTATTAGTAGGATTGGCAACAGTTATAACAATTACCATTTCAACACTCTTATTTTTATGGACCAAAATACCCGGAGACAAAAAAAGTAATTTTGCCAAAGTTCTCAAATCCTTTTTTGCCGCGCTGGAAGCAAAAAAGAGGAAAATTTGTCCGTTGGTGGAGTCCCCACCTGAATTTACGAGAAATCATAAATAAAATTAATCCCCTCCGATTGTTTCGAAGGGGATTTTTTTAACGGGACATGCCACACACGGAGACAATAGCACTGCGTACGCATTACCGCGCGCGGATACGCGTTTTCTAACTCGAAAAAAAATGTCAATTGCGGGCCAATTCTTATTGCATGCAGTGCATTTTTTCCATGGATACAGTTCTCTCGATGTGTGTAAAAATTTTTTTAAAACTTGTTCCAGATTTTTGTGCCGCACTCTCGGCCTTTTGGCAAACGCGCTCCGTTGATTAGCTTTTCGTTTTTCCTCCCGCGTTTCATACCAGGCGCGGTATACGGGATCTTGCATAGCTTCCTCGGAATGAAGGAGTTGCAGATGATGCTTGCTTCGGAGGCGGACCAATTGTTGATATGAACACCGCAGATGCTTTGCGGCAATACGGGAAGGCCAAAAGCATCCTTCGTTTTTCAAAAAGGCAAGTATCTTTCTTTTCTTATCGGTACCGAGTGGCCGACCAGATTTGATATACCTGCTACGCATCGGATCCGCCCAATGATATTTTTTAACAATCGTCGCAATAGACTCTTTTGTGTGGCGCTTCATTTTGGGCAGTGCCATGAGTTGTTTTGGGCTCAAACGAGCTCCATTGAGCGCATTTTTTGTATGCTTCTTGATGAACCACAATTCCGATGTGGTAAAATTTTCAGCTTTTTTACGTGGTTTTTGCGCCAGGGTTTCATCTGTTCTATGCACACGACCCCCTTTTCACATAAATTTTTCTTTAGATATTATAATATACTTATACTGGATTTGTAAAGATCAGCTTCATTTGCTACGATACAGATGTTTTATTGTTCGGGAGTTGTTAACTCATTGCGGGGTCGTCTAGTGGTAGGACACATGCCTCTGGAGCATGTTACCTTGGTTCGAATCCAAGCCCCGCAGCCCTTCTTCGCTACTGCTCATCAGGGCCTTCGACCGCTATAAATTATGGCGAAGAAGGCTCTGAGGAGTCCTTCACCTTGTTCAGGACGACAAAAAGATACAATTTAAATTTTATGACATATTTTATGTATATTCTCGAATGCGCCGACAAATCTTTTTATGTCGGTTGCACAAATGATTTACAAAAAAGATTGCGCCAGCACAACGAATCCAAATCCGGCGCGCACTACACAAAAATAAGACGCCCGGTTATATTGGTATATTCAGAAAAATTCACCACACTAAAAAAGGCTCGCGCCCGAGAAGGGGAGTTAAAGAGACTGAAAAGATCAGAAAAAATAAATTTGATTGATGGAAAGCTAGCCGTCTAGACCGGAGCAGCTCATTGCATAAAAATCTAATTTTTGGTAGACTATAAATATTATGAGTACTCAAATTCTAATCAAAAAACTTAATCGGGAAGTGGAGGGGTTAAAAGACGATGTTCGTGAGATGAAAAAGTTTCTTTTTGTGCCTCTTCGCGATTCCGAGGGGGATTATAAAGAGTCTTTTGTGAAAAAAATTTTTGTTAGATCTCAAAGTCGTGGTCCATTTCACAAATTTATAAACAAAGAATCTTTTCTCAATCATGTCCGATCAAAAAAATGAAATTATTTATGAAAAGGATTTTTTGCAAGATAGCCGCAGATTGCCCGCCGAGGAATCCATGACTAATCCGAACCCGGTCATCGAAGGAGTATGGAATAAAACACAAAAAAGTTATTCTAATCGACTGGTAGTATTTACCGATCAAATTTGATATGTAAGTATAATCTTTATTATAAAAATTGACAAAATAACACTAACCATGTTATTTTATTTTTAGATTGTTTTTAAAAACGTGGTGGGGGGGATTCTTATCAGCATTTGCCTGGTCTGTCCCTTGGCAGATTGGGTTATGGGGACATGGTTTCCACCCGCAAAAAACAAATAAAAAATGCCCCGATGGCCATCGGGGCATTTTTTATTTGTTTCAAACGTACAAATTGCTGTGCGAATCTATCAGTGCGAATTCGATGGTTTGGCTGTTCACCGGTTTATAAATAGCTCGTATATCGCCGGTTATATTTATACTTCTGAAATCTTGCCATTTTCCGTGGAGAGCGTGATTGTTGAGCGCGGGACTATACGGATCTGTGAGAAATAATTTTAGTTTTTCTTTGAATTTGTTTTGTATTTTTTGGGAAAGTTTTTTGTATCCCTTTCCAAAATTTTTATGAAAAAGAATTTGCATGCCTTTTTTATTCCGAGTCCAGATATGCCACCGCCTCCTCGTACGCAAATGGTCCGGCGGCGTTTTTTTTGAGTTTTATGTCCGAAGCTATATTGTCTAAAATTTTCTGCGTATGAATATTCGGCAATTCAGGAACTGAAAACACTACGCGCTTTTCTCGCACCAGCTCTCTTAAATATGCGTTTAAAATAGTTCCCAAAGGAAGTCCCAATTCCTCGGCGACTTTTTGGGCATTTTTTTTCAGCTCCTTTTCCGTCTTAATATTTATTAGAGTTTTCATATAACCCCAGTATATACTTCGGTAATATTACTGTCAATAAATCGTTGTTTTATTAACTATTTTGTTTGATAAAAAAATAAAAACACCCCGATGGCCATCAGGGTGTTTTTTATAAATATTATTCCGGTTGAATTCTGCTATACAGCGTTTGAGGTCGGAACCGGTATTCCACATCATTATCTTTTAACCATCCTCTCACGTTGTCCCAGCGAATAATGGTAATCGGGGAGTCCATTGTCAGATTCGGATAAAAACGTTTTAAGGCGGCAAGCAATTCCGCGTTATTTTGGCACCCATCGTCTAGGCATTCTTTTTCCGTTACCTCGGCAAGCGTGCAATGCCGAACTTCTGTGATAACCGCCATTACCACCCAAGGTTCTATGTGGCAACAAAGCATTACTGGATTTCCAGCTCTATAATCTCTATGGCCTTCCCGTATTGAAATATTTTTTCCGCCATAAAGAATACTGGTTCTAGTTTTGTGGCCCGGAGCAACAAGTAATGCGTACAATGGCTGCTTCATGATACTTCACCTCGCCGTTTAACTCTAAGTGGTAGACTATCAAATAATATTATCGGATGTCAAGATTGACGAGATTTATATACCCCTCTAAACTTGGTAGTTATGGAGGGTGATAAGAAAAACAATATTGAAGAGATTAAGCAGAAAGCTTTGAAAATTACAGAAGCTTTATATCGTACTACGGATTTATTTTACGATGTAGAGCCTCTCAAATGGTCTTTGCGAGAGACATCTATTTCTATACTCGAAATTTTTTCAGGTATAGATGGGCGCCCAGAATATGAACAAGCGCGGGAGGCTGATAAGCTTAACAATCTGGTCAATAAATTGTTTCTCAAGTTGGAATTGGCATCAAGCGGAACCTTTATATCGAAAGCAAATTTCGATGTTTTAGAAAGAGAATACATGGTTCTTACCAAGACTTTAAAGCAGAATTTTTTGCCACAAATTCTATTGGACAATCCAATAATGGACAAACTATCGGACAGTATATCGGACAATATTTCAAAGCCTGGTATAAGCGAACCGATTAAAATTTATGAGGGGGCAATAGAAAAAACAGTTGCAAATATAGAAGTAAATGCTGTTCTAGAAAAGAGCGATTCTAAAAGACAAAAAACCATAATAGGGGCTTTAAAAATAAAAGGACCCAGTAGCGTGAGTGATTTGGCAATGCTATTCGACGGCACAATCAGCGGAAAAACCGTACAAAGAGAATTGGGTGTATTGGTAGCTAGTGGAAATATAAAACAAGAGGGAGAAAGGCGCTGGAGAAGGTACTTTGTTTAAGTTATCCACATAAAGCTCTTTGCACGAGGTTGTACGTAGATTTATAATGAAAATAAGCTCAAATGCGAATTATGGATTCGGTGAATTAATGAATTGAATAGGCCAATTGTTTGGTCACATTGTTGGCTTATGACGACTAGCGGTTTACTTCAAAAATTGTTTGCTAGCAGCTAGTCGCCAGAAGCTAATAAAATATTTTTCTGGAAAGAAAGAACCTTGAAAATTAAAAAACATCTGATTCATTCTAGTTAAGTATGTTTAATTTGTAATAACTGGGGAGTTTAAGTCGGGTCGAATTTGCTCCAATTAAAAAAGAACAAAAACGATTTTGCTCCATTGATAAAGTAGAATTGATTATTAGGTTTAGTTTCAAAACCAACTAAAAACGTTTTGTCGAAATTCTTTTTAGTTGGATAAATTATTAAAAGAGAATTTAAAATATGAATAGAAAAACACATAAAACTGTAAGTAAGTTTGCTTCAGTTTTATTGAGTGTAGCTACTGTGGGATTGCTTTCGGGCGGATCGTTGATAATGCCGTTGACTGCCTCTGCTGATACAACGTCCAGCACAGTTGCACAGTTGCAAGCTCAAATCGCTGCCCTAAGCGCGCAGTTAGCTGCGCTTTCCGGCAGTTCTTCGGGTGGTTCAAGCATGAGCGCTTGCACCTTTTCTCGTAGCCTTACGGTTGGATCAAAGGGTGATGACGTAACTTGTTTGCAAAATGCCTTAAAGGCAGGTGGGTATCTTTCTGTCAGTGCCACTGGCTACTTTGGTTCTTTAACCAAAGCTGGCGTGGTAGCTTGGCAAAAAGCCGCTGGAGTTTCTCCAGCATCAGGTTACTTCGGACCTCTTTCAAAGGCTAAGTATGCATCAACAGTTTCAGCTACCCCAGCCCCAGCCCCAGCTCCGGCACCAGCCCCAGCTCCTAGCGCAACGCCAGGAACTCCGGCCATAGTGCCAGCAGCAGCCGGAACATTACGAGTAGATGCCGGTACTCAACCAAATTCTAGTCTCTTCCCAACTAACGCAACACGAGTTCCGTTTACCGTTGTGAAATTGACAGCTCCAGCTGATAGCGATGTAAAAATAAACTCAATTGTTGTTTCGAGAGATGGTTTGGCAAATGACGCCACTTTTTCTGGAATTGTACTCTTGGACGAGCAGGGCACCCAATTAGGAGTTGCGAAAACTCTTAATTCAACTCACCAAGCAACTCTGAGCGAGCCATTCACTGTAAAAGCTGGGCAAACCAGAACTATGACTATCGGTGGAAACGCGCAAACATCCAACGGTGGTTATGGCGGTCAGGTCGCTTACTTGAGCTTGGTTAGCATAAATAGTAGTGCGACAGTAGTGGGATCCTTGCCACTTTCAGGCGCAGGACACACGATCAATGAAACATTAACGATCGGTTCTGTTACATTAGTGAGAGGATCAACAGACCCAGGTTCTAGCCAAACATTGAATGTCGGTCAAACTGGTTTTACTTTTTCAGCGGTTAAAGTCACTGCTGGTTCAGCCGAAAAAGTTTACTTGAAATCAATCAGATGGAATCAAACTGGTTCTGCTGGTTCAGGAGACTTGGCTAATATCAAAACTTACATAGAGGGCACAGCTTACGACACATCTGTAGGTTCTGATGGTAAGTATTACACCGCAACATTTGGCGATAACAACGGAAAAGGAATCCTTATTGATAAAGGATTTTCTAAAGAATTATCCGTAAAAGGTGATATCGTTGGCGGTTCAGGAAGAACTGTTGACTTTGATCTTGCTAAAAGAACAGATATTGGTTTGGTAGGAGAAAACTACGGATATGGAATAACTCCTCCTGCCACTGGAACTTCTGTTCCAACTGCGAATACTTCTACATTCAGCAGTTCTGAAGATCCATGGTATGACGCTTCACGAGTAACTATTTCCGCGGGAACAATGAATGTTTCTACATCCAATGCCGCTCCTGCTCAAAACGTTGCTGTGAACTTGGCAAACCAGCCATTGGCTTCATTCCAAGTTGACACAAAGGGTGAACAAATTTCTGTAAGCAGAATGGGATTCAACGTTACATTGGGTTCCGAGCCTGCGGCTGCTGACGTTGACGACATTACGAATGTTACTATAGTGGATGAAAACGGCGCTGTAGTTGCGGGTCCGGTAGATGGAAGCGCTACAGACAGCTCCAACACCGCCGGTTCCGGTGATGGTTCAATCGTTTTCACAGACACGGTAACTTTCCTGACAGGCGTTCACGTCTATACTATGAAGGGTAAAATTGGAACTGATATTACTAACAACGTAACCATTCAAGCTTCCACCACTCCTTCATCAGACTTTGCGGGGACAGTACGAGGTCTAATAACCGGAAACACAATTACGCCGGCCCCGACATCCGCTATTACATTCAACACAATGACTGTAAAAACAGGATCTCTTACGGTTAGCGTATCCAGTGTTCCAATTGCTCAAACCGTAATCTCAAACACTAAAGGCTTTGAATTTGCTAAATACATTCTCGACGCCACGGCGTCAGGAGAAGATGTCAGGATAACTACATTGCCAATAGTGTACGGAGTTGCTAACGGTTCTGCTACCGATCTAAGCAATTGTCAGTTGTTTGATGGATCAGCCTCTATCACAACAGGATCAAATACCAAGAACCCAACAGCGCAATCTTCTTCTACTACGTTTACATTTGACGGAAACGGTTTAGTGGTTCCAAAAGGAACTTCAAAGTCCATTTCTCTAAAATGTGATCTAGCCGGAGGAGTAACTGGCGGCTACATTTGGGGTCTTGATGATGGACAGCAAACTGCATTTACGGGAGCAACCGGCTTAACAAGCGGTCAAACAATTACCGAAACTCTAAATGAGGCAAACGGTCAATTGATGAGTGCCGCAGCTGGCGGTGCTTTTGCAGCAACTCTAGATTCCCAGAGCCAGGGATACAAAGTTGTAAACTCTGGAGCTACTGGAGTTGAGCTTGCCAGGGTTAGATTCAGCGCCGCGAACGAAATTATTGATCTTAAGCAAGTTGCTTTGCAGATCACAGGAACAGCTTCCTCAACCGGCTTTGGTTCTACAACCCCGATAGACTTGGTAGGAAGACAAGTTACCTTGTGGGATGCGGATACAAACTTGCAAATTGGTACGGCGGTATTCCCAACAACTGCTTTTGCAACTTCAAGCGCCATTACAAACTTCAGAATTCCAAGAGATGGAGCAAAAACTCTTATTGTTAAAGGTGATCTTGCGGCTATCTCCAATTCAGGCCCCTCAACTGCTTCCGGTGATTTGTTGATTGTGGACTACGACGGAGGCAACACAGGACTAAACGGCACTTACGGTGTTGGAGCATCTTCGGGTACAACTATCTCGCCTACCGGCGCTGACACAGTATCTTCAGGCGTAAGAATAATGAAAGCGTATCCGACACTCGCTTACATTCCTCTTACATCGTCTGAAAGAACGTTAACCCCGGGAACAACCGCGGATAAGACTATGTACAAATTCTCTGTTACAGCCAATGGTGGCGACGTAGCTTTGTACAAGGTTACATTCCAAGTCAGCTCTTCAACAGCACCAGCATGTAACTGTGGAGCTACTACCTCCTTGTTCTCACTCTACGCGTTCACGGATTCCGCGATGTCTCTAGCGGATACAGGATTTAGCAGCAATGGTTTGCTTAACAACGGTCAGGACTTCTACGCGGGCAACATTGTTTCGCTACCAGCCGCTGTTACCATCGGCCAAGGCCCAACAAGAGGCCAGCAAACAACTGGTCTTGGAGGAACTGCCTCGGGCAGAATCAACGGCTCTGAATTCCCATTGAACATATTCATGGAAAAACTTGCCACAGCTGTTCACTCCGCGACCACGACCTATGTTGTCCCAAGTGGAACTACCAGATACTTCAGGCTAGCCGCTACAGTTGCTAACGTTGAGAATGTTTCCGGACAAGAATCATTCACAGTTCAGATGAATGGTGATGCGGCTTTCGCAAGGCCAGGTGCTGTCGGTGGAACTGCGGGTAACGGATCTGGAACTATAGGCAGTGAACTTAGAACAGGTAACATGTTTAACGCATCAACCACAAACCGCGATGCAAACAACAGCTTTATCTGGT
>Ga0209515_10003251_pt1 | contig 23637 bp, 22 predicted proteins | sample Subgroupgradi54m_FD_187454 | JGI IMG/M metagenome (GOLD analysis project Ga0209515, IMG submission 187454) | Subsurface groundwater microbial communities from S. Glens Falls, New York, USA - GMW60B uncontaminated upgradient, 5.4 m (SPAdes)... ... | reverse complement strand
CAAGTTCGCCGAGCTCTCCCGCGGGGACGGGTCGGCCGCTGCCGTCGAGGACGTCGACGGTGTGCCCGGGGTACGGTTTGCCGATGCTCCCCGGTTTGACCGGCATGAGGGCGGCGCAGTTGCCTGTGACGAGGTTCATCTCCGTCTGGCCAAAGAACTCATTGATCGTGAGGCTGAAGGCATCCCGGCCCCAGGCGATCAGTTCTTCCCCGACGGGCTCGCCCGCGCTGTAAACTGATCGCAACTGAAGCCGGTAGCGGGCCCGCGGCGTGGCGACCTGCCGCATGAGCTTCAACGCCGTGGGGAAGAGAAACGCGTTGCGGATCCCAAAGTGATCGAGGATCCAAAACGCGCGCTCCGGATCGAACTTGCTCTGCCGGAACGCGACAATCGGAATCCCATAGTGCCATCCCGCCCACAGCACATTGAACAGGCCCCCGATCCACGCCCAATCCGCGGGTGACCACAGTAGGTCCCCGGGTTGGGGGGCCAGGTTGTTGTAGAGGACAAACGCCGGCAGGTGGCCGATGAGGGCGGAGTGGGGTAGCACGGCGCCTTTCGGAGGGCCCGTCGTCCCGGACGTGTACATGATCAGCGCGGGGTCGTGGGGGCGGGTGACGACGGGCGTGAAGCGCTCGCTAGCGTGTGCCTCAAACGTACTGGCCGCGTGCGCGCCCGGGAGGTCGGGGACGGGCGTCCCGACCGCCACCACGTGCCGGAGCTGGGGGAGCCGGTCGCGAAGCCGACTGAGTTTCGGCGCGGCGTGCTCATCCACGATAGCGACTGTGGCGCCGCTATCCTTCAAGCGGTACTCTAGCGCGTCTTCGCCGAACAACGTGGCAAGCGGGACGGCGATGGCGCCGAGTTTGTACGCCGCAATGTGCGCGAGTGGGGTCTCGACGCGCTGAGAGAGGATGATCGCAACGCGATCCCCGGGGGCGACCCCAAGCGCGCGCAGCGCATTCGCCCAGCGGTTGGAGCGCCGGGCAAGCTCCGCGAACGTATACTGCCTCCTGCCTCCGTCATCCGTCGCGTCGACCAAGGCGAGCCGATCCGGGTCGTCCGCCCACTTGTCGCAAACATCAACCCCGATGTTGTAGGTATCCAGATGCGGCCAGCGAAAGGAGGCGTACAGCTCGTCGAACGGCTTCTGCGGAAAGTGAATCAACCCCATCGCGCGTACCCCGCTCCTCCCCAGGCCGCCGTAACCTCTGCGATGTTCCAAGCAGCGGCGTGATCGGAACTTCGGACCCATCTGCGCCAATTCCTACGGACCCATCTGCCGGTCGCGCAGCGGCTAGGTGACTGGCTCTCCACCGCAGCCTGCCGCGGGTTGGTACAATACTGAGCAGACAGACAGCACCTGGTACCTGGTGCTTACACGAGGAGACCGCAGGCGCGATTCAGTCAGAGAGAGGTGGAGGCATGGCGAAAGAACCACCGGTCGAGGCAGGACCCCGGATGAGTGTGCTGGAGGCGATCACGAACCGGCGCAGCGTCGCGCAGATGAAGCCCGATCCCGTGCCGCGAGAGTTGATTATCCGGTTGCTCGATGCCGCGGTCTGGGTCCCGAATCACCGGCTCACCGAGCCTTGGCAATTCTTTGTGCTCGAAGGAGACGCCAAGCGGCGATTTGCCGAACTGCGCCGAGACTGGCGCCGCAGTATCTTGCCGAATCCCGACCTGCCAGAAGTCCAGCCTGCGATGGACCGTCTCTACCAGGAGACGCTGGCCACGCCGGTGATCATCATCGTCACCTCTCACGTACAGGATGACCCCGAAGGGCGCGAGGAAGATTTCTGGGCGACGTTTGGTGCGGCCTACGCGTTCATGCTTGGTGCCTGGAGCCACGGTCTTGGAACCTACTTCCGCACTGGAGCCTTACGCGATCAGGCGGCGTTGCGGGCGCTGCTCAACCTCCCCGCGAATCGACGGATCCTGGGGATGCTCTACGTCGGCTACCCTGCCGCCGTGCCCCAGAAACGGCGGACGCCATCAGAGGCGAAGACCGTCTGGCTGAATCGCAGCTAGCGTGTCGCGCGAGGTCGGGCGACGAACCCCTGGAGGGGCTATTCCAGCAGCGCTTTCATCGGCGTCCAGTAGTGGTCGAGCCAACCGCGCTTGATCGAGGCATGATGACGGGCCGGGACGCCCGAATGAGTGAACCGCAACCTGGTCCCGCCCTTGACCTTCGTGAGCACGAATGTCGCCCGCGAGTAGTACCCTTTGGGCCAATCGCTCCCCCGCCAGGATTGGACTATCTTCTTATTGCGGATCAGCGTGAGCTGGATTCCTTCAATGTAGCCTCCGTAGGCGGTGAACTTCCCCCCCACCCTTCGGCTGATCCGCGCTGGGCTGCGTGTGAACTTGGCGTGGGTGCGCGAGTCCATCAGGGCTTTGTATACCTGTTGGGGACTTGCCGCGAAGGTGACCGACTGTCGGATAGGTTTGGCCAAGGCGCCGTCTCCTCAGGTATTTGATTCGGCCTTCGGGGTCTCGCAGGACGATCCTGCCCGGCGTGGCTCGTTGCAAACCCCGCGACGATTTGCCACCATACAGGGAGACGCTGCACGTGTGGCATCTGGGCACACGGCGTTGAGGGCTGATGAGCGAACTCCAATCACCTACGCTGCGCATCGAGGCATTGGTGCGCGAGATCGGGACGATAACTAACGGGGGCCCGGTTGTGGTGGCCTTCAGTGGGGGACTGGACAGCACCACCGTCGCCGCCCTTGCGAAGCGCGCACTTGGCGCCGCCTCAGTGTGGCTCGTGACGGTCAACATGGGGCAGTACGCCTACCGACGGGGTAACGAGATTGTCCTCGAGATGGCCGAACAGCTGGGGCTCCGGCAGAAGTGTCTGCTGGGGCAGTCGATGCAACACCGCGTGCAAGTGAATGGGCCGGCATGCAATCGCTGTACGCGGGAGATCAAGCTGGGGATGGTCAAGGCTTTGGCCCGCGGCCGCCTTGTCTTAACCGGCGCGAACCGGAGTGACACGTGGGGACAGCTGGGGCTCAAAGTATGCAATGGGTACTACGCCCCGTTACTCGAGCTGGAGAAGCCGCAGATCCGGGACCTGGCAGATGCGTTGGGCTTGCAGATTCCCCGGATCGGCGAGAACCCGGGTCGTGAAGGGTGCAAGCTTAAGCACCTGCTCAAGCCGTTGATCAACCCCGACTACCACGGCCGGGCGGTGGCGGAGGCCAACGAAGTCCTGCTCGCGCTCGTCCGCGCCGAGCAGTTTCCCGCCGAGCTGGCCAATGTGAAGATCATCGGCCCACTCAACACTAACATCGCCCTCGTGAATCTCCGGCCCGTCCCTCCCCCCGACTTCGCGCGTCGCATCCGTGAGGCGCTGGAAGCGATCCCGGTCCTCGATGAGGTGCACATTGTCGAGGGGCCGGTCACGCTCGTAACCAAAGCCAGCCCTGCCATCGGGCACGATCCTCGAGCCCGCTACTGGGTTCAGCATGGGCGGCTGCAGCCAGATTTCGCCTTTCCGATTGACGTTGAGTGGCGGTCGAGCACGAACCACCGCCTTCACACGTTCCACGTGGTCGGACACTACCCGCACCCATCATCCAGCGAAGTAGGACGGGGTGTGAGCCATGATCCCCAGGATCTAGGAGGGCGAGTCGTATGAGGAGACTGCACGTGCGCGGGATCGCGGTGGCGGTTGCCCTGGCCTTCGCCGTGGCCGGCACCCCGGCCGTGGCTGCGCCCAAAGTGAATCTCGAGTTCTGGACGATCTCGCTTCAACCGTTTTTTACGGACTACATCAACGGGCTCATCGCCGGCTACGAGAAGGCCCATCCGGAGGTGAAAGTCCGGTGGGTCGACATCCAGTTTCAGGCGGTTGAACAGAAGCTCCTCGCTGCAATCGCGGGTGGGGTGGCTCCGGATGTCGTGAATCTCAACGTCGAGTTCACAACGCGTATCGCCGACAAAGGCGCGCTCGTTGACCTGGACACGCTCGTATCGTCCAGCGACCGCGCCAAGTACTTCGATGGCTTCTGGGCATCCACGCGCTTCCGCGGCCACAGTTATGGGATCCCGTGGTATGTGGCCCCGGCCGTCGTTGTCTACAATGCAGACCTCTTCACCAAAGCTGGGCTCAACCCCAAGACCCCGCCGACGAGCGAGGAGGCGATGATCGCTGCCGCTCGGCAGCTCAAAGACCGGACGAAAGTCTATGGCTTCATGCCCTTGGTGGACGGAGTGTCGCTGCTGTACCGGTTCCTCGAGAACGGCCTGCCCATCTTGAGCCCGAATGGCAAGCGGGCGGTCTTCAACTCGCCCGCCCACGTAGCCTACCTCCAGCGGTACGTGGACCTGTTCAAGAAAGACTACTTCCCTGAGGACACCCTCCGCCGCGGATTCAACGGTGCGGTCGAACGCTACAGCGCGGGCCAGCTCGGCATGTTGCTCATAGGGCCCCAGTTTCTCCTGCGGATCAAAGCGAGCAATCCTGAGGTCTATGCGAGGAGCGGAGTGGCCGCCTATCCAATGGGTAAGGGCCGCGTCATCCATACCCCGCTGATGACGCTGACGATTCCGAAGGCAAGCCAGCACTATGCGGAGGCGGCGAAGTTTGCCCTCTTTGTGACCAACGACGCCAACCAGCTCGCGTTCTCGAAACTCGTCGTGATCTTCCCCTCGACGAAGGCCGCCGCCGGTGACGCGTACTTCCAAGCGCCGGGCGCTGGCCCAGAGTCAACGGCCCGCACCATCGCCGCCGAGGAGTTAAAGTTTGGCCGGGATCTCACCCTCGTCATCTCGAATGAGGGGGAGCTGTTCAAGCTCTTCCGCGAAGCGGTCGAGCGCGCATTCTTCGGGAAGATGAGTCCGCAGCAGGCGTTAGATTGGGCCGTGCGTGAGTGGAACGCGCGGCTCTAGGGCGGACACGTAGTGCGACGCGCGCTCTGGCTTGCGCTGGCGGTCTTTCTTACCGCGCCACCCGCTCCCGCCGCCCAGCTCCCTGACGCATTCGTTCCGCCCCCGCCTTCGACCGATGTGTGGCCCGTGCCGAAGGAGCTCACCTGGGGTCGCGGATTGTTTGTAGTTACCCCCACCACGCCGATTGTGGTCGGCGATGCCCCCAGCGACGACGACCTCTTTGCATCCCGTGCGCTTAACGAGGAGTTTCAAGCACGGTTTGGACGGAGCCTCCCTGTCCTCCGGGCGGGGCAGGTACCCACTCCGACCGGCGCCATCGTCGTTGGCGAACCGGCCCGCAACTCGATGAGCCGGAAGGCGCTCGAGAGTGCGGGCATCAGCGTGACGCCCACCACGCCCGGTGCCGAAGGGTATGTACTCCGCACGACGCCCACAGGCGTGCTCGTGGCGGGGTCCGACCGGCGCGGGACGTTCTACGGCGTCCAAACCCTGCGCCAGTTACTTAGAGCTGATGGGGCGCTCGCGGCGATCCCCGTGGTGTCCATCCGGGACTGGCCTGACCATCGGGTCCGTGCCGTGCACGTGTTGCTCGATGGTGCCTCCGAAGCGTACCTCCTCCGGTTGATCCGGCGGGTGCTTGCGCCGTACAAGTTCAACACGCTGATCGTGGAAGCGGAATACGTCCAGTGGGAGAGCGGGCGATCATTCTGGTCTCCTGACCCCCGAGGGGCGACCAAGACGCAGGTCCGCCATCTCCTCGCCGTCGCGAAGGAGCACTACATCGAGGTGGTTCCCCTCATCGCCACGTTGGGCCACAGCGAGTGGATGTTCGCGGGCTTGCACAGTGAGACGTTGTGTCGCGAGGTCGCCTACGTGCCACGGCAGCTCCGGGAGGAGGGCAAGGCGCAGGTCACCTGTGACCGGGCCCGGGCGGTCTTCCCCGCCGTCTATGATCCGAGGCGTCCGATCACGATTGGCGGACGATCGACGACCCTCGATGACGCGCTGATCCTTCCGGTCCTGAAGGAGGCGGTTGCACTCTTCTCGCCCCGGATGGTGCACCTTGGGCACGATGAGGTCCGCGGTCCTTCGGGGATCCGGTACGACTTGGAGCTCTACGTCGCCGACGTGCGCACTCTCGACAAGGCCCTGAAGGGTTTTGGCGTGCGCTCGATGCTATGGGGGGACGTGCTCTGGGAACGCCGCGCCGAGCTGACGTCCGTGCCCGGGTACCGTGGGCTGCCCCGCGATATCACGATCGTGCCGTGGAAGTACGAAGACGTCCGCGACTACCCTGAGGTCACGTACTTCCGCGCTGCGGGGTTCCCGGTGCTAGGGGCCTCTTGGTACCGGCTTGAGAACACCTACTATTTCAGTAGGGCGGTGAAATCGGCTGGGGGCGACGGGATGATCCGCACGACGTGGACCGGACAGTTTTTTACGGCGGCGGCGTTGACGCACGCCTACCAGCAGCTCTACACGTACCTGACGGCGGCGAGCTTCTTTTGGACCACAGAACGGCCGGTCCCGGCCGCCGCCCCGCCCGATGCCGAACTTGCACGGCGCTTTGCCGATGCCTGGGCGCGTCTCCCTTATCGGGCCACCCCCATTCCGGGGACGGTCATCGATCTCACGAACGCGCTCACCCAACGGCACATTGATGAGGACGGGACCGGTTGGGTCGGCAAGGGACCGGAGATCGACCTGCGGGCGTTACGCCCGGGTCGCCACCGGGTTGCCGGAATCCTGGTGGAGATCCTGGACCCGCGAGCCCATGGGGGGAAGAGCGTGGTCATGTTGAAGGGGGAGCGAGACACCGCCGCCTCCCAGCCGGATCGCGTGGTCATCCCCTGGCACGGGATGGCGGGTTGTCTCGTCTTCGTGCACGCGACACTGGACCGGGCGGCCAGCTTTGGCGATCTAGTCGGGCGCTACACCATCAAGCTCGCCAACGGGACGCGGGTGGGCGTTGACTTACGCTACGGGCAAAATATCAGTAGCTGGCTGGCAGACGCCGAGACAGGAATCCCTTCAATCGAACAGGAAATTGCGTGGACAGGGAAGACCCTGGCCGGTAATGAGGTTGCCGTCCAGCTTCTCCGGTGGACGAATCCTGAGCCGGGGCAGCAGGTGACCGCGCTCGAGTTCAGTTCCGCAGGCGGCCGGGCGAGTCCGGTACTCTTCGCCCTCACAGGGCTCCAGCGATGTCCGTCACCGTAGGTACCGTCAGGCACCTGCACCTCATCCTCGAACACCGGGGCACGCCTCGTTCCGTCCCCGAGGTGACGGCGATCGTCGATCGGGGACTCGAGGGGGACATCCACAGTCGCAAGCCGCGCGGCCGCCGGCAGGTGCTCCTTGTCGACGCCTCGGTCCTGGCTGCGGTCGGGTTGCGCCCCGGCGACTTGCGTGAGCAAATTACTGTCGACTTCCCCGCCCTTGACTCGATCCCCGTAGGGACCACGCTCCGCATTGGACAGGCGACCGTCGAGGTGACGGGTCCCTGTGAGCCGTGCACCCATATCGGGACGCTGGCCGGCGTTGGCGACCCCGCCGTGTTGCAGGCGGCGTTGGAGGGGCGCCGCGGCCAGTTGGTGCGCGTGGTGGCGATCGAAGGGGACGGGAGAATTCAGGTCGGCGACCCGGTCGCCACAGTCGATGCCCGTGATGCCACCCGCCCATGAACCGCGTGCGCGCCCCGCGACGACGATAGCTCCCGCATCTCGATCCCCGCGCTCCGCGCGCGGCGCGCGACGCCAACGGACCCTGATCGCTTACCTCTTCCTGACCCCGGCGCTGGTGCTGCTCGCGGTCTTCACTTTCTATCCCGTCCTGGTCGGCACGGGTCTCAGTCTGTTCGACTATGATCTCCTCAATCCGCCGCGCTATATCGGGGTGCAGCACTTCCGGCAGTTAGTCGCAGACCGCTACTTTTGGATTGCGTTCACCAACTCCGCCAAGTACGTGTTGGTCGTGCCCGTGATTCAGGTATGTGCGATTGTCCTCGCGGTGCTGGCCAACCAGCGGCTGCGGGGGATTCGGTTCTTTCGTGCTGCCTACTACATCCCCGTCATCACGTCCTGGCCGGTGGTGGGGATCATGTGGACCTGGATGTACGATCAGCAGGGGGTGATCAACTACGTGCTCTCTGTGCTCCACCTGATCGACCGCCCGATCACATGGCTCAGCCACCCGAGTCTGACCCTCTACGCGGTCATGGCGGTCACCCTCTGGAAAGGCTTGGGGTGGTACATGGTGATCTACCTGGCGGGGCTGCAAGCGATCCCCCAAGAACTCGAGGAAGCCGCGATGATCGATGGAGCGTCTCCGCGGCGGGTCTTTTGGCATGTGACGGTCCCGTTGTTGCGCCCCTACATTCTCTTGTGCTCTGTGCTCTCGACGATCGCGGCGCTCAAAGTCTTTGAAGAAATCTACGTCATGACCCGAGGCGGTCCGTTCTACAGCACCTACACGATGTTCATGTACATCTTTGACCTAGCCTTTCAGGATCTGAACGTGGGCTACGCGGCCGCGCTCGCGGTCGTCCTGGCAGGCGCGATCCTCATCTTCTCGGTGTTCAATTTTCGAGTGTTTCGTCGAGGAGGGTTGGAGTGGTACTAGCCGGTTGCATCAGAGGACAGGCGCCCCCGCGCGCCCGCAGGGGAGGAGCCGATGCGTAGAGTGCTCCTGGTAGTGGGGCTTGTGGCGCTGGCGGGGGTGACCACCTTCCCGTTCGTGTGGACCCTCTTAGTGTCGCTCAAGACGTCCGGACCCATTTTCGCGTTCCCGCCGGATCTCTGGCCGGTGCCGCTGTCGTTCGCCAATTACGTCGGCGTGTGGCAGACACTGCCGATTCCGCGCTACGTCCTGAACAGTCTGTATCTAACCGCCATGGGCGTGGGTGGGACCGTCGTGATATGTGCGTTAGCGGCCTACCCGCTCGCCCGGATGGACTTCCCCGGCAAAGCGGTGATCTTCTACGGGATTCTCGCGACGTTGATGCTCCCCGAACACATTGGACTGATTGTGAATTTCGTCACGATGATCAAACTCCGGCTCGTGGACACCTACCTCGCGGTCTACCTGCCCAGCTTGGCGAGCGTCTTTGGGATTTTCCTCCTCCGGCAAGCCTACCTCGCGGTGCCTCAGGAGCTTGAGGATGCCGCGCGGATCGACGGGGCGGGAGACCTGGTGATTTGGGGGCGCATCATGCTCCCGCTGGTCACGCCCGCTCTTGCGACCCTGGCGATCTTTCAGGGCGTGGCGTTTTGGAACAGCTTCCTGTGGCCGATCATCATCCTTAAGTCGCCGGACAAATACCCGCTGGCTGCGGGGCTCCTCTACCTGCGAGGGTTGTTCGCGTACAACACCCGGTACATCGCGGCGGGGGCCGTTATCGCGACCGTGCCGATCCTCCTTGCGTTTGTGTTCACACAGCGCTACTTCATGCGTGGGATCATGACGGGAGCAATCCGGTAATGGCTGCGCCTTCGGTGCTCTTCGTTCCTGCCGACGCGCGTCCAGTGACGCGGGATCTCGTCCTCAAGCTGGCCCTGCTCACCGATTACCGCATGCTAACGCCCCCCCGGGAGGTGCTTGGCGAGCGGATGACCGGTGCGGATCTCGGGGCCCTCGGGCTGTGGGTGGACGACCACACGCAGCAGGTTGATCTCTGTCTTGCGGCGGCAGAGATGCTCTGCTATGGGGGGCTCGTGCCGTCACGTGTGAGTGCAGATTCCTTGCCCGCCGTTGAGGCGCGGGCCGCAGCCATGCTCGCCCTGGCTGCACGGGTGCCGACCTACGTCGCGGCGGTGAACATGCGGATTCCCACATCAGCGGAGTCGGATGAGGAGCCCGCGTACTGGCGGACGTACGGGAACGCGCTGAGCCGGTACTCGCAGGAACGCGACCGGTGGGAACAGACCGGGGCTGGGGACGCGGCGGCGGCCCTGACCGATGCCCTCGCCGGCGTGCCGGCCCCAGTCGTGGAGGACTTCCTCTGGCGTCGGCGGAGGAACTTCCTAGTCAATCTGGGACTCGTGGCGGCTGCCGCACAAGGCAAAGTCCGCTACCTCCTGTTAGGTCAGGACGATGCTTCGCCGTATGGGCTGGCTCGCTCGGATCGAGACGCGCTCGCCCGACTGGGCCGCACCCTGGGCGCTACTGGACGGGTGTCCACGACCACAGGCGCTGACGAGCTCGCCGCGCGACTATTCGCCCGAATGGTCAATGACCGCCTCCGGGCGCGTCCGACGGTGCGCGTCGTCTACAGCGCACCGCTCAGCCGCCGGTTGGTGCCCGCCTATGAGATGGATCCGCTGGAAGAGACGGTGCGCTCGCATATCGAGAGTGTCGGCGCGGAACTCGTCGACGGCGAGGCGGAGATTACCCTCATCGTCCATAACTTCCCGGGGCTGCGGCAGTTGGAAGCTTTCGCCCAACCGTATCGGCCCGACGCGCTCGCCACGAAGGCCGCCGAGGAACTGGCCGCCGCCAAAGCCCGCGGCACGCTGTGCGCGCTCGCCGACGTGCGGTACGCGAACGGTGCCGATGATGGCCTGATCACGACCCTGCTCGCCCAACCCCAGGCCAGCGGCATTGACGCGTACGCCGGGTGGAACACGGCGAGCAACGCTTTGGGGACCACCCTCGCGCACGCGGTCGCGCTGTTGCACTTGCGCAAGGGGTCCTTCGGGCCGGTCGGCGATCGCAAGGAGCACAGCCGGCGGCTGCTCCTCGAACGGCTCCTCGACGATTGGGGGTATCAGGCGCATGTGCGCTGGGCACTCGCGAAAGAGGTGCTCCCCACGGAGCCGCAGTGCACGAGCGCCGATCTCCGACCAGCGGAGGCACGGTTTGTGGAGGAGGCGACGCGGCGCTTGGACGAGACGATCCTGCCCAAACTCGCGTCCTCGTTTGGGTTGGCGCTGTCGGTGCGTCTCCACTTCCCCTGGCACCGCTTGTTTGAGGTTGCCCTTGACGTCGCGGTGCGCTGAGTGACAGAGGCCTCCGCCCCCGAGGTTGTGGTGATCGGCGGCGGCCCCGCGGGCAGCATCGCTGCGATCGCGGCGGCCCGCCGAGGGGCGCGGGTCATCCTCGTCGAGCGCTATGGGTTCCTCGGGGGCTCGCTGACGGCCGCGATGGTCGCGCCGATCATGGGGTTCCACGCCGGGTCGCTCCAGGTTGTGCGCGGGATTCCGCAGGAGGTCATCGCGCGCCTGCAAGCGTTGGGGCTCTCCCCCGGGCATGTGCCTGACCCGATCGATTTCTGCGACACGGTCACGCCGTTTGATTTTGAGGGGTTGAAACGCGTCCTCCTCGAGATGGCCCTGGAGGCCGGGGTCACGCTCTGGTTGCACACCGTGTTCCTGGGGGCCGAGATCAAAGGCGGCAAGGTCGATGTGGTCCGTGTCTGGCAGAAAGATGGGATCAAGGAGTTGCGCGCGACCGTCTACCTGGATGCGTCGGGGGACGCAGATCTCGCCGCGGCGGCTGGAGTCGGATTCGAGTTGGGGCGCCAGCAGGATGGACGGCCCCAACCCATGACGCTGATGTTCCGGCTGGGCGGGGTGAACTGGGCTGCGGTCATGGCGTATTTGGCCGAGCACGATAGTGAGGTCCAGCACGGCGCGGGCGCCCACGACCGCATCGACGTGGAGTGGCTCCAGGGCCTGCCGATCCGCGGGGTCGCCGGGTTCCGCGGGTTGGTGGGAGCGGCGCAGGCGCGTGGGGAGTGGTCCATCCCGCGCGATCGATTGTTGGTCTTTGAAGGGGTACGGGCGGGTGAGGCCGTGGTCAACACGACGCGGGTGGTGGGTCGCCTAGGCACGCTGGGCGCCGATCTCGCCCAGGCGGAAATCGAAGGGCGCCGCCAAGTTTATCAGGTGATGGCGTTCTTGCAGCGGGACGTCCCGGGGTTTACCGACGCCTACTTGCTTGAGACGCCCGCGCAGATCGGCGTGCGCGAGACCCGGCGAATTCACGGCGACTACGTCCTTCAAGGCGATGACATCCTCGGCGGGGTGAAGTTTCCCGACGCCATCGCCTGTGGCGGGTACCCGATCGACATCCATGACCCGGTCTCCATGCACCTCGTGACCAAGCGCCTTCCGCTCGGCGAGTACTACACGATCCCGTACCGCTGCCTGCTTCCACGCGGCGTCGAGAACCTGCTAGTGGCGGGGCGATGCATCTCCGCCACCCACGAAGCCTTCGCGGCCTTCCGCGTCTCCGCGATCGTGATGGCCATCGGGCAGGCGGCGGGGACCGCCGCGATGCTAGCGGCGCACGGAGCCCGCTCGCCTCGCCAAGTGGATGTGGACGCTCTGCAGGGGACCCTGCGCGCTGATGGAGCGTTCCTTCCTTAACCTTTTCAGTGTGGCCCGCGGGACCGCACGAGGACAGGGACAGGGTGGATCCTCCATCCTGCCGAACACTGAGCAAGGGAGCCAGCCCAACATCGTGAGTGAAAGGACCGGGACGACCTGCCATGGACTTGTCAGATCGAGATCCAGAGGTCGCACTCGTTCTCCAGCAGGAGCGGCGACGACAGCGTGAGGGCGTTGAGCTCATCCCTTCAGAGAACTACGTCTCAGAAGCCGTCTTAGCTACGCTGGGCAGCATCTTCACGAACAAGTACTCCGAAGGATACCCCGGTCGACGGTACTACGGCGGCAACGAGTACGTCGACGAGATCGAACGGTTGGCCCAGGAGCGCGCGAAGCAACTCTTTGGCGTCCCGCACGCCAACGTCCAGCCTTATTCCGGGAGTCCGGCGAACCTTGCGGTCTACATCGCGACGTGTCACCCCGGCGACGTGATCATGGGACTGAACCTCCCCGATGGCGGTCACCTCACCCACGGGTGGAAGGTCAGCGTGACCGGGACCTACTATCACAGCGTGCCCTACCATGTGAAGAGCGACGGGTACATTGACATCGACGAAGTCTGGCGGCTCGCGCGCGAGCATCGGCCGAGGCTGATTTGGTGCGGGGCGACCGCCTACGTGCGCGAGTTGCCCTTCCGGCAACTCGCAGAAGCCGCCGATGAGGTCGGTGCGTTCTTCGCCGCGGACATCGCGCACGTTGCGGGGCTGGTCCTGGCCGGGGTGCACGAGAGCCCGGTCCCCTACGCGCATGTGGTCACGACCACGACGCACAAGACGTTGCGGGGTCCACGAGGGGCGATGATCCTGGTCACCGAGAAGGGGATCGCGAAAGATGCGGAACTCGTAGAGCGCGTGGATAGCGCCATCTTCCCCGGGCTGCAGGGTGGTCCGCACGACCATACGACGGCGGCGATCGCTGTCGCGCTCGGCGAAGCGATGCACCCGTCGTTCCGCGCCTATGGCCGTACGGTGGTCGCCAACGCGAAAGCGCTGGCCGCGGGCCTGCTGCGGCGAGGGTTTCGACTCGTGACCGGCGGCACGGATAACCACATGATCTTGGTGGACCTAACCCCCGAGGGACGAGGGCGTGGGGTCTTCCTGCAAGAAGCCCTCGATCGAGTCGGTATCACCGTGAACAAGAACACGATCCCGGGGGAGCCATCCTCCGCGTTCTATCCGTCGGGGATCCGACTCGGGACTCCGGCGGCCACGACGCGTGGCATGGGCGAACCGGAGATGGACCAGCTCGCCGAGTGGATCGCCCAGGTCGCGGCACAGATTCGGGACGTGCAACTCCCGGGCGATCCCAAAGCGCGCACTGCCCAGCGCAAAGAGTTTCGCAAAGGGATCGAGGAGAATGCGCAGCTCGCGGCACTCCGAGATGAAGTCCGGGCGTTCTGCACAAAGTTCCCGGTCCCCGGCACGGGATGACGGGGGCGTGACGCTGGACTTGCGTCGGGGGAGCTTGATTGTTAGTCTCCCGACCAACGACGCAACCCTGGCGCAGGCCGCGCGCGATGCGGGCGCAGATTTCCTTAAGGTGCACATCAATGTCCAGCACCTTGCCTCCGGGACGACCTTCGGCCCCCTCGCGCACGAACGAGACCGACTGCTCCAGATCTTGGCCGTAGGGCTGCCAACCGGCTTGGTGCCAGGGGAGGAGACCATGATCTCTCCGGCCGAGCTCCCCCAGCTCCGCGCGATGGGCTTCGCGTTCTTGGACGCGTTCGTTGACGTGCTCCCCGCGTACCTCTACGAGGTGGGTCTGCCGATCATCCCTGCGCTGCCGCACAGCATTGCTCCTCGCTACTTGGAACAAGTTCGGGCGCTGCCCGGCCTGTGGGTCGAGGCCGCGATCGTGGCTCCGCAGGAGTATGGGCAGCCACCGGTTCCCGACGACTTCGCAGCCCTCCGAATCGTCGCAGCGGCGACACAGAAACAGTTGATCGTACCCACCCAACGCGCCATCCAGCCCAGTGATCTGTCGCGCTACTTCGCGCTTCCCGAAGTGACCGCCCTGACGATTGGCGCGGTGGTGACCGGGGCGGATCCGGTTTCGCTCGGCCGCACGACGCAGGCATTCCGCCGGGCTTTGGATCAGGTGGCCGCATGAGTGGGAGGATGCTCGGTGATCGTTGAAGCCTCGGCCCCCACGCGCATCGATCTGGCGGGAGGGACGCTGGATCTTTTTCCGCTGTACCTCTTCGAGGAGGGCGGAGTCACCATCAATGTGGCCATCGAGATTCGGACATCTGTCCGCGTCGAGCCCTGCGCAGAGGGGATCGTGCTCCACTCGGTCGACTTAGGGGAGACACTGACGGCGGCGTCCATCCGCGAGCTCCCGGTCGGCGGCCCGCTGGACCTCATCGCGCGAGCGGTGCGCTTTGCCAACCCGGGCAAAGGACTGCGTGTTGTGACCCAGTCGAAAGCCCCCCCGGGGTCTGGGCTTGGGGGATCCTCGTCGTTGTTGATCTGCCTGTTAGCTGCGCTGGACCGGGTGAAGGGTCGACGGCGAAGCCGTCTCGCGCTCATCGATGTCGCGTCCCGGCTGGAGACCCAATCGCTGCGGATTCCTGCGGGGAAGCAGGACTACTTCGCGGCGACCTATGGGGGTGTGAACGCGATCTGGTTCGAGCTTGAGCGAGAGCGTCTTGAACCCCTGGCGCGGAGCGCTCAGGACCGCACAGGGCTTGAAGAGCGGCTCGTCCTCTCCTACACGGGCCAAGCCCATCGGTCCGTAGTCACGAACTGGAGCATGCTGCGCGCCTACATCGATGGCGCGCCTCGGGCGACAGAGGGGCTGCGCCGGATCAAGCACACGGCGCTGGCGATGCGCGAGGCCCTACGGTACCATGATCTCGAACGATTGGGCCCACTGCTCCGACAGGAATGGGAGCACCGTCGGCAGCTGGCCGAGGGCGTGAGCACCCCGACCATCGAGTCCCTGATTGCTGCCGCCGAGTCCGCGGGCGCGCTTGGAAGCAAGGTATGTGGGGCCGGTGGCGGGGGATGCCTTGTGACCGTGGTCCGGAAGGACACGAAAGCCGCGGTCGCGGCGACCCTGGCCGCGCACGGCGCGGCGGTACTCCCCGTGCGGATCGCCCGACGCGGGTTGCAGGTGACGACCGGGCGGCGGTCTAGAGGAGGTCTCGATGGCGCTGCGTAGCAAGAAGTTGCTCATCACGTCCGGGCCGACCCGCGCACCCCTCGACGCAGTCCGCTACATTACAAACAAAGCGACGGGCCGCCTCGGGGCGCTCATTGCTGAGGAAGCGTTACGCCGAGGTGCCGACGTGACGTTCGTCTACGGGCGGCCGAGTCAAGTCCCGGTCGTGCGGGGTGGGAGGGATGACCATCTCACGTTTGCCGCAGTGGAGACGGTCCAGGAGCTCATCGCGGTCTTCGAGCGGGAGCTCCCCCGCGGGTACGACGCCGTGATCCACCCGATGGCGGTCTTGGACTTCGCACCCGCGGAGGTACGCGGTGAGAAGATCGGCTCGCACGTCAAAGAGTGGGTCGTCCGCCTGGTGCCGACCCCGAAGGCGATCACGCTCGTGAAAGAGCTCGCCCCCCAAACCTTCCTCGTCGGGTTCAAGTTGGAGGTCGGCAAGGAGCTGTCGGAGCTTCGGGCGATTGCGTTGGAGTTTCTGAAACGGAACCGCTGCGATCTCGTCGTGGCGAATGATCTGCGTGAGATCGAAGGGGGCCAACACACCGGGCATTTTATCACTCCGAAAGGCGAGGTCGTGCACGTCGCCATGGGGAAAGAGGCGATTGCCCGGGCGCTCGTAGACTACCTCGATCGCCACTTGCCATGAGGAAACGCGCGCCCGATAGACGGGCGATTTCCAAGACGACGGCCGTCGAGGCAGGCGGGACCCGCCGTCGGAAGAAGAAGACTGTCAACCGAAACCAGGCACAGGGCTCGGGTGACCATGGGGCGCAGCAGTCAGCGGCGCGAATGGAGGCGCGGATCAACAGGCTCCTGCACAGGGGAGCCGGTGGACCCGTGAATCGAGTGAGAATAGAGAAGACCGCAAAACGCAGCCCGCACTAGCGTGCGACGTCGGACGATGGGACGTAGTATAATTCTGCTCAGACGAGCGGGCGTAGCTCAGTGGTAGAGCATCGGCTTCCCAAGCCGAGGGTCGTGGGTTCAAATCCCATCGCCCGCTCCAGCAAATACTAGGCCACATCAGCCGGTAGTTCTCGGGGATATCGCCTTCCCGATGCTAGGGCCCGGCGAAGCTCCTCCACCATCAGTTTTGGGTCCCAGACTATGAGCATCACCGTGCTCAAGCACTCGTCGAAGAACTCAGAGGCGCCAGAACGCACGCGAAGCTGCGACCGTGGCGGTGCGCGAGCTGCAGTGAGGTCGTCGGGCCTCAGTTCAAGGCGTGTACGAAGTGTGGGGGGAGTCGACCCAGAGAGCCGTGAGAGGGATTACCAGAACCGCGAATGCTCGCTAGAGACGTCTTCCTAAGGCGAGACCCGTAGGTTCACCCATCGCCCGCTCCGATCCGAGGTTCCGCCACGAATTTGTTCAGGAACGCCACGAGCTTCGGGTAGGCATCGAGCCGGTTCTTGTGTTTCCACAGCCCATGCCCTTCGTCTTCATAGCGCAGGTACTCTACAGGTACCTTACGACGTCGGAGCGCGGAGACGATCTGTTCGGCTTCGCCAATCGGGACACGCGGATCGTTGGCCCCATGGATGACCATCATCGGGCATCGGATCCGATCGACATGGTGAATCGGGCTGATCTCCTCGAGGAAGGCTCGGTGGTCTCGCAGGTTCCCGTATTCGGCCTCGCGATGGGCTCGACGGTAGGACCCGGTGTGTTCCAGAAAGGTGACCCAATTGGAGGTGCCACAGACGTCGATGCCAGCGGCGAACAGCTCAGGGTAGTGGGTAACTGCTGCCAGCGACATGAACCCTCCGTAGCTTCCCCCGTAGACGGCGATCCGCGCCGGATCCCCCTTCCGTTGGTCGCGCAGCCAGTACACGGCATGGGCGAGGTCCTTGACGGCGTCCATCCGTCGGGTCGTGTTGTCCAGATTCATGTAGGTCGTCCCGAAGCCCCTGGACCCGCGGACATTCGGGGCAAGAATGGCGTACCCGTACTGCAGAAAGTACTGAAAGAGGGCCGTGAAGATCGGGCGGGCTTCCGCTTCCGGACCGCCATGCACATGGAGGATGACCGGGGGAAGCTGATCCCCGTGCGACGGTGGAGCGTAGAACCACGCAGGAATCAGCCGGCCATCGAACGTCTTGTATCGAATCAGCTCTGGTTCCCGGAACGACGAGAACGGAATGCCAGCTTGGCTCGAGTGGGTGAGTTGTCGGAGCACATTCGAGGAGAGGTTCCATCCCCAGATATCAGAGTTGTACCGAGGACCGTTGAACGCGAAGACGAGGTGTTTCTCATCCCTGGAAAACGCCATCTCCGTGATGACGCCAAAGGAGAGCTCAGGGGGGGTCAAGGATCGCCCCGTGCTGACCTCGCGTAGGTAAAGCTCTGAGCGTCCATCCACATTCACCACCCAAGCCACCCATCGCCCTTGAGGCGACACCTCAACAGCAACGATCTCGTTGGCGGCGGTCTCGACATAGCTTAACCGTCCTGTAGCGAGATCGATTTGGGCCAGCGCAGAAAAATCGCGCTCCCACGTGCTGAGGCAATAGACCAACTGTCCATCAGCCGACCACCGGGGGGAACGATAGCTTGTCTCGCGAGCGTGGGGCGTGATGTGGCGGGCTTCGCCAGTGGCGACGTCTATGACGTAGAGGTCCTGGTTGACCGACGATTCTCCTCGACTGACGAGGAGGAATCGGTCGTCGGGCGACCAGCCTTCCGTCTCGTAGAATCCCCCTGGTCCTTCCTGAAGTAGGCGCGGCTTACCGCCAAGGGCTTGTGTGTAGACGTCGAACCTTCCTTCCAGCGTTCGGTTCGCGCTGAAGGCAATCCGCTGGCCATCATGGCTCCAGCCCCCGAACTGATGGATGGCCTCTGGCTGGTGGCTCAACGGAGTCCAGTCCCAACCCCCCGCAAGCAGCGATGCGGTGCTCTCGCCGATCCCGTGCAACCAGTAGAGCTGGCTGCGTTCATTGCCGCCTTCGTCCATGGCGAAGATGAGTTCACTCCTCCGTGGGCTGTACCATCCTCCTCGCACGGTTTCGTGCGTGAACGTCAGCTGGGTGGGGGCGTGTCCCTCACTAGGCCCTTGCCAGAGTTGGTAGACGCCTGTCGCGTCCGAGAGATAAGCGACGTGCTGGCCATCGGGTGACACAGTGGGCGCACTCGCACTCCGGATATTCAGAAACCGCTCAAGATCAAACACGTCCAATCGCATCCTCTCCAGCATTCCTTTATGTCCTCGGGCCCAGTGCAACCCGGATCGCACTTTGCTTGGTCCAATGGCCCACATCGAGGTTGCTAGCGACCATGAACCCAGAGTTCTACGAGATGGCGGTAACCCCTAGGAAGGCGGTATGAGCGCCCCGAAGTCAGGTCGGGGCCGTAATGAGATTCCCTCTCCCCAAGGGAATAGGTCAACCGATCTCTCCGCTCCTACCCCACCAGTAGTTTGCGAATCGATCGATCGGATTCTTCCCGCCAATCTCACAACCATTTCTCGACGCGTCGAATAAACGTAACATCATCTCAGGCGGTCAAATTGACAAATTATCAGATGATAAACTTTTTGTTGACCCGTACCGCTGTAGGTGGTATCATATGGAGTGTGGTAGTTGCTCAGCTGCCGTGATGTTCCGAAAGGCAAGTTCATGAGTTGAGAGGAGGAACCCGAAGTGTTCAATCCGACGACAATCAAAGAGAACTGGACTGCATTGCAGCCAAAGGTCCGGGTGGTCTTCCCGAACCTGACCGAACAGGATGTGCAGGCGATCAATGGAGATGGGGAACTCCTCGTCACCAAGGTTCGCGACAAATACACCACGATCAGCCGCGATGAGATCTTCAGCAAGCTGGCCCCGTATCTGCCGGTTCAGGTTGGCAAGACCAACTAGCAGGCAAATCCAGGGAAGGATCGTTCAGAAGTTAGCATTCAAGGGTAGGTAGGTTCCCAAAAGGAGAAAAATCATCATGTCCGAGAAGATTCTTCAAGTCAACTTCAAGATCAACGGTACTAAGAAGGAGTACGAGGACGCGATATCGCCACTCGTCAACGACTTTGCGGCAGTGCCTGGGCTGCACTGGAAGGTCTGGTTGATGAATGAAACAAACAGGGAGGCCGGGTACCTTTACCTGTTTAGAGACGACACGTCCTTGCAGAACTTCCTTACAGGCCCTCTGGCCGCCAAGGTCAAGAGCCATCCTGCGCTTAGCAGCATGAGCGTGAAACAGTTTGACATCATGGAGCGTCAGACGTCAATCACCCGAGGCCCCATTGGGCAAAAGGTCGGAGCGTAGCTCGACCAAAACGCGGAAGTGATCTTGAGTCGGCTCTTTCCTCTGGGGCGAAGGGTAACATCCTTGCCCCAGAGGTTGTTTTCTGGGATCGTTGCTCCGTAGTGAAGCCGCTGCCGCTCTGATCTCTCGATCGAGCTCACCGCTCCGACACGCTCCCGCCTAGTTCAGGTACTCCCACGGGTGGGGTACCCCTGTCGACAAGATGCGGGGTCTAAGGGTAGGCCGTGTCGTCGCCTCCCAAGCAAACGACTGTGGGTTTCAAATCTCGTCGACTGCTCCCAAAGGCAGACCCCACAAGAGTTTCAAGTGTTCCCTCGTCGCCAGCACCCACCCAAAGAGCCAATGCTCACCCACTCCCACAAGACCGTTGCTGCGTTTCTGCCGACCAAACATGTCGCCGCACCCAGGCCACACTCTGGCCTCCCTCTGGTGGCTTGAGCGTTGGCTGGCGGCAACCCCTACAGTAAGGGGGGCATGAGAGGGAACCGCGTTCTCGGATATGGAAATTCCGGCACAGCACAGGGGGGGGCACGCCATGTTGAAGGTGCGGTATGTGCGACTGTATGCTGATTCCCGATGGCGCGTCGCACTTCTCAGACGAAGAAATGGAACTGAGGTCCAGTAATTTCGCGCCGCCAGCCCCGCCTGTCGACGTTTCGGCCTTCACTCCGGCCAAGCACTTCGTTCTGCTCCACATGCCTGAAGGCTGGTTCGGCGACTGGCATCCCACCCCATATCGGCAGTTCTTCTTTTGGCTCTCAGGGGAGACCGAAGTTCGGGTGAGCGACGGTGAGGTGCGCCGCTTTGGGATCGGGAGCATTGTGCTTGTAGAGGACACCACGGGCAAGGGTCACGTTACCAAGGCCGTCGGTGGGGGGGCGCTTACGGCCGCGGTGCAACTACCCGGTGCGCAACATCCCATATGAAAAGGATCGGTGAGGAATCTTGACCCGTGATCCACGAGAAGCCCGCAAGCCGGAGGGTGGACCAGCCGGGCCTACCAAGTTCGACGATCTCTGCTTCATGAGCGTACGCGAGGTGGCGAGCCTCATTCGCACGCGCAAGCTCTCGGCGCGCGAGGTGATGATGGCCCATCTGGACCAGATCAACCGGGTGAATCCCAAGATCAACGCCATTGTGGCGAAACTGGCTGACGATCAGTGCCTCGCCTGCGCGGACGAAGCCGACCGGCGAATGGCGAGAGGCGAGCACGTCGGACCCTTGCACGGTCTCCCCATTGCATTCAAGGACATGGAGGCCGCCGTCGGTTTCCCCTGCACGCGTGGCTCCCTGATCTACAAGGACGACATGCCGACGGAGGACACGGTTCTCGTCGAGCGGTTACGGAAGGCGGGCGTGGTTCCCATCGGCAAGACGAATGTGCCCGAGTTCGCGATGGGCTCGAACACGTACAACAAGGTGTACGGGGCGACCGTCAATCCATACGACGTGACGAAAAGCGCGGGCGGTTCAAGTGGTGGCGCCGGGGCGGCGCTGGCTGCCGGTTTGCTGCCCCTAGCCGATGGCAGCGACCTCGGCGGCTCCCTGCGAAACCCCGCGAACTTCAACAACATCGTTGCCCTGCGACCCACCGTGGGACTTGTCCCCTCGGCCCCGACCCCAATGCCGGGTGTCGGGTTCGCGGTGAAGGGGCCCATGGCTCGGTCGGTCGCCGACGCAGCCTTCCTCCTAAGCGTGATGGCCGGGCCCGATCCGCGCGACCCAGGCTGCTATCCCTCCGACCCTTCGATCTTCGCCAAACCCCTGGATCGCAGCATCAAGGGTGTGCGGGTCGCCTGGTGCCCCGACCTCGGCAGACTTCCGCTTGACCGGCGGGTGCGCGCCATCTTGGAAGGGCAGCGCAAGACTTTCGAGGATCTCGGCTGCATCGTTGAGGACGCCTGGCCGGATCTGAGTGGTGCGGACGAGATCTTCCTCGTGATCCGCATGTGGATGTCCTGGAACGTGCTCGGGCCGTTGCTCGAGAAGCATCGGGATCTGATGAAGCCCGAGGCGATCTGGCAGATCGAGTCCGGAGCCAAGTTGAGTGGTGCCGACATCGCCAAGGCGATAATCCAGCACGGTGAGCTCATGGAGCGGATGCGCCGGTTCGAGGAGAGATACGAGTTCATGCTCTGCGCAGTGAATCAGGTGCCGCCGTTCGATGTCAAGATTGACTGGCCGAAGGAGATCGAGGGGACGAGGATGGAGCACTACATCGCCTGGATGAAATCAGCCTACTGGATCACTGTGACCTCCCGCCCGGCCATCTCGGTCCCCGCCGGGTTTACCGCCGAGGGGTTGCCCGTCGGCATTCAGATCGTAGGTCGGTACTGCGACGATGTTGGCGTCCTCCAGATTGCTCACGCGTTCGAACAGGCGACGGGTTTCGGGCACAGGCGACCAGCGATTGCGCTGAAGGAGAGTCCCTGAGGATTCACGGACGATAGCCATCCATGCTGGGACTCGCTATTGCATTTCATCTATTCGTACTCGGGTATGAGGAACCAAGGCTCCGCCGCCAGTTCGGCGCACCCTACGAGCGGTACTTCCTGCGCGTGAGTCGCTGGATCCCTAGCCGTGGCACTGATTCGCGGAAATGAGTACAGCGCGGACGGCACGGCGCATTCTTGTGTAGTCCGCGAGCCAGACCAAGGAGAGAATTAGACATGGCAGAACACGCGGGGAATCGAGGTCCCGACTACCTACTCCAGAACCGGCGCGCATGGAACGTTCGCGCAAGGGACTACATCGAACCGGGTCGACGGGGCTGGCAGTCCGCCGAGCCGAGGTGGGGCGTCTGGAGTGTTCCGGAGTCCGTGCTTCACATTCTGCCAGCCGTTGCTGGCAAAGATGTCATCGAGTTGGGATGCGGTACCGCATATGTTTCTGCCTGGCTGGCGCGCCGAGGGGCACGCGTGGTTGGAATCGATAACTCACCCGCCCAATTGGCCACCGCCTGGGAACTCCAGCGTGAATTCAGTATGAAGTTTCCCCTCGTGCTCGCCGCAGCCGAAGCGGTCCCGTGGCCCGACGGAAGTTTCGATCTCGCCATCTCCGAGTACGGCGCCAGTATCTGGTGTGATCCGTACCTCTGGATCGCGGAAGCATCGCGTCTGCTTCGTCCTGGTGGGCAGTTGATTTTCCTGGTGAACGGCACGCTCCAGGTGTTGTGCGTCCCCGACGAAGAAAATCTCCCCGCTACTGATCGACTGCTGCGCCCATACTTTGGGATGCACCGCTTCGAGTGGCCAGTTGAAGGGACCCCAAGTGAGACCTCGGTCGAGTTCCATCTCGGGTACGGGAATTGGATCCGATTGCTTCGACGGCATGGATTCGCGATCGAGGACCTCATCGAGGTCCAACCGCCTGACGGCGCGAGGACCCGCGATCCGTACTGCACACTCGAATGGGCCCGCCGGTGGCCGTCTGAAGAAATATGGAAAGTACGCAAGCACGCGGATTGACCGTTGGTGGCGGATGGCGCTCCGCCCGCAGGACGAATTTGGAGCTCTTCGTACCTCAACCATCGATTCACCGGTTGATGAACTGACACGAATTAGGCGAGCCTCCGAACTTCTGTTTCGGCAGAAATTCCCACATCATGGCGCTTAGATTCGCAAATACGGGATTAGTGTTCATCCACGCCGGCTAAATGAGATATGGTACCCAGGACAAAAGATACATCACTACTGGGATGCTTCCTAAGAGGGTCGCCCACACAAGTTTGGTCCGGTGTGCCAAACGGTGGGCTCTTAGTGTAACTGACAAGCCAACTAGGATACAGACGCAGCTAACTCCGGTAGCGTACGCTAGGTTGTGTACTTTCAAGAGGAGAAAGAGAGAGGACGTATCCCGGACCCAACTCTGCGATGAGATAGGAGGAGGGACACGTCCAATGGCCAGCCGCACGAAGCTT
>Ga0209515_10003250_pt1 | contig 23642 bp, 23 predicted proteins | sample Subgroupgradi54m_FD_187454 | JGI IMG/M metagenome (GOLD analysis project Ga0209515, IMG submission 187454) | Subsurface groundwater microbial communities from S. Glens Falls, New York, USA - GMW60B uncontaminated upgradient, 5.4 m (SPAdes)... ... | reverse complement strand
GTCCTCTATCGCGAAGCGCATACGCTCCTCGAGGAGATCGCCGACGCGACGCTGGACGGGACCCGCAAGACCTATTTCGCGGATCTGGCCGCGGTCCCGCTCTTGATCGTCGACGACCTCGGGATGCGAAAACTCCCCCACACGGCCGCCGAAGATCTCCTGGAAGTCATCATGCGTCGCTACGAGCGCGCCTCGACGCTCCTGACGTCAAACCGACCCGTCGATGATTGGGGCAAGCTGCTCGGCGACACCGCCGCCGTCACCGCACTGCTCGATCGCTTGCTCCATCACGCGCACGTGCTCAAGTGTGGACCACGGAGCTGGCGCACGAAGGTCCACACTGACTTGCGCGCAGAGGAAGTGACGAAGTAAACCATGCGTGTCGGGCGACGCCGCCGCCGATCGTCTGCCTCTGAGCGCGTCGAGGCGTCAGCGGATCGAAAACGACCGTACAGGAGGCCCCAGGAACGGCGATCGGCAAGCCGGCAAGGGTGCAGCATCCCCCCTGTCGGCTCGATCGCGGACGACAGTGAAGACGCCTGTGGAAATGACGCCCTATGGAAACCACAAAACGGTTTCCACAGGGACTTGGAAATCTCGCACAGCACGCGAGATTCCCACATTCCCACAGCCCGATCCTTCGTAGGATTGAAGAGAGAGAAAAACAAGAGCACGAACAACGACGTCGATCAATAATCCGCTGTCTCGGTCGCCACGCCCGTGGTGGCCGGTTTTGAAGTGTCGATCAGTGGCCGGTTTTCAGGTGTCCACCGAGGGCGGCGAAAGCGCTAGTAAACTACGTCAAGGAACGCTCTGGTCGTGACGATCTGGACGGCGCGCCACTGGTGCGCGCCGTCTTCTCCAAAAATGATCCAGTTCTGGCGTTCAATGACTTAAAGGACCAAACTGATCTCGACGAGCAGGAAGGGATGATGCACCTTTTCGAAGGCGCAGTACTCGGGATCCGAAATCCCGGTGGTCACGCGTTCCCAGAAGGGCCGGAGCAGCGCGCGATCGAGTACCTGTCATTCCTGAGTCTCCTCGCGTATCGCGTGCAGGAAGCCAAGCGTCGCCCTAGACCGGCAAAAGGAACCTGACGGCGCTGCGCTTCGTGTGCTACTCGGCCTACCGATGCGGTCGCGACGTTCAGTTTGTGCGCTGCATCGCGCAGATCGCCGCCGCTCACGATGTTGTAACGCTGAAACACCGAAGGCGTCTTGTGCCCGGCCATCTTCATGGCCACGCGCTCCGGGATGCCAGCACGCACAAGGTTCCGCACGGCAGTCCGTCGCAGGTCGTGCGGGATTCTCCCGGGACATCCGGCGGCCCGACACGCCGACCTCCACGCTTTGCCGTAGGATTTGATCGGCGTCGGTTTCTTCTCCCCACCCCGTCCCTCCGCGACCATCCGAAAGAACACCCACGGCACAATTACCCCGGCCTGCTTGAGCCGCAGGTGCTCGGCGTGCTGCGCCTTGAGTAACTTGCGGAGGTCCGACGTCATTCCATGCCGCACGGCCAGCATGGTCAGGCGGCCTGGAGGACCCAGTTGCGAAACTCGTCCCGGACAGCCCGCCAATTACGCGCGTGCAAACGGCCGCACTTTCGCCGGCTTATTTTCGATAATTGCTGTAAGCGTCCGCGCCCACGTCTCCAGCGCCACCTGCTTTTCGCGATCGTACCCGTACCGGTTATACACGTGTGTGGCCCGCGGGCCGCCCTCAACGTGATTCAGAACGCGGGCGATGTGGTCGCGCGGGATTCCTCCTTCCGCCATGCGCGTGGCGGCCGTCCTTCGCAGGTCGTGCCCGCGAAAGTCAATTCCGAGCCCGCGGGCGATCTCGGCCGGCGCCTTCTTCGCGCGGTCGCGTACCGATAGGCCGTGTCCGACGAAGACGTACTCGCGGGGTGTGTTGTCGTCCTTCTGCTGCGCGCCGACGATAGCCTTCACTTCCTTGACGAGCGGCACTCGATGCGTTTCACCGTTCTTTGTGTCCGTGCCTGGGATCGTCCACCAGCCCGTCTCGAGGTCCAAGTCGGTCCATCGCATTCGCGCAACTTCGCCGCCGCGCTGCGCTGTTAGCAGGCGAACCTTGAGCAACGCCGCCAAAGGGGCACTGATAGGGCAGAGCGGATCGTCCTGCTTTCCCTTCGCGCGCTTCCGTCCGGGTGCGGGGCGATCGGCCGTCGTCGGAGGGTTCGACAGTAACCGCCAAAGGCGACGGAGCTCATCGTCAGTGAGCACGCGATCGCGACTCACTTCCGGCGCCGGCTTCTTGACGCGCGCGGCAGGGTTCGCTTCTATCCAATCCTGATCGACAGCGAAGTTGAGCATCTTGCGCACCAGCGCGAGAGTGCGGTTCGCCATCACCGGCGAGCCTCGATCCGCGATCCGCTCGATGAGCGTCCGCACGTCTCGGCGCGTGAGCTGGCGGACCGACCGGTCGCCCCATCGCGGCAGCACTTCCACGGTGAGCGCGCGCTCGTCCTCATCGGCGGTCCGCTTAAACTTGCGCGCGTGTTTCGCCAGGTAGTCCTTCGCAAGGGCAGCGACGGTATCGGTACGCTTCGCTCTTGCTGCCTGCCGTTCGCTGGCGAGATCTCGTCCCCCATCGATGTCAGTCAGGGCCTTCCGTGCGCGCTTCCGCGCCTTCGCCAGCGTCAGCCCAGGGTACTCACCCAAGAGCAGGCGCCGCTGCTTACCGTTGACACGGTAGCGAACTGAGAACGTTTTCAGGCCACTTGGCAGCACGGTCAAGATGAGGCCGCGCAGCTCGCCGTCGCGCACCTCAATCGGTGTGGGGCCGGGAATGAGCGCCCTCACGCGTTGATCAGACAAGGGGCCATGCGCTGTTCGCGCCATAGGCACACTATAGGCACACAGGCTGCGAGAGGCAATGAGATTCGCTGAAATTGCCTGAGGCTGCAAAACAGGTTTAAATACTGGTCATACTTGGCGTTACTGGCGTTCAGCGCATTTCACGAGATTGCAGGGAAGAGCACAAATACTTGACTGGGGGTCAAGGGGCCGCGGGTTCGAATCCCGCCATCCCGACCAATTTCTTCCCGCCATAGAACCATAGAAGTTGTCGTCGATCTGTGGAGACAGCACGGTCGGAAAGGACCAGCTGCCTCCATGAATCCGCTGTCAAAACGCGAAACTCGCGAATGCCTTCCGGGTCTTCGGCGTCACGATGCCACCAACGCGGAAGCGACGATCTGGCGGTGCGATTGGGATGGTGTTGTGGCGATCCGCGAACACGCCGACGACCGCCCCGATTCCGCCGAGTGTCGCCATCGCCTTGACGTAGTCGAGAGTGCAATCGCCCGCGTCGCATGTATATGCAGTGAGCCACCAACCGCCTCCGGCCCCGATGGCAGCCCCTACAATCATCCCTTTCAGGTTGCAGCAGCGGTGGATGATTGGTCGAGCAGGGAACTGCGATTGCGCTCCCGCATCAAAGGTTGACGGGAAGGATAGTCGTATTGGCCCGTCGTGGTGGACCGCCGTCGTTGTCGGCGGCGGTCCAACAGTATCGGACCCTTCGGCGAATGAGGGCGTGTAGCTGCCGAGCAGGCAGACGATCAGTAGCGCCAACGTGGTTCGGGCCATGTCATGTCCTCCGCCCGGTAAGGTGCCAAAAACACTGGAAACCGGCTCAGTCGAACGTGGGTGGCATGCTCGCGCTCCAATGTTTCATGTTCTACGGATACTGCTGCTTGATGAACGCCTTGTCTCCGGCCGACATCTTCGTGTTGAGCTTGGTTGGCTTGCCGCCTTTGATGAGAGCGCCATCAAAGTGATACAGCATGATGGAATCGGGATCGAACGTCGATGCATTGAGCTGGTCCACCGAATATTTGCCGACCACATTGATGTCGGTGTCCTGCTTGCTCCAAAAGTTGGGCGGCCCGGCAAAATACTTGTGCACCGCAGCGAGATTCCATTGAATGCCCCCCTTGGGGTTCTGGTGTTCGTGAATCGCCCCCAGCGCGTGGCCGAATTCATGAACGACCACTCGCTCATATTCAGTGGCATCGGTGTTGTCCTTCAACCAGCCAAAGTTCATCGTCGGTTTGGCCTTGGCGATGCCAAGGCAGTCCGTCCCGATGTAGGACCAGGATCCGCGATCGGCGACAAATGAAATGCGAACCTGCGCCTTGGCCTTGCTCGCGGCAAAATCCAACTTGATGTTGGCAAACTGGCTCCACTTGACCGCCTGTTCCTTGACCTTGGCCTTTTGCGTCGCCGAGCCGTTCATGAAATAGACACCCAGTGTCTTGCCGTCAGCCCATTTCTTGCCCGCCTCCAGCGCCATCTTGACTGGCGCACCCATCGACGACGCCCCGAACCGTCGTCGACTCGGTTCGTGCGGCGCGGGCAGGTTCTCGGTGTTCTCCCCGACCGCTGCCTCCATCGCCTTGACCTTCTCCATGCCGGTCAGAACGCGGTCGTAACACATCTGAATCCCTGGCTTGCGTTTGCCGCCAGCTTTGGCGGTACCGTGTTTCTTCATGTGTGCCCTCCTGACATTCACGGTTTGACCTCTTATGCTCAGTTACGGAAGTTTACGGAGTTTAGCGTTGAGGCGCTTTGGAATTGGAGCGCGCTGAGGGAAACGAAGGAAACGGAACGTGGGGTCGAGATGTGGTTCGACACGGGGATCGGGATCGCCCGAAAGCGAGCGTTCGCGACGCCCGAGGATCAGCATCGCTTTGCCGAACGAGCGCGGGAACTGGCGGCGCCGCGGAGCTAGTCAGCCCCGGCTTTTTGAAGAACGTCGGCGTCTCAAACCCTGATGGAGGAGCGCCGATGTTCAAACCCATTCTGATTGCGTTCGCCCTGGGTGCGGCCACGACGCCAGGGTTCGCCCAGGCACAGTTCCAGGGCCTCACGCCGAGCTGTCTGCACGGCGCCGACGAAACAGGCGCGAACCGTGCCCGCCGCCAGCAGGGGATCCAGTACGTGGCGAGGGTCAACGCGGCCGAGGCCGCGGTCACGCCGAAACTGCAGAACTACCGCCCGTTGAACGAGCTCTTCAACCTGCCGCCGCTGCCGGCTGGATTCGACGTCCAGTTCCACACCGACGGCCGCACATACACCCTCTCGCTCAAGGACACGCGTGACGCGTGCCACTACGCGATCTTCTCGGACCAGGACAAGCTCCTGTACGAGGCGGTCCCGAGCAAGGGCGAGCCGACGATCGTTCCCCTGGGAACGAAATAATCCGGCTGGAAGCGTTCGCCGGTGAGTGCAAGCCACTGGACCCCGGCCGAAAATAGGTCCAGGTCGGACCCGACAAAGTGACGGAAGTAAATTAAGCTTGTGCGCGATGGCGGACAGCCGTGCCGTCTGGCTCGACACGCTCGAATACTTCCGCCGTGATGCCGATCGCCCGGCGAGCGATCGCTACTGGTCGACGCTCGACACGGTGTCGCGCGACGAGCTGCACGCGATCCACAGCGAGAAGCTCTCGGCCGTCGTCCGCTACGTCTACGACTACATCCCGTTCTATCGCCGCAAATTCGATCGCCTCAGGCTGCAGCCGGAGGACATCCGCTCCGTCGACGACCTGCACCTGATTCCGATCACGACCAAAGCGGAAATGGCCGACGACGTCGCGCAGAATCCGCCCTGGGGAACGTTTACCGCGGTTGACGAGGCCGGCTGGCGTCAGCGCGGGTGCCAGGCCTTCGCGACGTCGGGAACGACCGGGCAGCCGCGCGTCTTCCGCTACACCGAGCTCGATCGATCGCTGTGGGCCTGGGGCAACGCGCGGGCGATGTGGGCCATGGGCTTCCGCCCCGGCCGGGATTCCGCGATGCTCGCGTTCGGCTACGGACCGTACGTGTGGCTCTGGGGCGTTCACTACGCGCTCAACCTGATGCGCATTCCGATCGTCACGGCCGGCGGCCTCGACACGCGCACGCGTGCGCGCTTCATCGATCAATACAAGCCGACGATCCTGGCGTGCACCCCTTCGTACGCGCTGTACCTGGCGAGTGCGATGCGCGACATGGACATCGATCCGGCCGACAGCTCGGTGCGATATCTGTTCTGCGCCGGCGAGCCCGGTTACAGTGTGCCAGCCACACGGCGGCGTCTCGAAGAAGTGTGGGCGGCGGATCTTCACGAGTTCTACGGCTGCACCGAAGCCGCGCCCGCGGCCGGGGGGTACACGTGCTCGGAGGTCGTCGCGCAGAAGGAAGGCCCGGCGAGCACGCACCTGATGGCCGACACGCACATCTGGGAGACGGTCTCGCCCGGCACACTCGAACCTGTCCAGCGCGGTCAGCGAGGGCTCTCGGTCGTGACGAACCTCTTTTCCGAAGCCTCGCCGCAGCTGCGATTCCTGGCCGGCGACTTCACGACGCTCGATTCGCGGCGGTGCGCGTGCGGCCGCACGCACGACCGTGCCGCCGGCGGATTCCTCGGACGTGCCGACGACATGCTCAACATCCGCGGCATCACGCTCTTTCCCACCGCGATCGAAGACGCCGTCCGGCGCGTCGGGGAGCTGGCCGAGGAGTTCGAGATCGTCGTCTCGAGCGAGCGCGACATGGACGTGCTCACGGTGAAGGTCGAGCCGCGTCCCGACGTCTCAGCGGGGCGCCATCAGACGCTCAAGAAGCTGGTCGAAACGGAAATCGTCTCGCGGTGCGAGGTGCGGCCGAATATCGAAGTCGTCCCGCCCGGCACGTTGCCGCGGACCGAATTCAAAGCACAGCGCGTGAGGGACCTAAGGTAAGGAGCGGATAACTGGAAGTTCCTCTTACGCCACTGGAGTTTGCGCGCCGGGCGCGGCGGCTGTACGCCGGCCGCGAGGCGGTCATTGACGGCTCGCTTCGCCTGACGTACGGGCAGTTCTTCGGCCGGTGCGACCGCTGGTCGGCGGCGCTGCAGTCGCTCGGCGTGCGGCAGGGCGATCGCGTCGTCTACATCGCGCCCAACACCCACGCGCAGCTCGAGTCGTTCTACGCCGTGCCGCAGATCGGCGCGGTGCTCGTGCCGGTCAATTACCGCCTGACGGCCGATGATTTCGCCTACATCATCAACCACTCCGGAGCGACCGTCGTCTGCGCGCACGAGGACTACCTCGCGGCGGTCGACGGCGTCCGCGGCGCGCTGACGCGGGTCGAGCATTTCGTCGCGCTCGAGGGCTCGCGCGCGGGCTGGCTCGACTACGAGCGGCTCGTGAGCGCCGCATCGCCCGCCTTCGTGCCAGTGACCGTCGCCGAGCGCGACCTGCTGACGATCAATTACACGAGCGGAACGACGTCACGCCCGAAAGGCGTGATGATCACGCATCGCAACGCCTATATGAACGTCGTCGGCACGTTGATCCACCTCCCGATGACGCCCGCCGACCGCTACCTCTGGACGCTGCCGATGTTCCACGCGAATGGATGGACATACGTGTGGATCGTCACGGCGATCGGTGCGGCGCACGTCTGCCTGCGCAAGGTCGATCCAGCGCTCGCGTTCCAACTGATTGGCAGCGAGTCGATCACGATGTTGTGCGCGGCGCCGACAGTGCTCATCGCGCTGGCGAATGCACCGGAGGCGGTGCGGAAGGGCGCGCGACCAGGCGTGCGCGTGGTTACCGCGGGCGCGCCGCCTGCGGCTGCGACGATTCAGCGGATGGAAGGCGAGCTGGGCTGGCACGTGACCCAGGTCTACGGTCTCACCGAGACGGCGCCGTTCATCACCGTGTGCGAGCCGCGCCCGGAGCACGCGGCGCTGTCGCTCGAGCAGCGGTGCGTCATCAAGGCGCGACAGGGCGTCGAGCTCGTCACGTCTGGTGACCTGCGCGTCCTCGACGAGAGCGGCAACGAGGTGCCTCACGACGCGAAGACGCTCGGCGAGATCTGCGTTCGCGGCAACGTCGTCATGGAGGGGTACTACAGCGATCCGGCGGCCACGGCCGACGCGATGCGCGGCGGCTGGTTCCACAGCGGCGATGCCGCCGTCGTCCATCCGGACGGCTACGTGGAGATCCGCGACCGGTTCAAGGACGTGATCATCAGCGGCGGCGAGAACATCTCGTCGGTGGAAGTCGAAGGCGTGCTGATGCGCCACCCCGCGGTGCAGGAAGTCGGGGTGGTCGGCGTGAAGCACGAGACGTGGGGCGAGGCGCCTCACGGATTCGTCGTGCTGAAGCCGGGCGCGTCGGCGACCGAGCGGGAGCTGATCGATTTCGTGCGCGAGCGGCTGGCGCACTTCAAGGCGCCGCACGCGATCACCTTCGTGGCCGAGCTGCCGAAGACCGCGACGGGAAAAATTCAGAAGTACCTGCTGCGCGGCGGGAAGGCCGCCATTTCTGCGCAGTAGCTGCCAGCCGCCCGCTGAATCAGATCTTGAGGACAATCTTTCCAAACTGATCCCCCGCCTCCATGCGGATGTGGGCGTCCGAGACCTGCTCGATGGGAAAGACCCTGTCGATCACGGGGCGCAGGCCGCCGCCTTCATACAACTTCACCATCGCGGCGAAATCGCCTTGCGTTCCCATCGTGCTGCCAAGCACGTCGAGCTGCTTCCAGAAGATCCTGCGGATCTCGACGCTCTGAGCGGCGCCGGTCGTCGAGCCGTAGCTCACGAGCCGGCCGCCGGGCTTCAGCACATCGAGCGCCTTGTTGAAGGTCTCTCCGCCCGCGCCATCGATGACGACGTCCGGTCGTGCGCCCATCTCGGCAATGAGGGTCTTCGTCCAGTCGTCTTTGCGATGGTTCACGCCGCCATCCGCGCCGTGCGTCCTCGCGGCCGCCAGCTTCGCGTCGCTTCCTGACGTCACGTAGACCTTCGCGCCGAGGCACCTGGCGATCAGCAGCGCGCACGTCGCGACGCCGCCGCCGATGCCGGTGACGAGCACGATCTCGCCCGCCTGCACCCGAGCGCGCGTCACCAGCGCGCGGTAGGCCGTGACGGACGCCAGCGGCACCGCCGCCGCCTCTTCCCACGACAACTGCGCCGGCTTCGGATGAAGGTTTGCCGCGGGCACCCTCACCATCTCGGCGTACGTGCCGTCGGCCGGCAGGCCCAGGATATTGAACGAGCTGCCCTGCACCCGCTCATCTGGTCCCCAGTTGAACGAGGGGTCGAGGATGACGTCGCGCCCCTTCCAGCCCGGATCGACGCCCTCGCCAATTTCGACGACCTGGCCGGCGCCGTCGGAGCCAAGCACGATTGGCAGCTTGATGCCGGCGTACTGGCCGCGGCGAATCCAGACATCGCGATGATTCAGGGCCGCGGCGCGGAGGCGGACGACCGCTTCTCCGGGCCCGGGGTGCGGGTCGGGCCGCTCTTCGATCTTCAGGTGTTCGGGACCACCAAGCGCGCGCAGGACGACGGCTCTCATAAGACGCTACGCTGCGCGATCGCGAGACTTGCGATCTTTGCGTCGCCCGAGCCAGTCGAGGAATATGAATATTCCGCTCACGAGCGCGATCCCCCACAGAATGAGAAACCCGTTCAGCATCAGCGTTCACCCATCAGAAAAAACGACATCGCTGCCAACATCAGCCATGTCGCGACGCCGCCCAGGACCACCGACCACGAGACCGGCGATTGGCTGACGAATTGGCCAAAGACGAGGGCCGCCGCCGCGTAGTTGCCCAAGTCCAAGAACTTGTCTGCGAATACCGCCCTCTGCCTCACCGCCGATCGTACCATCGTCGCACGCCTCCAGCGCGTGATGGTGCGAGCGGCGTGCCGCGCTGATTTGTTCCGGATTAGGAACTCGGTGGTTGAAACCTTGCAGTTCTTGAACTCATGGACGTCTCGATCAATCGATGTTTCTGCCACCTACCAGCGCGCCTATAATCGCGCTACCGTACGCGTCAAGACATGCCGCTTGATCATGAGCGACACTTCACGTTGCACATTCAATCTCTCTTTCAACTGACCGGTAGAGTGGCGATCGTCACCGGCGGCTCGCGCGGGCTTGGCGCGGAGTTCGCCGAAGGGCTTGCGGAAGCAGGCGCGTCGCTGATGCTGTGCGCGCGCCGTGACGAGTGGCTGCTGCCCGCGCTCGACTCGATGCGCGCGCGCGGCTTCACGGCAGAGGGCATGCGCTGCGACGTGTCGAACCCCGCCGACGTCCAGGCGGTCGTCGACACGACGATCGCGCGCTACGGAAGGCTCGACATCCTCGTCAACAACGCCGGCGCGTCATGGGGCGCGCGTCCCGAGGCAATGACCCTCGAGCAGTGGCAGAAGGTGATCGACGTCAACCTCACCGGCGCGTTCGTCTTCTGCCAGGCAGCCGGGCGCGAGATGTTGAAACGGCAGTACGGCCGCATCATCAACGTCGCATCGATCGCCGGCATGCAGGGCAACGTCAACGGCCCGTATTACGCGGCGTACGCCGCGAGCAAAGCCGGCCTGATGGGGCTGACGCGCGAGCTGGCCGCGTCATGGGGCCGGCAGGGCATTCGCGTGAATGCGATCGCCCCCGGGTTCTTCCATTCGCGCATGGCTGATGCGTCGATTGCGCTGGTCGAAGGCGGCATCCGCGCCGCGACCCCAATCGGCCGCGTCGGCGAGCCGGGCGAGCTGAAGGGCGTCGCCGTCTTCCTGGCGTCCGATGCGTCGAACTACATCACCGGCCAGGTCATCGTGGTCGATGGCGGTGGAACGATCGCCACGGGCTTCGGGCCCTCGACTGCGCTCGGGCCGGGGGGAACCCACCCATGAAACGCGTCGCCGTCATAGGCGCCGGTGCGATGGGACACGGCATCGCGCAGGTGGCCGCGATGGCGGGTTACGACACGCGCCTGACCGACTCGGACCCCGAGGCGGTCGCCGCCGGCCTGGACCGCATCCGGAAGAATCTCGCCGGTGCGGTGACGCGAGGCAAGCTCACGCAGCAGTCGGCGGAGGCGGCGATCGCGCGCGTCGTTCCGGTGGCCGACCTTGACCTGGCCGCACGCGAGGCCGACCTGGTCATCGAAGCGATCCTCGAAGACCTCGTCGTCAAGCAATCACTCTTCCGGCAACTCGACAGCCTCGTGCGCGACGACGCCATCCTGGCGACCAACACATCGTCGCTGTCGGTGACCCGCATCGCGGAGGCGACGAAGTTGCCCGCGCGCGTGGTCGGCATGCACTTCTTCAATCCCGTGCACATCATGAAGCTCGTCGAGCTGATCTCGCATCACGCAGTCGACCCGGCTGCCATCGAGGCGGTGCGGGACGTCGCGAAGAAGATGGGGAAGACGCCGATCGTGGTCCGCGACAGCCCGGGCTTTGCATCGTCCCGGCTGGGCGTGCTCCTCGGACTCGAAGCGATGCGGATGCTCGAGGAAGGCGTGGCATCGGCCGCGGATATCGACGCGGCCATGGAGCTGGGCTACGGACATCCGATGGGCCCACTGCGCGTGAGCGACCTCGTCGGTCTCGATGTGCGCCTGAAGATCGCCGATCACCTGCACCACGAGCTCGGGGAACAAAAGTTCGAGCCCCCGCGTATCCTCCGCGATAAGGTGACGCGCGGCGAGCTGGGGAAGAAGACCGGAAAGGGTTTTTACGAATGGGCGTGATCCAATCGTTTCTGCTGTGGCTTCAAAGCCTGCCTTTCGCGGTCTGGGTCGCCGAATCTGATTCGATCTGGGGATTCGCCTTCATGTTGTTCGCCCACGCTGTCGGCATGGGTTTGACGGCCGGCATTGCGTTCGTCGTATGCCTCAGGCTGCTCGGCGTCGGAAGGGAGATACCGGTTTCCGCGCTGCGCGGGCTGTTCCGGCTGTTCTGGTGGGGGTTTTACCTCAACCTGATCACCGGCTTCGTCTTGTTCACGACCGACGCGACCGCCATTGCCCGTGCCCCGCTCCTCTGGGTGAAACTGGTTCTCCTGGGTTTCGGGCTGCTCACGATGGCTCGACTTCGAGGCTTCATCGACAGCGATCGGAGCGACAGCGCCGTTCCGTCCGGCGTACGAAAGACTGCCGTCGTCTGCGTGCTGCTCTGGCTCGGCGTGATTACGTCCGGCCGGCTCATCGCCTACGAGGTCGAATCAATTGGAAGCATTCGCAACCCTGCGCCCGTGTACATCGCTTCCATCAGATAGCGACGAGAGGACTATTCATTCATGGTGTCCCCCTCTGATCTTGTACATCTTCACCTCTTACTGAATCATTTTCCGACCGTGGGCATGATCGTCGGGTTCGGCATCCTTCTGCTCGCGGCGGTGAAGAAGAGCGAAGACCTCGAGCGCGGCGGTCTCGCGGTGTTGTTCATCATCGCGCTCCTCGCCCTGCCGACGTACATGACGGGCTACTCGGCGCAGAAAGCGCTGAAGGCAGCGCCCGGCGTGTCGCAGGCGCTCATCAACTTCCATCAACGTTCCGCGCTCCTCGCGTTGATCTTCATGGAAGCCACCGGCATCGTCGCGTGGTATGGACTGTGGCGGTCTCGCCGGAACGTGTCGGCTGGGGCCAGGAATACGGGGGCGGTGCTGCTTCTGTCGGCCGTGACCATCGTCCTCATGGCGGGCGTCGCGAACATCGGCGGCGAAATCAGACATCCGGAAATCCTGGCGGACCCGACCGCGACGGTGACGGCGGGGGTACTCGCGCCGGAGTGGCTTGCCAGCGACTACATCACGAAGTATCAGTACCGGCACCCGTGGGCGTGGAAGACGCTCGAGACCATTCACTTCATGGGGCTGTGCCTGCTGTTCGGCGTCGTGCTCGTCGCGAACATGCGGCTCATGGGGTGGCTGCGAAGCGCGCCGCTCGAAGGGATCCGCCGGCTTCTCCCCTGGGGCGTGTGGGGGTTTGTCGCCAATTCGATCACCGGCATGATGTTCTTCATCGGCCAGGCATTTCAGTACATCCAGAATCCCGCCTTCCACCTGAAGATCGTGTGCATCCTGCTCGCGGGCGCCAACGTTCTCTACCTGACGTGGGACGATGAGCTCTGGGAGCTGGGACCGGGCGACTCGCCTCCGGCCACCGTGAAGTTCCTGGCCGCGTCGCAGGTATTCCTGTGGATCGGGGTGATCTTCTTCGGCCGCATGCTGCCGTACCTCGGCGACGCGTTCTGAAAAAAGCAACCACGAAAGTCACGAAGGGCACGAAGGTTTGTTTTCTTCGTGTTCTTCGTTACTTCGTGGTTTCCCTCAGCATCGCCAGTTCCTTCTCGATCTCCTCGAGCTTCTTCCGCTGCTTCTTGTCGGGCGCCTTCGAGGCGTCCACGGTCCCGTAGAACCGGACGATGTCGGCGCGCATCGCGTCCGGGACGCTGTCCGGCTTCTGTGACGCGAGCCGCTCGAGCAGGTCGTCGTAGGTGTCGTCCGCCAGCGGATATTCTCCGCGCGTCGTCGGCCGCCCGGTATCGAAGTCGGCATTCGCCAGATTCAGCTTGTTTGCCCGCACCGCTTCGAGGCTCGAGCGGTAGCGGTCGCGCGCGATCTTGAAGCTGTCGATGAAGAGCCGCTCCGCCTCGGGCGTCGGCGCCTTGAACGCCAGCGCCCTGAACGGACCGATCTTCGGCATCGCGCGCACGATCCAGACGAAGAACCTCGCAACAACTCCAGGACGCTTGTAGCTGCTTCCAAATTCCTTCTCGAACTGGCTGCGCTTGTAGGTATACACAAACGCGCTCCGCTGCACGTTCGGGTACAGCTTCTCGATATCCGACCGTTTCTTTTCCCACGCGACCTGCGTGATCTGCGGAATCGTGGTGCCGACGGCATAGCGGAAGGAGCCGACCGCGAGGTCCTCGCTGAGGAAGATGTCTTTCATCTGGAAACCGTAGGTGTCATGGAACGCGCGCTCGAGCAGATCGATCGACACCTGGAAACCGATGAAGTCGTGATACGTCTGGGGGAGGTACGCGCCGTTGGCGACCTGCACGACGTCGAACGCGAACTCCACCATGACGTGACTCTTCGGGTCCTCGACGTAGGTCACCTCGTTGCCGAACCTGGCGCGGAGCTTCGGGTACATCATCGGGACCGCGCGGTTGACCGCCAGCGGGTGTCCCGTCGTATCCGCCGTGTAGTGTGCGAGCGCGCCGAGCGCGAACGCGTACTCGTTGACGTCGCGCGCGTCACGAATCATCGTTTCGACGAAATCGCCCGAGCGTGTGTAGTGGAGCAGGTCCGTGAAGAAGTGGCTGCCGAACGGGTAGTACCCCAGGTCCTGCACGGCCGAACCGCCGTACGCGAACGCCCGGGCGTTCATGATCGCCGCGGCGTCCGCCGTGCCGAAGCGTGCTTTCAGCATCGGCGCGATCAGGGCGTCCCAGGCGCCGTCGATCATCGACTCGTGCGCGAGGACGGAATAGGAGAACGCCGGCCGCGGGGCAATCAGCAGCGCCGCCAGTAGGACCGCGACTACCAGGCGGTGCGGCCCGACTTGGCCGGCCGAAGCCGCCCAGCGGCGAAACCGGCGCGGGTTAGACCGAGGCGTGGTAGCCCGCCTGAATGTCAACCGTGTGCGGGCGCGCGCTCCGCGCCAGGTGCTGTGCGATGACGCCGCCTCGCGCGGCCTCGGCAATGGAATAGCAGGAGAAGCGCAGCAGCCGGCGGCTCTGCTCGAGCGAGACGACAATCTCGCGGCTGGCGCGCTGCACGTCGGCCACTTCATCCCACGCGACGCTCACGTCCTGCGTGCCGCGGAACTTGAGCCATCCGGCCGTCAACACCAGGTGGCCGTACTGGTCGGCGCGCCGGCGGCCGAAGCGGACCGGCGCGGCGAAATGGCACTCGTCGCCGGGCGCCAGTGGGTCCGGAGCCTTCGCGGTCGGCAACTCGCCGTGTTTCAGCCGGTTGGCGAGGTCAACAGCCTCCAGTTCGGCTTCAGCATCATCAGACTTATCGAGGAAGGTCGTCATGGGCATACACACAGGCCCGGCTTCTGTCAGTCACGGCGTCACGGGATGAACCGAACCGTATTGGATCTGGGCATTCAGCCGGGCAAAACCCCTTGGAAAACCCGGATGAGCAAGACCGTTGCCCCATCGGGTCGGCGACATGGCGGTTACAATCCGCCTCGCATGAAGCCGTCGTCACGGTCCCTGGGACTGGTGCCAATGGTCGAGGTCGCGGCGGTGATTGGCGCGCTCGTCTGCGCGTTTGCGCCAATGTCCGCCACCGTCATCGAGCGCTGGTATTCCACGGGCATCTATGCGGGCCTTCAGCGCGCGATCACGCCGCTCTCCAATCGCCTTCCGTTCGCGATCTTCGACGTGCTCCTCGTGGGCCTCGCGTCTGGGGTCGTGGTCGCCCTGACCCAGGCGATTCGCGAGGCGTGGCGAGCGCGTGCCGCCGGGCGGCTGGTTCGAACGCTCACACATCTGGCCGCGTCCGGAGCTGTTGTGTACATCCTGTTTCTGCTGTTGTGGGGCTTCAACTATCGCCGGGTGTCGATGCCTGAGCGCCTCGTCCTCGATCGCGCGGCCCCGTCGCCCGACGATGTGGTGCAGCTCGGACTGCGGGCCATCGACGCGATGAACGGGTTGTATGCCACCACTCATGCGTCTCCGGATTCCGGGCCCGAATGGATGAACGCGAGCCTGCGCCGCGCCTTTGCGGACGTGGAACGCTCGTTGAGCGATGCGCCTCCGGCCGAACCGGGGCGTCTGAAGCGCAGCGTGCTCGGTCCGTACTTCAGGTGGACCGGCGTCGACGGGATGATCAATCCATTCGGGCTCGAGATCCTGGCCAACCCGGATCTGCTGCCGTTCGAGCGGCCATTCGTCGCCGCGCATGAGTGGGGACATCTGGCCGGCTACGCCGATGAAGCGGACGCCAACTTCGTCGGATGGTTGACGTGCATCCGCGCGTCACCCGCCGCGCAGTACAGCGGCTGGTTTTACCTGTACTGGCAGATCAGCGGGGAAGTGAGCGATGGCGAGCGCGCCCGGCTGAACGCGGCGCTCACGGACGGGCCGCGGCGCGACATCAACGCGGTGATTGCACGGCTGCGGCGCGGCGAGGTCCCCGCGCTGCAGCGTGCAAGCTGGAAGGTGTACGACGAGTATTTGAAAGCGAACCGTATCGCGGCGGGCGTGCGCAGCTACGGCCTGGTCGTCAACCTCATTCTTCGCGCCCGGTACGAGAACGGATGGACGCCTGTTCGCCGCGCCGCGCCGCCTCCTCCTTCGCGCGTGCCATGACGCAGCTCATGACCCCTGGACGATTCGCCCGGCCGCCGCGCGGAGCAGGCGATCCTGGATCGCAGGGGTGAGCGCGTGATGAGTTGTGAGGACGCGGCAAAGAATGACGTCGACTCCCATGTCGTCGCACTCGCGGAGCGCCGCATAGAGCCGGGCCGCCACCTCCGAGGGGTCGGATTCTCTGCCGAGTTGCACCAGGCGTACCGGCAGCTGCGCAAGACGGGCGGCGTCCTCTGCGAACGCGAGCACTGCGACCGTGTTCCCTCGATTGACACGTGTCTGAGCCTCGCGCGTCATGGCCGTCAGCGCGGTGGCGGCATCGCCTTCGTACAGCGTGACCGGCGTCCGAGGCGAGTAGTGCTTCGACATCAAGCCCGGGGATCGCAGCGCGTCGGAATCCGACTCGGATGACACTCGTACCGTGACGTTGGGAAGCACGGTTCGGAGCATCTCAAGGCTTACCGCGCCGGGACGCAGCACGGCGGGAGGATCCTGAGAGAGATCCACGACCGTCGACTCCAGTCCCACGTGGGCGGGACCGCCATCGACCACCATGTCGATCCGGCCGTCGAGGTCAGCGAGGACGTGCGCCGCATCCGTCGGGCTCGGCCTAGAGAAAAGGTTGGCGCTCGGCGCTGCGATTGGGATGCGCGCGGCGTCGATGAGCGCGCGAGCGACCGGATGCGACGGCATGCGCACCGCTACCGTGTCGAGTCCTGCGGTGACTTCGTCCGGGACCGCGCGCGACCGCCGCAGGACGATCGTCAAGGGACCGGGCCAGAAGCGCGCCGCCAGCGCGTGGGCGTCCCGGGGCACGCCGGCGACCAGCAAGGCGAGCGCGTCGATCGTCGTCACGTGCACGATCAGCGGGTCGTTCGCCGGCCGCGCCTTCGCGGCGAAGAGCCTGACGACCGCCTCGCGATCGAGCGCGTGCACGCCAAGGCCGTACACCGTCTCCGTTGGAAAGGCGACGAGGCCGCCGCCGCGCAGGCATGCGGCGGCGCGTGCGATGGCGTCTGGATCAGGATCGCCGGGATCGACGCGTAGAACCTCGGTCATCGGTTGCGGAAGGCCGCTTCGGATTATAGTGGCGCGTAACCGATGAACGTGTCGCTGCGATCGAAGCTGCGCGCGAGCACGCGTGCCGTCCTCTGCGTTCTCGCGGCCGGCTGCGCGCAGCAGCCGGAATTCGACATCGTCATCCATGGCGGCACCGTGTACGACGGCTCGGGAGCGGTTCCCCCGAGTGTCCGGGACATCGGCCTCAAGGGCGATCGCATCACGGCCATCGGCGATCTCTCGCAGCGTCGCGCCTCGGAGATCGTCGACGCCACGGGCAAGGTGGTCGCTCCGGGCTTCGTCGATGCCCGAGGACAATCCGGAGTCACGCTCCTCGCCGACGGCTATGGGGAGAGCCACCTCCGCCAGGGCATTACCAGCGAAATCATCGGCGACAACAGTCCCGCCTTCTGGACGATGAACACCGCGGATGTGGCGACGCTGCAACGATACGGATTGGCATTCGACTGGAACGGGTTCGTCGGCTACTTTCAGAAACTGGAATCGCGCGGCACGGCCATCAACGTCGGGACGCTCGTGCCGTCGGCGCTCGCACCGGGCGACGAGAACTTTCTCGATGCGGCGATGCAGGCCGGCGCCTTCGGCGTCATTGGTGATTCGACGAAACCCGCCGAGCTTGCCCGGCTGGCCTCGGTCGCGGGTCGGTACAAGGGTGTCTTCGAAGCGAGCATTCAACCGGGAGCGTCACCGGCGGAGGCAACCGAGGGGCTTCTGGACCTCGCGGCGCGGACAGGCACGACTCTCCTTGTCGTTGACCTCATATCGCTCGAGCCGCCCGATATGACGGTCGTGGCGCAGCATGTAAACGTCTCCGGGCAGCGAGGCGTTCGGGCGTTGGCCACGGTCATCCCGTATGCCGCAACGGCCGGCGCGTCGGATGCGTCCGTTCGAGCCCTGGCCAAGTACGGGGTCGTGATCGGCACCAACAGCGCAGCGGTCTCGGCGACGACGCCTGGGACCACAACCCCTGCCGCCTTCGGGGCGTTTCCGCGGATGCTGGGGCAGTGGGTGCGCGACGATCATCTGCTCGACCTGGGCGAAGCCATCCGGCGTGCCACGTCCGTTCCGGCGTCGATCTTCGACCTTCGGCAGCGCGGCATCATTCGCGAAAACTACTTCGCCGACATCGTGGTGTTCGATCCAAACACCATCGCTGATCGCGCGACGTTCGAGAAACCGAACGAGTACGCCGTGGGAATCGACTACGTGATTGTCAATGGCGTGGTGACCTTCACTCCGAAAGGTCTCACCGGGTCGCGCGCCGGTCATCGCCTTGTGGGACCCGGGGCTCGAAGGCCTGCGAGTTAGGTTATCCTCGGTCCGATGCAGCTCGGCCTCCCATTCGCATCGCCGGCGAGCGAGAGCGCGATCCAGAATCCCGCAACCTATCCGACAACCTCCTATGTTCGTCTCGGGCGGGCACGCCGCTATGTGCTCCGCGTCGATATCGACGGACGGCTGCGCGTGACGATCCCGCGCGGCGGCTCGCGGCGCGAGGCCGACGCGTTTGCGCAGAAGCATCGAGTGTGGGTGGCGCAACAGCGCGCGCAGTTGCTGCGGCCGGCGCCTGCGGCGGACGAAAGTCGCGCGTTACGTGAGAGGGCCATGCGCGAGCTTCCGCCGCGCCTCAACGAGCTGGCGGCGCAACACGGTCTGACGGTCTCGCGCATCAGCGTGCGCAACCAGCGCTCGCGATGGGGATCCTGCGGCCCCGACGGTCACATCTGCCTGAACTGGCGTCTGGTGCTGATGCCGCCATGGGTGAGCGACTACGTGCTCGTGCACGAGCTGATGCACGTGCGCCGCATGGATCATTCACCGGCGTACTGGCGCCTGGTCGCCGGCGCCTGTCCGGACTACCGCGCGGCGCGCCAGTGGCTGCGCACGCACGGTCCGTCGCTGCGGTAAGCGGCCGTTGAGCTATGGTGGGTGCCCAAAAAGCGGGCGTCAGCGCACACAGTAGTGTGCCCCTAGCGCACGGATTTGGCATGAACGAGCCGCGCTTGCCTGTGTAATCCCTTTGTCCTACAGTATCTAAAGCCGTAGTCAACTCCAGTCGATAGAGCACGTTAGGCCATCCGCCTGCAGGCGTGCGGTCGAGCGGGCGGTTTGGAGCCGGCCTTGCTCGACCCCGTGCTGCGTCACACGCTTCTGTGTGCGCCTATTTCGCAGATTCTAACCATGCAGAACCAACGTCCGCGGCTGCTCGTTGTCGATGACGATCGCTCAATCCTCACGCTGATCGGCACCATTGCCCTCGCCGAGGGGTTCGACGTCGCCACGACGACCAACGGCGAAGACGCGATGAAGCAACTGCGCGATCGCCCGGCCGATCTCGTCCTCCTCGACCTGCGCATGCCCGGCATCACCGGGCTCGATGTGCTGCGCTCCATCCGCGACATCAGCCCGCGCTGCAAAGTGGTGTTGATGACCGGTTACGCGACGATCGACAGCGCCGTCGAAGCCGTCAAGCTTGGCGCCGTCGACTACCTGACCAAGCCGTTCGATCTGCAGCGGCTCCGGGGGGTGCTCTCGACGATCCGCGAAGATGCGGATCAGCGGCGGGACGTCCTCACGCTCGAAGGCGATCTCGCGCAGCGGCTCGAGTTCTGCGGCATGGTCGGACGCGGTCCCGCCATGCAGGACGTGTTCAGCCTGATCCGCCGGCTGGCGCCGCACGTGCGGACGGCGCTGATCAGCGGCGACACAGGGACGGGCAAGGAGCTCGTCGCGCGCGCGCTGCACAAGCTCGGGCCTCGCAGCTCGAAGCGCTTTGTGACGGTCAATTGTTCGGCGGTGGTGGAGACGCTCTTCGAAAGCGAGTTGTTCGGGCACGTTCGCGGCGCGTTCACCGGCGCGACCGATCACAAGGCGGGTCTCTTCGAAACCGCCGATGGCGGCACGCTGTTCCTCGACGAGGTCGGCGAGCTGCCGGTTCCCGTCCAGTCAAAGCTGCTGCGCGTGCTCGAGGAGGGCGAGGTGCAGCGGGTCGGCTCGCTCGAGCCGAGGAAGATTGACGTGCGGGTGGTGGCGGCCACCAATCGCGATCTGCTCACCGAAGTCGCCGCCGGGCGCTTCCGCAACGACCTCTACTACCGTCTGAACATCGTCGAGATCAAGCTGCCGACGCTGCGCGAGCGGCGCGAGGACATTCCGTATCTGACCGCGGCGTTCGTGCGGGGCTTCTCGCAGCGCTTCAACAAGCCACTCGTCGGGCTGACGCCCGGCGCCGAGCGCCTGCTTGCCGATGCCGCCTGGGACGGCAACGTGCGGCAGCTCCGCAACGTGATCGAACGGGCGTGCATCCTGGCGGAAGGGGATTTCGTCGGCGAGGGCGATCTTGCCGGCAGCATGCAGGAGCAGCGGCTCGCTCCCGCCGCGTCGGTTCCGGTGGGAACGGCGGCGACACGGTCGGACAACAGCCCCGCGCCACTCGTCGAGGTCGAGCGGGAGCACATCATCCGTACGCTGCAGCAGGTGCGCGGCAACAAGGCGGTCGCCGCGCGGCTCCTCGGCATCAGCCGCCGCGCGTTCTACCGGCAACTCGAGAGGCATGGCCTGCATCAGCGTATCCCGATGACCTCGCGCGCCACCGAAACGGCTCTATAAGGCGCATCAAAGCCATGCTGGGGCATTTCGCGTGATCGCATTCGGATCGCAGTCGTCGTCGGCCGCGCCGCGCCGCAGCCGCGTGCTGGTGGCAGACGACACGGAAAGCATCAGATTGCTGTACCGGAAGCTGCTGGCGACCGATGGCCACGAGGTCATTGACGTCGCGGATGGCGTCGCCGCGCTCGCCGCCGTGCGCGAGAGCCATCCGGACGTCGTGCTGCTGGACGTGAAGATGCCGGAGCTCGATGGGCTCGAGGTCTGCAGGCGTCTCAAGGCCGATCCGGCGACGCGCCTCACGCCGGTTGTTCTCGTCACCGGGCTCAGCGATCTCCAGGATCGGATCATGGGGATCGAAGCCGGCGCCGACGAATTCCTCTCGAAGCCCGTTCATCCGCTGGAGCTGCGGGCGCGCGTCGGATCGCTGTCGCGCATGAAGCATCTGATCGACGCGCTCGATTCGGCGGAGGCCGCGTTCATGACGCTGGCGCTGACCATCGAGGCCCGCGACCCGATGACCAACGGCCATTGCGAGCGGCTCGCCAAGCACGCGGTCGCGCTTGGCAAGGCGCTCGGACTCGGCGACGCGGACCTCGAGGCGCTGCATCACGGCGGCTATCTGCATGACGTCGGCAAGGTCGGCGTTCCCGACGCGGTGCTGCTCAAGCCGGGCCCGCTCACACCCGCGGAGTTCGCGCTCATGAAGAAGCATCCGGACATCGGCGATTCGCTCTGCGCGCCGCTGCAGTCGCTGCGGACGGTGCGCCCGATTATCAGGTGCCATCACGAGCGCCTCGATGGAAGCGGATATCCGCAGGCCCTCAAGGGAGACGAGGTGCCGCTGCTCGCACAGATCGTCGGCATCGCCGACGTCTTCGACGCGCTGACCTCTCACCGGCCGTATCGGCGGGCGCTCACCTGCGAGGACGCGGCGCGTCACCTGATGCAGGAGGTCGCGCAAGGCAAGTTCGCTCGCGCCCACGTGGAAACGTTTCTGAACGTGGCAGGCCTGGCGGCCGTGCCGGCGGTATAGCGGAGATGTTCGAACACACGGTCGCCAAGCCCATCCGCCTCCGCATCGTCGACGCCGACCCGGAGATGCGGACGTTGATCGCGTCGCTGCTGCGCAGCCACACGGGCCGCGAATACGTCGTTGAGTCTGCCCCTCCCGGAGAGGGATTCGCGTCGGAGGCGCTACGCGAGAGCGAGGCGCAGCTCGCCGCGGCGGTCGCCGACCGCGAGCGCCTCGAGCGGCAGTTCTACCAGGCGCAGAAGATGGAAACGGTCGGCCAGCTGGCCGGCGGCATCGCGCACGACTTCAACAACATCCTCACGGCCATCGTCGGGTTCGGCACGCTCGTCGCGGAGCAGGTGTCGGACAACGAGCCGGCCGCGCACAACGCCGCGGAAATCCTTGCGGCGGCAAACCGCGCGTCCGCGCTGACGCGCCAGTTGCTCGCCTTCGGGCGGCGGCAGGTGCTGCACCCGACGCGGCTGGATCTCAACGACACGGTCCACGCGCTGGCCGGCATGCTGCGTCAGCTGATTGGCGAGAACATCGATCTCCAGATCATCTGCGCACCCGATGTGCCGTCCATCCGCGCGGATCAGAGCCAGCTCGAATCGGCGCTTGCAAACCTGGTCGTGAACGCGCGCGATGCGATGCCTCGGGGCGGCCGCCTGACGATCGAGACGTCCCAGGTCGTGCTCGACGATGACTACTGTTCGACGCACGTCGGCGTGCGCGCCGGCCGCTACGCGCGGCTCGCCGTGAGCGATACCGGCGTCGGCATGTCGCAGGACCTGCAGGCGCGCATCTTCGAGCCGTTCTTCACGACCAAGGAAGCGGGCAAGGGATCGGGCCTTGGCCTCGCGACCGTGTACGGCATCGTCAAACAGAGCGGCGGCAACATCTGGGTCTACAGCGAGCCGGGCATCGGCGCGACGTTCAAGGTGTACCTGCCGCTGGACACGAGCGATGATCCGATCGCGGGACGCGCCGAGCCGCAGGGCGGGCAGTGGTCGAAGGGGAACGAGACGGTCCTGCTCGTGGAGGATGCTCCGGTGATCCGCCGCCTGGCGCGCGAGATCATGTCGCGCGCGGGATATACCGTGCTCGAGGCCGCCGATGCGGTGCAGGCGCTGTCGCTGGTCGCGACCCACGCCGGCCCGATCGACATGCTGTTGACCGACCTCATCATGCCCGGCCCGAGCGGCGTCGATCTGGCCGAACAGCTCAAGACGATCCGCGACGATGTACGCGTGCTGTTCATGTCCGGCTACACCGACAACGCGATTGTTCGGAACGGGTTGCTCGGCGAGGGCGCGTCGTTCCTCCAGAAGCCGTTCACGCCCGAAGAGCTGTTGCGCAAGATGCGGCAGGTTCTCGACACACAACCGATCTAAGATCGCTGCATGCCCTATCCAGAGCGTCTCATCGCGCCGATGCGCGCAGAGCTGACCAGTCTCGGCGCACGCGAGCTGCGCACCCCGGCGGAGGTCGACCAGGCGGTCACCGCGCCCGGACTGACGATGATTGTCGTGAACTCGGTCTGTGGATGCGCGGCCGGCAAGGCACGGCCTGGCGTCGCGCTGGCGCTCCAGCACGAGCGCCGGCCCGATCTCGTTGCGACGGTGTTTGCGGGAGCCGATATCGACGCGACCGATCGCGCGCGCAGCTACTTCGCGCCGTACCCGCCCTCGTCACCGTCGATCGGACTGCTGCGCGACGGCACGCTGGTGTTCATGCTGCAGCGGAAGGACATCGAGAACCGCGACGCCCGGGCGATCGCGGAGCGCCTCACGGCGGCGTTCGATCAATTCTGCGCCGCGC
>Ga0209515_10003248_pt1 | contig 23656 bp, 23 predicted proteins | sample Subgroupgradi54m_FD_187454 | JGI IMG/M metagenome (GOLD analysis project Ga0209515, IMG submission 187454) | Subsurface groundwater microbial communities from S. Glens Falls, New York, USA - GMW60B uncontaminated upgradient, 5.4 m (SPAdes)... ... | reverse complement strand
GGATCGCTTAATTTTGCCTGATCGGTGCGGATAAATTTTCCGAATAAACGGCTGATATCTTCTTTATCAATACCCATGCCTTGATCCGTAACGCTAAAGCGCACGAATTGACCCGTTGCTTTTTTTACTATCTCGCTTCGGATGTCGATATTGCCTTTGGGGGTATATTTAACAGCATTATGGATATAGTTAATAACAATCTCCCGCATCTTGTCGCGGTCAAAGATAAACTGGGGAAGACTGCCGTCCAATTTGAGCCGCAGATTGACCCCTTTGTCTGTGGCCTGTGCTTTTAATTCCTCCGTGACTTCGATGATAATCTTGTTGAGGTCATTGGCGACAAATGCATACTGTATCTTTCCTGATTCAATACGCGAGAGGTTGAGCAGCTCATTCACGAGTTTGTTGAGCTGGTCAGTGGCAAATGCCGCGTGTCCAAGAGATTCTTTTGCCTTGTCGGGGATTTGGCCAAGCGTTCCTTCAAGTGCAAGCGAAAGGTAGCCCTTGATGACGGTAAGCGGTGCCCGTAGTTGGTGAGAGGCAATAGATATAAATTCGCTCTTTGTCTGGTCAAGCCGTCGCAGTTCTTTGTTGGCGTTGTTGAGTTCCGATGCTAGGTGCTGCATCCGTTCGCGCTGACTTACCTCGCCGCGAACACTGCGGATCAAGAGTATTCCAAGGGTTAATACAAGAATGAATAAGCTTGAACGAAAGACAAGCGTTATGGGATCGGTTGCGATCAATACTTCAAAAAGAACAGCCACGGACAATACAAACACAAGAATCTCGGTAGAAACTATGCGGATGTTCAAAAAATTATGCCGTGTGATGATATAGAACATGGATAGTATGAAAGGAAAGAAAAATATGGGTCCAAAAGGAAGAAAGCGTGCATTGTCAAAGAATGCCGGCAGTATGAAATTAAATAAAAGCAAAAGAGCGAATGTACCGAGAATCCCTCCAAGGATTATCTTGAATTGTCTCTTTTCTTGATCTTTGGCTTGCCTCATTTTCCGATACAGTATGTAGATGCCCCCAAAAATAAGAGCTGCTACGACAATAGCAAATAGGATGATTCCCTGCCCATTGCGGATTTCGATTATTTGCCCATCCGGGGATATATTTTTAATGTCTTGAAATACAAAAGAGGTAAGAGTGAGGATCGAGGTGGCGCCAACAACCGGCAATATACCCATCGTAAACCAGCGAGGATAAAAAACTTTTTCTTTTGGAAATGTATAGAGAAGATAAAACAGAGAAAATGCGTGCCACGTCGCAAAGAAAATCGTCAGCCGGTAGAGAAAGAATGACACTCCCAGAGAATATATCTGATGATTAAAGAAGTTTGCTATTGCCCATAGGATCGTGGCAGTCGAGAATATTAAAAAAGCTCGATTGGTGTAGTTCTGGGGTTCGTTAAGAAAAATAACAAATCCTAAAATTCCTGTCGCCGCAACGGCAATGCCCAAGAGAAATATGTCAGCGTTGAGTGCAAGAAACATAATTTTCTTATGCCCATGTAATATCAGCGGCCTTGCGAGACGAGAAAGCGCTGGGCTGATCGCTTTTTCCTATCCTAAGCAAAAGTGCGAGGATTTTTCCGTTTGGAATCCGGGCGGTGCGAGATACGGTGTCGTAGGCTGTGCGGATGATCTCGCGATGGGCCGGTGACAATACGCTTGCCGGCGATTCGAGATTTTGATGGAGGAAAAATATTCCGGTAATGAGCTGCCCATGCATGTCCATGCGGTGCGTCTGAAGCCATATGCGCTGCATCATGCGTCCGGCGATAATAAACGACTCGTCTTTATCAGCTGCGGGAAGAATGATCATTGCAGTCCCGGTTGCATATATGCTGCTGTTTTCTTCAGCGATTTTTTTTGAAATGCCCAATGCATTGGCAAGCCGCATCAGAGGCCAGAAGCGGAATAGATTGAGGGCTTTTTCTTGCGGAAACGCAAGCTCCATGGTTTTGAGATACAATCCTGATTTTTTTTCTTTTTCTTCGGAATCGGTCCATACGATCTCATCAAAAAAAAGCTTGTGCAGCGGCCGATTTTCAAGCATCACTATTTCGTTCATGGCAAGCGCCTTTGCCACTTCTTTTCGCTGATCCGGATCTTCGATGATAATCACTTCTTCGTTCCCGCCTCGCGCTGCTTCCTTGATGATTGCTTTTTTCTGTTCCGGAGTAAGGGCTATTTGTGCATAGCGTTTGCGGTTGGTGATGCGCTTTTGGATGAAGGGATAGAGAGTATCGGGCGCTATGTTCTTTTTCTCCAAAGAAATGTTCGTGACAAGATTCTGGTTATTGCTGTCGGAGAAATAATTCCCCATCTGCGCTTCATATCCGTATTGGGATGCCGCGATGATAATATTTTCGATAAGCGCTCCATGGGCTGCCCACGTTCCCCTGTTTTTGTAGTTGAGAATTGGATGATCCTTTTCAGGCGTCGCGATAATTGATATTGCATTATCGCGCACAATAAATTTCCAAGGCTGTGAATTGCTGCCTGAAGGGGCGTACACGGCAATATCAAGGATTTTTTGAATTTCCTCTTTCATCCCTTTCTTTCCGAAGTATAGCACGTTTGCGACCGAAAGTCTTAGGGTTAGCGCTGAATCCAGCGGTGTTTTGATTTTTTGACTTGAAATATCGGATCGCCGAATGCGATAAGTTCGATATGAGGAAGCGCCCGCTCGCCTATGGATGCGTGCAGCTTGCGGTATTCGCTATTGAGCTTGACGAGATGCTGGAAGATAACTTCTTTTAGCAATTTTGTTCTTCCTTTTGTTGGATGAATATCGCGCGCAAGCTCGGCCATGATGATGAGCTGTTGATCTTTTTCATGATTCAAGGATTTTGTCTGGGCAATGAACTTACCGGTAAGAAAACCGGAAACCAGTTTATCCTCTAAACCCGCTTTGATATTTTCCGGATATACATTGAGCGCATAGAATGTCACGGAAACATCTTTTCTTCCGGCAAGCGTAAGCATGGGAAACTTCCAGCGATCCAATCCCTGTTTTTTAACGTCATCCCCGTATCCGTGCGCTTCGAGGAGTTTTTGAACATCGCTAAACTCATAGAGCTGCCCTTGATCTTTGATATTGTAGCGAACCAACGGAATGCCCGATTTTGCCGTAAAGAGAAGCTCTCCGTCCACTTTTTCAAAGAATTTTACTTCCGGATGATAGTGCACCAGTGTGGGAATATAAGAAGAGTCTCCGAAGAAATCTTTTGCAAATGCATGGTTGCGGTCTGCCTGCTTGCGAATAAAAATCGTCAGAGGACTCTCGTGTCCGCACATGTCGGCATCGGCAGTGCCATAAATACTCACAGAACCGGTAAGAGAATCTTTGATGCCTGTAAGTCCATGGATTGTCTTGCGCCACATCTCGGAAAAGTTTTCACCGGCCAGAAGGAGGTTTATATGAAGACGCTTAATCTTGATTTCTCTATTGTGCGCTTCGGTGATGATATCCATCAAAAATGGAGGGTATCCTGCAAGGATGACTCTTTCAAATTTGGGCGCAAAGTCCCGCAAGATCGCAAGCGTATCTTCTTTTTCAATGCCGGGTGTCACGATGGTCAGGTTATATCCTTTTTGTGCGACATAGCGGCAGGAGCTTGCGGTAAATGCTCCCGCGATCCATGTGCCCATGGAAAAGCAGATGATGACAAGGGTATGTTGTGTGCCGATGTTAAATATGTCTCGGAAAATAATCTCATGAAGCTTGCCCCCTGCTTCTTCTTGTTCGAACCCGCGGGGCCAGTAAAACGGCTGACCGGAAGAACCGGAGCTCATGGAGATGATCGGCGGTATGGTACGGTGCGGGAGCAGATCTTCATAAGGATAAAACCGGAGATAGTTTGCCTTATCCATCAACGGAAGGCTATGAAAATCATTCAGGGTCTTGATATTCTTGGGATTTATTTTATTTTTCTTGAGAAAATCTTTGTACGCCGGCACAGTGCTTGCCGTGTCGTGAAAAACTGCAAGCGCTTCTTTGAAGCCGTGTGGTTCGTTCATTTTTTTCCAAATGAGTTAATAAATTCTTGTGTCTTTTCCTGTCGTTTTTGAATATTTTCCTCGTTCATGTATTGGGGAATGAGTTTTTCTTCAAGGCCTATGGCGTATCTGCCCGATGGCATATCTTGTCCATTTACAATGCGCCGAACCGCGTAAGAAATACTTGATCCCGCAATGGCAGCCGTAGTACCTAATTGAGGAACGGCAGGAATTGTTTTGCCGATATTGATGAGGGATTCTTGCATGCGCTCGGTAAGGTAATCAGGTCCCACTATTTTGGTAGCAAGCACAAGCCAATCCTTGTATGTAAGGTTAGTCACGTCTTCGGCTTTCATATCCCCTACTAATCCGTGAAAGATGGCGCGATCCGGTTCCTGATCATATCGCTCCACGTCAAGAATAATGCTGTCGCCATTGTCTGTCGCCATGAGCACGGGAATTTTCTGCTCTCGGCAGATAAGGCGGGAAAGGATTTTGAGATCAAGACTGTCCATTTCATCAATAAAAACATCAAGGCGCGGCGTGCCGAGAATAAAGTCTCGAATGGTCTCTCGGCTTACGCCTTGATCCCAGATAGCGAGATCCGCAAAAGGATCAAGACCCCAGACATTATATGCGGCAACAAGGGTTTTATTTTTTCCCACATCGGATAATCCCGCTCGCATGCGATTGAGGTTGGATATTTCGATCGTATCAAAATCCGCAATCTTAATAGTTTTTGGCCCCCCGCCCATTGCTAGTGCACAGAGCGCGGAAGATCCCACGGAAAGGCCTGCGATTCCGACAGCGGCATTGCGGTATTTTTCTTGTTCTTCTTGGGTGATGATATTGCGATTCCGTGCGGTGCGCAGTTCAAAATAAATGTCTTCGGGAACGGTGCGGATAAGAGTGTTGAGCCATGGATAGAAAATCCAGATTGGGTGTATGCCATGAGTATTCAAAAATATTTTCAGCGACTCTTCGCTTTCGGGGGTATGTTTTTTAAGATGAGGATTTCGTATAAAAAAAAGCTCTCGCAGAGAACTTTCAAATGCCTCGATTAACGCAGCACCCGAAGGCGCTTCTTTTTCCGAAGAAAAAATAAGGGGTTTATCTTGTGACATAGTTGATTAAACCTGTCTATTAAGTTTCAGCTGTTATTTGCCTACATTATACCAATATATAACAAAAAAGGCACGTGAATTAAAGACACGTGCTTTTTATAAGGTGAGAATTATTGCCTGCCTTTTTTGATTGGTGTGTTTCGAGTCGTGAGATATGCGGGGATGAGGAAGCCGAGTATTCCGCCTCCGAGAAAAGCTGCCATCCCGGATATGAGCGCCAAGATGAGAAAGCCGGGATGGGTTGTGATTTTTTTTGCTTTTAAGATAAGCAATGAAACTGCCATGGAACTTGCAATGGCGGTGGCGGTTCCGATTTTCCAGCCAATTTCCGGATCCAGTCTGTTGAGAATAAGGGCAAGAAAGATTGCTATGATATAGCTTAATATAAAAGCGGCAATAACGTAGAAAACATAGAAAAAAATAGCTTGTCCCCATGTTCTTTTTTTTCCGAAATCAATCATTTTTTTGAGCATAGCTTTTGTATGTGATTTAGTGAAAATCCTTAGTATAAGGTATCAGAAATCCCGCAAGAGAACAATAGAAATCCCCACACATTCTGCGGGGATTGGTTAACTATGTGGATATCGTGATGCCACCGGGGGGAGGTGCGTTGTCAGAGCGCGGATCAAATCCTAGCAATGCGCGTTGAATATTTTGTATATTTTTATGCCATGCCAGATATTCCGTAAGGCGTGATCTATGAATGATCAGAAGCTCGTGATGCCGATAGACGGTTTCAGGCAGTGAAGGCATATTTTTTTCCTCTGCAGACCCGTCAGCGGTAATGTCGATAAAAACGAATCCCATTTTTTTTGAGATGCCGAGTACGGGATTGAAATCCCAAGGCGCCTCAAGGGATGGCGTAAGCAGCATTGCCCCCGCTTCTCCTTTCCAGAGGCGAGCCATACAAAATCCAATACCGCCCGAATTGATCTCCATTTTCCTGAAAAGGCCTACGGATTTTGGGTCTGCCGCCATCATTCGTGTCAGCGATGAGCATTCATAGGGCTGGCCTTCCAGAAGAAGAATTTGATCGCGCAGGGACTTGTTTTCGACTACGCGCAGTTCTTCAGGAGTGTTGTCGGGATAATAGCGATAGGCGCGTGGAAGTGCGGCGTGGAAACCGTAGACTTCTTGGGTCATCACATCGCCGATGTAGGAAGCGATCACGGTGTCCTCGTGGCTTAGCGAGATCATACTCGTAATGCCGTGAGATTGACGGCGGATGAATGCTTTGGTGCCGTCGATCGGGTCGATGGAGAAATAGAACGGAGATTTAGGCAAGACTTCCAGGCGAGGATCGTTTTCTTCGGCGAGAATTCCGTATCCCGAGGGAAAACAATTGCGCAGCGTATTCACGTAGAGCAGCTGGGCTTCGGCGTCCACATTGGTATATACATCTCCATGGGACTTGCCATCTTTATCTGGTTTGGTGTGGACATTGAAATGGGTGCGATTGCGGCGGATATAGACGATTGCATCTCGTACGAGATTGTGCATAATTGCGCCAATTGCATGCAGATTCATGTCGCCGTAGTCAGGCGTACTCATGGGAGCTCCTTTTGTTGGTGTATGCTGTAAGGGAACGACGTTCGTACCATGGCATGATTTAAGTAAAATGGCAATATCTGTCATGGTGGTTATATTGATTTACGCATAGGATAGCATAGAGTGGAGGGCGATATCATTCTGATATCGCATAACGCAAAGGAGGGCATATGCTGTTGCTTCCGGAAGAATTATACGATGTGTTTTATGTAACCCAGCTTACTCGAGGAACGGCGCTTGAGCGAGTGGTCGCTGTGGATCGGGTACGAGTACAGGCGGGAAGAAATTCGCAGATACATCGCCATCTTGAGGCCGAGACTGTTCTTTTTATTGAAAAAGGGTTTGGGGTAGTGATAATCAATGGTGAGCGCCATGAAGTGGCTCCGGGATCTCGCATATGTATTGCGGCAGGCGCATGGCACGGTGTTGCCACGTTTAATTCCGAGCTTATTTTTATTTCCGTTCAGTCTCCTCCCATACACGACGAGGCGACCGGACGTCACGATTTGGAGCCGTTAAAAAGTTAGATTTGCGCCGACGATTTTCGTCGGCGCATTATATTTCTTCTGATTTCCTTTCCCATGGTGTCATTCCCAGCGTATGCGGGAATCCATCTTATGAGATTTAAGAAAAAACATGGATTCCCGCATACGCTGGGAATGGCATAGCTAAATAGTTGATAAAATCTTGATATTGGGTATAATATAAAGAAGTTTAAAGCCCTCGTAGCTCAATGGTAGAGCAGTTGCCTTTTAAGCAATTGACATAGGTTCGATTCCTATCGGGGGCATCAGATGAATATGATTGAACGAGAAAAAACATATTTGGCGAAATATCTTCCGGAGGGGCTGAAAAACTGCCGATCCAAAGAAATCGTTGATATTTATATTCCCGCATCTGAAGAGCATCCTATGCTTCGCATTCGCAATAACGGCGATGCGTACGAAATGACTAAGAAAACCCCTGTCAGTGGCAGTGATTCATCGGAGCAGACGGAGTATACTATCCTCCTCACACTTCAGGAGTTTAAGACTCTTGAGTCGGTCGAGGGTAAGCGTGTGCAGAAAGATCGCTATTATTACGACTACAAAGGAAGAACTGCTGAAATCGATATATTCGGCGGCGACCTGAATGGTCTGGTAGAAGTTGATTTTGAGTTTGACAATTCGGAGGAAAAGGATACGTTTGATATGCCGGATTTCTGCCTTGCTGATGTCACGCAGGAAAAAGCTTTTGCCGGAGGAATGCTGTCAGGAAAGAAATACGCGGATATAGAAAAAGATCTCGCACGATACAAATACATTCCTCTGACGATATAATAAATGGGCCTGTAGCATAGTGGCAGTGCACCCGCCTTGCACGCGGGCTGCGGGAGTTCGATTCTCCCCAGGTCCACCATTAGAAAAATTCCAGGCATCAGGCCTGGGATTTTTTGTTTGTGCTAGGATGGGAGAATCGAAATCAGGAAGCGATTTGAAGAAATTGGATAAATGCCTAGAATTTTTTATATAAAATATAAATGCCGACGCAATGGATGCATCGGCATATCCTATGTATCTTGTGGAAGAATATAAAGACAGAAAGTATCTGCAAATAAAGAACAGGCTTCGTGATCAATCCGCATGGGAACTTTTTGTTCGGACAGTTCGGTTTCCATTCTTTTTATTTCTTTGTCCATCATTTCCTCTCTGATGCTATCATACGTATCGGGTGGAAATGGAGTGATTTCAATCATAATCTCCGTTTCTTTGAGGAAAACTTCAAGGCGATATCGCTGCTGCCATTCAGTAAATATTTCGGTCTTTCGTAATGCGTGCAATAACTCTTCCATCGCATTTCTCCCCATGTTGATTTTGATCTATTTGTATTCTGCGTCTTCCTGGCGGAGGACGAGGCTGTATCTTGTCTCGTCGATGCCTGCGAGGAAATGGAACGGGCGTTTGTTGATCCCCATGAATCCCGGGCATCGGAGGAAGATTATGTTTCCTACGGACGCATTGATTTCTCTTGCGCCATTTCCCTGTCGGTCATCGCAGAGGAAAAATTTCCCTTTGCCTTGGAGTATAAAAATGCAGATGAGGTTTTTATACTTCACGTGATCGAGATGAGGCGTGATACCCATGGATCCTTTGGGATAGCGTGCGAGTGTGACGGAGTTGAAACGGGGTTCAAAGGTGAACGGGTAAGGAGAAAGGCTGTTTGCGTATACATCAAGGTACATCTCGAATATGTCCTTTATCATTGTAAAACTGCTGTTTCTGGGGAAGTTGGCGACTGTTTCCAGTTCTTGATATACCTTAGCCCCATCTTTTCCTTGCTCGCAAAGCTCTGGCGCAAACGGATATTCTCGGGAATTGATTTCTCTTACGAGTTGTTCGCAGTGTTCCTTTTGGAGAATTGGCGCCGATGCTGCTCCCATGTCGGCTATCTGTTGAAATAAATCGGCACGCATCTTCTCTTGCCAAAAAAACTTCTGTATCAGGCGTGCTATCATCGCGAGGGCTCCTTTTTGGCTATAAATGATTGTCAAAATGCTATGTGCCCTAATATATCACGTTTTTTTATTATTTCAAGGGGAATATTGACTTTATTTAAAAAGTATGATAGACTTATATTACCAACAAGAAGAGAGTATTGTTCTTCACATTGAGGAGATTGCACATGTCTTTAGCTAAAGCCCAGCGCATGGCCGAGCGGATGTTAGGCCTGAACCTGTATGCCCGCAGTTTAGTAAATTCCGCCAAGCAAGAGAAAAGCGGCAAGCGATATCACGGAATGGGCATATCTTATTTTATGAATCAGTATACTCTTGCTGATGGCCGAGTATACTACGAGCAGGTTCAGGTGGAACGTGGAGAGGTCGGAGATAGAGCAATCTTCGTTGCTCTTCGCGATGAAAAAGGAGCTTGGGTTCCGGAATCGCTCTGGAACAGCGACTCCATGTTTCTAGCTGACCTATAGATCGCAATTGTCTTCGTTACGCGCAGGAAACCGAACTATCGGTTGTCTCCCCTGCGCGTTTTTTTATTTCAAACATTCGTTAGGGAATTTAAAAAACTGCCTTAGGCAGTTTGGCTAATTGAGCGCATGCGCGCCGAGAGAATATTTTTTACATCTTTTTTTATTATAAGAGGTATGTATTGTCGTTCTGTTGCTTTCTCGTATCCAGTAAGAACCTCTTTGTAAATTTGTTCAATCTCTTCCGGATCTATCTGTGATGCATATGCCCGGATAAATGATTCCATCTGCTCTTTATGAATCTGCGGCTCATCAATAACAATCATCTTGATTGCCATGAATTTTTCTCCCATTTAGGATCTTAAATGCTTTAAAATGAACTGAATTGATTATACCATATTTTTACCTTTTGCCTACCGGTGGAATCCCAAATCTGCCGGATTATCATCACCGGATATTCGTTCTATGCTGCCGCCTTTTTTTTCAAATTCGCGGCGGAGTTTTGCTACGTCGTGGGCAAGATCAATCGTGTCTTGGGCAACTTCGTTTTTAATATGTCCTTTGGACCAGTAAGAGATAATAAGCTTGCTGTCGCCAAATACCTGTTTAATATTTTCGCGCAGTGCGAGCATGAGCGCATACTTACAGCCAAGAAGTTCTCCGTAGTTGTTGGTTACGTGATGGCCGACTAAATGCTTGCCATGGCGGTTGATGAGTTCTTTGGGCATAACGGTATGCAAAAGATCTTTGCCTTTTTCGTTCGTCACGCTGATCTCGACTCCCTGGCCCCTGCCGGTTCCGGCATCAAAATAAATTCCTTTTTGTAATGTTGGTTTTGGTTTGGCGGTATATTGTCCTCCTGTAGTAAGCCATGCTTCGGCTTCGGTTTTTGTTTTGAATCCTTTGTATGTGGCTCCTGCTTTGCCTGATACTATGTCTTTGCATTCATCCCACGTTTCGGTAATTCCGTATGCGCCGGTTTGAGGAATGAGATAAGCGTAATAGTTATTTTTAGCGGATTTCATAGGGAATTCTAGAGACAGGTGGCGTCAATATGGACGATGAAAGAAGCAGCGGGGTTATTTTTGTCGTAAAAAGACGCAGTAGCCATCGTGCCATAGCGCGGATCAATAAGACTCGCTTTAGTTGGCGGAATGGAGGGATACAAAAATCCTTGTTCTTTTTTAGGGTCGTAGGGACCGAGGCGCGGAACGATATTTTGATCACCTGCATTTTGTATTTCCACAAAGCATCCGGTTTTGTTTGTGATCGTAACTTCATGCGGGGTAAACATGCCGTGCTCATAGCGGACTGCGGTATTGTTGCCCGTATTTTCTTTTATTTTCATGGGACTTCCGTTTTGCGGGGTAAATTCTACGGGAATATCTGAAGAAGATTCAGAAGGAGAAGGGGTCGGCGTACGTTGCGTATTTTCTTGAGGCTTTTTATTTCCGGTAACTAAAAAGAGTACGGCTACAAGCGCGAAAAAAATAACTGCTGACCCAAAAAGTATGTTTCTTTCAAAATAAGATTTCATTTCAAACATGTGATTATCATGTATGAAATAGTAGCATATTTCGTCTCTTTTCAAAAGGTTTTCGTATGCGTTGACAAACAGATTATCAGTTGTATGATAATCTCTATACGTCCTTTACCAACTCAAAATAGCGACAACAAGGAGCATTTGTGCCTCTTAATCTGATAGTAGAACCGAATACTCCTCCCCTATCGCGCAGACAGTTTTGCGCATCAAAAATGGCCCCTGCTATCGCACTTGATGGGTATGTATATGGCGGGCCATTTTTCGAAGAAAAAGGCCCCTATATTAACTTCAACCACCACGAACGAGTGGACCGGCTTGCGACACGAGCTACGTGCGGGCAAGTAATGCTTGCCATTTGCCAAGGGCTTTTCCAAAGCGTCACCGATGACGACGGTGAGCCCCAAGGAGATGTGTATATCAATGACTGCGATGAAGACTGCTGCACATCATGGACTCTTCTGAAGCACGGCAAGATGATTCTTGACCTTCTGGAATCAAAAGATCCGGAAAATCAGGTTAAGATAACCCGTCTCAATCGGCTTGTGTGGAAAGAAGATCTGCTTGATGCGACTGCCGGTGCATACTGCTTCCGTCCCGAGATGCCGATCATTCAGAAGATTGCATGGATTTTTAAACCGTATCGAACGTTTCGTCTTGCCGGCGGAACGCGTGAGCACCGCGATGAGCAAAGCTTTCGCGAGGTCATTGATAAGGTCGAAGGCAGGATTTTAGAATATGTGGAAGGCAACGGAAAGTCTATCACCCTTGATACGACATATAATCGTATCGGCGGAGGTAAGAATTGGGTCATGGTTGAAGAGATCGGCATGCATGCCCGTACGGGTATGTTTGTTGATGGCATACGCGCCTATGTGTCAGTGCGCCAACGGGCAAATGGTATATATGACTACACTATTGCCCGGATGTCGCTCTTTGTTAAATTCCCTGTCCCTAAATTCATGAATTTTTTCAACAGAATCGAGGCCTGCGTTGACGATAAATGGGGCGGATCTCACATCTGCATAGGAAGTCCTCTTATCAGGGGAAGCACACTGTTTCCGACATTTGTGGAGAAGGAAATCAATCGAATGCTTGGGAGAAACTAAGTCTAAAACCCATCTGAAAAAAAGATGGGTTTTTGTTATAAGAAAAAACGTGTCATTACGAGGAGGTTCCTCGAAAGACTTGCGATAAACTCCGCAATTTTGTCTCGGAACTCTAGATTGCTTCGTCGTTGCTACTCCTCGCAATGACAGTAGTGTTAAAAAATAATCGCCTCTTGCGAGACGATTATTTTGCGATGATCTTTTCAATCTCTACCTCGGTCATGTGCTGGCGATGGCCGGCTTTTTTGTGGTGGCGAGTTTTTTGCTTGTATTTAAAAACGATGATTTTTTTGGTGCGAAATTGGCGGAGCGCTTTTGCTTGCACGATAGCGCCTGTGACGAGAGGCATGCCGATAGTAGCTTTATCTTCGTCGGCTACGAGAAGCACATGGTCAAATACCACCGGTTTTCCGGCTTCAACTTCAAGCTTTTCCACTTTAATTTTTTGCCCTGGGGTAACGATGTACTGCTTACCTCCGGTTTTGATGACTGCAAACATAGTAATGATTCTATGCTAATCACGATAAAAATGCAATAGCCCGATCTAAAATGAGAATAAAAAACCCCCGAACATCGCTGTTCGGGGGGGGGTATGAGGTTTACAGGAGGTCGGAGGCTAGTTTGGCAAGAAGCGAGCGTTCTTCGCCTCGCTTCATGATGGTATAGCCGAAGATCTCTTGTCCGATGAACTTTGAGATCAGATGTGAGAGGCCGTTGGAGGTCTGGTCCAGATACGGATCGTCGATCTGGCTGATGTCGCCCGTAAGGATGACCTTTGAGCCTTTACCTGTACGAGTTACGAGTGATCTCATCTGATGTTTGGTAAGGTTCTGGGCCTCGTCAATGATAATAAATGTATCATGAAGGCTTCGTCCCCGCACGTGATTGATCGGGCTCATCTGGATCATTCCGGAGTCAATGAAGTCTGCTACCGGGTCTGCTTTCCTGCCTCCTTTGATCCGCGGCTCTGAATCACGGAGAATCAAGTCTAAGTTGTCGAGAATCGGATACATCCATGGCTCAAATTTTTCCTCGAGGGTACCGGGGAGAAAACCAAGCGGGTTTCCCATTTCGACGTTTGGTCGGAACACAATTATCTGGTCGCACATAGGCATACCGTTTGCATCGGGTTCCGAGGTACCGCGTTCAAATTCAGATCTCACATGCTCTTTTGCCGCAAGCAAACTCATGAGTGTTTTTCCGGAACCCGCGCTTCCTACAAGGGCGACCAATCTGATTTCGGGGTCCATGAGAAGCGAGTATGCAAAAGCCTGCTCGCAGTTCTTAGGCGCTACGCTCATGGAGACAACCTTGCCATTGCCGTTTATTTTGGGTTTGGGTACAAGGCGAAAGCCCTGCATACTGCGCTTGTAGATAGCAAGCGTTTCTTTGCCGTCATGCGTGAACCGAACGCATTGGTTGGGTATAAGCAGACGCGTATCGAAATCGGTCATGCGCTCTACTGCGTGAGTGCGTATGGATCCGTTTCGATGGAGTTCAGTCATGAGAGCGGAACTCTCAAGGGGGATTTCCGAGCATCCGGGAAAAATGGCGTAAGGGTCATGTATTTCCCCCTCGCTTTCGTAATCTCCCGATGAGACTCCCAGCATGCTTGCTTTGATCCGGCGGTTGATGTCCTTGGATATGATGATAACCGCCTGCGTTGAAAATTCATTCATCAATCGCTTAGCCAAAAAGATGTTCTTGTTGGCAGGGTTATGATCAGTACCCGCAGGGATTTCTACCTCGTTTTCGGCTTTGAGAGTACTGCCATTTGGCATGGCGATACCTTCGGTAAAGTCACCGCCGGCGCTGTATTCATGGATCTTGCGCAATGCTTGCAATGCATGTTCCCCGCGCTCACCCTCGCTTCGTTTGAGCTGATCCAGCTCATCGATCGTCCACGGCGTAATAATAATACTGTCGCCGGGAAATCCTTCGAGGGAGTTGGGATCGTGCACGAGCATACTTGTGTCCAGGATCAGAATCCGGGGTCGTGTGTGCGTAGCCAATGGAGGCTCCTTTATTGGGGTTGTTAAGGATATACTGAATTTACTATAGCCGTAACATCATACTATTTCAACCCATTTGAATAAAACGTGCAATTGGGGTATAAGAAGGACACATGAGCGGCAAAATCTCTGTTATCGTGATCGTGGGCACTACGGCTTCGGGGAAGTCGGATTTGGGTATGCGAATTGCAAAGAAATTCAATGGAGAAATTATTTCCGCAGATTCTCGGCAGGTGTATAAAGATTTGAATATCGGCAGTGCGAAAGTAAAAGGCAAATGGAAGAAAGGAGTTTTTATGTTTGAAGGTGTTCCCCATTTTTGTATTGATACGATATCGCCTAAGCGAATCTATACGGCAGCGGAGTTCAAGGAATCCGCCAAGGATGCGATTCTGGATATCGCATCAAGAGGCAAAACCCCTATTGTAGTGGGCGGAACTGCGTTTTGGGTCGATACTCTTATGTATGATTTTGATCTGCCTGAAGTATCCCCGGACCCTGCGCTTCGCAAAGAGCTTAAGAAAAAATCAGTTGGTGAGCTTTTTCTCATGCTTAATAAATTAGACCCGGGACGTGCCGCTCGTATTGAACAAAAAAATCCTCGGCGTCTTATTCGCGCGATTGAAATCGCAAAGGCGTTGGGTAAAGTCCCTCCTCTTTCAAAAAGAAATCCTTATCGCGCACTCTGGATCGGCATCGTGCCAAGCGAGAAAATCTTACAGCGCCGTATTGCGTTGCGCTCTGGTGCAATGATCAAAGCGGGGCTGATGCGAGAGACAAAAAAACTCCTCTTAAAAGGGGTGAGTAAAAAGCGTATGCGCGAGTTCGGGTTTGAGTATGGCGATGCGCTTGATGTGATCGAAAAAAATGTTGCGGAACGCGATCTCCCGTCTAAGCTCGCGAGAGATACGTCAAAATATGCCGTACGCCAGATGCGCTGGTTTAAGCGTAATCGCGATATTACATGGATATCGCGAGCCGACAAAGCAGGGCCTTTTGTCAGGTCGTTTCTAAGAGCCTGTTCATAGTCTTTTTTCCAGAGCAATTTTGCGATATTTTGAGCGAAAAACCTGAAGACCGACGAGGCGTAGCGGTGCTACGCCGAGGAGGTCTGAAGGAATGGCTGCCAAAATAGCGCAAAATGGAGTCGGGGAAAAGATTATGAACAGGCTCTAAAACTACCTGACTGTTTCCCCGTCCCATCGATAGCCGCTTAGAAAAATTTGCACATCTGCCTTTTTTTTAATTCCTGAAAACCATGCGTCGGAATTGAGACGGCGTTTTTCTAGTGCGTTACGCGCCACTTCCCGTCTGCTTTCAGGAGCGAGGATGATATCATGGAAATTGTTTGCGCTAAATCCATACATGAGGTCTGCGGCTTTGCTGACATCCGTTGAGGATGCGAGGGCAGCTGCGATATATTCTTCTGTTTTTGCATCAAAATCAGACATAATACTTCGGCCCTTTTGAGCAATGATTTTGTCTTCGATCAATGCGGCGAGCGTACTCTTTCTGATTGCGTAGGCAACTATCGGATCGGGATCAAACGCAGTTCCCGCAGCTTTTGCCTGCATGGTGAGAGCATGCGATGTTCCCTGAAGAGACAGATTCCATGTGCGGTACCAGATAGGTGATCCGTTTACCATTGCAACAGGATAAAGTTTTGCAAAAGAAATAACGGTGAATATGGCGATCAATGCTATTCCCGAAATTATAATGTATGACTTTTTGCTCATTTTTTAAAAATGGAGATTATTTTCTCCCAGAGCGTCAGGGGAGGAGTGGTGGTGGCATTATCTTTTTTCTCCGGAACTACAACGACCACTTCTTCTCCAGTTTTTTTAAGATTGAGGCGTTCTTTTGCTTCCCGTTCAATCGCTTCCTTAGTTTGAAGTTCAACAAGCCGCGCTTCGAGTTGTTGTTTTTTTGTTTTCAACTCTTCGATTTTTGCCGCCATCTCGGCGGACTCTGTTTTGGTGGCAAAGGCGCTCTGTACCATGCGAGAGGCGCTGTACGATATGACAACGCATATAAGGATAAGGAGGATGTTGACTGCGAGAGTTTTGTGAGTTTGCTTCATTGATTTATCGGCACTATTGCTTTATGATTAAAAAATGCTTAAGAAACGGAAATACATCAACGCAATTTGGGTCACTGTGAGCATTTTTGTGGCAGCTTCCATGGTGATCTATCTCTTGGTACCGATTTTCCTTTATCGGTAGACTCATAGACCTATTGCACAATGACTTTCGTCACGAGATTTCAGAATTTCGAGCGAAAACCATGAAGCGTGAGGAAGGCGTATGGATATACGACGACGAACGCTGAATGGTTTGCAGCCGAAATTCTGGAATCGCAGTAGATGAGTTATTGTGCAATAGGTCTATCAGTATAGTAGCAGAAAACCAAACGCACTGTCTATGCGTTTTTTCTTAGAGCCTGTTTAATAATTCTCTTTCGTCGCGAGATTTCATAATTTCGAGCGAAAACCATGAGGGGCGAGGAGGCGTATGCAGTGCATACGTCGACGAGTCCCGAATGGTTTGCAGCCGAAATTATGGAATCGCAGCAGAATATGGAATTATTAAACAGGCTCTTATAGACAGCGCACTCTGACAGTGCTACAACGGCAGTAACGTACCTTTCCATCACCTATACAAACCTTCTTATAAGGACAGCAAACCATGCCAAGTGACCTTTTGAGTAATATCTTGACCCGCATCTACGATGCGGCAGCATGCAACTCATTTCCTGATTGGTATGTGGAAGAACTTTGCGACCACGACAATCGCTGGTCAACCGCGTTTCGCGTTAAAGTGACAGATCCTGACGATGCCACCAAAAGAATATGGCAGTCATTCAAGGCCGTACGCGTGTGGCACCGCCTTCCTGATAACAGATGGATCTACGGCGGAGGGTGGCGCCATCATCCGAGCATTACGCTCTCTATGATGGAAAGCCATGCCATCGAAATGTCCTTTAAAGGCTGGATAATGGGAATCCCCCATGGCGGGGCTAAAGGCGGGATTGCATTCGATCCCCGCAAGTATTCGCGTGATGATATTACCGCCATAACCTGCAAGGCTGTTGATAAGGCCCTTGAACATAATTGTATCGGCCCGTATTTGGATCGCTGGGCGCCTGATGTCGGCACGGGCGAAAGAGATATGAAATGCATTCAAGATCATTACGCTTTTCGCATGCGTCGAGATGGCAGAGTCGAGCCTGCGGCATGCGTCACCGGCAAGCCCGTAAACGCGGGCGGAATACCGGGTCGGAAAGAAGCCACCGGCCGGGGCATGCATTACGCACTTGAAGTATTTCGTAGTCAAGGCGCGGTAACACTTCCCGAACATCCGACAGTTATCCTTCAGGGATTCGGCAATGTGGGATATCACTTTGCAAAACTCTGCGATCAATTTGGCATCAAAATAATCGGAGTGCTTGATCAATACGGCGGCGTATATCATCCCGATCTGCCGATTGCTGATTTGCTTGCCTATGTGGATTGTGATCCGCGTAAAAGCGTTGCCGGTTTCCATACGGTATGCGGAGGAGATGAGCTTAAGAACGAAAAAGAGCTTTTCTCTATTACCGCAGACATCGCGGTTCCGGCCGCACTCGAAGAAGTGATCACGCCCGAGATTGCAAGGTCGCTTAACATTAAAGTACTCCTTGAAGGCGCCAATGGCCCTACAATGCCCGAATCAGATCCAATATTGGCTGACAGAGGCATAGAAATCATTCCGGATATCTATGCGAACTCCGGAGGCTTTCTAGTATCATATTTCGAGTGGTGGCATGACACGCATATTGCGCCATTTGATCTCGATCTCCATCCGCCGATCGAACGCCAAGAGGATTTGGTTTTTCAATCCATGCATGGAGCGTTCGTGCGCAACGGAAAAGCGATCATCGATACCAGAAAAAAGGTCATCGCGGGCGGTCGCAATATCAACAATCGCCTCGCGAGCTATGTATACGCCATGGAACGCGCATTGCCGATCTACGCCATGAAGCGCAAAGAAGATTAAGCAGTCAGAAACAAAAACGCCCCGTTAAAAGGGCGTTTTCTTATTTTACATCTTGCGTTATATCGGGAAGAATTATACAAAGAGGAAAATTGGATATATAGCTTCGCAAGAATCCTATCAATCCAATCTTTAAGACAAAAATGATGAATCAACAACATTCAACCGATAATGAGACGAACGACTCAATGATTATTGATGTTGGCTCATCAACAATCAAAGTGTATGGTATTGCATCTGGCAAATCCATCAGACAGCTCTTTACCCGCAGCGTACCATTCAAAGTGGGGTTTGATCAGAGAGCGGGCATTTCGGAAGAAAATAAAAAAGAACTTTTTGAATTGATAGACGCCGTGAAGAAAGAGAATCCTGATAGTAAGATAAAAATCTTTGCGACTGCACTGTTTCGTAAAATGGAACGAAAATCACGCATCCAATTTGTGGACCATTTCTTCGAAAGAACAGGACTTTTTTTAAATATCATTGATCAAGATTTTGAAAATTATTGTTTGCAGACGGCTTTCATGGATAGGTGTACGACCAAGGAACCTGCTCTTCTGATTAATATCGGGGGAGGATCAACTGAACTGGTGGTTATGTATGGGGATGAGGCAATCGAGAGGCATAACATTGATTTGGGTGTGGCTTCGCTGCTTGCCAAATTTGCAGGTATCAATGAATCCCTTTCTCAAGTGGCGATTGAGGAGGTGTTGCCGTTCATTCAGGAATTGCTTCCTCCCATACAAAATTCACCTACTCTCGCGTTTTATAACGGAGGGGAGCTGACTTATATGCGATTGGCAGGTTATCCGCTTGAAGAAAATCTTCTTTTTACGGACACAGAACATCCTTCGATGATTAGCGCAGAAAAATTTGCGCGCCACAATCAAAGAATTTTCCAAGAAGTCACTCTGGAAGCATTGGAAGCAACAATGCCGCATGATCCGAAATGGATGCACGGAGCGCGTGGTTGTTCCCTCATTGCACAGGCCATCTGCGATACGTACGGTATACAAACGATTATCCCATCGGATTCAAATACTGCGCATGGGATTGCACGCCATGAATTTCGCTATGTCACGCTAAGCAGCAGTTTCCGCAAACATTTGGATTATATTCTTGGGGTTAAAGAGGGGCTTGAGATTGTGGGAGTTACTGTGCTTAGTCCGCATTTTACGAAACCAAAAAATCCCGGTGAAGAATTTGTCGTGTTTACAGGAGAAGAAGGAAAAAGTCCGCTTCAACTGGAACGGCATCATCTCGATTCGATCGAAAAATCGGATGCATTGATTGTATGTTCTCCGAATGGGTATGTGGGCGCGTCTGCGTTGATTGAGATTGGATATGCCCACGCATTAGGCAAACGGATCATATTCACTGAGAAACCAGAAGAATTTATGTTGAACACTCTTCCTGCCGAGTTTGGTTTATGACAAGTTCAATCAAATGCAATAAGTACATTTCAAATTTAATACCGCGAGAGGAGAGGCATTGTGAGTAAGAATCTTTTAGTGCTTTCGGGGCCATCTGGTGTGGGAAAGAGCTACCTGGTCCGCATTCTTTCCGCCTATCGATTTACATCTGTCGTTATGGCCACAGGGATTTTTTTATACTCTATTTCTTAAACATTTTCAGAAATACTTCAGGAGGAATATTTACGCTTCCGGATTCTTTGAGGCGTTTTTTGCCGCGGGCCTGTTTTTTCCAGAGTTTCATTTTTCGGGTGCGGTCTCCTCCGTAGAGATATCCGGTGACGTCTTTTTTCATAGCCGCAATGGTTTCGCGGGCAATGATGCGGCCGTCTATTTCTGCCTGGAGCGCGATGGCAAATAGTTCCCGCGGAAGCAGGTCTTTGAGCTTTGCCAAGCGTGCGCGGGCGATAAGATCGACTTTCTGGCGCGGAACTACTTCGGCAAGCGTGGGAATACGATCTCCGGCTACCATGATATCCATGCGTACTAAATCAGTCTCGCGATATCCCGAAAGCTCGTATGCCATAGAGGCAAAACCTTGCGATACGCTTTTGAGCTGATCATAAAAATCAACGATAATTTCTCGAAGCGGCGCTTCAAAGTGAAGCATAAGCCGATCGCCGCTTAAACTGTCGGTGTCGAGAATTCTTCCGTCGTGTTCATGGATAAGCGAGGTAAGCGGGCCTAAATATCCTTGCGGGGTGATGATCTCGACAATGGCGTTGGGCTCTTCGATGCGCACAATGTCGTGCGATTCAGGCATTTTTGATGCTGAATAAATGATTGATTGTTCGGGCGGATGTTGACTGCCTTTATGATGCGCGGTTACGCGAAACGCCACGGACGGATTGGAAAATACCAGCTCAAGATCATATTCGCGTTTTAAACGCTCGGAAATAATTTCCATGTGGAGCATGCCCAAAAATCCCACGCGATATCCGCGGCCAAATGCTGATGATTCTTCCGGTTCGAACATGAGGGCCGCGTCTTCGAGTTTTAATTTTTTCAAACTGTCGCGAAGCGTATCGAATTCATCCTGATCTTCGGGAAAAAGTGAAGCAAAAATCATGGGCACGATTTCTTTATATCCCGCAAGTGGTTCTGTTGCTTGCTGTGAGAAAAGTGTCATGGTATCTCCCACGCGGACTTTCTCAAGCTCTTTAATGCCGGTGGCAATATAGCCGATCTCACCTGAAGCGAGTTCTTGGGTGATGGTGCGCGCCGGATGGAATATACCCACCTCAAGCGCTTCACATTTAGCGCCGCTTGCCATGAAAAATAATTGCTTGCGTGCGGAGATTTTGCCTTCAAATACACGGACATGCGCAATAACTCCTTGATAGGGGTCGAATTTGGAATCAAAAATTAAGGCGCGCGTTTGCCCTGCTCCTTCTTCGTGCGGAGGCGGAGTTTTTTTGATAACGCCGGCAAGCAGTTCCGGAACGCCAGTGCCCATTTTTGCCGATATGTTAAAGATTTCATCGGGAGTTACGCCAAGCAGCTGCTCGAGTTCTTTTTCTACGCGCGGGATGTCTGCGGAAGGAAGATCTATTTTATTGATCGCGGGAATAATGATCACGCCTTCTTTTTGCGCCAAGTGAAGATTGGCAAGCGTTTGCGCCTGAACTCCTTGAGCCGCATCTACTAAAAGAATAGCTCCTTCCACTGCGGCAAGCGCGCGGGAGACTTCATAGGTGAAGTCCACGTGTCCCGGGGTATCGATTAAATTGAGCATGTATTCTTCGGTTCCGATTCCCATTTCCAGTCCGGGCTTCCACATCATGCGTACGGGCTGCATTTTGATGGTAATCCCCTTCTCACGCTCAAGTTCATGCATATCCAAATATTGCTCGCGCATTTTTCTTTTCTCTACGGTTTGCGTACATTCCAAAAAACGATCCGCGAGCGTTGATTTTCCGTGGTCAATATGCGCCAAAATGCAAAAATTTCTAATGTTTGACTTTTCCATATTTTCGTCTTCTGGTTATCCCTGCATATCACCATCCCAGGACTTGGGCAACACGCGAAGTGTGATGAGTTTGCGGGTGAAGCTTTTGCGTACCGCATCAATGTCTTCGTTTTTAAATACAGTAAGCAGGACAATATAGACAGTAAATCCTACAATTCCTGCTAGAGTTCCCTGCAGGAGTACGCGGGCAAGCGTGATAAGCGGCAATGGCTGGAATGTGAGGCGTACAAGATAGGCGCTGATACCTGCAATAGTAGCAGCAATGGCAATACTTGCCATAGACCAGAGAGGAAATTTTGCTGTTACGTCAAATGCTTCGCGCGCAGCGAAGCGAAGAGCTATGTAAAGAAGTACGTTATCAACGAGAAGGCCGAGCGTAAATCCAAGGGCAAGGCCAAGTACGTCTGCGGACGGAAGGTCTGATACGCGGAATATATTCAGCGTAAGTGAGGTGAACACAGAAGATTTATGCAGTGCATGAGAGAAGAGAATAGCCGATCCGATTGAAAGCGCTGATGCAAACATATTGATTGCAAGCGGCATCCATGTTTTTTCAATGGCGTAAAATGCCTTAATGAGAAGCTGCGTAATACTGCCGGCAATCATCGCAATGGAGAGAATGGCGAGCATTGCCGCGGTAAGGCGCGTATCTTCCCAAGAAAATCGTCCGGCGCCTAGCGCCACGCGGACAATATGGGCGCGAAGTACGATAAAAAGCGCGATGGTAGGCGCAATCCAAAGCGCGATAGTGCGCATACCTAAAAATAATTCCCGATAAAATGTATCGGCATTGCGGTTCAAAAATGCTTCGTTCAAGCGCGGGAAAATAACCACCGAGTAGCTCACGCCAATGAGGGCCACGGGAACGAAATAAAGATCCTGGCTTAATTCAAGTACGGAGATGCTTCCTGCATGCAATGTGGAACCGAGTGCGGTAAGTCCTACGACGGTAATTTGGGCAAGCGAGAGAGAAATGACGCGAGGAAGCGACAATCTTAATACTTTTTTTACGCCGTTGCTCAAATTACGCAGTACTATTTTTGGCATCATGCCGACTTGCGAGATAGAGACCATTTGAATAGACAAATGCATCAATGCTCCCAGAACTACGCCCATACCAAGGCCCATAATGCCAAATGCCGGAACAAAAAAGACTATTCCTATGATGATTCCGATATTATAAAAAATCGGAGCTAGGGCATACGCATAAAATCGCTGAAATGACTGAACCACAGCTGATAATATGCTTGAGAGTCCGAGTAAGATCGGAGAGAGAAGCATAATACGCGTAAGAAGAACCGTGAGCGTCCGGTCGGCATCAGAGAAACCGGGAACCATGATACGCAAAAGCAATGGAACAAAGAAAAAAACAATTACTGCCGCAATGGAAGATGCGGCAAGAAAGCTTGTCTGCAGGCTTGAGATGAGATGGCGCGCGCGTTCTTTGTTATCCTGCATATATTCCTGAAATACGGGCAAAATTGCCGCACTTCCCGCTCCCAATAAAAAAAGCGTAGACACAAAGTCCGGAATTTGAAATGCGGCGAAGTACACATCAAGTTCTCTGCCTGCGCCGAAATGCGCGGCAAGGAGCCGGTTTCTCAACATACCGAGCAAGCGGGAGACGAGACCGGCGGATCCTATGAGAAATGCCGCGGCATGTATGGATGATATGGATCCGTTAAATTTGAGCAGTCTTTTGATCATTGATTCAGAGCCTATTCAATAACTCCATATTCTGCTGCAATTCCATAATTTCGGAGACGGGGCATCCTGCTTACGCAGGACACCTCGCGTCTTGACTCGAAATTATGGAATCTCGCGACGAAAGAGAGTTATTGAACAGGCTCTAAGACAGATTTCGGTATTAATGCAACGGG
>Ga0209515_10003244_pt1 | contig 23670 bp, 20 predicted proteins | sample Subgroupgradi54m_FD_187454 | JGI IMG/M metagenome (GOLD analysis project Ga0209515, IMG submission 187454) | Subsurface groundwater microbial communities from S. Glens Falls, New York, USA - GMW60B uncontaminated upgradient, 5.4 m (SPAdes)... ... | reverse complement strand
TTGGATTTGATGACTTTCAGCTTTCCAAAGTGGCTGGTTTGATCGAAAAAGCCGGCATGATTTTGGCAGTATTGATCTTTAAGATGGTAAGCCGATTCAGGAGAAAATCCCCCCAACCATCCCCTATAGGACATAGGATACTCAGGACTGCGCTTCCTATATATAAGGGGGCTAATTGGCTGTATTCTAAGCTGGTGAAATGGGAGGCAAAAATCATCCCATTTTCTCTCGCCGCGATTGTTCTTATCTGCTGCGAAAAAAGTACTCGCAAGGTGTCTCCATGAACGTGTTGATTTTGACGTCTCATTTGAATGCAGGAGGTATCACCCGCTATATTTTTAATCTGGCCAAGGGTCTCCAATCCCAGGGCCATCGGGTTTTTGTAGCCTCTTCGGGTGGTTCTTGGGAGAAGAGATTTGTGGACGCGGGAGTACGTTTAGTGACTGTTCCTCTTGATACTAAGGCCATATTTTCTCTCAAAGTTGTGAGATCTTTTTTTGCGCTTAGGCGCTTTCTGAGTGAGAATAAAATAGAAATGATGCATGGCAACACGCGGGTCAGCCAGTTCTTGGGATTTCTGCTTTGGCAGACCCAAAAGATTCCTTATGTCTGTACGTTTCATGGTTATTACAAGCCTCATTTTTTTAGGAGGATGCTAAAGTGTCAGGGGCTCCTGACTATTGCGATCAGCTATAATGTCAAAGAACATATGGTGAATGACCTCAACCTGATGGAGAAGCGGATACGAGTGATTTATCATGGTGTGGATGGGGATGACTATCGATGGGGGTTATCGAAAGAAGATTTGAAAACGAAACATCATATCCATGGTTCTCCGGTTATAGGGATTGTGGCTAGGTTTTCGCCTGAAAAAAATCACAAGACCTTGATTGCGGCCTTTCAATTGTTCCTAAGGAGTTATCCGAAAGCTCTTTTGGTTTTTTTAGGAGAAGGAAGGCTTGAAAGCGTTTTGAAGTCGCTTGTAAAAGAAAAAGGGTTGGTTGAAGATGTCGTCTTTTTAAAAAATCTTAGGGCCGGTGAAGTGGTTCCTTGTTTTGATGTGTCCGTGATGCCCTCTTCGAAGGAAGGATTTGGTCTCTCCGTTTTAGAGGCGATGGTATTAGGGATTCCCGTTATCGTTTCTGGAGTCGGGGGATTGAATGAAATTGTTGAGCATCGGCGCACGGGAGTTGTGCTTCGGGATTTTAGTGATCGCGAGGAATTATGTGGCTCTCTTAAATTATTGATAGAAGACAAAACGCTAAGGGATCAGTTGGTCCAGAATGCTTTAAAATCGGTGAAGGAAAAATTTTCGCTCGATAGCATGGTAGAAAAAACCGAAAACGTCTATCGAGAAGTTTTGTCCTCGATGGAGAGGTCATGCAAATGAAGATGGCTTTGGTTCATGACTGGCTGATTCATATGAGGGGAGGGGAAAAGGTTCTGGAAGCTCTTTTAGAAGTGTTCCCGCAAGCCGACGTTTTCACTCTTTTCTATAAGCGGGAAAGTTTATCGCCGGTGCTCAAGAATGCTCGAATACGAGCTTCCTTCCTTCAAAATTTACCGGGCGTGACTCGTTATTATCGTTGGTTGCTTCCTCTCATGCCTCTTGCCGTGAGGGGTCTTTCCCTTAAAGATTATGATGTGGTGATATCCAGCAGTCACTGTGTGGCCAAAGGGTGCCGGATTCCTCCGGAAGCTCTTCATGTATGTTATTGCCACACTCCGGTCAGGTATGTGTGGGGATTTAGAGAGGAGTATTTTGGTTCTTATCCCTTGATCGTGAGAAAAATCACGGCCTGGTTTTTGGATCTATTCAAGCAATGGGATATCAACACAAACAGCAAAGTCCATTTTTTCATCGCCAATTCCGAAAATACTGCTGGTAGAATAAAGAAGTTTTACAACCGGGATGCGCTGGTCATTTATCCGCCGGTGGATACTTCTTCTTTTTCAACACAAAGGGCAGAAATTTCTTCTGGTGAGCAGCGCGGGAAAGCCGCTGATCAAAGTTACTTTCTGGTGGTATCGGCCCTGGTCCCTTATAAAAGAATTGATCTTGCCGTCAGGGCATTTAACCAGTTGGGTGACTCCCTTCATGTGGTGGGAGATGGGCCCGAGAGGAAAAAATTGGAAGCCATGGCAGCACCCAATGTTCATTTCTTTGGGAACGTGGGTGGCCAAGAGCTTCGAAGGCAGTATGCCGGCTGCCGCGCCCTGATTTTTCCAGGAGAGGAAGATTTTGGAATCGTCCCGGTCGAGGCTCAGGCCTGCGGTCGTCCGGTCATAGCCTTCGCGAAAGGCGGAGCGTTGGAATCGGTTTCAGGGGATACGGGAGTTTTTTTTAATGAGCAGACTATTGAGTCCCTGGTTCAGGCCGTACGCCGGTTTGAGTCACTTACTTTTCACACCGAGGTTATTAAAGAACGTGCCTGCCGGTTCGATCGGAAAGTTTTTAAACAAAAAGTAACGGAGCTCGTCCCAGCGCTTTATGAAACGTGGAAAAAGAGAAAAGGCGTTGACAACTCTTCGGTCTTAGCCACAAAATAACGCCATGTTTAAGAAACGCGACCCTAAATACTCATTCATCACGCTGGCAACAGATGCCATGGTTGTCATCTCGGCGTATTTTTTCGCATACTGGTTTCGTTTTTCTGGTTCCTTTGTTCCAGTCAAGGATGTTCCCCCTTTTCTACAGTACGTGAAGGCGATTTTGGTGATTGCGCCCACGCTTCTTTATATGTTCAGGATTTATCATCTCTATTCTGTGAGGACCCCTCTTTCTAGGATTGACGAATTTTTTACGGTTATCAAGGCCACCAGCGTTGTCTTTTTGGTTTTTATGGCGGTCACTTTTGCCTATCGTGATTTCACGTATTCAAGAATTGTGGTGGTGATTACCTGGTTCGTGACGATTGTTGGAATTCTGGTGATAAGAAATTTCGTCCGGATTGTGGAGCGTACGGAGAGGAAGAGAAAAGGTTCTGAGGCGCGCCTTCTGATTATTGGGATCAACCGGAACGCCAGAAAACTGGTGAAGCGTTTTCAGGAAAGCCCTCGTTTGGCGGGACATGTCGTGGGGGTCCTGTCAGAGCAGAGACACGAAGGTTTGAAGCATTTGGAGAACGCGCCTATTCTGGGTTCTCTGTCGGTTTTTGACGAGGTCGTGGATCAATATCGAGTGGATGAGGTCATTTTGGCCGATCCTGATCTTTCCCGAGAACAGATGTCGGAGATTATGCTCAAATGTGAAAGCCGTATGATTTCTTTCAAATTGGTGGCAGATTTTTATGGATTGGTCACCAGTCGTGTTGATATTGATTACGTGAGTGATGTCCCGCTACTAGGACTCAAGGAGCTGCCGCTGGATGATGTTTGGAATCGGATCACAAAAAAGGTGTTTGATTTTTTGTTGTCGGCTGTGGGGCTTTTGATTCTTTTGCCAATTACTGTGCCGATCGCTATTTTGATTAAGCTGAGCGACGTAGGGGCTGTCTTTTACAAGCAGGAGCGCGTTGGAATCGATGGGAAGATATTCAATCTTCTCAAATTTAGGACGATGAAGCCCAATGCTGAAGAACAAACGGGTCCAGTTTGGGCAAAAGAGAATGACGAGCGGGTTACACTCCTCGGAAGGGTTCTCCGCAAAACGAACTTGGATGAACTTCCGCAATTGTGGAATGTTTTCAAAGGCGATATGAGCCTGGTGGGGCCACGGCCTGAGAGGCCTCACTTTGTGGAGCAGTTCAAAGATGCGATTCCTCGTTATATGTCGAGGCACAAAATCAAATCCGGTATCACAGGATGGGCGCAGGTGAATGGGTATCGAGGCAATACTTCGCTTAAAGAACGTATTAAGTATGACCTTTACTACATGGAGAATTGGTCGCTCCTTCTTGATGTGAAAATTCTCCTTATGACTTTTTCGGCCTTCAAAAATGCGTATTGATTCTTTTTTTGAGAAACTGACTGAATACAGTATTTATGTCCTCGTGGCTTTTTATTCTGTTTCGAAGGCTATGATCGAAATTTCTTTTACGGTGGCTTTATGCTCATGGCTTGTTTCAAAATGTTTGAAAAAGGAATCTTTGAGGGCTTCTTGGAATTTACCGCTTGTGTCTCTTTTTATTTTTGTTCTTTTTTCCGTCGCCTCGATTTTTGTTTCTCAATATCCCATTCAAAGCATTCGTGGAATTGGGAAACATCTTGAGGAGGTCTTTTTTTTCCTGATGGTGCTGGATATTTTTCAGGCCGAAGACAAGATGAAAAAACTTGTTTCCCTTGGACTGATTGTTTTGTATGTAACCTTGCTGGACGGTCTCTTCCAATTTGCATCAGGTTTTGATTTTCTGCGTGGGCATAAGGCATCGTATGTAGATACTTACGTCCGGATTCTAGGACCGTTCAAGGATCATACCTTATTTTCAAGCTACATTATGGCTTGGGGCTCTATTATTTTTACCTTTTTGTTTGATTCCACCGATCTTGGGATTAAGGAGAAACGTTTCATGGGTTTTGTACTTTTTCTTGCTTTGTTTTGTCTGTTTCACACGCAAGCACGAGGTGGATGGGCCTCTTTTGCTTTGTCCATGGGATTTTTTTTGATCATCCAAAGAAGGAAAGTTTTGTTGATACTTTTTCCCCTTGTTTTGGTGGCTACTTTTTGGCTCCTTCCGAGAAATATGATTATTCATCCCGACTATTTTGGAAAAGAACAGTCCATGGTCGAACGTCATGTTCTTTGGGATCGTGCTGTGGATGTTATCAAGGCACGTCCTTGGTTGGGAACCGGCATCAACACCTACGTGCGCAGCTATCAGCAGTTTGACCGGGAAAAGAGCTGGCGCGTTCAAAATTATTATGCGCACAATAGCTATCTTCAAGTTGCGGCGGAAAGAGGATTGCCGGCGCTGTTTTTCTTCCTTTTATTCGTTTTCTCTTTTTACTGGAGAGGTTTCATTTTTCTTAAGTCTTCCAACCACCTGAATGGCAAAGCTCTCATGAAGGGTTTGATGATAGCCTTGTTTGGTTTGCTCGTTTTTGCTTTGGTGGATACTATTTTTGAACCCATGCAGACCGGCATGATGTTGTGGCTTTTCTTTGGCATGGGTTTCGCCGTACTGCGTTTCAACGAAAAAAAGAAAGGATATTCATGAATCATAAATTTCCACTTACGGTAGCAATCATTGCAAAGAATGAAGAGAAAAGACTTGAGGAATGCCTCGCGAGTGTGGCCTGGGCCGATGAGATCATTGTGCTGGATGACATGAGTACGGATAGGACGGTTGAAATCGCCAGAAAATACACGGACAAGATTTTCCAGCGTGCTATGGATATAGAAGGGCGGCAGAGAAATTACGCTTACTCCAAAGCTGCTCACGAATGGGTTTTTTCTATCGATGCGGACGAACGCGTGACCCCCGAGCTCCGAGACGAGATTCAAAAGGTACTTTCAGCAAATCCCAATCCCCATCAGGCTTATGCTATCCCCATCAAAACTTTTCTCGGCAATCGTTGGATTAAAGGAGGAGGATATTATCCCGCACGCAAACTGAGGATCTTCAAAAAAGATAAGTTCCGCTACGAAGAAGCCAAAGTCCATCCCCGTGTTTTTCTGGAAGGCACTTGCGGGGAGTTGCAAGGAGATATTCTCCACTATTCGTGGCGTAATCTCTCAGATTTCCTTGCCAAATTCAATCGTGAGACTTCTCTGGAGGCTGAGAAGTGGATTTTGGATGGCCGCAAGGCAAACTTCCCCAATATGTTGAGGAAATTTGTGGACCGCTTCCTTAAAAATTATTTTTTAAAAAAAGGCTGGTCGGACGGTTTTATTGGATTTCTCATGTCTTTCTTTCACTCCCTTTATCAGCTTATAAGCTATGCGAAGTATTACGAAATCAAGAACGGAATTTCTAAAGACCATTGAAAGTCGCTCGTATCGAGAAGGGGTCGAATCCGATGAAACCTGTTAAAAATGAGCGACTCGTTTTTGTAGATCGCGACGGTGTCCTTAACCTTGATTATGTCGGAGATTATGTTAAAAAGTGGGAGGATTTCAAATTTCTTCCGGGAGTTCTCGAGTCCCTCACACGATTGAAAAGAGCCGGTTTCAAAACGCTGATTGTTTCCAATCAGGCAGGCATTGGGGACGGAGTTTATCAGAAAGCTGATCTTGATAAAATCACCGCACTCATGACCTCAGAGATAGAAAGGGCCGGCGGGGAAGTTGCAGGTATTTATTATTGCCTTCATGGTAAGGAGAGCGGTTGCGGTTGCCGCAAACCCAAAACGGGTCTTTTCAAGCAAGCTGGCAAACATTGGTCGTTCGATCCGAGACATACGTTCTTTATTGGAGATAAAGCTTCTGACATCAAGGCAGGAAAAGATTTTGGTTTGAGAACGATCATGGTTCTCACCGGTTACGGCAAAACGCACAGCCAAGAGATGGAGTCAGACGCTGCCCCTGACCACATTTGTGAAGATTTCCAAGAAGCTGTGGATTTTCTCCTTCAGAAAAACACGCCCTAGATCCTGCCTATGAAAATTTTTATTCTGCATGTTCGAGCAGGCCAAGGGCACAAAAAAGCGGCAGAAGCGCTTTATGAGGAATTTCAAAAGCGGGATTTGGGTCAATCAAAAGATATCCGCTTGATGGATGCCCTGGATTATACCTTTTTCCTTTTTGGAAAAGGATACGCCTTCTTTTATTTTTTGCTGGTGAAATACGCTTCTTGGATGTGGGGATTTTTGTATCTTCTGACCGACGTCTGGTTGCCTTACCCCCCCTTAGCGTTTTTAAGAAGCCTTCATAATTCCCTTGAGGCTGCCAAGCTTGAGCGACTGCTTGTCAGGGAAAATCCTGATCTTATTGTGACCACGCATTTTTTCCCCGCGGAGGTTGCTTCGCGTCTCAAAAGACAGGGTAAGATTCGTTCTCGTGTGGTAGTGGTTGTGACTGATTTTATGGTTCACCGTTTCTGGGTAAATCCGGGAACTGATTTTTATGTCGGGATACTGGAAGAAACAAAAGAGGCTCTGCTTCATTTGGAAGTGCCAGCGGAGAAAATTTTTATCCTGGGTATCCCCGTCGCCTCTCGTTTTCTTATGCCGGTTGACCGTGAGAAAATTAAAGCTCAGCTTTCTCTTCGAGAAGGTTATCTTACGGTTCTTATCACGAGTGGAAGCTTTGGTTCCGGCCCCATCCAATGGGCGGTTGATCAAATTAACGCTCTGCACGAAAAAGTTCAGGTGATTGTTGTTTGCGGTACGAACAGGGGCCTCTATAATAGCCTCAAGAGTTTGAAAACATCTCTTATCTTAGTGGTTCTCGGTTTTGTGGATAATATGCATGAGCTCATGGAAGTTGCAGATGTTCTTGTGTCCCGGTCCAGTGGATTGACGACTTGTGAAGCGCTCGTGAAGAAATTGCCGATGGTGATTCTGTCCAAGATTCCTGGGCAGGAGTCTTACAATGCGGAGCTTTTGGAGAAACACAAAGCGGCTTTTGATATTTCGGGCAGCCAGGAATTGGGAGGTCTCATACGCGATCTTATTAAGAATCCGGGCAAGCTTGATGAAGTAAGAAAAAATATGGCGGTACTGGCCAAGCCTAGTGCTTCCCAGACTATCGTTGATTTGGCACTTAAGGATTTAATACGGTGACGAATAGGAATTCTTCTTTCAGTTCGGTTATTGATAAGACTCAGGCTTATCTAAAATATCTTGAGCAGACAGGAGAAACGTTTATTCCGCTTCCGCGCGTGAAGACGAAAACCGAATCCGCCTCAACAAAGCGTACTGAACTTTTGAATCTTTATCAGGAGGTGATCACCTGCATCAAATGTGATGAGCTTGCTAAGCGGAGAAAGAGTGTTGTCTTTGGTTCCGGCAATGCTCAGGCTGAATTAGTTTTTGTGGGGGAAGCACCGGGATTTGACGAAGATGCACAGGGGCTTCCTTTTGTCGGAAAGGCAGGGCAGCTTCTCACAAAAATTATACAGGCTATGGGATTGACCAGGAACGATGTCTTCATCTGTAATGTTCTTAAGTGCCGACCTCCTGGGAATCGTAACCCTCTGCCTGAGGAGATCATGAATTGCAAGCCTTACCTTGTGAAGCAACTTGAGATGATACAGCCGAAGGTTATCTGTGCGTTGGGTAATTTTGCTGCTCAGCTTCTTCTCAAGACGGATCGATCCATCTCAGAATTACGCGGTAAATTTCATGATTACCATGGCATCAAAGTCCTCCCGACCTATCACCCGGCTTACCTTTTGAGAAATCCTTCGGAGAAGAAAAAGGTCTGGGAAGATATGAAGCTTATCATGGCGGAACTTCATCTTTCTCCTGAGAAGGCCGTTTCCAATTCGGGTCGCTAACCCGTTTAGATTTTTCTAACCCGGAATTTTGAGTTTAATTTTTATGAATTGTATTCAGGTTGCTATTCCTCTTCCAGTCCAAGATCCTTTTTCCTATGAACTTGCCAATGAACAATTCTCATCTGTGAAAATTGGAAGCAGGGTTCTTGTTCCCTTCAAGAATAGAGAGATACAAGGTTATGTGGTGGGTTTCGGCGAAAACTCTCACGTTGGTTCTCTGAAGATGGTGAAAGAAGTCATTGATGCAAATCCCATTCTGGATAGCCAGTTTTTGGAACTCACACGGTGGATAAGCCGTTATTACTTTTGCTCTTGGGGCGAAGCGATTGAGAATGCACTTCCGAAGGCTATCAAGATGGGAAAACGATATGAGAAACTTTTTGATTCGAGGAAATTTGAAAAAGAAAAAGAAAGTGAGATCAAAACGGCTCCGGCTCTTTTGCTAAATTCTGAGCAGGAAGAGGCTCTTTCTCATATCAAATTATCTTTTACGGAAGAGAAGTACCGCTGCATTCTCCTTCACGGAATCACAGGAAGCGGGAAAACAGAAGTTTATATTCGTGCCATCAAATCCGCTCTCGAGAGGGGAAAAGACGCCATTTGTCTTGTTCCTGAAATTGCCCTCACGGCCCAGATGAAAGAGTTTTTTGCCGGTCATTTCCAAGGTATTTTAGAAATGATTCACAGCCATTTGACAGAAAAGGAAAGACTGATGGCCTGGCTGCGAATTCGTGCTGGGGAAAGTCGCGTCATTCTTGGCCCGAGATCGGCCCTTTTCGCTCCCGTGAGAAGTCTGGGGTTGATCATTATCGATGAGGAGCATGAGACTTCTTATAAACAGGGTGAAACACCCCGCTATCACGCGAGGGAGGTGGCAAAAAAAAGAGCGGAGCTGGAGGGGGCTCTGGTTGTTCTAGGTGGAGCTACACCTTCTTTGGAAACCATGCACGAGGCAGGGGAGGGGAAGATCACAAGACTTGCCCTGACCAAACGAGTTGAGGAAAGAAACCTTCCTGAGGTTCGAGTGGTGGATCTTAGAAGGGAAATTGAGAATCATAAGAGACTCACCATTTTTTCTTATCCTCTTCAAAATGAAGTGATGCGAGCTCTTGAGCGCAAGGAGGGAGTTCTCCTCCTGCTTAATCGGAGGGGTTTTGCGACTCAAGTGCAGTGTCTCGGATGCGGCAACATTGTAGAATGCCGTTACTGCCGAGTCTCTCTAACGTATCATCAGGTGAGGAAAGTTCTCTTGTGTCACTATTGTAATTATCAGTCAAGTTTAACGGATCGATGTCCGAGTTGTGGTGTTTCCAGCTTGAAATTTGTCGGTTGGGGAACAGAAAAAATCGAGAGCGAGATTGCACGTGCTTTTCCTCAGGCCCGTGTGGCAAGACTGGATACGGACGTGGCGCGCCGCAAGGGAATGCATGAGAAAGTGATTCATGATTTTCGGGCGAGGAAAATAGACATTCTGGTCGGAACACAAATGATTGCGAAAGGATTTGATTTCCCTCAAGTCACAACCGTAGGGGTGATCCTGGCAGATGTGGGATTGGCGCTTCCCGATTTTCGTTCTAGTGAAAGAACATTCCAGCTTCTGACTCAGGTGGCAGGCCGCGCAGGAAGGGGCGATTTGAAAGGGCATGTGATTGTGCAGACTTTCTCACCGCATCATCACAGCATTGCTTACGCTAAGGATCATGATTATCAAGGATTTTACCAGGTGGAAATTGAGAAGAGACGTGAGCTTGATTTGCCTCCGTTTAAACATCTTGTAAATGTGATTCTCCACGGAGCCCATGAACAGGAAGTTTATCAGTTTGCAGGTGAGCTCAAAAAGGCTTTAGGCGACAAACAGGGCGATGTTTTTGAACTTCTCGGACCTGCACCGCTTCCATTTTATCGATTGCGAGGTCACTTTAGATGGCATTTAATGTTGAAGGGGGACGATGTTCTCAGGATCAATGAAAAATTACGGGAGGGTTTCAACATTTTGAAAAAGCCTAGCCGTGTGAAACTGATTGTGGATGTTGATCCTGTAAGTGTTTTGTGATACACTTCAGCACGAAAATGGAAGGCTAACAGATGGCAATACTTGAAGTTAAGACTTATCCTGACCCGTTTCTTTCCAAGGTTTCTCTAGCCGTTGAAGCGCTTACTCATGAAGATGAAAAGTTCATTGTCGATCTTATCGACACCATGTATGAATATGATGGGGTGGGAATTGCCGCTCCTCAGGTGGGAGTGTTGAAAAGAATCATTGTAGTTTCTCCCGAAGCCAAACGCGGTACCGAGAAAGTTTACATCAATCCTGAAATCCTATCTGAGGAAGGGGAAGAGGTGGGTTTAGAAGGATGCCTGAGTGTTCCCGGAATTTCTGCCGAAGTGGAGCGTGCTAAGAAAGTGACGGTGCAAGCACAGGATACGGAAGGCAAGCCTCTTGAGTTCTCAGCCGGTGATTTTGAGGCCAGGATTATTCAGCACGAGGTGGATCATTTGAATGGGAAGCTTTTCATCGATCGTCTCGGTTTTAAGCAGCGTCAGACATTGGTGAGCGATCTTCGAGTGCTCAAGCGAATGTGAAGGTTATTTTTCTAGGCTCATCAGAATTTTCTCTCCCCTCTCTTCAAGTTCTTCTTTCCTCCCAACATCAGATAGTTGCTTGCATCACTACCCCGTCGAAACCTAAAGGTCGAGGGCTTAAAGTTGAATCCAACTGCGTTCAGAATCTTGCACAAGATAAACAGCTAACGTGCTTTGCACCGGCAAAACTGAATGACACACAGCTTTTGGAAAACCTCAGGCAGCTCAACCCTGAGGTTCTTGTCGTCGCTTCCTACGGCAAGATTTTGCCAACGTCATGGCTCAAACTTCCTAAAAAGTTACCCATCAATGTTCACCCGTCGCTTCTTCCGGCGTATCGGGGTGCCGCACCGATTAACTGGCAGATTATCAACGGTGAAACAAAAACCGGAGTCACCATTTTTAAAGTTGAAGCCGGTCTTGATTCGGGAGATATTTTAGCTCAAGCCCAATTGCCTCTTGATGCCAAAGATGACGCAGTTTCTCTTTCTAAAAAATTAGCGGAGCAGGGAGCTCGTCTCTTGCAGGAAGTCCTTGGTCAAATTGAAACGGATTCTTTTTTACTTACGCCTCAAAATCATGAACAAGCAACTTATGCCCGCAAGCTGAAAAAGGAAGATGGGTTGATTGATTGGGACCGGTCTGCGCTGGAGATTTCGAATTTGATTCGTGCACTTGTCCCATGGCCATCAGCTTACGTTCATTTTCAGGGTGCACTCGTTAAGATTATGAAAGGTTGTGCTTCAAGTCCTTCTTGCGCTGAAAGTAAGCCGGGTGTGATTTTGGAAGTGAACAAAACCGGATTTATAAGGGTTCAAACAGGTAAGGAAGCCCTGCTTATCGAGCGTGTTCAGCCCGCGGGGAAACGTGAAATGACAGGGCATGAATTCGCTATCGGTCACAGGCTTTCATCCGGAATGAAGTTTTAATCGGGTTATCCCAGATAAAATGAAAATTAATGAAAATCTCGATCGTGATTCCTTGCTTTAATGAGATCAAGACGATTGGCGCTCTTCTACAGAGAATTTTTGACCTTTCCTTAGATCATGAAAAGGAAATTATTGTTGTAGATGACGGTTCTTCAGATGGAACCCGCGAATATTTAAGGAGGTTTGAGGAGAAATGTCTGAAGGACTTAAAAATTGTCTACCATGATTCAAATCGAGGAAAGGGTGCGGCATTGCGCACTGGTTTTGAATCGGCCGCTGGCGATATCATCGTTATTCAGGATGCAGATCTTGAATATGATCCCAGGGAATACCCAAAACTCTTGCGGCCTATTTTGGAAAACAGGGCGGATGTCGTTTATGGCTCACGTTTTGTCGGAAGTGAAGCCCATCGTGTTCTCTATTTCTGGCATTATGTTGCCAACTCGTTTATTACATTGCTTGCCAATATGATGACGGATTTCAATCTCACCGATATGGAAGTTGGCTACAAGGTTTTTCGACGGGAAATACTCGAAAAGATCCAGCTTAAGGAAGATCGATTCGGTTTCGAACCGGAGTTTACGGTCAAAATCAGCCGGCTCAAATGCCGACTGTACGAGGTAGGTATTTCCTACAGTGGTAGGACCTATGAAGAAGGGAAGAAGATCAACTGGAAAGATGGCGTGCACGCTTTATTTGTACTCCTTAAATATGGTCTTTTCAGATTTCCTTAAGATAGTTTTGATGCATAAGTAACACTCGCAAACTGATAAATACTTGACAGGCTGACACAGGCTCATATAATTGGGTCGTTTGCTTGGAGTTAGAGAAACTTTTATCAGTGGTTTTTATTTTCATGATTCACAGAAGGAGAGGATGTAATGGCTATTAGAGTAGGTATTAATGGATTTGGGCGCATTGGCCGAATGGTTTACCGCGCCGGCTTTAGGAATAAAAATATTGAGTTTGTTGCTGTCAATGATCTTCCTACCGATACTAAAACTTTGGCTCATCTTCTTAAATATGATTCTACCTTTGGCATTCTTGATGCGCGAGTGGAAGCTAAAGAAGGAGCACTGGTGATTGATGGAAAAGAGCTTAAAGTCCTTACCCATAAAAATCCGGTCGAAATTCCATGGGGACAGTTGAACGTAGATATTGTGATTGAGTCGACCGGTATTTTTACCGATGCTGAAAAGGCCAAGGCCCATCTCCAAGCCGGTGCCAAAAAGGTAATTATTTCTGCGCCGGCGAAAAATGAGGACATCACAATTGTGATTGGGGTTAATGACGATAAATACGACCCTGAAAAACATCATATTATTTCTAATGCCTCCTGCACCACCAACTGTCTGGCACCTGTTGCTAAAGTACTCCATGAGAATTTTGGAATCATTCACGGGCAAATGACCACGGTTCACTCCTACACGAATGATCAGAGAATCCTTGATCTTGTTCACAGCGATTTGAGGCGCGCACGTTCAGCAGCGATGTCCATCATTCCTTCTTCGACCGGTGCTGCCAAAGCCATTGGGCTGGTTCTTCCAGAGCTCAACAAAAAGCTGGATGGTTTCGCGTTACGGGTTCCGACCCCGGATGTTTCGGTTGTGGATCTTGTTTGTGAGGTACAAAAGGAAACTACCTCGGAGGAAGTCAACGCAGTTTTAAAAAAATCTGCTGACGGAAAATTACAAGGGATTTTGGAATATTGTACTGAACCTCTTGTCTCCATGGATTTCAAAGGCAACCCACGTTCTTCGATTGTGGATTCCCAACTCACCAAGGTTGTTGATAAGAAATCGGTGAAGGTGGTTGCTTGGTACGACAATGAGTGGGGTTATTCCAACCGCTGTGTCGATCTCGCTGTTTTGATTGGTAGCAAGTTAAAACGCGAAAATCCGGGCAAGGTTACTTCGCGCGTTTAGGTTTTAAGGTACTGTCGGTTTTGTTTCTGATAGGGTTTGAAGGGTTGGGTGTAAAAAAACAGAAAAATTGCTTGACGTATGTGCCTTTGACATATACACTTCTCCCCAATGGGTAGAAAGTGCAAGTGTTACGGTAGTACGATCTCCTAGATGTAATCAAAAAATCAATTTAAGGATTTTGGAAGATTGCCGATAACAAATCAAGTAGAAGTGCAAGATATCAAAAGGAGGAATAACCATGAGAGCTAAATTGTTGATTTTAACGATGGTCATCATGTTGGCAATTATGTTTGCGATACCATCGGTTAGCTTTGCGGAACTAAAAGAGGGAACAACCACACAAGGTGAGTTTGCATTGTGGCTTGTTAAAGTGGTTGGTGCTCAGAGTAAGTTGCCACCTGCTGCTCAGGGAAAAGATGCGATTAATTTTTTGATGGGATTAGGTGTGGCTCCTGAAGGGGGTTGGGCGAAAGATAAACCGATTACGAAGGAGTTCTTGACAAGCCTTTTACCTGATGAGGATACCAGTAAGTTAAGTTTTGATGAGTTAGTGAGCAAGGTGCAGGAAGCAGTAAAAAATTTGTTTTCAGACAAAAAGCTTGGTGTTTTTAGAGGAACCAGCTCAGCTTCTGGGTCAACACCCGCAGTTTGAAGCGTAAGGCATTTTATAAGCGTAAATAGAGGCTATTAAACATTAATAAAGGAAAATGCGCATTCAACGATATAAAAATCTAAGGGGTGAAAATATGCTAACCAGAAAAACTGCTAAGGTGAACAAAAGCTGTTTGATTTGTCTTGTTTTTGTGTTTTCGTTTTTTGTTCTAGCGGCGGGTGTTTCTTTTGGAGCCGAAGGTGGCTCAGAGGGTGGAAATTGGTTTTCAAATCTTGCTAAAAATTGGGGTTCGAGTATGTCCAACATGTTTTCTGAGATTGGATCGGCCGATGCTGGGACTAAACCAAGAATCAAGCCCCATTTTTCAACCTCGACTTCGTTCATTAGCAATCAAAACTTTGGCACGAATCAGGGATCCGCAGCTTTCTTAGCGCGTGTGGCCCCGGGTCTTGGTGTCACGTTTCCTGTTGGGGACAAACTCTATACAGAAGCCGATTACGTTTATGGATTGTCTTTTACTCAGGGCAGAAAAGCGGCTTTCAACGTGGGCACTCATAATATCAATGCCCTGGCGCGCTATGACCTTACGTCGGACACAGTCCTTGGTGCGAGCAACAATATTCAGTGGAGCGAATCTCCGGATCGTAGTGGCAGTACCTTCTTTCTTGAAACCGCTACGGGTGAAGTTTCCCATCGTTTCGATGAGAAACTATCGGGTAGAGTTTCGGATACCTTCCAGCATTATAAGCCGCCTCAGTCCGGTACCTCGAACGCGCAATACGACTTCAATGATAATGGAGTCGCTACTTCGCTTTCGTATGAACTTACTGAAAAGTTAGGCTTTGGGCCCTCTTTCAGTTGGAATGCAAGACACTTTGACAATGTCACAAGCAAGGAGAAAGATTATTGGCAGATATCGCCGGGCCTGGGGGTTGGTTATCAACTCGGTCCCAAGACAAGCCTGGCAGCAAATTTTGGCTGGGCCTACCGTGATTTTACCGTGGGAAAGGGGCATGGGGAATCAGAGTTGGTCTGGGGGGCAGCGGTGACCCATCTATTGAGCAAAAAGTTGGTGTGGGCGTTGAACTATAGCAAGACCCTTCAAGATACGTTTGTTACTGACTTCGTCAACCGGCAAGATAATCCCACAGCAACAAACTTTGACAACCTTAACGCGAATTTCCGTGTCGTGAAAGTGCATATGATTTCGACAACAGGCACATATAATTTCAATGAGAAAAATAGCGTAGCCGCTTTTATGGGCTGGCAATTTACAGAAGCTAACGCCAAGGATAACGTGCTAAGGTCAGATTCATTTGATCGTGGTATATCGAACAACGAAACCACCATGGAAACGGGTGCTTCTTATGGCTACCGGTTAACCCGATATATGAGTGTTGATTTAGGCTATACCTTCGGCAGAAGATTTAAGTCACCCAATGATCCATCAAGACACGATTATACATTTCATAAATTGACCGGGGGTCTTAACATATCCTTCTGAGGCAGAAAGACTACGCCCTAATTTTGTTTAGGGTTAGGGTACCAGAGACTAGTGGTGCGTTTTCGTTTAGGAAACGCTTTGAATCCTTTGCACAAAGATAAGTTTTCTTCGAGATTTTCTAGCCAACGATTTTTCAGGTAAGATGCCTCAGCCGCCTCATAGAATACTTAGAAGACGTGTGGTTTTGTTTCTTGCCGTCCTGGGACTTTCTGCAGTTTCCAACCTTTTAGCTAAACCTGCCGCAGAGGAATCGTATCATATCGGAAGCGAAGATGTCCTGGAAGTTACAGTGTGGCAGTCTCCGGACCTAACCAAATCGGTGGTGGTAAACTCTAAGGGTATGATTAATTATGCCTTTCTCGGAGATATCCCAGTGGCAGGTCGCACGCCCCAGGAAGTGGAAATGCTTCTGAAGGAGAAACTGGCACAAGGTTATGTAAAAAATCCCCAGTTAAGCGTTACTGTCAAGGAGTATAACAGTAAGAAGATCTTGGTATTTGGTGAAGCCGTCAAGCCGGGCCTTTACAAGTTGAAAGGTGAACTGCCACTGCTTGAGGTTTTATTTATGGTGGGAGGTGTGAGCCCTAATTCCAAGCGGATGACAATTATTCGGCCTGTGCTAGCTTCTGAGTCGTCCTCTTCTCCCGTTGGTACTCTGTCCTCTAAGGATTTTGATAAATCAGAAGGAGCCAACGTGATAGATGTGAATCTCATATCACTTCTCTCCAAAGGGGATCTATCCCAAAATGTGATGGTGAAACCGGGAGATACTATTTACATTTCTTCGGGGACGGGAGAAAGATTTTATGTTTTGGGTCAAGTAAAAAACCCGGGCCCTTATGAATGGGTCCAAGATATCACCGTTCTTGAAGCTATCAAAATGGCATCTGGGGCGACTGACAAGGCAGCGCTCAATCGTATCATGATTCGAAAGCAGGGTCGAAAAGAGGACGTGATCAAGTTGAATGTTGTGGACATTATGAGAGGCAAAAAGAAAGACGATGTGATTATCAAACCGGGTGATGTCATCGTGGTCCCCGAGAGTTGGATTTGATTATGGCCGAGACAAAAGTAGTTCCCCCCTATTCCTCCCAGAAAGATCAAGAGCTGACTGTTTCTGATTACAAGTCGGAGGTGGGATTTCACGACTATCTCCATGTTTTAATGAAGAGAAAAGAAATATTCGGTGGGGCTATTATTTTCTGCCTCCTGATAGCTTTTTTGATCAACACAACTCAGAGGCCCGTATACCAATCCGCCGCGGAGATAGTGATCCAACCGAAAGACTTGGAGGTCTCGTCGTCAAGCGCTACACTCAATGTGATGCAAGATCCCACGTTTCATCTTACTCAAGTTCGTATGGTCAGGGGTCTGTTGTTAGCTGAGAAAATAATAAAAAAGATGGAAGGGACTGAGCCAAAAAAATCCTTGCTCGATTGTTTTGGGATTAAGTCACTCCGCAAGTCTCTCAAAGAGTCTGTCTTGTCAGATGCCGAACACCGTGCTCTGGTGAATGCGGTCAGATCTTCCTTGTCTATTGCTGAAGTTGAAACCGGTGCGCGGATTCTCTTACTTTCTGCAAGGGGGTACGTTCCCATCGTCGTGAAACAATTGGTGGATGCCGCAGCCGCGAGCTATGTCGAGGCAACTTACGAGTTGCAAATTGAAGCTTTTAAGAAATCCTTTTCGGTTATCTCTAAAAGCCTCGGTGAGATTCGGGACAAAATAAAAACGAGTGAAATGGCTTTACAAAAAGTTGGCAAGGAAATCGAACTTCTCGAGGCGCTTAAAATCTATGATGAAAAATATCCTCTTGTGATTAGTTTAAGGATGGCCATCCCAGATTTGGCTAACAAACTTCAACTAAGCATCAACAATCTCGAGAAGATGGAAATCGGACGGCGTATGGATGGATTTTCAATCTTAACCACACCTCATCTTGACCTGTTATCCCTGGCCCCGTTAGAAGTAGACCTCCAAACCCTGAAGCCTATTTTGGAACAAGAAACTCGTACCAATCGTGACATGTACAACTCTATTTTCCGCAAACTCCAGGAAGTCGAAATTTCGGGAGGCAGCAATGCCTGGCTAGATGCAAAAGTGCTTGAGCTGGGTGTGGTTCCGGGCAATCCGATCCGCCCGAATAAGAAACTTAATTTATTGGTAGCCTTTTTAGTCGGGATTACCATGGGTGCAGGTCTGGCCTATTTGCTTGAATATTTGGACAGCAGTTTGAGAAGTTTGGATGATGTTCGTTCTTATCTTAAAGTTTTTCCATTGGGCATGGTCCCGCAAGTTGAATTTGAAGTTCAATCCCCGACCGAAGATCCTTTCCGATTGCCTTTCAACCAGAAAGTCCGGTCTAAAGTCCGGTCTTATTGGAACACAACCGATGCCACGATTCCCCTTTATGTTTCAGAAGCCTATCGTATTATTCGCACCAACCTTGCGTTCGGATCTGTCGATCGCGCTTTAAAAGTTATTCAAGTGACGAGTGCCATCAAAGGAGAGGGCAAGACAACTACCGCGTGTAATTTAGGGATTAGTTTGGCCCAAACAGGTATGAGGATATTATTGATTGATGCGGACATGAGGCGTCCATCGCTTCATAAAATCCTTGAGTTGGGAAGGGGTGCAGGGGGACTCAGCAATGCTTTAACCAATGGAGACTCTTGGGAAACTTATATCCGCCCTTCGGTAGAAGCTAATCTTTCTTGTCTGACAGCAGGTGATATTCCCCCCAATCCCGCGGAGCTTCTTTCAAGCAAAAGAATGAAAACTCTCTTGGCTGAACTGAGGGATCACTTTGAAATGATTATTTTGGATTCTCCCCCGGTGATTTCGGTAGCCGATTCGTCAGTCATTGCGTCCTGCGTGGATGGAATTATTCTGGTTTCCAAGGCAGGATTCATTCCCCGGCATATTTGCCTTAAAGCAAAGCATGCGCTCGAGTCCGTCCACGGCAAGATTGTTGGTTGTATTCTCAATGCGGTTAAGAGTCAACATCATTCCTATTACGACCAGCGATATTATGGATCTGAAGAGTACGGTTATTATGCCCAATCAAAGGGTGAAAAAGTAAGTGGGAAGAGAGCAAGCAGAATCGAACTATCGACGAGATGGGAGAAGATAAAAGCGCTTAGGGAACCTTTTTTTCTTTCGCTATCAGCAGTTTGGATACGCATCATTCGCTTTATAAAGTCGGAACGGTCTAGGAATGAAGCAAGTTCGAAGGATGATAGCAAATAACGCGGAAGAAAGCCCTCTTCCGGTGAGTTTTAATCTTTTTCTTCTATAATGGAAAAGCATGATTTCCTTAGAAACAGGCCGGTCGAGAGCGTACGCTATATTTCTCCTAGTGTGTGTTTTTCTCTTTCTCGTTTGCGTACCCTGGTTTTATGGGTTGACGAGGTTTAAAGATCAGCTGGTTGCTCAGCTCGCCCTGTTAAGCTTTTTCCTTCTTCTGATCCCGACAATCAATTTTAAAAAAGTGATCTCCCGGGGGTTTCAGGGATTTGATTTATGGATTCTCGGGATAGGTTTTCTTGCTTTTGGGTACGTCTTGATCTCCGCCATCCCCTCTCAGAGTTTTATCACCTTCCAACGGTGGCTGTGCGGCATCATTTTTTATATTCTCGTGCGCAGCATTGTGACCTCTCGAAATCGTTTGATCTCGTTTCTGTGGCTTACGGCAGTCGCCGGCGCTTTTTATTCGGTCTATGGCCTTTTACAATATTATGGTGTCCTGCCACATTCCTTTTGGTATCAGTCCCTGTCCTTGTCATCTCGTTTCGTGAACGGAGGTCACTTTGCCGTTTTTTTGTTGTTTGCTTTGTTCTCAGCCATTTCTCTTTTGATGTTTCACAAGAATTGGACGGTACGGTTTTTTTTCCTAGGGCTTTCCTGCCCGATGCTTTGGGCGATGATTTTGAGCCGCTCACGAACGACGTGGATTGCTTTCGCCTGTGGGCTTCTTGTTTTCTTATTCTGTTTAAGTAGGTACCGCGTCGTGGGAAGCAAGGCCTTTTGGACACTGATGGGTCTGACTCTGATCGGGGCAATTCTGGGCGCATTTTATTGGAAAGGATGGAGTCTTATTTTGGAGAGATTTTCCGAGCTCTGGCGACCCGATGTTCAATTTCTTAATCTTACTTACCGGCTTGACTTGTGGAAGGGAAGTTTATCCGCTATCGCCGGCCGCCCGTGGGGATGGGGATTGGGAACCTTTCAGGCTGTCTTTCCGATGTATCGTGTCAATGTGGACCGCTTTCTTGTGGATTACGCCCATAATGATGTTATCCAATTTGGGGTGGATTTTGGTCTGCCAGGAATGGCTTTCTTACTTGGTTTCTTGTTTTTTTATTTTGGGAGAGGTTTCTCTTTTCTCAAGTCCGAAAATACTGCCGGTCATGACAAAATCATAGGCAGTGGTTTTTTAGCCCTTGCCGTGAGTCTCATCCTGGCGAGCCAATTGGATTTTGCACTTCGTATTTATGCGGTCACGATTTTCTTTGTTATGTTTCTGGCTTTAAGTTCTTATCTCTTTCAAAGTTCAGGTCAAGGATCGAACGACTTTTCGACTTCTTTCTCATCACGGGTCTCCCCTTCGAGTCCGACTGTTTTGCGGTTGGCTGTTTTTACCTTGGTTTTTCTCGCGCAAGTTTTAACGGCAAGGCATTTGCTTGCTGAAATTTCTTTCGAAGGAGGAACACGGGATCAGCATGATTTCGCGTGGATAAGAGCCGAGAAGGAATTCGAGAAGGCAGTTCATTGGGTTCCTTATGACGTTCGTTACCGTAAGGGACTGGGTGAGCTTTATCAGAGGCGAGCGGGCTTATCTATGAATCGAAAAGACCGCCAGACATACCGCCGGCGAGCGATCGAATCTCTTGAAGGGGCCATCAAACTTCAACCCTACGCCTCTGATTTTTACTACCTGCTCGGATTTCTTTATGAAGAGGAGGGACAAATCGATCGGGCGAAAAGCGCGTTTGGCAAAGCGATGGATCTTGAACCGGTGAATGCACTCTTTATCTCAGAGTTTGGCTTTTTTGCGATCCGGCAGGGTTTAAAGGATGAGGCCATCCGGGCGTTTGAAAGGTTTCTGAAGATTCCCTACCGAAACGAGGGGGCTTTTGTGAATCCTTGCGAACTCATCAAACAGGCCTATGAAATCACCCAGGATTATAATGATTTAAGGCGGATGGTGCCGGACCTATGGGAGGTGCATCGTTGCCTAGGAGTTTTATTAGGCGAGAAAGGACGCTGGGACTTGGCCAAGCGGGAACTCTTTCTTGCGCTCAAGCGGGCTGAGCAAACTGCGGGCACCCTAGGTGATTATTTTGAGAGCGTGATTCGAAAACCGATCGCCCAATTTTTCCTTGCTCACGGAAAAAATGAAGAAGCGGTTGAGATTTATAAGAATGCCATCGATGCCAATCCGGGGGATTTACTGGCGCGCCAGACCATTCAAGAAATCTATAAGCAAATCGGTTTGCAGTCATCGGGAAGGGCACCCTCATGAATCCAGATATCTCACAGAGTTATCTTTTTCTAATCATTCTGGCGGCGGTTTATTTTTTTGTTTCCTTCTTTGCAATTAAGGTGGGGCTGGCATTGACCGTTCTTTCGATGCTCTTCTCACCAGAGATACCTATTATGCCGCTCGGTTTTCGTTACCTGGTGATCCGTGTGGAAGATATCCTGATCCCAGTTTTGTTTATGGCCTGGATGGCGAGAATTTCCGTCCAAAAAGAATTCCGCATGTTTGCGAGCTCTCCGCTCAACAAGCCTATTGTTCTCCTTTTGGGGTTGATGATTGTATCGACGGCGCATGGTATCTTCGCCCGATGGGTGCTGCCCCTCACAGCAGTTCTTTATGTTTTCAAGACGGCGGAGTTTTTTGTGATTTTCTTCCTGGTAATGAATTATGCGAGAACAGAAAGGGAAGTGAAGCAGTTCCTTTTTTTTGCCCTTATCACCCTAACTTTGGTAGGCATTTACACTCTCTTTCAAGTGCCCCATGTTCAGATTTTTTCTGAGCACAGAATCTCGGCCCCTTTTGAAGGGTCTCCCGAGCCGGCCAGTGTCGGCGGTTATATGGCCTTTTTGCTCCTTATTTTATTTGGGCTTTTCATCTATGCCGAGAGCGTTTTATTGAAATGGGTGTATGGAGTTGTCGCCATCATCGTAGGGATCCCATTCCTTTACACGCTCAATCGTACGTCTTACGCTGCTTTGATTGCGGGTCTGCTTTTCATATCGGTGATCGCGAAAAAAAAATGGGTCATAACCGTTTTAATTTTGGCGAGCCTGACGTCCTTTATCTGGCTTCCTGAAGCCGTGAAAGACCGGCTGGCTTTTACGCGTTATGATGCTAAAAATCCAGGGAGAATCTTTGGCGTCGATCAGTCCTCTCAGGAGAGACTCACCGCTTTCACACGAGTCTGGCAACAGGGTTTTTGGGTGAAGAGTCCTCTGATTGGCAGGGGAGTCACCTATTATTATTCGGATAACCAATATGCACGGACTCTCTCTGAAATTGGAATTATCGGTCTTGTGCTTTGGATCTGGATTTTTGTGCGACTTTTTAAAATCAGCATCTGGCTTTTCCATATTTTGCGGGACGGTTTTTTCAAAGGAATGGTTTTGGGGTACCGTGCGGGGCTCATCGGCATCCTGGTACATGCTTTTGGGGCACCCACCTTTTATATTGTGAGAATCATGGAGCCCTTTTGGTTTGTCACAGGTTTGGTAGTTGCACTTTATGTGCTGAAGGTTAAAGAAGATTTGCAGGTGGGCTCATGAGAGGCTGGCGGATGGTGTTCCTATTCGCTTTGCTCGTGCGTCTTGCCTTTATCCTTGTTTGGTATGAAGCGGGTCAGGGTGGTCGCCTTTCTTCGGATTCGACACTTTACTATGCGGAGGGTCGCTCCGTGCTTGAAGGCAAGGGCTTTGTCGAATTGGACGGCGTTCCCACGACACGTCGGCCGCCTCTTTATTGTGTGTTTGTCGGTGCGTTATCGAAGCTTACCGTTTTCCCTCTAGGAGTTTATATTGCCCAAGCCGCGATCGGAGCGGCAAGCTGCGTGATCCTTTTTGCGCTCGGGCGAGAAATGTTTGGGGACAAAATCGGAAGGCTGGCTTCTTATTTAATGGCTGTTGACTATGCTTCCATTAGATTCACGGTTGAAGTTATGGCAGAAAACCTTTTCATTTTTTTTGTGCTTTTGAGTTTTTATTATCTTTACCGCTACCATAGTCTGAAGCAGACAAGAAATATTTTGTGGGCCGCGTTCTTTGCAGGTTTGTCGCTTTTAATAAGAGAGAGTCTTCTCTATTTTTTTCTATGGCTTTCAACTTGGTTTTTTGTGTTCAAGGAACCCGTTAGGACTTGCATTTCGAAAGCCTCAGCGTTTATATTTGTAGTTTTTATAGTGCTCAGTCCCTGGATATTGCGCAACTCTTTCCTTTACGGACGATTTACAATGCTCACGACCGCCTCCGGCCATTACCTCTACCTTTCTAACAATGACACGGTGAAGGGAAGTTCTCATGGAGGAGAATGGATTTTCGACCGCGATTCCTATTTTCCTCAAGGAGGCCCTAAACTGCCGGATCCTTATACGCGGGAAGCCGACCGATACTTTTTCAAGAAAGGAGTCGAGTGGATTCGGAATCACCCAGCCCGATTCATTAAGCTTATACGGCCAAAGCTCGTAGGTATGTGGCGTCCCTA